>CAJDUG010000011.1_pt1 | contig 38493 bp, 38 predicted proteins | sample 7390021 | NCBI WGS metagenome assembly CAJDUG01 (sample SAMEA7055676, study PRJEB34461) | soil metagenome | biome: terrestrial ecosystem; feature: Peninsula; material: soil | place: Antarctica | collected 2016
GTTCTGGATCGTCGTGTAGCGAACATCGGCGTCTTCCTTGACGATGATCTCGACGACCGCGCTGTGCAGCGTGTTGGTCGTGAACACCGGCGCCGTGCAGCCTTCGACGTAATGCACGCTCGAGCCCGGCTCGGCGATGATGAGCGTGCGCTCGAACTGACCGGCGTTCTCGCTGTTGATGCGGAAGTACGCCTGCAGCGGGATCGTCACCTTCACGCCCGGTGGGATCCAGACGAACGAGCCACCTGACCACACCGCGGTGTTGAGCGCGGCGAGCTTGTTGTCGTTCGCGGGGATCACGGTGCCGAAGTACTGCTTGACGATGTCCTCGTGCTCGCGCAGCGCGGTGTCGGTGTCCATGAAGATGACCCCGAGCTTCTCGAGATCCTTGCGGATGTTGTGGTAAACCGACTCCGAGTCATATTGCGCGCCCACGCCGGCGAGGTACTTCTGCTCGGCCTGCGGGATGCCCAGTTGATCGAACGTGCGCTTGACGTAGTCCGGCACGTCCTCCCAGTTCTTCTTCGACGAATCCGATGCCTTGAGGTAGTAGTAGATGTCTTCGAAGTCGATGCCGGACAGATCCGCGCCCCACGTCGGCATCGAGCGCGCGCGGTAGTGCTTCAGCGCCTTCAGCCGCCGCTGGAACATCCAGTCAGGCTCGTGTTTGTAGTCCTGGCTGATCTCGCGGACGACGTCCTCCGAGAGTCCCTTCTTCTTGACGTTGCGGTAGACGGCGTCCTTGTCCTCCCAGCCGAACTTGTAGTTGTCGGGTAGGTCTTTGCGAACGTCGACTGTCATCGCTATCTCCCCTGTCCGGCCGAGCGCGCCTTCGCCTCGTCCTCGTCTGGCCACGCCGGCAGACCCCACGCCGCGCCCTTCAGCGTCTTCAGACTGAGCAGCGCGCACTTGATGCGAGCCGGGCTGATCGGGATGCCGAGGTTCTCAAGGATGTGATCCTTGTCGATGGCTTTGACCTCGTCGAGCGACTTCCCCTTGATCTCCTCGGTGAGGATCGAGGCGGACGCCTGCGAGATCGCGCAGCCCTTGCCACTGAAGCGAACATCCGCCACGCGGTCGTCCTCGATGCGCAGCGCCATGCTGAGCTCGTCACCACAGAGCGGGTTCGAGTCGGCATACGTGTTCGTCGCGCCGGGCAGCTCGCCCTGGTTCCGAGGGTTCTTGTAGTGATCGAGGATGTAGTCGCGGTACATGTCGTCCATAACTAGACCTTGAACACTTTCTTCGCCTTGTCTATTGCGCCGAGCAGCTCGTCGCATTCATCGGTCGTGTTGTAGAGGTAGAAGGACGCGCGCGTCGTCGCGGCGACGCCGAGGCGCGTCATGAGCAGCTGGTTGCAGTGGTGACCCGCGCGCACGCAGACGCCCTCGCGGTCGAAAAGCGTCGCGACGTCGTGCGGGTGGATCCCCTCGATGTTGAAGGAGACGACACCGACGCGATCGGTGAGGGTCTTCGGCCCGTACACCGTGATGCCCGGCGTGTCCGCGAGACGCGGCAGCAGGTACCCCACGAGCGAAAGCTCGTGCTCGTGGATCTTCGCCACCCCGACGGCCTCGAGGTAATCGACGGCGGCACCCAGCCCGATCGCATCGACGTACGAGGACGTGCCGGCCTCGAACTTCCACGGCAGCTCGTTCCACTCGGTCTTCTCGACGGTGACGCGGCTGATCATGTCGCCGCCGAACAGGAACGGCGGCATGCGCTCGAGCAGCTTGATGCGCGCCCACACCGCGCCGGAGCCGGGGGGCGCGAGCATCTTGTGCCCGCTGAATACGAGGAAGTCACAGTCGAGATCGGTCACGTCCACCGGCGTATGCGGCACGGCCTGCGCCGCGTCCACGAGAACGGTCGCCCCGGCGGCATGCGCCTCCGCGACGATGTCCTTCACCGGGTTCACGACCCCGAGGCCGTTGGATGTGTGCGTGATCGCGAGGAGCTTCGCGCCCCGCTTGAGCTCCGCCGAGAGCTGATCGCGGCGCAGGCGGCCTTCGTCGTCCACGTCGATCATGACGATCTGCGCACCGACGTCCTTGGCCAGCTGCTGCCACGGGACGAAGTCGGAGTGGTGCTCGAGCACGGTCGAGATGATCCGGTCGCCGGACTTGATGTTCTCGCGGCCCCAGGTGTACGCGACCAGGTTCACGCCCTCGGTCGCGTTGCGGACGAAGATCACCTCGCGGTCATCGCGCGCGCCGATGAAGCGCGCCACCTTGGCACGCGCGCCCTCGAAGGCGGCCGTGGTCGTCTCGCTGAACTCGTAGACGCCGCGGTGGATGTTCGCGTTGTGCTCCTCGAACACCTTGCTCATCGCGTGGATGACCTGGCGCGGCTTCTGGCTGGTCGCGGCGTTGTCCAGATACACGACCGGCTTGCCGTTCACCGTGCGCGAGAGGATCGGGAAGTCAGCGCGGATACGCGCGACGTCGAGCTGCGACCGCGTCTGCAGGTTGGCTTTGGTGGTTACCGTCACGCTCAGGCCCTCCCCGCGTAGAGCTCTTCGCGCACGAAGTCGTAGCCCTTTTCCTCGAGCTCCGCGGCGAGCTCGCGCCCGCCCGTACGTACGACGCGGCCGTCCACGAGCACGTGCACGAAGTCCGGCTGCACGAACTTGAGGATCCGCTCGTAATGCGTGATCAGCAGGATGCCGACCTCGGGTCCGCGCAACGACTCGATGGCGTGCGCGACGATCTTCAGCGCATCGATGTCCAGGCCGGAGTCCGTCTCGTCCATGAGCGCGAGCGACGGCGAGAACATGTGCATCTGCAGGGTCTCGAGGCGCTTCTTCTCACCGCCCGAAAAGCCGTCGTTCACCGAGCGCGTGATGAACGAGTCGTCGATCTCGAGCAGCTTCATCTTCTCCGCGAGGAGCTTGCGGAACTGCGGGATGGGCATGTTGTTCTTGCGGGCCTCCTCCGCGGTGCCCGCGGTCGCGCCAGGCTCCGCGCGCCGCGCGTTGATCGCGGTGCGCAGGAAGTTCGCGACCGAGACGCCGGGGATCGCGGCGGGGTACTGGAATGCGAGGAACAGCCCGGCGCGGGCGCGCTCGTCGACGGGCATCGCGAGGACATCGCGGCCGCCGAACGTGACCGACCCCTTCGTCACCTTGTAGCGAGGATGGCCCATGACCGTGAGCGCGAGCGTGCTCTTCCCGGAGCCGTTCGGGCCCATGATCGCGTGGACTTCCCCACTGCGGACGACGAGGTCGATCCCTTTCAGGATCTCTTTTCCTTCCACGTTCACGTGGAGGTCTTTGATGACGAGATCAGGCAACCGTGACTTTCTCCTTTACAAGATCGGCGAGGGTCATGCCGTCCAGCGCCTGCGCGATGGTCGATTGCAGCTTCACCCACACCGCGCGGGTCCCACAGTCCTGTTCGCGGATGCAGTTGAGGACTGGATCTCCCTCGGCGGTGCAGATCTGCGGCTCGATCGGCCCCTCGAGCGCACGAACGATGTCGCCCGCGGTGATCGCCGACGGATCGCGCGCCAGCACGTAGCCGCCGCCCGCGCCACGCTTGCCGTTCACGAGGCCCGCCTTCCGGAGCACGGCGACCAATTGCTCGAGATACGACTCCGGCAGATCCTCGCGCTGGGCGACCGCGTGGAGCGAGATGCTGCCCTGCTGCCAGTGCCGCGCGAGGTCGACCATCAGGCGCATGCCGTATTCGCCCCGCGTCGAGACATGAAAGGCCGTCTGTGGATTTCCGAGCACTGCAGTAGGAATTCTAGGTCTTTGCTGGTGGCGCCGCCAGCCATTTCTGGGCCCTAGCCTCCCCGAGGATGCCGCTCAGGTACAGGCGCGCCGCCATCGGTTCCACCAACCCCGCCAAGATCGAGGCCGTGCGCGTCGTTCTGGCGCGTCTGGCGCCGGGCTGTGCGCTGGAGGCCGTCGACGCGCCCAGTGGCGTTGCGCCGCAGCCTGTCGGCGACCAGGCGACCCGTGACGGCGCTCGCAACCGCGCGCGCGCCGCGCTCGCGGCGACGGGAGCGGAGGTGGCGTTCGGCCTCGAGGGCGGCGTCGTGCACGAGCCGCCGCTTGTTTGGCTGGTCTCATGGGTCGCCGCGATCGCGGCCGATGGCCAGAGCGGTGACGCGAGCGGACTGCGCATGGCCTTGCCAAAAACGGTCGCGGCACGCCTCGCGACCGGCGATGAGCTTGGAACGGTGATCGACGACCTCTTCGCGGTGCGCGCATCCAAACAACACGCCGGCGCCATCGGACTGCTCACGGAAGGTTTCGTATCGCGCACCGAGGCGTTCGCGGATCTCGTCGCGATGGCATGCGCGCCGCTGCTCCGACCCGACCTGTACTGAAAATGTGAAAGCCACGATCGCGATGAGGAGACGCGGGGCCGCGCCTTAGCGAACGACTCGGAGGCGACGATGCTCCCCTGCCGCCGGTAGGTCGGCGTGGATCGGGCCGGGCTCGCCGGCCTCGGCCTTGCGAACGGAGTCCTCGTCGACGAAACGACGCGTGTAGAGACGGTGGTACAGGCCGCCAAGTGTGAGGAGCTCGCCGTGTGTGCCCTCCTCGACGATGCGGCCGTGGTCGAGCACGAGAATGCGGTCCGCGCGCTCGACGGTCGATAGGCGGTGGGCGATCACGATCGTGGTGCGCCCACGCATCAACCGGTCCAGCGCCTGCTGCACGAGGTACTCGCTCTCGTTGTCCAGCGACGACGTCGCCTCGTCGAGCAGGAGGATCGGCGCGTCGCGCAACAGCGCCCGCGCGATCGCGACACGCTGGCGCTGACCCACGGAGAGACGCACGCCGCGCTCGCCGACGACCGTCGCGAGACCGTTCGGCAGACGCGCAATGAACTCGGACGCGTTGGCTGACCGCGCGGCCTCGTCGATCTCGGCGTCGGTCGCGTCGAGGCGGCCGTAGCGGATGTTCTCGCGGATCGTGTCCGCGAAGAGGATCGGCTCCTGCGGCACGACGGCGATCTGCTCGCGGAGGGAGCGGATCGTGACGTCGCGCAGGTCGTGGCCGTCGACGACGATGCGACCGCTGACCGGGTCGTAGAAGCGACCGACGAGGTTCACGAGAGTCGTCTTGCCCGCACCGGATGGCCCGACGAGAGCAGTCGTCTCGCCCGGCTGGAACGTGGTCGTGACACCGTCCAGGACGATCGGCTCCGGACCTGCGAGGCCGTAGCGGAAGCCGACCTCCTCGAAGCGGATCTCGCCGCGCACCGGCGGCAGCGCCGCCGCGGCCGGTGCGTCCTGGATCTCGGGCGTCGTGTCGAGCAGAGCGAAGATCCGGTCGGCCGCGCCGAAGGCCTGCTGCACCTGCGTCCATTGGCTGGCGAGCATCCCCACGGGACCGGCGACCATGCTCATGTAGAGCAGGAACGCGACGAGCATGCCGGCGGTCATCTCGCCCCGCGCGACCTCGTGACCTCCGTACCAGAGCACGATGATCGACGAGAAGAAGCCGAGGAAGCCGATGATCGGGAACATCGTCGCGGCGATGCGCGAACGCTCGATCGTCTTGCGGAACGTGAACAGCAGCTTCTCGTGGAAACGCGCGGCCTCGTACTCCTCGCGCGTGAACGCCTGGACGACGCGTACCTCGGCGATCGCCTCCTGCAGCACACCGACCGCCTCGCCCTGCGCGTCTTGCGCCTCGCGCGAGAGATCGCGGATCTTCCGGCCCATGCGCTGGCCGAGGATCGCGATCGGTGGCGCTACCACAAGGGTGAGCAGCGCGAGCCGCCAGTTCATGAGGAAGATGACGGCGACGCCGCCGACGAGGGTGAGCACCTGTCCCAGGACCTGGATGATCGTCTGCGTCACGACTCCGTGGACCAGCGTCGCGTCGCTCGTCACGTGCGACATCAGCTCGCCCGTCTTGCGGCGATTGAAGAACGCCAGCGACAGAGACTGCATGTGGCGCACGATCGCCATGCGCAGGTCGAAGATCACCTTCTCCCCTGTGTAGGCCATCACGAATTGGCGGACGCCGTCGATGACGGCGCGCACCAACAGCACGAGGACCAGACCGACGATCAGAACGTCGAGCGACCCCTCGTCGCGAAGGCCGAGATCGATGACGCGCTGGACGACCTGCGGCCATACCAGGCCGAGAAGGGTGGAGACGACAAGCAGTACCGCGGCGAACGCGAGATTCCACTTGTATGGTCCGACGTACTGCAGGAGTCGCCGATACATGGAGAGCGACGGTCGCTTGCCCTCGCCGCGTCCCCCGGAACCCCACATGAAGACGTGCATTCCGCCTCCTCCGGGGCCCATTCCCATCACCGGCTCAGCGTAAGGCAGCGCCGCCGGTGCGAAGTGTCGCGCTCGTCACTTCCCGAGCCAGACCTTCACGTACGTCTCGACGCCGATCGCGTGCGGTGCGAGCCCGCGCACCTTCTTCGTCGCCGCGACGAACACCTCCGCGTGCATCAGCGGGATCCGCGCCGCGTCCTGCTGGATGAGCTTCGATGTCTGCTTGTACAGCTCGGTCCGCTTGCTCGCGTCCGCCTCGTAACGCGCGCGACGGAGTAGCTCGCGCACGACGTCGCCAGCCCACGCGCCACCATCGGGAAAGAACGAGTCGGGGTCAGCGCTCTCTCCCGTTGCGTCACCGACCCAGAGCGGATAGCGGCCGGCACGGCTGTCGGTGCGGAACGCGGCCGGCTCCGCCGCGCGCAACGTGATGGTTATGCCGATCCGCGCGAGATCCGCCGCGACGCTCTCCGCGACGCGTCTCGGATCGGGGTATTGCGCTCGCCACGTCGACGGGTAAAGGAGCTCGGTCGCGAACCCGTTCGGGAGACCCCCATCCGCGAGCGAGCGCTTCGCGGCCGCGACGTCGTTGCGGTAGAACTCCACGACGCTGTCGTCGTAGCCCAGCATTCCCGGCGCGAGCAGCTGCGAAGCCGGCAGGCCGCCACCGCTGTAGAGCACCGCTGCCATCAGCGGCTTGTCGATCGCCATCGCGATCGCGCGCCGGACCTCGACCTTATCGAACGGTGCCGCGGTCCCCGTGATGCCGAGGTAGGTCGCGTTGAATGGCGGCCGCGCGACGAGCTGCAGGTTCGGGTCGGCCTTGACCGTCGGAAGCGCGGCTGGCGTGAGGTCCCGGATCGTGTCGACACTTCCAGAGCGGAGCTCGGCGATCCGCGCCGTCTCTTCCTTGACCACGCGGAAGACAACGCGGTCCACGTAGGGCAGCGGCGTGCCGCCCGGGTCCTTCGCCCAATACCACGCGCTGCGCTCGAGCGAGACCTGCTGGCCCGGCTGCCACGAGCCCGGCCGGAACACGAACGGTCCCGTCCCTGACGCGCCCGACGAGGCCGGCGTCGACCAGCCCGCGGGATCGTCGCGCAACGACTTCGGGCTCACGATCCCGAAGCTCGGCATCGCCAGGTCCGCGAGCAGAGGTCCGAACGGCAGCCTCGTGGTGATCACCACGGTCGCGCTGTCCTTCGCCTCGACGCGCGCGATGACCGACGCATCGTCGAATCCGTCGAAGAGCGCGGCAAAGGCCCGGAAGCGTTCGGCGCCGGCCGGGCCCCGGAGCGGATGCGCCGTCAGCCGGGCTCGCTCGATGTTGAGCGCCACTGCCGCCGCATCGAGGTCGGTGCCGTCGTGGAACTTGACCCCGCGCCGCAGGACGAAGCTCCACGTGAGTCCGTCGGAAGACACCGTCCACGTCTCGGCCAGCTTGGGTGCGATCCGGAGGCCGCTGGGCTCGTACTCCACGAGCGTCTCGAAGATCTGGCGCGTCACGAGCAGAGCGTTCGGATCGCTCGCGTTCCACGGGTCGAGCGTCCCGCCGTCGCCGGCGATCCCGACACGGAAGCTGCCGCCGGTATCCACGCCGCTCGCCGGGGTCGGGATCGGCGTCGTGACGCGCGGCACTGGCGCGGCCTGACACGCGGACAGCGCGAGGATGACGGCGGCGACCGCGAGGCGCACCAGCATTGCGCCTCCTAGTTGATCACTTCTCCGCCTTGAGGCGCGGGTCGAGCGCGTCGCGCAGCCCGTCGCCGATCAGGTACAGGCAGAGGACCGTCAAGAAGATCATCACGCCGGGAGACACGACGAGCCACCACGCGCGCACGAAGTACGTCGTCGCGTTGGTCAGCAGATTGCCCCAGGACGGGGTCGGCGGAAGGATGCCGAGGCCCAGATACGACAGGGCCGACTCCGCGAGGATGATCGCGCCGACGTCGATCGCGGCGAGGACGATGATCAGCGGGAGGATGTTCGGGAGCACGTGCTTAAACATGATCCGGGCGTCCCGCGCTCCGATCGTCTTGGCGGCGACCACGAACTCCCGCTCGCGGAGCGCGAAGGTCTGCCCGCGCACGAAGAGCGAGATGCCGGTCCAGAACAGCAGGCCGATGACGATCGTGAGCGTCGTCGGACTCGGCTCCCAGAGCGCGGCGAAGATCAGCAAGAGGAAGATCGTCGGGATCGAGTTGAGCGTCGTCACGAACCAAGTGAAGAGATCGTCGACGCGACCGCGCATGTAGCCGGCGGTCAGGCCGATCGCCACGCCGACGGTGAGACTCATGAGCGCGGCGACGAAACCGACGGCGAGCGAGACGCGCCCGCCGTAGAGGAGGCGTACGACCTGGCTCCGGCCGATCTCGTCCGAGCCGAGCAGATACGCGGGCGGATCGAGCGTCGGCTTCCGGTACGTGTTGAGCAGGTCCTGCTTTTCGAACGTGTAGTTGAAGACATGCTGCGCGAGCAAGTCCGCGGCCAGCGACAGGAGCGCCAAGACCATGAGCACGGCGAACGAGATCATCGTCAGGCGATCGCGGCGCAGCTTGTACCAGGCGTTCGACCAGAGGCTTCGCGGCGGCCGCAGTAACAGGCTCTCAGCGGCGGAAGGCGCCCGGATCGTCGCGGTCGTCGAGGCCACGCTAACCCGCCTTGATCCGCGGATCGACGATCGCGTATGCGAGGTCGCGTAAGAGATAGCTGATCACCAGGAGGACACTCACGAACATCGTCGCCGCCTGCACGATCGGGTAGTCCTTCGCGATCGCCGCTTGGAAGGTGAACTGGCCGACGCCCGGCCACGAGAAGACCTGTTCGACGACAAGGGCGCCGCCGACCAGGCCCGCGAGGATGCCGCCGAGGGCGGTCACCACCGGTATAAGCGCGTTACGCAGCGCGTGCACGAAAATGACCGTGCGCTCGTGCAGGCCCTTCGCGTGCGCGGTGCGAACGAAATCCTGGCCCAGCACGTCGAGCGTCTCGGTGCGCAGGATCCGCGAATAGTTGGCGATACCGGTGAGCGACAGCACGAACGCGGGCAGGATTATGTGCTGGATCCGGTCGGCAATGTCCCAGACATCCTTTCCGACGGTGAGCATCCCCTGACTGGGCAGCCATCGCAGCGAGACGGCGAAGACGATGATCAGGATCAGACCCAGCCAGAAGTCCGGCAGAGCGTGTCCGGCCACACCGAAGACACGGATCGCACTGTCGCCCCAGGTCCCGCGCTTGAGCGCGGCGATGACTCCGAGCGGCACGCCGACGAGGAGCTGCAGGGCCAGCGCGGCGAGCGCCAGCTGGATCGTGTTCGGCACGCGTGTCAGCAGCAGCTGGAACGCGTCCTGGTGGTAGATGAACGATTGGCCGAAGTTGAGCTGCAGGACCGCGATGAGCCAGTCCACGTATTGGATCGGCAGCGGCTTGTTGAGCCCGTAGACCTCGCGGAGGCGTTCAATGTCCTCGCCGGTGATGTCGCGCTGACCGAAGGTGAACAAACGAATAGGGTCGCCAGGCGACAAACGCACGATGACGAACGTGATGATCGAGATGCCGATCAGGGTCGGGATCGCGTAAGCCAGCCGACGCAGGATGAAGTTGCGCAAGCGCTCCTCCGCGTAGTGGGGGTGCCCTTTTCGGGCACCCCCACCAGACTACGTGGCTACTTCTTGACCCACCACTCGTGGACGTTGTACAGGGTGCTGAACGACGCGGGTGCGAAGTTCTGCAGCGAGTTCTGCGAGACGGCGAGTGTGTTGCTCGAGTAACCGAAGTTGTACGGCTGGTTCTCGTTGAGGATCTTGTTGACGGTCTCGTACTGGGTCTTGCGCGCGGCGGTGGAGCAGTTTCCGTCCGTCGGGTTGCGGCCTTGCTCGATCGCCTTGTCCATCGCGGGGTCCTTGAACCCAGTGAAGCCGAAGCCTTCGACCTTCGTCGCGGGGTTCGGGATCTGCCCCGAGTGCCAGATCGAAGTGGGGTCCGGCTCGGCGCCCAGGCTCCAACCGATGATCGTCGCTTCGAGCGTCTGGTCGCCGGTCGTGAGCTTGGTGACGAGACCCTGGAACGCTTCGGGACGCGCCTTCGCGTCGATGCCGAGCTGCTTGTACTGGTCGGCCGCGACCTGGGCCAGCGTCTCGCGCTCCTGGTTGCCGGAGTTCGTCGAGATCGTCAGGCTGAACTTCTTGCCGTCCTTGGCGAGGATGCCGTCGGCTCCCTTGACCCAACCGGCGTCTTTCAGAAGTGTCTCGGCCTTGGCCTTGTCGTACTTGTACTGCTCGAGCGGTGCGCTCGGGTATGCCCACTGGACCGGAACGTGGTGCGAGACCTGCTTCGTGGCCTCGCCGAAGACGACGGCCTTGATGACCGCGTCCATGTCGATGCCGTACGCGAGTGCCTGACGGACACGCTTGTCCGAAAGACCGGTCGCGGTCGGGCTGAGGGTGTTCCAGCCGATGAACGTGTAGCCGAGGTTCTGGTACTTGGTGACTTTGACGGTCGGCACCGTCTGGATGTCGGCGAGGTCGCGTGCGAGCACGGTGCCGAACGTCAGCTCGCCGGTCTTGAGACCGTTGGTGACGGCGGCGGTGTTCGCGACGACCTTCATGACGTACTCGTCGACGTTCGGTGCGCCCTGCCAGTACGTCTCGTTCTTGGAGAAGATGGCCTGGTCGCCCTTGCGCCATTCCTTGAACTTGAATGGTCCGCTCGACACGGTCGGACTGGTGTTCTCGACCGCGTTGTCGAAGTCAGCGGGCGTCGATGTGGGGGTGAGGTACTTGCCGAAGACGTGCGTCGGGATCGTGTAGCCAATGAGGTCGATGATCGCCGGGCACGAGACCGTGGTCATCTTGACCGACCACTTCTTCGGGTTGGCGCTGTCGATCGTGACGCCGGAGATCGACGTGGCCGCCGCGGTCGGCTTGCACTGCGTGCCAGCGGCGGCGACGCAGTAGTCGTTGAAGCCGACGATGTCCTTGAACGTCGACTTGCGGACCGTCTTCGCCGACTTGGCGACGCCCTGGAGGCCGGTCAACCAGTCCTGGGCGATGACCGGCTTTCCGTCGGACCAGTTCGCCTTCGCGTTCATCTCGAAGTTGTACGTCAGACCATCCGACGAAACGCTGAAGGTCGCCATACGCGCCTTCGGCTCGCCGCTCTTGGGGTCGACCTGCAGGATGCCGTCGTACATGATTCCCCACGCGCGAGCGGAGGTCGTGTCGTTCGATAGGACCGGCTGCATGGTCGCGAGATCGGAGATCCAGCCTTCGATGATCCGGCCACCCTGGTCGGGCTTCGCGGACGCGGACGCCGCAACGCTACCCGTTGGCGCAGGACTGGCCGTCGGGCCGCCAGGCGTGCAAGCCGTCGCGACGAGCATGGTCGCCGCAAAGACCGCGATAAGGACCCGTCCGGTTCGCTGTTTCGCTGTCATGTGTCCCCCTCTTGCTCCTTTTGAACTACCCACGGGATTCGGTGGCAGAGTGTATCCAGCGACACATTCTGCCGCTCACGCCGTCTATACGTGCCCTGGGCGCCAGCCGTTCACTTCTTAGAGCCACCCGGCGGTGAACCCGGCGTGGAGCGAAGGTGCCGCCGGCAGGCCAGCGAGCGGTCGGCGGGCGCGACGGGGCTAGGCGCCCGGGAAGTGGCAGGCCGCCCAGTGACGCGGGGCGTGCTCGATGAACTCCGGGTCGACCTCGGAGCAGATCTGCTGCGCCTTCCAACAACGCGTATGGAAACGGCAGCCGGAGGGCGGGTTCACCGGGGAGGGCACGTCCCCGGTGAGGATGATCCGCTTGCGTTTCTGCTCGACCGACGGATCGGGGATCGGGACGGCCGACAGCAGGGCCTGGCTGTACGGGTGGAGCGGGTGCTCGTAGAGGTCGATCCGGTCCGCCAGCTCGACGATCTTGCCGAGGTACATGACCGCGACGCGGTCGCTGATGTGGCGCACCACCGATAGGTCGTGTGCGATGAAAAGGTACGTGAGCTTGAAGCGATCCTGCAGCTCCTCGAGCAGGTTGATGACCTGCGCCTGAATGGAGACGTCCAAAGCGGAGATCGGCTCGTCGGCCACGATGAAGTCGGGCTCAACGGCAAGGGCACGCGCGACGCCGATGCGCTGACGCTGTCCACCGGAGAACTCGTGGGGATAGCGGTTCGTGAAGTACGGGTTGAGTCCGACGATCTTCAGCAGCTCCTGCACGCGCTCCGTCTTGGCGCGGCCCTTCGCGAGGCTGTGGACCTCGAGCGGCTCGCCGATGATGTTGCCGACGGTCATGCGCGGGTTGAGCGAGGCGTACGGGTCCTGGAAGATCATCTGCATCCGGCGGCGCATGCGCCGCATCTGCTCGCCGCCGAGCGTCGTGAGCTCGGTGCCGTCGAACTTCACCGAACCCGCGGTGGGCTTGTAGAGCTGGAGGATCGCGCGACCGGTCGTGGACTTGCCGCAGCCGGACTCCCCCACCAGGCCGAGCGTCTCGCCCTTCTCGACGAAGAAGTCGATCCCGTCGACGGCGCGCACGGCACCGACCTGGCGCTGGAAGATGATCCCCTGCGTCAGCGGGAAGTGCATCTTGAGCGCCGAAACGGTGAGAAGGTTGTTGCCGCTGTCCGACGTTGCGGTCGAACGGCTGCGCTGGATGAACTCTTCCTTCGGCGGCGTGGTCACGGTCATCTCGTCATTCTCCCGGCGTTTCCGTCGCGGTGACGGACGCGGTCTCTTGCTTGATCGACTCGAGGACACGCGTGTCGCCGATCTCACGGCGCCAGTCCGTGTCGACGAGCCAGCCGCCTTCCTGCGTACCCCAGCAGCGAGCCTCGTGGTCGGGCTTCGAGTTGGGAATGTGCTTCAGGTCGGGCTCCTTCTCGTGGCAGATGTCGCGCCGATACTGGCAGCGCGGCTCGAACTTACAACCGGGCGGCGGCGCGATGAGGTCCGGCGGCAGTCCCTCGATCGGTACGAGCTTCGCCTTGCGTGATTCATCGAGCCGCGGGATCGAGCGGAGCAGGCCCCAGGTGTAGGGCATCTTCGGATTCGCGAAGAGCTCGACGGTGTCGGCCTTCTCCACGATCCGTCCCGCGTACATGACGTTGATGCGCTGCGTCATGCCCGCGACGACGCCGAGGTCGTGCGTGATCAGGATGAACGCCGTACGGAACTCGCGCGCCAGGTTCTTCAGCAGATCGAGGATCTGCGCTTGAATGGTCACGTCGAGGGCGGTCGTCGGCTCGTCGGCGAGGATGAGCTTGGGGTTGCAGGAGAGCGCCATCGCGATCATCACGCGCTGGCGCATGCCGCCGGAGAACTGGTGCGGGTAGTCGTCGACTCGTTTCTTCGCGCTCGGGATGTTCACGAGCTCGAGCAGCTCGATGGTGCGTTTGCGCGCCTCGCTCTTGTCCATCTTGAGATGCAGCTCGAGAGCTTCGGAGATCTGGCGGCTGATCGTGAGGACGGGGTTCAGGCTCGTCATGGGGTCCTGGAAGATCATCGCGATGTTGTTGCCGCGGATCCCACGGACGTCGTCGTCGTCCATCTTCAGGATGTCCTGGCCGTCGAACATGATCGATCCCTTGACGATCTTGCCGGGGGGCTGCGGGATGAGGCGCATCAGCGACAGTGCGGTCACGGACTTGCCGCAACCGGACTCGCCCACGATGCCGAGCGTCTCGCCGGCGGCGACCTGGAAGGTCACGCCGTCGACGGCGCGAACGACGCCATCACGCGTGAAGAACTGGGTGTGGAGGTCTGTGACCTCGAGAAGGTCAGCCAACGTCGGCGGAGTCTATCTCAGGTCTTCATGCGCGGGTCTAGCGCGTCGCGCAGGCCGTCGCCCACGAAGGTGAAGGCGAGCATCACGACGGAGATGCAGATCCCCGGCAGGAGGACCGCCCAAGGGTTTGAGGCGAACAACGGGAAACCCTCGTTGATCATCTGGCCCCAGGAGGGCGTCGGCGGGATGATCCCGAGGCCCAGGAACGACAGGGTCGCCTCGCCGAGGATGGCGCTGGGGACGCTGAACGCCGCGGTCACGATGAGCACCGCGAGGGCGTTCGGGAGCAGGTGTTTCATCATGATCCGCTGCGGCTTCGCGCCGACCGCGCGTGCGGCCTCGACGAACTCCCTCTCCTTGAGCGAAAGCACCTGACCACGCGTGAGGCGCGCGACCCCCACCCAACCGACCACCGCGATGGCCACGAAGATCAGCAGCAGTCCGTCCATGATCTTCCCGAAGGGGCTGAGGCGGAACGCGGCGACGATGATGATCAGGAAGAGGAAGTCGGGGAACGCGTAGATGATGTCGGTGAAGCGCATCAGGATCTGATCGAGCCAGCCACCGAAGAAGCCGGCGGTCATGCCGACCGTGATCCCGAGGAAGAACACGATCGCGGTCGGGATGAATCCCACGACCATGCTGATCCGGGACGCGTAGACGAGCCGGCTCAGGATGTCGCGGCCCAGGAAATCGGTCCCGAGCAGGAATCGCGCGTCGGTGTACTTCGAGCCGGTCCACTGCGGCTCCATCTGGCTCGCCACCGGCTGGTTGATGAGCAGCGGGTCATACGGCGCGAGGAGAGGTGCCAAGATCGCGACCAAGAAGGCCAAGGCGATCACGATCAAACCGCCGACCGCGGCCTTGTTGCGCATGAGTCGATAGACCGCGTCGCCCCAGAGCGATCGCTGCTTTCGGGCTAGGACATTGAGCTCCGCGGCGCGGTCCTGTGTGGTGCTGGCGGTGGCCACTATTTCGCGACCTTGATGCGCGGATCGAGCATTCCGTATACGAGGTCCACCGATAGATTGGCGACCACGATGAAGAACGCGTACAGGAGCGTCGTCGCCATGATCACCGGATAGTCGAGCGCGTTGATGCTCAGGATGTACTCGCGGCCGATCCCCGGCACCGAGAAGAAGGTCTCGATGATGAACGAGCCGGTGATGAGGCCGGCGGCGGCGGGCCCGATGACGGTCGCGACCGGGATCATGGCGTTCTTGAGCACGTGCCCGACGATCACGACCTGTTCGCGCAGTCCCTTGCTGCGCGCGGTCCGCACGTAGTCCTGGCGGATCGCTTCCAGCATCGACGCGCGCGTGATCCGGGCGAGGAACGCCGAGGCCCCAAGCGCGAGGATCACCGTCGGCATCACCATGTGCTGCGGGGTCCCCCACCCGGTTATCGGGAACAGATGCAGACCCAGACCGAACACGTAAATGAAGAAGATCGCCATCACGAACGACGGGATCGTCGTCCCGATCGTGGCAAAGAACAGACTTGAATAGTCGATCAGAGAGTTCTGCTTCAGCGCGCTGATCACACCGAGTGGCAGCGCGACGGCAAGCGCGAGGAGCAGAGCCTGCACGCCCAGCTGCGCCGTGACCGGGAAGCCCTGCCCGATGATCTCGGTGACCGGCCGGTTCCGCCGCACGCTGGTGCCGAAGTCGAGCCTCAGGACGTTGCCCATGTACTGGATGTATTGCTCGTGCACGGGCTTATCGAGTCCGTAGTAAGCGTTCCAACGATCGATCGTTGCCTGACGCGCAGGCTTATCGGGGTTCTTGTCGAACGGCGATCCCGGCGCCGCCTTCGCCAGCCCAAACGTGATGAGCGAGACGAAGAAAAGTGTCGGAATCATCAGGAGAAGGCGGCGGATGGTGTATTTCAGCACCGTTTTCGAAGTGTATACCGGACAACACTCGCAAGACGTTCAGTCCTTCTAATGACTTCGCACGCTGCGATGCGGCCGCGGGAATGCGGGACCGAATGCGGACACGAAGGCGGGCGAGGACGTTGCGGCGCACCTCGAGCGAGCGTCTGCGCACAGCCGGCCCGTACACCACGCGCCAGGTGATCAGCGGGCCGGCGTAGCCAGCAGCGAGCGAGAGGTGTGCCGCGACGTCCGCGGCCCGCCCGCCGCACGCAAGCCGGAATAGAAAGAGGGCCGGCCTTTCGGCCGGCCCTCTCGTTGCTCAGCGCTTCTGAGGTTTGCTACTTCGTGACGAAGATGTTCTCGAAGGCGAAGAACCCCGGGATGCCGTAGTCGATCGGGTTCGCGAGGATGCCCTTGAGGCGCGGCTTCACGAGGTACTTGCTCTGGTCGTAGTAGACCCACGCTGAACTCGCGTCCTTGCTCAGCTGCTTACCAGCCTGGTTGTAGAGGCCGTCGCGCTTGGCGGCGTCCGCCTCTTTGTCCGCCTGCTTGGTGAGGTCGTCGAATGCTTTGCTGGAGTAACCGGTCCGCGCCGCGCTGATGCCGCCGGTCGCGAACACGGTCGAGTGCCAGTTCTGCTGGTCCGGGAAGTCCGCGCACCAGCCGAGGAAGAACAGCTGCGGTGAGTCCTGACCCTTCTTGAAGAGCGCGGTGTATGCCGTGCTCTGGACCGGGTCGAGCTCGACCGTCACGCCGAGGTTGGTCTTCCACTGACCCTGCGCCCACTCGGCGCGAGCCTTGTTGGTGGCCGAGGACGAGAAGGTGTACTTGAGGCCGGTGAGACCCGCCTTCGCGGCTGGGCTCGCCTTCTCAAGCAGCGCCTTCGCCGCGGCAACGTCGTACTTCTGCTCGGTGTCCGAGTTGTCGTAGCCAGGGAAGCCCGGCGGGATGAAGCCGCCATCGGCGGCCTTGCCGATTCCCTGCTGGACGTCCTTCACGAACGCGCTGCGGTCGAACGACTTCGAGAACGCCATGCGGACGTTCACGTCATCGAACGGTGGGCGGCGCACGTTGAAGCCGTAGTAGAAGGTGCACGATCCGCCGACGTCGAGGACCTGGGACTTGAGCTCTGCGTCACCCTCGACGGTGCGGAGATCGGTGGGACCGACGCCGGTGATGTCCAGCTCGTTGTTGCGGTACGCCGCGAACGCAACGGCCGACTCATTGATCATCACTTTGTTGATGGTCTTGACTTGCATCTTCTTGCGGTAGTTGTCGTTCCGCTCGTAGACCATCTTTTCATTGTGCTTCCACTCGGTCAGCTTGTAGGGGCCGTTGCCGATGTACGTCGCCGGCTCGGTCCACTTGTCGCCACCCTTGGTCACGTCCGACTCGCGGACGGGCCAGCCCTGCCACAGGGCGGTGATCGGTACGAAATACGGAGCCGGGTCGGTGAGCGTGAATTCGATGTCCTTATCGGACGTCGCCTTGACGCCGACCTTGGCACGCGCCGCAGAAAGCTCGGCCGGGGTGGCCTTCTTCGTGTCCATGTGGTTGTAGGCCTCGCAGCCCACGATGATGAAGAAGACGAAGGCGTAGTCGCCTGCCGCTGCCGGGTCGCAGCCGCGCAGGAACGCGTACTCGAAGTTCTTCGCGGTCAGCGCCGAGCCATCCGAGTACTTCAGACCATCGCGGAGCGTGTACGTGTACTTGAGACCGTCAGCCGAGAGCTTCGGCGCTGCGGCGGCTGCCGCAGGGATCGGCTTGCTCGTCTTCGGGTCGAAGGTCATGAGACCCTCGAACACGAACGACGCCTGACCGATCTCGTTCACGAACGATGCCTTCTGCGGATCGATCGTGTCGGGCTCGCTACCCATGTTCAGCGTGATCACGCCGTTCGGATCAGCACCACCCGCTGCGGTGCCGGTCGTTGTTCCCCCGCCGGATGGTGTAGCCGTGCACGCGCTGACGAGCAGCGACGCGATAGCGAGCAGCACCAAGAGCGAACCAATGCCTGTGCGGCGATTTGTCATGCGCTTCTCCTTCTGGATGTGTCCTTGGTCCTAGGACCGCCGCAAGCGGCCTCACGGCCGAGCATGCGTGGGACCTGGCCATTCTGGGACTGTGTAGGTCCGCCAGTCAAACGGCGCACATGCGGACACGCGGTTCCCACTAGACACCAGTACCCACCCGAATGTGATCTAGTTCACGTTCGCGGCGAATCTCCACTCGGCGGCGTTCCACGTCAGCGGGTCGTCATTGGGCGATGGCTGGACGCCCTCGAGGGCCCGCGGCACCACGTCGACCCGGAGCTCCTGATAGAGCGGGATGCCGGGCAGCGCCTCGGCCCACACGCGCTGCAGCTCGGCATATAGGGCTCGCTTGTCTACGGGATCCGGCGCGGCGGCGGCCGCGGCAAGGAGCACATCGAACCACGGGCCGGCGAGGCCCTTGTACCGGTCCGAGGCCCGCTGCGGATCGTCGGTCCGCTCGGGCACGAGAGCGAGGTCGAACTCGCCACGCGCGACCGCGTCGAGGACATCCGCCGGCGACCGCTCGAGAACGGTGGCGGCGATCCCCACCGTGGCCAGATCTCCGGAGAGCCGACGACCCGCCTCGATGCGCGCCCGCGATCCGGTCGCGACCTCGAGCGTGACGGTCATACGCTCCGCGCCTCGCTCGAGGACGCCGAGTCGTCCGGCGCGAAAACCTGCGGAGGCGAGTAGCGCTCGCGCCCCGTCGCGGTCGAGCCGCGGCGCCTCGAGCGGCTCGGTCGCGGCCCACAGCGGCGCGACGAGGTACGAGCGCGGCACGCGTGCGCGGCCGGCGAAGATCGCCTCGACCAGGCCGCGTCGGTCGAGCGCGAGCTCCACCGCCCGACGGACGCGCAGATCCGCGAACACCGTTCCCTTCGTACCGAAGCGAAGCATGTCGATGGCGTTCGCCGGCTTGTAGAGCGCCTGAAGGCGTGGGCCGTCGGCGAAACGGTCGAGCGTTCGCGCGAGATCGGCCTCGACCGCGGGCGCGCCCGCGATATCGACCTCGCCGCGGCGCAGCGCGTCGACGACCGCACCGCGGTCGCCGTAGAAGCGCACCTCGATCCGCCCAAGGGCGGGCGCGCCCGCGACGTATCGAGGGAACGCGCTAAGCGTCATGCCGAAGCCAGGGATCCACGCCGCCACCGCGAAAGGACCGGCGTGCATCGGTTCGCGCTCGTACCGCGCGCGCTTCTCCGGAGTCGCATTGGCAAGGACGTGCCAGGGGAGCACGCGCGCGACGAGCGGATAGAGGTCCCAACGCTCGCCCGCGCGATAGGTGAAGCGGATCGTTCGATCGTCGACGCGATCGACGCGCTCGACACGGTCGGCCATCCAGCGGCGCGCTGTCGACGGCGGAGCGACCCGGTCGTCCTCGAAGGCGAACCGCACGTCGTCGGCGGTGATCGGCTCGCCGTCCTGCCAGCGGGCATTGTCGCGGAGCACGAAGGTCGCGACCAGACGTCCCGCTGGGGCGGCCGCGTCGGTGACGACGCGGACACCGCCGTTGGCGACGGTCGGGACCTCCGCCGCTAGACGCGCGACGAACGCGCCGTCGCCGTCGCGGCGCACCAGCGACTCGGTCACCGCCGCCTGCAGCACCTGCGCGCTCGGCTCGTCGGTCAGGATCGCGCGCGGCTCTCCGGCGATGCCGAGTACGACGTCTCGTCGTGCAGGCACGGCGGGAGCGCAGGCAGCCACGAGCGGCATTAGCGCGGCGAGGAGCGAAAGGAGGAGGACGGGTGCGCGATGGGACGCCGTGGCGCGCGACTCCGCTAGCGGGGTGCGCCGATGCTGAGCCAGTCGTGCTGGCTGCTGATCTGCTGCGCCTCAAACTCCCCGCCAAGTGGGTAGCCAAAGGCCGGACCGAAGTCGGCGGCGGTCGCGTGCCAACGGAGCCAGCGCACGTACGCGGTCTCTTCCGCCGGTGGCTGCGCGCTGAAATAGTCTTGGACGACCGAAGGCGCTGCGGGGATCGCGCCGGGCTGCACGGCGAGGTCGAGCGAACCGCCCACGATGAGCGCCGCGAAGCCGAGAGCCATCGTTGCCTCCGACAGCCGGCCGACGAATCCGATGCGCCACCACACGACGCTCGGGCGAGGCTCGACCCGAGCGGCGAGTCGCGCGCGCGCTGGCGATAGCAGCGTCCCGCGCTGACGCATCGGCGCGTAGGCGCGGTCCAGCGCTACGGAGATCGCCGCGAGGTCACGCAGGGCCGCGCCACAGCGGCCGCAGCCGTCCGCGTGGGCTTCAAGCTCCAGGCGCTCGCGGGCGTGCAGCTCTCCGGTGAAGAGATCCGCCATCTTCTGCTCGGCCGCCCGACATGCCATGGAGAACAACCTCATCGCGGTCCGCCCTGCACCGGCTCGGTGACCGGAGCGACCGTCCGCCCTCTGGTAGGCGCAAGCAGGGTCAGCGGTTCGATGCCGAACTCGGGGTGTGCCGAAAGATGCGTTCGAAGGCGGCGAAGCGCGTAGTGGAGGCGAGACTTCACCGTCCCGATCGGGCAATCCACCACCTGAGCGATCTCCGCGAGGTTCAGGCCATTCATGTAGTGGAGGACGACGACGATGCGGTGCTTCGGGCCAAGGGTGTCGACCGCCGCAAGCACGATGCGCCGAACCTCGGCCTGCTCCGCAAGCAGTGAGGGCGAGCGCTCCTCGCTCTGGAACGTGTCGTTCGCCGAGTCCTCGAGCGGGCTCAGGATCACGCCTTTGCGCGGGCGTCGGTTGTACGAGAGGTTGACCGCCACGCGGTAGAGCCACGGCCGAAGAGAGCCCTCGGGCTCGAGACGCGCCAGAGCGCGATGCGCGCGGGCGAACGTGTCGACCGCGATCTCCTCGGCGTGCGACGAATCCTTTGTGATCGCGAGACCCAGACGGAAGATCCCGTCGCGGTACCGATAAAAGAGCGCGTCGAACGCCAGCATGTCGCCTTCGCGCGCGGCGTACACGAGCTCGCGATCGGTGCGCCGATCGTCGGCCTGGGCCGACCTCTTGACGGCGGGCTCGGTCACATCTCGTCCGCTAGGTACCGACGCATCGCGCGCAAGTTGCGCGCCGGTGTCAACGAGGCGCGCTCGACGACCGCACCCGACTGCGGCGCATGGAGGAACTCGCGCTCGCCGGTCGCGATCGCGGTGTGCGTGATGCGCTCATCACCGAAGAAGAACAGGTCGCCTGGCCGCGCTGCGTTCACGGATCGGCCCTCCACCGCCTGCTGGTCGGCATCTCGATCGAGACCTACCCCATTCAAACGGTACACGAGCTGTGTGAATCCGGAACAGTCGATCCCATCAGCGGTGGTCCCTCCCCATAAGTAGGGCACGCCGAGAAAGCACTCCGCGGTGCGGAGTAGATCCGACGGGACGGGGAAGCGAGATGCGAGCTGCGCGATGTCGACGGTGTCGCGGAACGCGACCCAGCCGTCGTAGCTGATCCGCAGCCACTCACCCTGACGCTCCTGGATCGCGAGCGGCGCGGCGACGGGCAGCCGGTCGATGATCGGCGCCGCGTCGGTCGGCGCGGAACGCACGTCCGCCACGACGACGCCGACGATGCGACGTTCCGGAGCGCCGACCTCGTCGAGATGATCGGCCTCGACCCAACCGAAGTAGTGGTCCGGACCCTGCGCGTAGAACCAGTCGCCATCGCGCGCGAGCAGCGTCAGGCGCTCACCGTAATGAGCTTGATCGACACGCTCGGACTCCTCGTCTGGGTCGGCGCGAAGGTCGGTAAGCCCGCGGTTCACCAGGGCCTGCGGCGGGCGCACCATGGCGACGGCCAAACGTGTCGCGGCGATGCTCATCGCAGGGGCTCGTTCCCCGCTACCGAGGGGGGTTGCAGGGGGTTCCCCCCCTGCGATGAAGAGGGGGGTTGCAGGGGGTTCCCCCCCTGCGATGAATCAGGTCCGCGGTAGCGGAGCACCGGTTTGCGCGCGGCACCGACCTCGTCGAGACGCCGCAGGGGCGCGTGCCTCGGCGCGTCACGCACCGATGCGGGATCCGTCTTGGCACGCTCCGCGATGCGCAGCATCGCCGCGGCGAACGCGTCTAGCGTCTCCTTCGGCTCGGTCTCCGTCGGCTCGATCATCATCGCCTCGGGAACGATGAGCGGGAAATACACGGTCGGCGAGTGGAAGCCCTCGTCGAGCAGCGCCTTCGAGATATCGAGCGCCGACGCTCCTTGCTTCTTCTGCTTCGCCGCGCTGAGAACGAATTCGTGCATCGGCGGTCGCTCGTACGCGACGTCGTAGGCGGGCCGGAGCAGCGCGAGAAGGTAGTTCGCGGAGAGGATCGCGTCGCGCCCCGTCTCCACGAGACCCTCTTCGCCCAGCGTCTTCATATAGGCATATGCACGGACCAGGACGCAAAAGTTCCCAAGACGCTGCTTGATCGTGCCGATCGAGTCGCCGAGGCCCGCGGGGGCGCGGTCCTCACGCGCCGTGTCGTAGTGATACGTGCCATCGGCCTCGCGCACGATCCAGGGCTTGGGCAAGAACGGCCGAAGGTGTGCCTTCACGCAGAGCGGACCCGCGCCAGGGCCGCCCGCTCCGTGCGGCGTCGAGAACGTCTTATGGACGTTGATGTGGACGCAGTCGAAGCCGAGATCACCGGGGCGGGCGACACCGAGGAGCGCGTTCATGTTGGCGCCATCCCCGTACACGAGCGCACCCGCGGCATGCACCGCGTCGCACACCTCGCGCACGCGCTCCTCGAAGAGGCCGAGCGTGTTCGGGTTCGTGAGCATGAAGCCGGCGACGTCGGGACCGAGAGCGCCCTTGAGCGCGTCGAGGTCGACGTTCCCGCGCGCATCGCTCTTCACGGTCGTGACCTCGTAGCCGCACATCGCGGCGGACGCCGGGTTAGTGCCGTGCGCCGAGTCCGGAACGATGATCCGTTTGCGCTGCGCGGCCTCGCCGCGCTTCGCGTGATACGCCTTGAACACGAGCAGCGCGGTGAACTCCGACTGCGCGCCGGCCTGCGGCTGCAGCGACACGAAGTCCATGCCGGTGATCTTCGCCAGCATCTGCTCGAGCTCGTACGCGAGAGCGAGGACGCCCTGCGTCGTCCGATACGACTGACGCGGATGCACGTCGGCGAAGAGCCCGGCGACGCGGTCGTTCACCTTCGGGTTGTACTTCATCGTGCATGACCCGAGCGGATACATCCCGGCATCGACGGAATAGTTCAGCTGCGCGAGGTGCGTGTAATGGCGCACGACCTGCGGCTCGGTGAGCTCCGGCAGGCGCAGCGGTGTTTTTCGCTTGAACGCGTCGGGGATCTCGGCGGTCTCGTTCGTCCGCACGTGCCGGCCGCCCCGCCCCGGTCGCGCCAGTTCGAAGAGGAGCGGCTCGAGCGCGGGGACCGGCGTCTTCGCTCCGACGTCGGGGATCAGCTGGGTGCGCAGCGTCATCGCACCGCCACCTTGTCGCCGGAGCGCGCGAGCTGCCCGACCGCGTCCACGAGAGCGTCCTCGTCTTCATCCGTGGTCATCTCGGTGCATTGGACGATCACGTCGTCGCGCCCTTCGCGACGGCCCTCTACGTACGACGAGGCTGTCGCTTCGACCTGGATCCCAAGCGCGATCAGCGCGTTCCGGAGGTCCCAGCCGCCCGTCTCGGTGCGGAGCGTGAAGCGGTCGAAGAAGGGGCCATCGTTCGAGATGTCGCAGCCGGGGAGCGCCGCGAGCCGCTTCGCGAGGGCATGCGCCCGAGCGACGCCTGCACGGGCCGCGGCGCGAAGGCCTTCAGGACCGAGCAGGGACATGTACACCGCGGCGGTGATCGCGGCGAGCGCCTCGTTCGTGCAGATGTTGCTGGTCGCTTTCTCGCGGCGGATGTGCTGCTCGCGCGTCTGCAGCGTGTTGACGAATCCGCGCGTGCCATTCGCATCGACGGTCTGCCCCGCGATCCGGCCGGGCATCTGCCGCACGAGCGCCTCGCGGCACGCGAAGATCCCGAGGTGCGGACCGCCGTACGACATCGTGATGCCGAGCGGCTGTCCTTCTCCGACGACGATGTCGGCGCCGAGCGCTCCCGGTGGCTCCAGCAGCGCGCACGCGTGTGGCTCGGTGACCTGGATGCAGAGCGCGCCCGCTGCATGTGCAGCGTCGGTGATCTCACGGACATCGACGAGCGTCCCGAACGCGTCCGGATGCTGCACGATCAGACACGCCGCGCCCTCGGCCGACCCTGTCAGCTTGGCGTTCGGCACCTCGACGATCTCGAGCTCGGGTCCGCGCGCGTAGGTGCGCAGCGTGCGGCGGTACGTGTAGTCGACCTCCGTCGCCACGACCACCCTCTTGCGTCCCGTCAAGCGAACGGCCATGAACGCCGCCTCGGCTGTGGCGGAGCCGCCGTCGTACATCGACGAGTTCACGACGTCCATCGCGAGGAGCTCGGCCATGAGCGATTGGTATTCGAACACCGCCTGCAGCGTGCCCTGGCTGACCTCGGGCTGATAGGGCGTGTACGCGGTGAGGAACTCGCCGCGCAGCGCGAGGACCGGAACGGCCGCGGGGATGTAGCGGCGCTGGATCGCACCGCCGATGAAGAACGGGCCGTCGCCCGCGGTGGTGTTCATCTTCGCGAGCCGCTCGAGGTGCGCCTGCACCTCCATCTCAGAGAGACCTGGAGCGATGTCGAGCTTCGGGTGGCGCGCGTCCTTCGGGATCGCGCCGAGAAGCTCGTCGATGTCCTTCACGCCGATGCGGGCCAGCATCTCGGCGCGGTCCGCCTCGGTGTGCGGCGAGTAGGGGTTGTTCCCCACTGCTAGTCTCCGCCGGCGCCGGGCGTCTCGCCGATGTGCGCGCGGTAGTCCTGGGCCGAGAGCAGCTTGTTCAGCTCGCCCTTGTCGGCGAGACGGACCTTGATCATCCATCCCTGCTCGTAGGGCGACGTGTTGACGAGCTCCGGCTTCTCTATGACCTTCACGTTGCGCTCGATGACCTCACCCGAGACCGGGCTGTAGAGGTCGGACGCCGCCTTTACCGACTCGACGACGCCGAGGCTCGCGAACTGGCGAACGCTCGCGCTCTTCGCGGGCAGCTCGACGAACACGACGTCGCCCAGCTGCTCCTGCGCGAAGTGCGTGATGCCGATCGTGGCCGTGTCGCCCTCGAGGCGCACCCACTCGTGCTCCTTCGAGTAACGCAGGTCGTCGGGGACGGCGCTCACTGTGCCCTCCGGTAAAAAGGTGTCTTCACTACCGTAGCGGGAACGTCCTTCTCGCGGATGCGGACCGCAAGTGCGGTGCCGACCTTTGAAAGCTCCGTCGGAACGTATGCGAGCGCGATGTTCTGGGCCACCGTGGGTCCGTAGGTGCCGCTCGTGACCTTTCCGACGGGCTTCCCGTCGGCGACGACGTCATGGTCGTGCCTTGCCACGCCGCCCTCGACGACGAGCCCGGCGATCTTCCGCTTGGGGCCATCCGCCTTCTGCTTCGCGATCTTGTCGCGTCCGATGAACTCCTTGTCGAGCTTGCAGGTCCAGCCCAGCCCCGCCTCGATCGGGCCGGTGGTCTCATCGATGTCGTTCCCGTAGAGCGAGAAGCGCGCTTCGAGGCGGAGCGTGTCACGCGCCCCGAGGCCGATCGGGGTCAGGACCTCGCCGCGGCTGCCGGCGCCCGCGGTCATGAGCGCCTCCCACACCCGCACGGCGTCCGCGTTGGCGACGAAGACCTCGAAGCCGTCCTCACCTGTGTACCCCGTGCGGGCGATCAGCGCCTCCGCTCCCGCGGCACGCGTCGACTTCACGCCGAACGGAGGCAGAGCGACGACGCTGTTCCCCGCGACGCTACCGACGATGTGCGCCGCGCGCGGGCCCTGGACCGCGATGAGAGCCGTGTCGCCGGAGCGATCCTCGAAACCGACGTCCTTCGGCAGGTACCGCCGGACGTGCTTCTCATCCTTCTCGATGTTCGCGGCATTGACGACCATCAGGAGTTGATCGGGGCCGGTGCGGTACACGATCACGTCGTCGACGATGGTGCCTCGCTCGTTGCAGAGCAGCCCGTACCGAGCCTCCCCCGCCTCGAGGCCGGCGATGTCGCTCGAAACCAGCTTGTCGACCGCGGCCTGTGCCTTTGGTCCCTCGAAGTAGAACTCTCCCATATGCGACAGATCGAAGGCGCCCGCGTCTTCGCGCACCGCGCGGTGCTCCGCAACGATCCCGCTGTACTGGATCGGCATCTCGTAGCCCGCGAACGGCACCATCCGTGCGCCGAGACGTTGGTGTATCTCGTAAAGCGGCGTGCGCTTCAGTGCATCGTCGGTCGTCATGCCGCCGCTCGCACCGCTTCGATCGCGCGATCGAGCATCTCGCGGTAGGTCGCGTACGACAGCATCTCGCGCGCCTCTTCCGCTGACACCCAGCGGACGTCGTCGTACTCCTGATCGTGGCGAGAGACGTCACCGCCATCGGCCCTCATCAGGAAGAAGTGCACGAACTTGTGCACGCGCTCGCCGGGGACCGCGAACCAGTAATCGGTGACGCCGATGGGCGCAACGATGCTCACGTCGAGGCCGGTCTCCTCGCGCACCTCGCGTATGGCCGTCTCCTCGATCGATTCGCCGGCGTCGGGTGTGCCCTTCGGAAAGACCCACGTGCCGTCGCTGGTCCGGCCGTTGAGCACGACTTCCAGATCGTCGCCGGTGCCCCGCGTCACGACACCACCCGCGGCGGTCGTCGTGCGCACTCTGGTCGGACGGCGCGGACGTGCGGTCGACATCAGATCACAACAGACGCGTCCCGTTGATGACGAGCGCGAAGCTGCAGTGAAGGAACTCGGCCGCGCGGCGCGAAAGCATCATGCGCGAGAGGAAGATCTCGAAGTACTCCATGAGCGGCGCGACCTCGGTGTCGATGGTGAGCTCGAGAGTGATCAGCTTCTCCTTGCGGCTCACCTTGACCTCGGCCGACGTCGCCGCGTAGTTCACGCGGTCGTGGATGTCGAACGAGGTGGTCTTCGGGTTCCGCACGCGGCTCCGGTGCACGTCGCTCTTGTCGGCGATGATCACCGCGGCGGAGACGGCGCTCACGGGCAGGCCGCCCTCCGACTCCTCGTGGTTCGCGATGGCGCCCATGATCGTCGCGACGTCCTCGATGTCGAAACCGAGGTCGATGAGGATGTCGTGCGCCAGGAGGGCGCCCGTCTGTCCGTGCTTCTCGCGCGTGATGACGTTGCCGATGTCGTGCAGGTAGGCCGCGACCGCCGCGACCTCGCACCGCCGCGCGTCGTGGCCGAGCGACTTCAGGATGAAGCGCGCACCGTCGGCCGAGGTGCTCGCGTGCCGCTCGCCGTGTTCGGTGTAGCCGATCGCGCCGGTCTGCTGGTTCGCGGAGCGGATGTACGTCTTCACGCGCGGATCCGCCTTCACCGTATCGAGCGTCGGTCCCCCGCTCTTGGCCTCAGCGGTCGTGCGCGTCTTCGTCTCTGTGCGGTGGGTCTTCTTCTGCTCGTCTGGCGCTCCGGTGTCATCGGGTCGTGGTGCGCCAGCGGCCTCAGGCATGTGGGCAACTCTAAGCGCCCGAGGCTCATGCCTCCATTCGGAGCTCTTCGAGGTCGAGATCGCGCTCGATCCGGCGCTGCACCTCGTCGGTGATCACGCCGCGCTCGTGGAGATCGTGAGCGGCGCGGCGCTCGGCGTCGATCACGTCACGGCGGATCTGGCCATGCTCGAGCAGCTCCTGCTCCGCGGCTCCCCCGTCCTCGTGATGCAGCTCGTCATGCCGGGCCCGATGCGCGTAGCGATCGCGCAGCTGGTCGATGAGCTCCAGGTGGCCCGGCCACTGCGCTCGGAGCTCCTCGATCCGCGTGAGCGCGGCCTCAGTCGTGAGTCCACGCGCGTGCACGTGGTCGTGGGTCGCATCGCCGTCGGGCGCGACACCGAGCTTCTTGATGACGAGCGGCAGCGTCAGCCCCTGACCGACGAGCGTCACGAGGATGACGGCGAACACGACGAAGAGGATCAGGTCTCGCTCTGGAAAGCCGATCGGCAGCGCCAGCGCAGCCGCAAGCGACACCACGCCACGCAGGCCGGACCACCCGACGACGAAGATCTCGCGCCAGGAGGGATTCGGGTCCGCGCGCCTGACCGCTGGGATCAGCCCTGGCAGGTACGTCGCCGGATAGACCCACACGAACCGCACGATCACGACGGCGAGGACGATGACGGCAGTGATCCCCGCGAGACGGCCCAGATCGGTGTCCACGTCGCGCAGCACGCTGGGGAGCTGGAGTCCGATGAGCATGAACACGAGTCCGTTGAGAAGGAACAGCATCATCTGCCACACGGCGGTGCCGACGACGCGTACGTCGGAGGATGCGCGGCGCAGCGCCCGGTTCGCGAGCAGTCCGCCCACGACCGCCGCGAGTACGCCCGAGACGTGAAGGATCTCAGCCGACAGGTAGGCGGCATACGGCGCAAGAAGCGTGATCGTGACAGCGATCGCGGTGTCGCGGATGCGCGCGAGCAGCCATTCACCGGCCACTCCGACCACGAGGCCGATCGCCACTCCGCCGACGAGGACCACGACGAACGAGCCACTCGCATCGAGGAGCGAGAACGTGCCGGCGGCCGCGGCAGCGACGGCGAAGCGGTACATGACGAGCGCGGTCGCATCGTTCACCAGGCTCTCGCCCTCAAGGATGGTCACGATGCGACGCGGCACGCCGACGCGCTGGAATATCGCGGTCGCCGCGACGGCATCGGGCGGCGCGACGATCGCACCGAGCGCGAAGGCGCCGGCCCAGCCAAGAGACGGCACGAGCATGTAGGCAACGACAGCGACGACGGCCGCCGTGAAGATGACCAGGCCGAAGGCGAGCAGCGCGATCGCACGCAGGTTCGCCTTGAACTCGCGAAGCGACGTGAAGTACCCGCCCGCGAAAAGCAAGGGCGGCAGGAAAACGAAGAAGACCAGATCCGGTGGAAGATCGAACTCCGGCACGCCAGGGATGCGGCTGAGCAAGAGACCGCCGAGGACCATGACGATGGGATACGGGACGGTAAGCCGACGCGCGACGATCGTGAGCGCTGTGACGAGGACCAGCAGGAGGAGAACGACCTCGATGTCGCGCAACGTCGCTAGTGCTCGTACGCCTTCTGCAGTCTCTCCGCGACCTGCTGCAGCCAGCGCAGCTCGGTGAGTCCGGCGCGCGCGATGACCATCCCACGCGTGAACGCGAGCCAGGGCTTGAGTGTTCCCGCGATCAGGCCGAGCCACGTCGCGCTCGTCGCGTCCACCTTCGGACCCTTCCCCTTTACGTCGGCGACCTCGGCGTGCAGGCGTCCGTCACCCGCCTGGAACTCGATCGCCTCCTGCGTGTCGGTGAAGCGCAGCAGCGCGCGGCCGGCGCGCACATCCTTCAGGTTCTCGAGCACGCGCTCGTCCTCCGCGGCGGCGGCGAGGATCGCAAGCACGGCGTCGCGAGCGTTCACGGGGTTCGGCGGCGATGTCGACGCTACGCGCGCCGCCTGGATCGCGTCCTCGAGCTTCGTCACGCGAGCTTCATGTCGCTGCGCACGCTCACGGGGATCTCGGTGCCGCGATCGCGGAGCACGAAGAACGCGGCCGCGCCGATCATCGCGCCGTTGTCGGTGCAGAGGCGCGGCGGCGGCACGCGCAGTGGGTGCCCGATGCGCTTCTGGATCTCGGCGCGCAGCGCGAGATTCGCCGCGACGCCACCGCCGAGCAGCACCGTTTCCACCGCGAACTCGGCGGCCGCGCGCGCGGTCTTCTCGGCGAGGATCTCGGTGATGGCCTTCTGGAAAGACGCGGCGACGTCCGCCACGGGCACCTCGCCCTTCGCCTCGAGCGAGCGCACCAGCCGCAGCACGGCGGTCTTGAGACCGGAGAACGAGAAGTCGTAGCGATCGCCGAGCGCGGCGCGCGGCAGGGGGAAGGCGTTCGGGTCGCCCTCCTTCGCGGCCTTCTCGATCAGTGGTCCGCCGGGAAAGCCAAGGCCAAGAAGTCGGGCGACCTTGTCGAACGCTTCGCCGGCGGCATCGTCGATAGTGCGACCGAGCGGACGGAAGCGCCGATGCCCCTCCATCAGTACGAGGTCGCTGTGCGCACCGCTGACGATGAGCACGATCGCGGGTATCTCCGGCTCCGGCGTCGGCGCGTCGCCCTCGTAGAGCCAGTTCGCATACACGTGACCCTCGAGATGGTTCACGCCGATGAACGGCAGGCCCGCGGCCAGCGCGAGCCCACGACCGTAGTTCGCGCCGACCAGGAGGCAACCCACAAGTCCCGGGCCGACGGTTGCAGCCACCGCATCGATCGCGCGCAGCTCGACACCCGCGTCGTTGAGTGCCTGCTGGGTGATGCCGTCGAGCGCGTGCAGATGCTCGCGCGCCGCGACCTCGGGAACGATGCCGCCGGTGGCCACATGCACGAGCTGTGACGCGACGATGTTGGAGACGATGCGCCGGCCGTCGTCGATGACCGCGACCCCGGTCTCGTCGCACGAGGTCTCGATCGCGAGGATGCGCAACTAGTCTTGTTCAATCTCCCGGCTACGCCGGGGAGACACGTTCAGGACTGGTGGATTCGCTCCTCGCGGATGAACCGCTCGTCGCTCATTCATTCATTTCTAGCTGGGCACGGAGCTTCGCGAGCCGATCGCGCACCGCGCGGTCGCGCAGGCGCTCGGTCCACATGATGATCGCGTCCTCGTTGTTGTCACTGTAGTAGCGACGACGGATCCCGGCGGCGTGGAAACCGTACTTCTCGTAGAGCCGCTGTGCCGGGAAGTTCGAGGCTCGCACCTCGAGCGTGAGCCACTCAGCCGCGAGTTCGATCGCGAGGTCGAAGAGCTTCACGAGCATCCGCTCGCCGATCTTGCGACGCCGGCGCTCGGGAATGACCGCGAAGGTCGTGATGTGCGCCTCGTCGAGCGCGAGCCAGAGACCGGCGTACCCGATGATGCGCCCGCCCTCGCGCACGACGATGTAGCGCGCGTTCTTGTTCTGTGTGAGCTCGTGACGGAATGCGTTCGCCGGCCAGGGCACCGGGAACGACGCGCGTTCGACCTCCTGCACCGCCGGAATGTCGTCGGGCGTCATGGTCTCGATGACGATCGGGAACGTGGCGACCATTTCTCCTCTTAGTGTCGCTTGGGCAGGCCCAGGGCGAGATCGTCGGTCGGCGGCGCGGCGAACGGCTGGTCGAAGGACGTGCGGATGGCCGGCTGCTTCACGTAGATCGGCTCGATGTCGCCCAGCTTCCGCTGCGGCGTCGTCTCGAGGGCTCGCCAACCGAGCTCCGCGAGGTATCCGGCCCGGCGCATGCGCGAGGCGGGCGACGCGAAGAGCGCCTTCGGACCGAGGAGGTCGCGGAGCGTCTGCTCGGTCTCCGCTCCGATCTCGCCGACGAAAAGTGTGTGCGAACCGATCTGCCGGCAGAGCTCCGGCAGCGTCGCCGCGATGAACGGCGAGCGTCGCTCCCATTTGCGGTTCCGCTCCTGATAGAACGCGGCGTAGAACTCGTTTCTGCCCGCAGGCAGCAATGGACACGTCCGCTGCTTCGACGCGGCGTGCGGATACGCCAGCACGTCCAGCGTCGAGACGCCGATCATCGCCGCGCCGGCGCCACGCGCGATGCCCTGCGCCGCGGCGATCCCGATCCGCAGGCCGGTGAAGGAGCCGGGTCCGGTCGCGACCGCAACCTTGTCGACCGACGCGAGCGTGATGCGCGTCCGCGCCAGCAGGCGCTCGATGGTCGGGAAGAGCTCGTCCGCGTGACGGCGCTGGGCATGCCACGTCTCCTCCGCGAGGACGTCGTGGCCGTCGTACAGAGCGACCGAGGCCCACTCGGTCGAGGTGTCAAGCGCCAAGAGAGTCACGAAAACCCTCCAGGAGCTCGGCCGAACGCGGTCCGGTCGCCTTTAGCGCGACGGAACGCTTCGTATCCGCTATGTGCGCAAGATGCACGTCGAGGCGATCGAGCGGCAGCCCGTCGCCGGCGCGGTCGGGCCACTCGATGACCGTCATCCCGCCCGCGTCGAGCGTCTCCTCCCAGCCCGTCGTACCGAGATCTTTTCCTTCGAGGCGATAGAGGTCGAGATGGAAGAGCGGCAGGCGTCCTCCGAAATGCTCGTGCAGGATCACGAACGTGGGGCTCGAGATGTCCGATGCGCTCAGACCGAGGCCGGTCGCGATGCCCTTCGCGAGAACGGTCTTCCCCGCCCCGAGCTCGCCCCACAGCGCGACGACATCGCCCGGACGCGCGAGTCGCGCGAGTCGCTCGCCGACGCGTTCGGTGTGAAGGGACGAGTGGCTCACGAGCTCCACGGCCTGCCCCGCGCTACGCGGGGCGCCCGTTCGCCGCTGCGCGCTCGAATCTGCGGCGCTCAAGGATGAGGCGAATGGTAAGCCCGAGGAACGAGCCGAATAGCGCCGCCCAGATGAGGAGCCAGCCGTCGCGCGGCGGAACGCCGATGAAGTCGAGCGGACCGAACGGCAGCTGTCCGGCCCATGCGGCGAGAGGCAGGAGCGCGAGCAGTCCGACGATCGTGCGGCGCCGCTCGAGTCGTTTGCGATCCTCGGTGTACTTCGCGCGCCGGCGCTCGTCGACCTTGTCCGCGCGCTTCGGCGCCTCGGTGCCCGGCGCGCGCGCAACAGCCTGGGCATCGCGATCGCGCCGTTCGCGCCGGCGTTTTCTCCCCACCGCCGAAGACTAGTGCGCCTCTAGTTACGGGGCGTGCGCGGCGCATCGAATGCCAGGACGTTGGCGACCGGGACCGCTCCGTCACCGGTCGTGACGGCGTCCGCTTCGATCTCGCTCGCGAAGCGGACCGGACCGGCGAGCGCGAGGTGCTCGTCCATCGGCCGCGCACCGAGCCAGTCGTTGGCGAGCGCCAGCGACGGCGCACCGCGCGCGAAGTCGCCGGCGCTCTCGGGTGCGAACACGAAGAGCCGCGCGGACGCCGTATGCACGGCGGCGCGCGCGCCCACGAGCGCGACGAGCGGCGTGAAGACCTCATGTGGCAGCGGGGCGGAGCCGAAGCCGATGAGGCACAGGACTGTGGGTGCCTCGGGTCCGGTCGTCGCTCCTGATGCCGTCGCGGCCTCGCCGTACACGACGGAGAGGCCGCCGGCCGGCGCCGCGCCGGCGACGACCGCTGCGACGCCACAGGCATGCGCGCGGGTGATCGACTCCGCGGTGGCGCGCGCGCCACCGATCAGGATGCGGTCGCGTAGCCGAACATCGATCCGCGACGGCTGCAGCTCGTCGGTCGGTAAGTCCACCGCGAGACTCAGCTCGCCGATCGCGTCAGGCCCGTACGCGGCGACGCCCTGCAGCGCCCACGCGGAGCCCTCGACCGTCACGCACCCGTCATCGGAGCGCGACACCTCGCCGTCGAGCGTGGATCGCACGACCCACCGGCCAACGATCGGCGCGACGTAAAGATCGCCGTCGGCGCGTCGATGGATCAGGCGGCCCGCAATCGGCGACGAGACGGCGCGCGCGAAACGACGACCAGTGCGCGCGATGACGGTCTTCCGCTCGACCTCGCCGCCGACGGCGACACGCATCACGCGCTCGAGATCAAGAGGTGCGACGCCGAGGCGGCGCGCGCCGGAGACCTTGACCGGCGTCCCGTACGTCGTGCCCGCCGCGAGAACGTCGCCGGCGTGGACCTCCTGGCCCACCGCGGCGCGCTCGCTCGCGCCGATCGGAAGCGGGTGATCCGCCGAGTGGCGCCGGAACCGCCACGGCATCAGCGCGTGTCCACTGGCAGGACGTCGAGCGCGGCGTTCCATCGCGCGAGCGTCGGGATGCGCTCCGCGTCGCGCGGCGGAAGCGCCAGAGGACGACCGCGTGCGTCTATCACCACGCCAAGCGCGAGATCCGCCGCGCTCGGACGGACCGTTGTCCCCGGCATCACGATCTCGACCGCGCCCTTGGTCGGGACGAGCAGGAAGGAGCCGCGCGCCACGCGTTCTTCCTGTACGCCGTTCGCGTCTCGGACGCGCACGGTCGCGGAGCGCCGCGGCCACATCGACACGAAGATCGCGATCGGGTCTGCCGCCGGCATCGTCGCGACGCGACCGCGCGCCGCGAGCGCGCCCGCGGCAACGAGCTGGTCGCCGGACGCGCGTGAAACGAGCGTCGGTCCGTTCGGTCCAAAGGCATCGATCGCGACGAGCAGCGACTGCGCGGCGCGCGGAAGCTCCGCGAGCCGGCCGGTGAGCACCAGCAAGGGAGCGGACCACGGCCCCTCGAGCGGGACGCCCGCGCGCTCCGCGTCCGCGAGTGTGTGCGCGATGGCCTCACGCGCGAGAGCCATCTCGAGCGAGAGTGCGAGCACCGACGCGGGGATCGCGTCCGGCCAGCGCGCGCGGTTGAACACGCGCTCCAGAAGCGCGGGCGCCTCCACCGCACGCGGGATCCAGCGACGCACGCGATCAAGTCCGGCTCGCGCGACGACACGGTCCGCCGCCGCGCCCACGCCGAGCCGCGTATGGATCCCGAGCACGACGCCATCGGGGCGCGCATGGATCACGGACGTCTGCCCGCCGGTCACATCCAGCAAGGCGACGTCGGCGCTCGCGTTCGCCGCGATCGCACGCGCCGCGGCTTCGAGCGCCTCGTCGCGCAGCACGACATCACCCTGCGCGCGCCGGCGGACGGCTCGGAGACGCGCGATCAGCGCTTCGCGTCCAGCGGCTGTGCGCACATCTGGCAACGACTCGATCGGGTTCTCCGGGCAGGACGCGGCGATGCGCTCGCGGACCCGCTCGTCTCCGGAGAACAGGATGTGCGGCAGCGGACGCTGATGAGCGCAGCCGAAGCGCAGCGCCTCGGCCAGCTCGATCATCCCGCCGACGTCACGGCGACTGTGGGCGAGCACGACGACCAGGTCCGCGCTCGCTTCGCGGAGGATCTCCGCGCGCTCGACGAGCGAGCGTCCGTCGTGCGTGCCCACCAGACCCACAAGTGACGCGCCGCCGGCAAGCGTGCCGAACGCGAGGGCCGGGGCCAGCTTCGGGTCACGCCCAAGCAGCGCCGCGACACGGACGACTTCACCGGGGATCACGCGCAGCAGAGGACCGTCGGAGGTGCCGGGAGGGATGCGCTCTGTGCGCGCCTCATGCACGATCTCGACCGAAGCGACGAGCTCGGTCGAGGTGGTCACGCGGCGACCGGTGTGCGCTTCACCTCGGCGACGAACGCGTCGAAGATGCGGGTCGCTGCGGCACCGACCTGTGCGGTGCGTTCGGGATGCCACTGGACCGCAACGACCCAGCGGTGTGTCGGCGACTCGAAAGCTTCGACGAGCTCGCCGACATGCGCGGTGGGCCGCAGGTCCGATGCGAGACGGTCCGAGGTCACCACCTGGTGGTGGCTCGAGTTCACGACGAAGGCATCATCGCCGCACGCGGCGGCGAGCTTCGATCCCGGGTCGGCCGTGACGTTGTGCCGCACGGCATCGGCGCCCGCCGGATCATCCACGACCGTTACACCCTCGGGCGGGTACTTCGGCGCGTGGCCGAGGTGGTGCTGCTCCAGAGACCCGCCCAGGTGAACGTTGATCAGCTGGAAACCGCGGCAGATGCCGAGCACAGGGAGGTCGCGCGCCAGTGCGCGCTCGAGGAGCGCGAGCTCGGTGGCGTCGCGGGCGTCATCGATCTCGGTCGACGCGACATTGTCGGCGCCGTAACGCGCGGGGTCGATATCGCCACCGCCGGTGAGGCACAGGCCGTCGAAACCCTCCGGTAAAGGATCGTTCGGAAAGACTCCGATCGGTTCCGCACCGGCGAGCCGGATCGCATCGAGATACTGCTCGCGCGCCACGGCGTTCCGTTTTGAGGCGCTGCCCGACAAGGTGACGGCGATCCGGGGTCTCACAGACTCAATGGTATTCGGTTTAGCCGCGCATTTTCGGTCTAGTCGCGAGGCTGGCGCGATCGATGAGCTCTACGAGCACACCGTTCGCGGCGCGCGGATGAAGGAAGGCCACGAGACCCTCCACCCCGCGGCGCGGTGTGTGATCGACGAGCTCCACACCCTCGCTCGCCAACCGCACGAGCGTGCCGGGGAGATCGTCGACGACGAAGCAGAGATGGTGCAGCGTCGGGCGGCCGCGCTCCGCGACGAATCGCGCGACCCCTGACTCCGTGTCCGCGGGCTCGAGCAGCTCGATACGCGAGCCGTCCCGCGCCGCGAACGCGACACGAACGTGCTGATCGGCGATAAGTCGCGGCTCGTCGATCAGGTAGCCGAGCACATCGCGATAGAAAGGGATGGTCTCGGCGAGCGACGGGACCGCAACGGCGACATGGTGCAGCTCGCCGGCGCCGATCCCTTTCATGCGCGCGGCGGGTGGTATACGCCGAAGACGGAGCGCAGATCGGCACAGATCTCTCCCAGCGTCACGCCCGCTTCGACGGCCTCGACGATCGGGTGGACGAGGTTCGCGCTCCCGCGCGCGGCGGTGAGGAGATCCGCGCGGGCGCGCGCCGCCACGGCTCGGTCACGCTTCGCCCGCATCGCGCGAAGACGCTCGGCGCGTCCACGCACGACCGCATCGTCTACGCGCTGGAGCGGCGGCACCGAGTCGTCGCCGTCGGAGCGGTACGCGTTCACGCCGACGATGACCTTCTCGCCGCTCTCGACCGCCTTCTGCTGTGCGTAAGCGGAGTCCTCGATCGCTTTCATCTGGTAGCCCTTCTCGATCGCCGCGAGCGCGCCTCCGAGAGCCGCGATCTTCCCGAGCTCGGCGTGCACACGGCGCTCGATGTCCGCCGTCAGCGCCTCGATCGCGTAGGCGCCACCGAACGGATCGATCGTGTCCGCGGCGCCCGTCTCCTCCGCGATGATCTGCTGCGTCCGCAGCGCGGTGCGCGCCGACTCCTCGCTCGGTAGCGCGAGCGCCTCGTCGTACGCGTTCGTGTGAAGCGACTGCGTCCCGCCGAGCACGGCTGCTAGCGCCTCGATCGCGGTACGCACGATGTTGTTCAGCGGCTGCTGGGCCGTGAGCGTCGATCCCATCGTCTGCGTATGGAAGCGGAGCGCGAGCGCGTCCGCCCGCGTCGCGCCGAAGCGGTCGCGCATGACATCGGCCCAGATACGACGAGCGGCGCGGAATTTCGCGACCTCCTCGAGGAGCGTCGAGTGCGCGGCAAAGAAGAACGAGAGCTGCGGGGCGAACGCGTCGACGCTCAGGCCGGCCTTCACTGCCCCCTCCACGTACTCGATCGCGTCGGCGAATGTGAACGCGAGCTCCTGCACCGAGTCCGAGCCGGCCTCACGGATGTGGTAGCCGCTGATCGAGATCGGATTCCAGCGTGGCAGCTCGGCGGCGCAGTACGCAATGAGGTCGGTCACGAGGCGCAGAGACGGGCGCGGCGGGAAGATGTAGGTCCCGCGAGCGATGTACTCCTTCAAGATGTCGTTCTGCGTCGTGCCGCCGATGCGCTCGACTGCGACGCCTTGCTTCTTCGCGACCGCCACGTACATCGCGAGGAGGATCGCCGCGGTGGCATTGATCGTCATCGAGGTCGTCACCTTGTCGAGTGGGATGCCGGCGAACAGCTGCTCGAGATCGTCGAGGCTCGAGATCGAAACGCCGACCTTCCCCACCTCGCCAGCGACCTGCGGGTCGTCCGCGTCGTAGCCCATCTGCGTCGGCAGGTCGAAGGCGACGGAGAGACCGGTCTGTCCGTGCTCGAGGAGATACCTGAAGCGCTCGTTCGTCTCCTCAGCGGTGCCGAAGCCTGCGTACTGCCGCATCGTCCAAAGGCGGCCGCGGTACATCGTCGGCTGCACGCCGCGTGTGAACGGCGGCTCGCCAGGAAGGCCGAGACGCTCCACCGCCTCGCGATACGCGTTGTCGTCGGAGTACGACGGTGGAAGTGGTGCGCCGTACGTCGTCTCAAGGCGCGCACGCTCGGTAACGCGACGCGGTTCCAGCATGCGCCGATGGTACCGGCGGCGCGCGGAACGCTGGGAGCCCGAAGGTCCTCAGGGTCGCGAGCTAGCGCCCGAAGAATTCCTTAAACGATGCGCCTCTGGCGGGCGTGCCAGCGCAGCGCCGCGAACGAAAAGGCATGTGCCGCGTTGTATGCCAGATCGAACCGGCTCGACAGCGCGAGGCCCTTGTTGCGGGCATCCGCCAGCCGCTCGCTCCCTGAAGTCAGCAGCCCCTCGATCTCGCCCCGCGCGCCCGGTTCTGCCGTCAGCTTGCCGATGCGGGCGAGATTCGCGAGTTCCTTGGGTTTCTCAGGCAAGGTCTTCCTCCGTGCCGATGAGGAACACCTTGGGTTGCGCGGCCACTTTCACCACGAAGGCATTACCCTGCTTCCGTTTCTTGCGCCAGTTCGCCGGGGTATAGACCGTCGGATTCACCGTACGCCCAAGCTTCGCTTCCGCCGACTGCAACACCCCGAACACGTCTGCATAGTCAACGCTGTCCGAGAGCACGAGCACGTCGATATCGCTGGTCGCGGTATCGCTGCGCTTGGCTACCGAACCGAACACGAAGGCTGCCGTGATGCGCTTCGCCAGCGGCGCCAACGCCTCTCGCAGCGGCTCGGCC
>CAJDUG010000022.1_pt1 | contig 34615 bp, 38 predicted proteins | sample 7390021 | NCBI WGS metagenome assembly CAJDUG01 (sample SAMEA7055676, study PRJEB34461) | soil metagenome | biome: terrestrial ecosystem; feature: Peninsula; material: soil | place: Antarctica | collected 2016
TCGGGTTGGTATCCCGACAACATCGCGAAGAAGGCCGACGAGCGCCTGCGCTTCTATGCGGAGCGCTTCAATTTGGTGGAGAACGACGCGTCCTATTACGCGCTACCCGACCAGAAGCAGGCGAAGCTCTGGGTCGAGCGCACGCCGGACGACTTCACGATGAACTTCAAGGCCTTCGCGACGATCACGACGCATCCGACCGATCCGAAACGCCTGCCTAAGGATCTGCGCGAGTCGTTGCCCGAGGAGGTCGCGGTGAAGAAGCGCGTTTATCCAAAGGATCTGACGAAAGAGATCATCGACGAGATTCATGCGCGGTTCTGGGTGGCGCTCGAGCCCCTGCGCAAGGCCGGGAAGCTTGGCGCGATCCTCCTCCAGTATCCGGACTGGTTCACGATCTCCTGGAGGAACAAGGCCGAGATCATCCGCGCGCGCGAGCTCCTTCCCGACGACCGGCTCGCGGTCGAATTCCGCAACGGCCTCTGGATGGAGGAGCGCAACCGCGACGAAACGCTTGCCTTCCTTCACGACAACGGGCTGACTTATGTCGCGGTCGACGAGCCCCAGGGCTTCCCGTCGAGCATCCCGCCGGTCGACGCGGTCACGGCCCCGCTCGCCGTCGTCCGGTTCCACGGGCGAAATGCCGAGAACTGGAAGAAACCCGGCCTGACCGCGGCGGAACGCTTCGATTACTCCTATAAGAAGAGCGAGCTCGAGGAGTGGCTCCCCAAGATCAGGCGGATGGAAGAGGCGTCCGAGGAGATCCATCTCCTTATGAACAACTGCTACGGCGACAAGGCCGTCAACAACGCGCGCGAGCTCGCTCAGCTGCTCACCGGCGCTTAGCGGTACCGTTTCCCGGGTGCCCGACCGGCCGCTCTCGGACTTTCATCCGCGCGAACGGCTCGCTGGTGTCCCACACACGACACGCCGTTTCGCCTGCCGCTCGGCTCTCGCGCTCTCGCCAGATGGGCGCACGCTCGCGGTCGTGTCCGACCAGGGCGCGGGCACCTATGAGGCGTGGACGCTCCCTGCGACCGGGGGCACCGCGCAGCGCGCGGTCACCGTGCCCGAGCACGCCGTGCGAAGCATCTGCTGGAGTGCGAGCGGCGAGCTGCTCGCAGCCGCCGACCGCGGCGGCACCGAGCTCCATCAGCTCTACGTGCGCCATCCCGACGGACCGGTCGCACCGGTGTCCATCGATCCAGCGGGCAAGGTGCAGCGTCTTCTCTCGTGGAACGCGGCCTCGCCCGATGGACGGGGTGTCGCGTTCTCGAGCAACGCGCGCGAGGCGACCGACATGGACATCCTCATCGCGGATCTCGATACAGGCGCGGAGCGCCAGCTCCTGACCGGCGCGGCGTGGCACGTCGCCGGCGGGTGGTCGCCTGACGGCACCCGCCTCCTCGTGATGCGCGTGCTCGACAACACCAACCAGGAGCTGCTCGTCGTCGATCCACGCACGGGCGAGGCGCGCGAGATCGCGTCGCACGAGGACAACGTTCAACACATCCCGGCGGGCTGGCTCGGTGACGGGCGCGTGCTGGAGATCACGGATAAGGAGAGCGAGCATCTCTGGCTCGCGGCCCTCGATCCGGCGACCGGGCGGCGCGAACCGGTCGACCATCCGGACTGGGATGTCGAGCTGGCCGCATCTTCCGTCGACGGACGCGTGCAGATCTGGTCCGTCAACGAGGATGGGTACTCGAGACTGCGCTGGCGCGAGAGGGGTGGTCGCGTGCGCGAGCGCGACCTGCGCGGTGTCTGCGAAGACCTGGTCCTGAGCGCGGATGGAACGCGCGCCGCCTTCGGGCGGCTCTCTTCGACCGAGCCATGGCAGGTCTGGACGCTCGACATCGCCACCGGCGAAGCGCGCGTCGCGCTCACCACGACGTTCGGCGTTCCGACGAGCGAGCTCGTGGAGCCGGAGCTGCTGCGCATCCCGGCGCCGGACGGCGACATCCCGTGCTTCGTCTACCGGCCGCGCGGTGTCCGCGGGCCGGTGCCGGCGGTGCTCTATCCGCATGGTGGCCCCGAGGCTCAGTCTCGGCCGGCGTTCTCCGCGAACCTCACGCATCTCGCGGCGATCGTCCATCGCGGCATCGCGCTCGTCGTGCCGAACATCCACGGGTCGACTGGCTACGGCCGCGCGTGGCAGACAGCGATCCACAAGGACTGGGGTGGTATCGATCTGCGTGATCTCCGCGCGGTCTCGCAGTGGATGACGAAGCAGCCGGACTTCGATCAGAAGCGGCTCGCCGTCTACGGCGGGTCGTACGGCGGCTTCGCCGCGCTCACGTGCGTCACGCGCATGCCCGAGCTATGGCGCTGCGCGGTCGACGTCTTCGGGGTCGCGAACCTCATCACGATGATCGAGAACGCGCAGCCGAACTGGCGCCGATTCCTTGCGCGCTGGATCGGTGACGTGGAGCGCGACCGCGAGAAGCTCGTGGAGCGCTCGCCCGTCACGCATATCGAGAATGTGCGCTGCCCGATGCTGATCCTTCAGGGCGAGAACGATCCGCGCGTGCCACAGGAGGAGTCCGACCAGGTCGTCGAGCGCCTCCGCGCTTTGGGCCGTCGCGTCGAGTACGTCGTCTACCCGGGCGAGGGTCACGGCTTCACGAAGCGCGCGAATGCCGAAGACGCCTACGGCCGGATCGTGGACTTCCTCACCACGGAGCTGCTGGGCACCTAGCGGAGCGTGCTGCCGAGCAGGATGCCGTTGGCCCAGTACGCGCCCGTCGCTCCCACCGGAAGGATGTCGTACGTGGCGCCGCCGACGTACCGCACGTGCTCGGCGCTGACAACATGCACGCCGTCCAGGATGTCGCCTGCGTTCAGATCGCTGATGCGGCGTCCGTCTGTCGTCGGATGCCCGGGCGACACCAGGACGACGCGTCCGTCACCCAGCGCCACGCGGACGACCTCATGCGTCGCAGGCACCGGCACGCTGCCGACGGCGCTGAGCGGCGCGGCAAAACGCTCGCCGCGTACGCTCATGGTCCATACGAGATCGCCGACGCGCAGATCCTCGACGGCGACCTCGCCGCGTGGCGTCGCGATGCGCGTACCGAGCGCGAGGCAGATCGGGCACGGCGGCGGCCCCGAGGCGGTCCGCGACAACACGGTGACGCGTCCCTGCGCCGACACGCGACCTTCGACGCGCTCGCCGACGCTGCTGGCCTTCTCCGCGATATATGTGTATGCCCAAACGTCACTGACCGGTTGGAGTGGCAGCGCGTTCAGCGTCTTCCACTCGCGGTAGATCGCGAGCTGTTCGGCGGCGGCGTATGTCGGACCGGTCAGCTTCAGACGCGCGACGACCGCGCTGAACGTCTCCGCGTCCTTCTGCAGCTCGGGGAACCGCTGCCGCGCGAGATCAGCCTCGTCGGCGCGCGCGACCGGGTAATAGTCCGGATCGCAGAAGAACGGCCGCCCGAGCTCGTCGATGACCCGGTATTTGAGCTGTGCAGCCGTTAGCGGCTGCGGCGAGGGCATTGGCGTCGTAACACCGCCACCGCAGGCGGCGAGCACGAGCGCGAGGGCGAGCACGAGCAGGCGCACAACCATCCAACGCTCGGCTGCCCTCCGCGGTTCCGCGGCTAGACCTTTGTGGGCCGGCGACGCCGGACGTAGCGGGTCGCGTACACCTCTTCGCCCAGCGACAGGACTTTGTTGTCGACCCATGGCGTCGTGAGCATGACGCGCTGCGCCACGTCCCAGGAGATCGAGCCCGGCGGGAGATGATCCTTCTTCCACACCGCGATCAGCGTCCGTCCTTCGCACGCAGCGGCAGCTTCAGCGGCGCGACATCGAGCTGCCCGCAGAGGTGCTCGAGAGGCCGGTCGTACTTCGCAACGGTTCCGATACGGAGGGCAGGAAAGCCCGCTTTCGCGCCAAGTTTCGGGACGACCTCTTCGATCACGCGAAGGCCTTGCGGCACAGGCACGTCGCGAGTCTAAGAACGCTGAACGAGCGGTACGGGTTGTGCTACGTGAAGGTCATGTTCGGTCAACGATTCGCGCGCCCGGTGCTCGTCGTCGACGACGATGACGCCACGCGCTCGGCCGAGCGCGCGGTCCTGACCGAGGATGGATTCCGAGTCATCGAGGCGCGTGACGGTGCTGAGGCCATGCGCCAGATCCAGAAGGATCCGCCCGCTCTCGTCGTTCTCGACATCCAAATGCCTGGGATCGACGGCCCGTCGTTCGCGCTCGCCCTCCGCAAGGCTCTTCGGCACGTGCCGCTGGTGATCCTCACCGGCGTGGACGACCCGAAGCGCGAGGCGGATCGATGCAACGCCGAGGCGTACCTCAGCAAGCCGTTCAACGCGCCGGAGCTGGTGAAGGTCGTGCGTCGCTTCGCGACCTGACCCCGCGGGTATTAGCCTCCACTCGTGCCTGCCCGCCTGCTCGTGAAGGACCCCACCGAGACGACGGAGCATCCGCCCGAAGATCTCTCGGAGCTGCGGGACCGCCCGTGCTGGCTCGACATCTCCGATCCGCAGAGCCACGACCTGGAGCTCGCCGCGAGCGAGCTCGGTCTTCATCCTCTCGCGGTCGAGGACGCGCAGCAGCGGCACGAGCGGCCGAAGATCGACCAGTACGACGACCACTACTTCATCGTCTTCTACGCGCTCGAGGAGCCGTCGCCGAATGTCGTCCGCGAGGTCGAGATATCGATCTTCATGAAGCAGAACGCGATCGTCACGGTCCACGAAGGAGACTTCTCCGCGCGCGCCATCGTCGAGAAGCGATTCCGCGATGGAAAAGTGCAGACGACAGGTCTCCTGCTGCACGCGCTGCTTGACACGATCGTCGACCAGTACTTCGCGGTCATCGACAGCTTCGGCGAGCGGGTCGAGCTCCTCGAGCAGATGGTGGTCGGGGGAGACGCGCAGGACTACGACACGTCGATCCGCGAGCTATTCGAGCTGAAGCGTGACCTCCTGCGCGTGCGGCGTCGTATCGCGCCCGAGCGCGAGGTCCTTGCGGGTCTCGTGCGTGGCGACATCAAGGAGCTCCGCGAGTCCGGCCGCCGCGCGTACTTCCAGGACGTGTACGACCACATCAATCGGGTGACCGACGAGATCGACACGTTCCGCGAGCTCACGTCGAACGTGATCGACGCGCACCTCGCTTCGGTCAGCAATCGATTGAACGAAGTCCTGAAGATACTCACGAGCGTCGCCACGGTCCTCCTGGTGCTGACGCTCGTTACCGGCTTCTTCGGCCAGAACTGGGAAGCCATCCCCTACGACTCGACTGAGCTCTTCTGGGCGTCGATCGCGATGATGGTCCTGCTGGCCGTCGGGACCTTCATTTACTTCCGACGCAAGGGGTGGCTCTAGCCGCTAACCTGTGTCCTGCATTGCCGCAGCGGGACGGCGACTTCGGCAGCGATCTTCTTTCCATGGGCTTCCAGGTAGCGGTGGTCGTGGGAGGGCCGCTGCTCATCGCTGCCTACGTTGGGCAGAGGCTTGACGAGCAATTCGGGGCCGATCCGAGCCGCGCTCTCGTGGCGATCCTGGTGGGTTTGGCAGTCGCGGCCGCAGGGATGTTCCTGATCATCCGGCGATACATCGCACGCAACCCGACACCGCCGACGAGCGAAGCGGCGCGCGAGGCCGGCAGGCGGTGGGAGCGCGAGATCCAAGAGCGAGAGCAGAAGAAAGAGTCGGGCGAGGAGAGCGAGTGAGGCAGGTCATCGGCGTCGTGTTGCTCCTGAACGCCGTCGCCGTCATTGGCGCGGCGCTCACTGGCAACCTACCGAACTGGCCGCCCGGTCAGGCAGACATCCACGTCGCAGAGCAGGCCGGCACCCCGCTCATCCATCTCGGCGGCGAAGAGCATGCCTCTGAAGGCGGCGTGATCTCGATCTGGAACGACATCTCCATCTCCAACTCGATCTTCACGATGTGGCTGGTGATGGGGATCCTCATCGTGATCGGCGTCGTGTCGTCCCGCGCGGTGAGTGAGGTGCCCGGCCGCTTCCAGGGCGTCGTCGAGCTGGTCGTGCAAGGCCTGGTGAACTTCATGAAGGACGCGGGCGGTCCGCGCGTCGTCCGGTACCTCCCTCTCTTCGGAACGCTGTTCCTGTTCGCGCTCGTCAGCAACTGGCTGTTCTTGATCCCGCTCGTCGGGCAGATTGGTCTGTTGCACGTGCCGACCGCGGACTATCACACCAACCTCGGCCTCGCCCTCACCGGCTTCATCTGGTATCAAGCCGCGGGCATCCGGCAGAACGGCTGGTCCTACTTCACGCGCTGGGTCAACTTCCCGGCGTTCAAAGAGGGACCTCTCGTTGGCGCCGTGATGCTGGTCTTCGTCGGCCCGATCGAGCTCTTCAGCGAGCTGTTCCGCATCCTCACGCTGACCCTTCGACTCTGGGGCAACGTGTGGGGCGGCGAGATCGTGCTCGCCGTGCTCGCGTCGCTCCTGTTCCTGCCGAGCCTCGTGCTCCCGTTCGTGGGGCTCGAGCTGTTCATCGGCTTCATCCAGGCGTTCGTGTTCGCGTTCCTCGTGCTCCTGTACATCATCCTTGCGCTCGAGTCGCATGGTGGCGAGGAGCACGAGGTCCATCCCGCGGCATCAGACGCAGTCCATACCGAAGCGGCACACGCGGCCTAATTCGCGAGGAGGAAAACCATGAGCTTGGCTTGGCTTGGCGCCGGCATCGCGATCGGATTCGGGGCCCTTGGGGCGGGACTTGGCATCGGTATCGCCGCGTCGAAGGTCGCGGAGGCGACGGGCCGCAACCCCGACGCCGCGAACGCGATCCGCACCAACGGCATCATCATCGTTGTCTTCGCGGAGTCGCTCGGCATCTTCTCGTTCGTCATCGCGTTCCTTCTGCAGGGCAAGGCGCTCTAGGCGATGCTCTTCGCTCCAATCTTCGCGGAAGAGTCGCCGACCGCGCTCGTCGTGCACCCGTTCTGGGTGCTTGTTTCGATCGTCAACTTCCTCGTACTCCTGTATCTGCTTCGCCGCTTCATGTGGGGCCCGATCATGGCCACGCTCGACAGCCGCGCCGCGAAGATCCGGGAGGGCCTCGAGCTGACTGAGGCCGCCAGGCTTGAGCGCGAGCAGCTGAAGCAGGAGGTCGAGAAGACGCTGGGGGAGGCCCGTCGCGAAGCGGCCGCGATCGCCGAGCGCACCACCAAGGCCGCCGAAGGTGCCGCCGCGGACATCAAAGCCCAGGCGAAGACGGAGGCGGACCGTATCCGCGAGAAGGGGCGCGAGGATGCGCAGCACCTGCACGATCAGGCGCTCGCACAGCTGCGTACCGAGGTCGCGTCGATGGTCGTCCTGGCGGCGAGCCGCATCCTCGGTAAGGAGATCAACGCCGAGCAGCACCGCGCGCTCATCGAGAGATCGCTTGACGAAGCGGGCGCCGAGCTGAAGCAGAACTGATGGCACTCTCCGGCTCGTCCGCGCGGCGTTACGCCGAGGCGCTCCTTCAGATCGCGACGAACGAGAAAGCGGTCGACGAATTCGCCGCCTCCTTCGAGCGTCTGCGTCAAGCGCTCGATGTCGAGACCTTGCGGGCGCTGCGCAACCCCGGCATCCCGGTGCGGGCACGGCGCGCGGCGATCGATGCCGCCACCGCGGACGAACCGAAGGCGATCCGCTCGCTGCTGGGTCTGCTGCTCGAGCGCGAGCGAGTCGCGCTGTTCCCGCGGATCGCGGGCGCGTATGCCGATCTGGTCGAGCGACGTGCCGGGATCGTCAAAGGCAGGATCACGACGGCAACGGAGCTCAGTACCAGCGAGCGCGAGGACTTCGTGGGGCGGCTGGAGCGATCGAGCGGCAAGAAGATCCGCGCGACGTTCGCCGTGGACGAGTCGCTGATCGGCGGCGCGAAGGTGCAGATCGGCGACCGGCTCATCGATTCATCGCTCAAGGCACAGCTGTCCGAGCTTGGTCGCGAGCTCGCGAGCTAAAGGGAGAACATCGTGGCGACGACGTCAGAGATCACCGACATCATCAAGGCGCAGATCCAGAAATTCGAAGGACGGTCCGAGTCGGTCGACGTCGGCACTGTGGTGGAGATCGGCGACGGCATCGCCCGCATCCACGGACTCGCGGGGTGCATGGCGTCGGAGCTGCTCGACTTCGGCAACGACGTCTTCGGCCTCGCGTTCAACCTCGAAGAGGACACCGTTAGCGCGATCATTCTCGGCGATTACACCGGCATCCAGGAGGGCGGAGAAGTCCGCACGACCGGCCGCATCGTGGAGACTGCGGTCGGCCCGCAGCTCGTTGGCCGCGTCGTGGATCCGCTCGCACGTCCGCTCGACGGCAAGGGCCCGATCGACACCAAGGAATTCCGTCCGGTCGACGTCGTCGCGACGACCGTCAGACGGGCAAGACCGCGGTCGCGATCGACGCGATCATCAACCAAAAGGGTCAGGACCTCATCTGCATCTACGTCGCAGTTGGGCAGAAGGACTCTTCGGTCGCGAAGATCGTGGCGACGCTCGAGGAGCACGGCGCGATGGATCACACGATCGTTGTCATCGCCGGGGCGTCCGATCCAGCGCCCATCCAGTACCTCGCGCCGTTCGCGGGATGTGCCATGGGCGAGTTCTTCCGCGACAACGGCCAGGACGCACTCGTGGTCTACGACGACCTGACGAAGCATGCCTGGGCGTACCGGCAGGTCTCGCTCCTCACGCGACGCCCGCCCGGTCGTGAGGCGTATCCCGGCGACGTCTTCTACCTGCACTCGCGCCTGCTCGAGCGCGCCGCGCGCCTCAATAAGGATCACGGTGGCGGATCGCTCACCGCGCTTCCCATCATCGAGACGCAGGCGAACGACATCTCCGCATATATCCCGACCAACGTCATCTCGATCACCGACGGCCAGATCTACCTCGAGACCGACCTCTTCAACCAGGGCATCCGCCCCGCCATGAACAGCGGCCTCTCGGTATCCCGCGTGGGTGGCGACGCGCAGACGAAGGCGATGAAGGCTGTCGTGAAAGGCCTCAAGGCCGACCTCGCTCAGTACCGCGAGCTGGCCGCATTCGCCCAGTTCGGCTCGGACCTCGACAAACAGACGCAGCAGCAGCTGCGGCGGGGTGAGCGGATCACCGAGATCATGAAGCAGCCGCAGTACCGGCCGCTCTCGCTCGTCGAGGAGGTCGTGATCATCTTCGCCGCATCGAACGGTTACGTCGACGACGTGCCGGCCGCCCGCGTGAAGGACTTTGAGCGCGACCTTTACCGGTTCATGGAGACGCAGCACAAGCCGCTGGCCGACAAGATCGCGAAGGAAAAGAAGTTCGACGCGGAGATCGAGAAGCAGGCGCGCGCCATGATCGAGGAGTTCAAGAAGACCGTCTCGTATGACGAGGCGAAAGCGGCGGCAGGGGACAAAGCGGCCGCGGTTGAGCCAAAGAAGCCCGAGGCGAAGGGGCCCGACGAAAAGAAGCCCGACGAAAAGAAGCCCGACGAAAAGAAGCCCGAGGGCAAGGTACCAGTGGCCACGAAGCCGACGGCGGTGAAGCTAACGGACGAGAAGCCGGCGGCGGTGAAGCCGCCGGCCGAGTCGAAGCCCGAGACCGATAAGCCTGAAGCCAAGAAGCCCGGGGCCGAGAAGCCCCCGGCGGCGAAGGCATAAATGCCCAGCGAACGAGATCTGCGGAGGCGCGCCCGCTCGGTCAAGAACATCCAGCAGCTCACGCGCGCGATGCAGCTCGTCGCTGCGTCGAAGATGCGCCGCGCGCAGGAGGCCGTGCTCGCGTCGCGGCCGTTCGAGCAGAAGCTGCGCTCGGTGTTGAACGAGCTCGCGCCCTACGCCGATCCGGAGGTCAGCCCGCTCCTGCAGCGTCGGACCCCGGTCCGCAAGGTCGCCGTGGTGCTCATCACGACCGACCGTGGTCTCGTGGGCCCGATGAATGTGAACCTCCTTCGGATGGCACTTCGTTTCGCGCAAGAGCAGCCGGACACCGCATACCTCGCGGTCGGTAAGAAGGGCATCGGCTCGCTACGCCGGATGCGAACGCCGGTGATCGCCGAGTTCCCGAGTATCCCGGACCGACCGACCACGACTGACACGAACGTGATCGCCCGCGTTGCGGTGGATGAGTTCACCAGCGGGAACGTGGACGAGGTCCATCTCGCGTTCACGCGCTTCATCAACACGCTCCGGCAGGAGCCGACCATCCGCCGGATCCTTCCCCTCGTGCCCGAGGAGGAGGACCTCGACGACCTGCCGCCGATCCAGTACCTGTTCGAACCGGACCCGCAGGCCGTGATGGACGTCATCCTGCCGCGATTCATCGAGATGGCCGTGTATCAGGCGATACTCGAGTCCAAGGCGTCGCAGTTCTCCGCGCAGATGGTCGCGATGCGCAACGCGACCGACGCCGCCGACGACATCATTGGAGACCTGACCCTCGCGGCGAACAAGGCGCGCCAGACGCGCATCACCAAAGAGATGCTGGAGATCGCTTCGGGCGCCGAAGCGCTGAAGGGGTAGCAAGATGGCAGTGAAGACACCCGTGAAGAAGAAGGAAGCGACCGGGACGGGGGAGATCGTCCAGATCATCGGCCCGGTGCTCGACGTGCACTTCGAGGAGGGTGAGCTCCCGGAGATCTACCACGCTCTCACGGTGAAGAGGGACGACAAGAGCGGCGAGGTGGTCACGGCCGAGGTCCAGCAACACCTCGGGAACAACTGGGTGCGCGCGGTCGCGATGCAGTCCACGGACGGCCTGCGCCGCGGTATGAAGGTCGCGAACACCGGCGGTCCGATCACGGTGCCGGTCGGGAAGGAGACACTCGGCCGACTCTTCAACGTCGTCGGCGAGCCGATCGACGGCAAGGGACCCGTGAAGGGCGAGCGCCGCGACCCGATCCACCGGCCCCCGCCGTCCTTCGCCGACCAGGCGACGACGGCGGAGATCTTCGAGACCGGGATGAAGGTCATCGACCTGATCTGCCCGTTCCTCAAGGGTGGCAAATCCGCTGTCTTCGGCGGCGCCGGTACCGGCAAGACGATCGTCATCCAGGAGCTCATCCGCAACGTCGCCGCCGAGCACGGTGGCTATTCGATCTTCTGCGGCGTCGGCGAGCGCTCGCGCGAGGGCACGCAGCTCCTTGGTGAGATGCGCGAGTCCGGTGTCATCGACAAGATGTCGATGGTCTTCGGCCAGATGAACGAGCCGCCGGGCGCGCGCCTGCGCGTCGCTCTGACGGGTCTCACGATCGCCGAGTACTTCCGCGACGAAGAGGGGCGCGACCTCCTGATCTTCATCGACAACATCTTCCGCTTCACGCAGGCGGGCTCCGAGGTGTCGGCGCTGCTCGGCCGCATGCCGAGCGCCGTGGGATACCAGCCGACGCTCGCGACGGAGATGGGCGAGCTGCAGGAGCGGATTACGTCCACGAAGAAGGGATCGATCACCTCCCTCCAGGCGGTCTTCGTGCCGGCCGACGACTACACCGACCCCGCACCGGCGACCACCTTCGCGCATCTCGACGCCTCGATCCGCCTCGAGCGCTACCTCACCGAGCTCGCGCTATACCCCGCGGTCGATCCACTCACGTCGACCAGCCGCGCGCTCGACCCGCTCATCGTCGGCCAAGAGCACTACGAGGTCGCGCGCGAGACCCAGCGCGTCCTGCAGCGTTACAAGGACCTGCAGGACATCATCGCGATCCTCGGTGTCGACGAGCTTTCCGATGACGACAAGCTGCTCGTCGCTCGCGCCCGGAAGATCCAGCGCTTCCTCGCGCAACCGATGTTCGTCGCCGAGCAGTTCACCGGACTCTCCGGTGTCTACGTGAAGGTCCCCGATACCGTCCGCAGCTTCAAAGAGGTCCTCGATGGAAAGCACGATGACCTTCCGGAGCAGGCCTTCTTCAACGTCGGCACGATCGAGCAGGCGCGGGAGAAGGGCGAGCGGATGGCGAAGGAGAGCGCGTAGTGCCCCTGCGCCTCGAGATCATCACGCCGGAGCGCGTCGTCTACGCCGACGATGTCGACATGGTCATCGCTCCGGCGACCGACGGGTACGTCGGGATACTGCCGCACCACGCCCCGCTGCTTACGACCCTCGGGCCGGGCGTGTTCCGAGTGAAGAAGGGTGGCGTAGAAGAGGTCATGGCGGTGTTCGGCGGCTTCATGGACGTCCGGGGCGACCGCGTGGTCGTCCTCACCGAGGACGCCGAGCACGCGGAGGAGATCGACGCCCAGCAGGCGCAGGTCGCGCGCGACCGTGCCCAGCAGGCGCTGCAGGCCGGGCCGATGAATGCCGCCGATGAGGCGCGCGCGCGCGCCAGCCTCCAGCGTGCCCTCGTCCGCATCCGGGTCAGCGAGCGGAGGCGTCGCAGGGCCTAGCGCAAGCAAAACTGAACGGTCCGTAACGACGCATGCATGTAGCGTTTGCAGTCCGGTGCGGATACGCTGCGTTGGGCGCGCGGATGTGGCCGCAGCCGGCGGAGTGGTTGTGAGGGGTTTCGCTTTCCTTTTGATCGGTGTCGTGCTGCTCGCCTCATGTGCGGGCGCGACCGTCACGCCCACGCCGTCCGCCCCCGTCGACGCGACACCGACCGCTATCCCGACATCGGTCGCGACGCCGACGGCGCAGCCCACTCCGCAACCGCGCCTGTACGCGAAGCTGAGGGTATTCATCGCCTCGGAGAGCACGGACTCGGTCGTCGTCCTTGAGGGCGCGCCGGACGGGCAATACGCGCAGGTCGGCAAGATCCCGGTAGGCCGACTGCCTCATCAGATGGCGGTCTCGCCCGACGGGAAGTTCGTCGCGGTGAACAACCGCATGGCGGCTACGACGTCCGTGATCGACGCCGTGACGATGAAAGAGGTCGCGCGCATCCCGGTGGGAAAGCAGCCGCACGGCATCATCTGGTCGCCTGATTCGAAGACGCTGTTCGTCGCCCACGAGCGAGACAACTTCATCTCGCGCTTCGAGGCGGGGACCTGGAAATCGCTGGGCCCGCTCATGGTGGGCGTCCCGCAGCACGTACTGGTCTTCAACTCCGCGCGGCCGAACGAGCTCTGGTTCACGGTCACGAACTCGAACGAGAACGATCACCTGCGGGTCTACGACCTCGAGACCAAGAAGGTCACCCGAGTGCAGGTCAACGACGTGCACGACGCGTACTTCACACCCGATGGCAGCGAGATCTGGTCGAGCTCGTCCGGATTCCTCGAGAAGCCATCGGATCGAATGGTCATCTATGACCCGCTCACCAAGAAGGTCAAGCAGGAGCTTCGCCTCCCAGGGCGCTACCCATTCCACACTCTCAAATCCTTCCAGGACGGCATGTTCCACCCTGACGGCGGCAGCGTCATGGTGCTGTCGGATCACATCGGCCCCTCGCTCGTCTGGATGGATTGGCGCGAGCGCAGGATCCTGGCCGAGACGAAGCTCGGAGGGCATCCGTTCCATTCGACGTATGACCCCGAGGGCTCGCGGCTTCTCGTGACGACCAACATCGACGGCATGGTGAACGTGATCGACATGAAGACGCGGCAGGTCGTGCAGAAGCTGCCGGTGACCAAGGCGCACGGCATCGTCTCGGTGGGGATCGCGGCGCCCTAGTCTTTCGGCGTGCTCATGCGCCTTCTGGCGACCGTGTTCAACTCGTTCCCCGTGCGGTGGCAGCGGCGTTTCATGTCGGCCGCGAACGACCGCTTCCTGGTCGGTGTGACCGGACTCGGCATCGACCTCGAGGGCCAGGTCCTCCTCGCGCGCCACCGCTTTGGTGCTCCAGAGTGGCGATTCCTCGGAGGCTTCCTGCATCCTCGCGAGCGGGTCGAGGACGCCCTCGCGCGTGAGATCAAGGAGGAGACCGGCCTGGTCGTCGAGGTAGGACCCATCCTCGAGGTCGTGACCGGCTACCGCTGGGAGCGCGTCGAGCTGGTGTTCGCCTATCGGGTCACGTCGGGCAGCGTGGTGCTCACCGCCGAGGTCGCCGAGCTGCGAGGCTTTCCGGCGTCAGAGCTGCCCGAGGTGCGCGCCGACCAGCGCGGGCTCATCGAGCGCCACGCCGCCGCGGCCCTCGCGTGGGCGAAGCGCGGATGATCGTCAGGCGCATCGACCACGTCGTCCTCACGGTCGCCAATGTCGAGCGGACGGTCGCCTTCTATGAGCGCGTGCTCGGGATGACGGCGGTGTCGTTTGGCGAGGGTCGGCGCGCGCTCGCGTTCGGCGATCAGAAGCTGAACCTCCACCAGGCCGGCCGCGAGTTCGAGCCGAAAGCGCTCCGGCCGACGCCCGGCGCGATCGACGTGTGCTTCACGACCGATATGCCGCTGGATCAAGTGGCGGCGCATCTGCGGTCCGAGTCCGTCACGATCGAGCACGGTCCCGTCGACAAGATCGGCGCGCGCGGCGCGCTGCGTTCGCTGTACTTCCGGGATCCGGACGGCAACCTCATCGAGGTGTCGAACGAGGTCGGGGTCTAGGTCTGAGTGTCACCAAGCGCGCCGATGATCTCTTTGATGTGTCCGTAGTGCTCGAACTCGTGCTCGAGCAGTCGCCGCATCACGCGCTTGGATGTCCAGCGCCGGCCGCTGATCGTGTGATCGCGCCAATCGTCGGGCTCCATCACGCTGAAGCGCTGGACGATGATGCGGTGGACTGCCTGATACGAGGTGAATGGATCGTCAGGCCATTTCTCTATACGAGACAGGAGCGCGATGTCGGTCGTCATCATGTGCTCCAGCGCTTGTCGCACGCTCCACGTCGCCTCGTCCGGCGCCTTCTCGAGCTGATCGGGCGAGAGCCGCTTCACCAGCGCGATGACCGCGGCCCGAGAGGCCTCGTATTGGTGGAGAAAGTCGCGGATCTCGTGCTCCTCGAAGGGCTCATCCTCACCTGGTGCGAGCGGTGGCTCCTCCAGCTGCCCGACGGAAAGCGCGTCCGGGTCGATGTCCTTCCAGTGATCGATCGCGACGCCGTGCGCTTCGAGAAGCGCGCGGTATTCGCGGAACGCACGTCGTACGTTCGCGACGGCTTCGTCGCGGGTCTTTCCCGTCGCGATGCAGCCGGGGAGGATCGGGATGCTGGCCTGGTAGTAGCCCGGCTGTGGCGGCGGATCGGTCACGTAGATCATCGCGTCGGTCATACCGCGACCCACACCTTCTGCCCACAGTCCGGGCGCACCGAACGAATCGTCCCATCGACGCCGACGCGCAGCAGCCCGGGACGCTGTTCGATCATCTCGAGTGTCACGCCGGGTCGAACGCCCTGCGTATCGAGGTACTCGAGGAACCCTGGCTCGTGCTCGAACTGGTCAGGGATCCGTTCGACCTTGGCGCGCTCGCCAACGGAGAGACGCTCGAGCGGCCGCGTGGGCGTCGGTGTGGTCCCCGGCATCGGGTTGCCATGTGGGCAGGTCTGCGGATCGCCGAGGACGCGGACCAAGCGCTCCTCCATCTCCGGCGACATTGCGTGCTCGATGCGCTCCGCCTCCTCGTGCGTCTTCCACCATTCGTAGCCGAGGAGGTCGACGAGCATTCGTTCCGCCAGGCGATGCCGCCGCACGATCGAGCTCGCGGCTGTGTAGCCACGCTCGGTGAAGCGCACCTCTTTGCGCTCGTCCAGGCGCACGAGTCCGTCGCGTTCCAGCCGGTGCACCATCTCCGACACGGCGGCGGGTGAGATCCCGAGGAATTCCGCGAGGCGCGCGCTGATCACCTGGCCGCCCTCATCCGCGAGCGTGTAGACGGCTTGGAGGTACTCCTCGGTCGCGGGGGAGGCCTGAGCGGTAATTGTTGACCTCCGCGGTCGGAAATTGTTAGGCTCACCTTAGGTCGTTAGGGGACCCTAACGGGGTCCGCCAATCTGCCAAGTATGGCACCGGAGTCGATAACAGGTGATGGCAATGCGGACGTCGATCGCGCTCTTGCTGATCGCAGCGATCGGCCTCGCATCGTGCGCGCCGCAGGGGGTTTCGCAGCCGAAGATCGTCATTGCCGTGCAACCGACCGCGACGGCCGAGCAGCTCTCCGCCAACGCCAGGGAACTCGGGACATTCCTTTCGCAGCGGATGGGCCGCGAAGTCGAGCTTGTTTTCCCCACGACGTACGCGGGTGTCGTCGAATCGCTGCGATTCGGACACGCACAGGCGGCCTTCATGAGCGCGTGGCCGGCGAGGCTCGCCTGGAAGATCGCTGAGGGGGACGTCGCGCTCGCTGAGGTCCGCGAGGTCGTCATCGGTCAGGACAAAAAGGAAGAGACCTTTTACTTCTCGTACTGGGTGGTTCCCAGGAACAGCACGGTCACCAAGCTCGAGGATCTGCGCGGAAAGCGCGCCGTCTTCCCGAGCCAGCTGTCGACATCCGGCTACGTCGCGCCGCTCGCGCGTCTCATCGACCTCGGTCTCGTCGCGAAGCCGCCGGCTGGCAGGGAGGCCGACCCCAAGACATTCTTCGGACAGGTGAGCTTCGCGGGCGGGTACCAGCAGGGTTGGGAAGCCCTGAAGGCGGGTCAGGCGGACGTCGCGATCATCGCCGGCGACGTCGCCGAGAAGCTCTATCGCGAAGTTCTGGACGGCACCAAAGTCATCGAGCAGCAGGGTCCCGTCCCGTCGCACTCCGTCGTGTTCGCGAAGCAGCTGGACCCACAGACGAAGCAGCAGCTGAAAGACGCGCTGCTCGAGCTGGGGAAGCCGGAGCACCGTGACCTCATGCGGAAGTTCATCTCCGGGATCTTCGTGGGCTTCAAGCCGACGACGGCGGAGCAGCACCTGGCGGCGCTCGCGAGGTTCCTCGACACAACGCAGCTCGCGTTCGTCGAACCGTTGCGCTGACCAGCACCAACCCTATGGGTCCGGTGGCGCTCTCCATCCATGACGCGTGGCTGTCGTACGTGGCCGGCCGACCGGTGCTTCGCGGCGTCAGCCTGGATGCGCACGCCGGGGCGGTGACGATGGTCCTGGGCATGAGCGGCAGCGGAAAGACCACGCTGCTGAAGCTGTGCAAGGGTCTGCTCTCGCCTCAGCGAGGAGAGGTGCGCGTGCTGGGCGAGGCGGTCGTCGCGGCGCAGCATCGCGGCCGGCTGGACCCCCGCGTCGCCTACATCCCACAGCAGCTGGGGCTGGTGCGGACCCTGACCGCGCTGGACAACGCCGTCACTGGCGCACTCGCACGCGTCGGAGCGGTCCCCAGCCTTCTGAAGCGCATGCCCGAGAACGAAGTGGGGAAAGCACGCGAGCTCATCGCGCGCCTCGGCATCGGCCACAAAGCGGATGAGAAGGTGTACGCCCTGTCGGGCGGGGAGCGGCAACGCGTGGCGATCGCCCGCGCCCTCATGCAGCAGCCGCGCGTGGTCCTCGCGGACGAGTTCATCTCGGACCTCGATCCGCTCACCAGCGCCGAGATCATGGCGATCGTCCGCGACATCGTCGCCTCGGGCGTGGCCGTGGTCATGACGACCCATGAGATGGATGTGGTACGCGGGCATGCGGACCATGTGATCGTTCTCCGTGACGGCGAGAAGGTGCTCGAGACGCAGGGTGTCCCCGACGCGGCCGCCATCACATCCGCACTCAGATCATGACGCGTCACCGAGGGGCGATCCTGGTCGCGTCCCTGCTCGTGCTGCTGGCCCTGGCACTCGCGGACGTCGGCTTGCTCGATCCGTTCCGGATCGTTCGCGGCGTGCGAAATCTCGGCGAGTTCGCCGCGGCACTGTTTCCGCCCGATCCGAGCTCCCTTCCAACGCTGGCCGAAGCCATGTTCGAGACGATCGAGATCGCCTTCGTCGGGACGGCGATCGGGTTCGCGCTCGCTTTGCCGCTCTCGCTCGCGGCGAGCCCGGTCCTCTTCGGGCCTGCGGTGACGGCGCCGGTCAAGGTTCTCCTCGCCGCTGTGCGGACCGTGCCGGCGCTGTTCTGGGCGATCGTCTTCGTCGTCGCGGTGGGCCTCGGGCCGGCCGCCGGCGCTCTCGGCATCGCCTTCTACTCCCTCGGTTATCTGGGCAAGCTGCTCTACGAGACCTTCGACGGCGTCGACCCGGAGGTCATCGAGGCGGTGCGCAGCGTGGGTGCGTCCCGCTCACAGCTCGCGCGCTACGCCCTGATCCCGGAGGCGGCGAACGGAATCCTCGCGCAGCTGCTGTTCATGTTCGAATACAACGTGCGCGCTTCATCGATCATGGGGTTCGTTGGCGCAGGGGGGATCGGCTTCTACATCCTCGGATACCTGCAATTGCTGCGCTACGACCTTCTTCTGACCGCGCTTCTCCTCACGCTAGTCGTCGTCGTGGCCATCGATCGTGCAAGCTCCGTCATCCGGCGCATGTTCCTTTACCCGGTCGCAGCGATGCCTCCGGCGGAATAGCGTGCTAGCCATTCGCGGTGGTACCCGGATGGCGACCACAACACGCGCACCGCAGCGACGTTCTAGATTGAGCCCACATGTTCACCAAGCAGATCGGTATCGACCTCGGCACGGCCAACGTCATCGTGTACGTGCGCGGCAAGGGGATCGTCCTCACCGAACCGTCGGTGGTCGCCCTTGCCCACGACGACGGGTCGCCGCGCCCGCGCATCGTCGCGGTCGGCGAGGAAGCGCGTCTCATGCTGGGCCGAACGCCAGGGAACATCACCGCGCAGAAACCGATGCGCGACGGCGTCATCGCCGACTACGTCATCACCGAGTACATGCTCAAGTACTTCATCCAGAAGGTCTGCGGGCCGATCAACTTCTTTCGCCCGGAGCTGATGATCTGCGTTCCCTCCGGCGTGACGAGCGTCGAGCGGCGCGCGGTCAAGGACGCGGCCATACGCGCTGGCGCGCGCGTCGCCCACTTGATCGAGGAGCCGCTCGCCGCGGCGATCGGCGCGAACATCCCGATCTCGGGTCCGAGCGGGAACCTGATCATCGACATCGGCGGCGGTACCGCGGAGATCGCGGTGATCTCGCTCGGTGGCATCGTCGTGTCGCGTAGCGTGCGCGCCGCGGGCAACAGACTCGACGAAGCGATCGCGAACTTCGTTCGCAAGCGATACAACCTCATGATCGGCGAGCGCACCGCCGAGGACGTGAAGATCCAGATCGGATCCGCGATGCCGATGGACCAGGAGCTCACGATGGAGGTCCGCGGCCGCGATCTCATTGCCGGTCTCCCGCGGACGATCACCATTGGAAGCAACGAGATCACCGAGGCGATGGACCCGGTGCTGCAGCAGATCATCACCTCCGTGAAAGCCGTTCTCGAAGAGACGCCGCCGGAGCTTGCGTCGGACGTCATCGACAAGGGCATGGTGCTTTCCGGTGGCGGCGCGCTCCTTCGCAATATGGATAAGCTGCTGACGCAGGTCACCGGTGTCGCGTGTTACGTCGCCGAGAACCCCCTCTACTGCGTGGCGAAGGGGACCGGCCTCGCTCTCGAGCACATCGACTTCTTCCGCAGAAGCCTCGTAGCCGTCCGCTAAATAAGGTCGTGTCCGCGCGGGTGGACGTGCTCGGCGTGGGTTTCGACCGCGTCCCCCTCGCCGCCGCGGTCGAACGCATCCTGCGCCGCGTCGGGGCGGGGGAGCGCACCTTTGTCATCACCGCGAATCCCGAGTTCGTGATGCTCGCGCGTCAGGACCCAACCGTGGCACAGATCGCGCGGGAGGCACACCTCGTCGTCGCCGACGGGAGCGGCGTCGTTGCCGCGTCGCGGCTCTTAGGCGACCCGTTGCCACGTGTACCTGGGCGTCTTCTCGTCGACGCGCTCGTGCCGCATCTCGCGCAGCGTCGCGATCCGATCTTCTTTCTCGGCGCCGCTCCGGGCGTTGCCGAGCGCGCCGCGGCCGAGCTGCGCCGCCGCGCGCCCGGGCTCGTCGTTGCCGGCGTGCATTCGGGCTCGGCGGAGCTGGAGGGCGACGCGCACTCGGTCGCGCGTGTACGTGAGACCGCGGCGCAGGTGCTGCTCGTCGCGTACGGCATGCCGAAGCAAGAGCTGTGGATCGCGCGCAACCTGCCAGCGCTGCCCGGTGTGTTCCTCGCGATCGGCGTGGGCGGCGTCTTCGATCAGCTCGCCGGCGTCCAGAAGGTCCCGCCGGCCGCATTTCACGCGATCGGCCTCGAGTGGCTCTGGCGACTCGCGCGCGAGCCCTGGCGCTGGCGCCGGCAGCGTGTTCTGCCGCTGTTCGCGCTGCTTGTGCTGCGCAAGCGACTCATCGGCCGATGAAACTCGCGCTCGCGCACGAATACTTCGCCGCGCGAGGCGGCGCCGAGCACGTGGTCGATGTGCTGCACGGGATGTGGCCCGGAGCTCCGGTGTACACGTTCTTCCACGATCGGCGGCGCTACGGGGACCTCCCGGGCTGGGATCTTCGAACGAGCTTCTTGCAGCAGTTCCCGATCGGCGGCGGGCTGCACCGCGTCCTGCTCCCGCTGTACCCAAGTGCCGCCCGGCGCCTCCGCGTCGCCGAAGACACCGATCTCGTGCTGGTGTCGACCAGCGCGTTCATCAAAGGACTCGGTCTGCCTGAGCGGACGGTGGAGGTCGCGTACTGCCACTCGCCCACCAGATATCTATGGGACTGGAGCGACGAGTACGTGCGCGAGGAGGTCCCCGCGCCGCTGCGCGGACCCGTCGGCGAGCTGCTGGCCGGTCTGCGCGAGACCGACCGCTCCTTCGCCGCGCGCGTCGATCGCTGGATCGCGAACTCGTCGGTCGTCGCGGAACGCATCCGCCGTTACTACGGGCGAGAGAGCGACGTCGTGCATCCACCCATCGACGTCGACACCTTCACTCCCCAGCGCGAGCGTGGGGACTTCTGGGTCTATGTCGGCCGGCTGTCCGCCTACAAGCGCGCTGACATCGCCGTCCGCGCGTTCGCGACCCTCGGTCTGCGTCTCGTGGTCGTGGGCGAGGGGCGCGAGCGCAGCTCGCTCGAAGCGATAGCAAGGGACAACGTCGCGTTCGCGGGACGTCTTGACGACGCGACGCTGCGGCAGCTGCTTGGCGCCGCGCGCGGCCTGATCTTCCCGGCCGAGGACGACTTCGGGATCGTGTGCGTCGAGGCGCTCGCATCCGGTGCGCCGGTCGTCGCGCTCGCGGCTGGGGGCGCACAGGAGATCGTTCGGGACGGGATCGACGGCGCGCTTGTCTCCACTCCCGACGTGGACGCGTTCACGGAGGCGGTGCTGCGCGTGGAGCACCGCTCATGGGATGTGGAGGAGCTGCATCGCTCCGCACGACGGTTCGATGTGTCACGATTCCGTGACCGCATTCGCGCGATGGTCGACGATGCGCACGCGCGCGGGCGGACGAAACAGGGGACCGCATGAGCAAGGTCAAGGTCGACATGCATACGCACAGCGAGTACTCACCGGACAGCCGCACGCCGCTCCGGTCGCAGGCGGCCGCGGTGAAGGCCGCCGGTCTGCAGGTCGTCTGCGCGACCGATCACAACACCATCGAGGGCGCGCTGCGGCTGCGCGAGCTGGCCGACGGTTTCCGCGTGATCGTTGGGGAAGAGGTGAGCACCCGCGACGGCGAGATCATCGGTCTGTTCCTCGAGAAGGAGATCCCGCGCGGCCTGACCGCGGAAGAGACGATCGCGCGTATCCACGATCAGGGCGGTCTCGTCTCCGTACCGCACCCATTCAGCCGCAATCGCACGTTCCACATCCGGCGCTCCGTGCTCGAGCGCGTTCACAAGAACATCGACTGCATCGAGGTGTTCAACGCCCGCGAGGCGTTCACGGGAGACAACCTGCGCGCGGCCGCTTTCGCGAAGGAAAAAGACCTTCCCGGTGCCGTTGGGAGCGACGCGCATCGCGCCTCGGAGATCGGACGGGCCTGGGTCGAGGTCGACGACTTCGTGGGTCGCGAGGATTTCATCGCGTCGCTCCGCGAAGGCAGCGTGGTGGGAAAGCTCACCGGCAACTACATCCATCTCATGACCCGCCTCGACGTGATTCGAAAGTGGTGGACGCGACGGCGCACGAAGACCGGCGCGTAGAGCCGGCACGCTCGACGCGTTTCGAGCGCCGGACTCACGTCGAGGACCCGACCATCGAGCAGCTCGCGGAGGTCGCGGAGCGTACCGACGACTTCGCCGTACGGCGGCAGCTCTTCGGGATGCGCGAGCTCGTGTCGACGATCATCCCGCTCGTTCTCATTGCGCTCTTCGCCGGCCGCGTCAACTGGTCAGAGGCCGGCGCCACGATCGCCGGGTCCAACATCTTCCTGGTCGTCTGCGCGCTCGTCGTCTACTACGCGACGTTCCCGCTTCGCGCGGTGCGCTGGGCGCGGCTCTTGCGCGAGGGCGGCGCGGACGTGGGGTGGCGCGACCTCGTCCGGATCCTGCTCCTCGGCTGGTTCGTCAACAGCCTCGTTCCGGCGAAGCTCGGCGACCTGTACCGCTCCTATCTGGTGAAGCGACGCTTCGGGATCTCGCTGTCGCGAACGGTCGGCGTCGTCGTCGCGGAGCGGCTGCTCGATCTCGTCGTCGTCTTCGGTCTGCTGGTGCTCGGCGGATACGTCGCGTTCGGTCGGACCATCCTTCCCGACCTATGGATCGTCTACGTGACCGGCGCCGTGCTCGGCCTGCTCATCGCCGTCGGCCTGGTCGCGATCTACGCTCTCGGTCCGCGGATCGCTCGCTTCTTCCCCGGCGAAGTGCGCCGTATCGGGCGGCTCTTCCGCGAAGGAGTGCTGCACAGCTTCCGCGCGCTGCCGTTCGCCGGTGCGCTCACCCTGATCATCTGGGGCCTCGAGGCGATGCGCCTGATGTTCGTGCTCTGGGCTCTTGGGCTCGAGCTACCTGCCTCGGGCATCGTCTTCGTCGCCGTCGCGACGTCGCTCCTCACCACGGTGCCGCTCACGCCGGCGGGTTTTGGCTTCGTTGAGATCGCGATGGTCTACGTCCTCACCGAGGGCTTCGGCCTCTCGCAGTCGAGCGCCGTCGCCGTCGCCGTTCTCGACCGCGCCGTGAGCGTCTTCTCCGTCATCATCATCGGGGGGATCGTCTATGCCAGATCGGACCGAGCAGAACGTGTTGGTGGCTAGTGGCGCCGGCTGAGTAGACTCGCCGCCATCCGACCTCTTCTGCTGGTATCGGTCGCGGCACTCATCTTTCGCATCGCCAGCGCCGTCATCGTGGCGCAGCCCGGCTACACCGATGCCTACTACTACTCGATCGTTGCGAGCCGTCTCGCGCATGGCGAGGGTCTCACCGCGGACTTCATCTGGAACTTCCTCGAGGCGCCCGACTTCGCGGCACTCCCTGTGGCAAGTCATCGCTTCTGGGTGCCGCTCGTCACGACGCTGCAGGCCGGTGGTATCGCGCTGTTGGGCGGGCTCCTTGGGGAATTTCGCGCGGGGCAGACCGCTGTGATCGCGGTCGCCGCGTTCCTTCCAGCCGCGACGTACGCCGCGGCTCGGTCGGTCGGCGCCTCGTCGGGCTACGGCCTGGCCGCTGCGGCGGTCGTCGGGCTCGGCGGTGTCTTCGCGCCCGGCTTGGTGGCCGCCGACTCGTTCGCGCCCGCGGCGCTCATCGGCACCCTCTTCTTTCTCGCGTTCGCCCGCGCGGCGGGCGGGTCGGTGCGCGCCGGAGCGCTTGCGGGCGTTCTGGTCGGACTCCTTTATCTCGCGCGGGCGGAGGGGGCGCTCTTCGGTCTGGCGCTTCTCGCGCTCGCGGCCCGCCCCGTCTCGCGGCGCGCCGGTGCGATCGGGAGCGCAGTGGCGCTCACGATCGGCGGCCTCTGGTTCGCGCGCAATGTCGGTCTCGGCGCGGGTGACCTTCTCGCGCGCTCGATGCTGCTCGTGCGCTACGAGGACTTCTTCCGGATCGCTCCGCCAACGCTCGCGGAGCTTGCGAGCGCCTTGCCCGATGTCTTCGCGGCGAAAGCGAACGCGGTCGCGACGAACGCCGTGACCGCGCTCTTCGCGTTCTTCGTCCTACTCGGCCCGCTCGCGGCCCTGAGCTCCTGGCGGCTGCGAGCGCGCCCGGATGTACGCGCGTGGTCTTCGCTGCTCGTCCTGGTGTTCCTCGCGCAGTCGCTGCTGTGGACTCTGCATTCGACCCGCGGCTCGTACTTCCATTCGCTTGCGGCGTTCTTCCCATTCGGCGTCGCGCTCGCGGCGGCCGGCGCGGAGCGGGCCCTCGCGGCTCGTGAGGCGTCCCTCGGTCGGCTCTGGACCACCGGCGCGCTCGCACTCGCGGTCGCGCTCTCCGCCGGTTCGCTCGTGCAATGGGACGCGACGTTCAACGCCGGCGCGCGCGCGCGCATGGCGGCGCTCGACGCCATTCCGCCGGGTCCGTTCATTGCGATCGATGCCGCCGCGTGGCGCTATCTCAGCGGACGCCCGGTGATCGTCACGCCGGCCGACGGCGGTGTCGAGTTCGGATGCGCAGCCGCGTTGTACGGTGCGCGCTCCGTGGTGTTGGAGTCAGCGCATTTCCGCGCCTACGACGCGATCTACACCGAAGCCGAGCGTCCGGCCTGGCTCGGACCGCCCGTTGTTCGCGACACGATCAAGATCTTTCCGATGGTCGGCGACCTCGGATGCTCGTTCCGCAGATGACGCGCCGGACGCTCGACGGACGCGCCCTCGCGCCGCTCTTCGTCGCGCTCGCCGCGTTCGCGCTCGCGGTTGCGACGCCGCCGGGCGACCCCGACACGTACTGGCATCTCGCGTCGGGCAGGTGGATGCTCGAGCATCGCGAGCTACTCAGAGCCGACGTCTTCTCCAGCACGATCAACGGCCAGCCGTACAGCGTCGGCGAGTGGCTCGGCCAGATCGTTCTGTACCTCTCGTATCTCGCGGGCGGATGGACCGGTCTCGTCATCCTGCGCGGACTTCTCGTCGCGACCTGCGCGTTCTTTCTAACACGCGTCGCGCTGCGCGGCGGCGCGCCGGTGATCGTCGCGGTCCCAGTCACGTGCGCGGCGCTGATCCTGTCCGAGATCGTGTGGACCGATCGCCCGCATCTCTTCACGCTCGCGCTGTTCCCGGTCATGCTCGACCTGTTGCTTCTGGCGCGCGCTGGGCGCTTCCGTCTGTTGCTCGCGGTGCCGCCGCTCATCCTTCTCTGGACGAATCTGCACGGCGGCTATCCCCTCGGCCTCGCGCTCGTCGGCATCTTCACGCTCGAGGCGCTGCTCACGCGCCGGAACTTCGCGGCCTTCGCGATCACCGCGAGCACAGCGGTCGCGGCGTCGCTGGTCGATCCGGGTTCGCTCGGTCTGGGCGCGGCTGCCTCCCACGCAACAGCACCGCCGCGCTTCATCGTCGAGGAGTCGCCGCCGGACGTGACGCGTCCCGCTGGACTGCTATTCGCGGTGTTCGTCATCGGGGCGCTCGCGCTTGCGATGCGCGGCGGCGGGACGCTGCTCGATCTGCTGCTGCTCGCGCCGCTGCTTTGGCTCGGGATGTCGGCGCAGCGGCACATGCCGTACTTCGCTTTCGCCGCGGTCCCGTTCATCTCCGCTGGCATTACGCGCGCGTGGCCGCCTCTGGAACGCTGGCTCGCGCGGCGGCGCCCCTACCCGGCGGTCGCCGTCATCGGGTTTGGCGCCGGAGTCGTCGCGATGGCGCTCGTCGGCCTGGCGTTCGTGCCAAGCGCGCCGAACGAGCGGGCCTATCCGACCGCCGCGCTCGAGGCCGTGCGCCGAGGGAGTGGCGTCCTATTACACGAGTACGACTGGGGCGGTTATCTGATCTGGCGCGCGCCCGAGCGGCCGGTGTTCGTCGACGGTCGGCTTTTCCCGTTCCTGGCGGACGTCTTCGCGGACTGGCGTGAGGCGGTGGAGCTCGGACCGCGTTGGAAACAGGTGCTCGACCGATACAAGGTCGATCAGGTGCTCCTCAGGCCCGATCGTGCGCTCGTTTCGGCCCTGCGCGAGCAGGGCTGGCGAGTGGTTACGGAGGACGCGCGCGCCGTCTTGCTGGAGCGACCGCGCTGAGACGAGTTGGTCGCCAGAACGGGCGATATCCGTCCATATACTCGGCCCACGGCACCTCAACCGCGTCTCATCAAGGATCCGGACGACCTCGAAGCGCAGTTCGACGCGCTGGTCGACGCGCTGCGGCGCGACGTCCGCCGGACGCGCCAGCAGGTCGAGAAATTCTCGCGCGCCTATCAGCGGATGGCCGAGGCGCAGTCGGGGCGAACGACCCAGGGCGAGCTCGACGAAACGACGCAGCGCTCATACCGGCGTCTGAAACAGCTTCAGCTCGTCGTGCAGCACATCGAGTCCAGCGTCTCGTATCTGCTGGGCTCCGGCATAGAGCCCGAGCCACACGGCCATAAGGAACAGACGCTGGACGTCGCGCAACGCGTGCTCGAGAGCCTCGAAGCGGAGCGCGAGCGCCTCTACCGCGACGTGCACGACGGCCCCGCGCAGGTCCTCGCCAACGCGATCTTTGAGGTCGATTATCTCGAGCGCATCGCCGAGCGCGCGCCTGCGGACCTGCGTCAGACGCTGCGAAGCGAACTCAGCACGCTGCGCGGGCAGTTCCGTAACTCGCTCGACTCGGTGCGCGCGATGATCTACGACCTGCGCCCACCCGAGCTCACCGAGCTTGGCCTCGCTGACGCGATGCGCAACTACGCGAGCGAGTGGGAGACGCGGTGTGGCATCAAGGTCTCGAGCAAGCTCGACACCGAGGACACGGCGATGTCGCCGCAGCAGGAGCTCGCCGTGTACCGCGTGCTGCAGGAGGCGCTGCAGAACGTGCACAAGCACGCGCAAGCCTCATCCGTCGGCATCGTGTGGCAGCGATCGGCGGGCAACTGGGTCCTGCATGTGACCGACGACGGTATCGGCTTCGATCTCGTGAAAGCCGCGCGTCGTGCGAAGTCAGTCGGCCTGCTGTCGATGCGCGAGCGAGCGTCGCTCATCGGTGGGACCCTGCAGATCCAATCGAACCCGGGCAAAGGCTCCGCCGTTACACTGCAACTTCCGATCGAGGGCGCCGCGAACCTGACGCACGTTGAAAGAGGAAGGTCCCTTGGCCGACAAGATTGACCGCACGAAGGACGCGGATCGCAATATCCGTGTCGTTCTCGCAGACTCCAGCCGGCTCACCACCATGGGCATCAGCCAGGTGCTGCAGAAGGAAGCCGACATCGAGCTCGTGGGCACCGCCTCCGACGGCGAGGAGGCCGCGGCGAAGACGCTCGAGCTCGAACCCGACGTGCTCGTCATCGAGGCCGACCTGCCGCGCACGTCCGGGATCAAGGTCACGCAGCGCATCCGTCGCGAGCTGCCGCATGTCGGCGTCGTCGTTCTGACAGCGAAAGACGAGGAGCAGACGCTCTTCGAAGCGATCCGCGCTGGCGCGGCCGCCTACCTGAATAAAGACTGTGATCCGACGGAGCTCGTCGACGCGATCCGCAAGGCGCGCGCGGGCCAGTTCATCATCAATGAAAAGGTGTTCACCCGACCGGCGGTCGCGTCGAAGGTGCTGGCCGAGTTCCGCGAGCTGTCTGTGTACGGGCCAGGCTCGTCCCACGTGTTCGCGCCGCTCTCGCCGCGCGAGGTCCAGATCCTCGACAACATCGCCCAGGGAATGACCAACAAAGAGGTCGCATACGCTTTAGCGATCTCAGAGCAGACGGTGAAGAATCACATGTCGAGCATCCTGCGGAAGCTGTCGGTGAACGACCGCACGCAGGCCGTCGTGTACGCGATCCGACAAGGGTGGATAAAAGGTCCGGAGATGGGTACTTGAGCGTGGCAGCGCCCGACCTCGCGACCGAATTCATCACGGAACAGAAAAAGATCACCGCGGAGGTCCGCGAGCTGGACCTCCTTTGCGAGTCGACGCTGACCGAGGTCAGCCGGCTCAAGGCGCGCGAGGATCAGACGCGCGCCAAGGTAGAGGAAGCGCGCGCCAATCCCACGAACTTCCAGCGCGAGCAGATCTTCACGCTGACCGATGAGTACTCCACCGCGTTGTCACGGCGCATGACCATGGAGGCCCAGCTCGCCGGGTTGCAGGCGAAGCGCAAGCTCCTCGAGCGCGCGAGGGCGCTCGTCACCGCGGCGCAGGACCACGTGCATACGAGCAGCTCGCGCGCGCCGCTGCCGGCCGACACGGCGCCGATCATCGACGAGAGCCGCCTCCTTCAGGCCGTCGTGGACACGCAGGAGGAGGAGCGCAAGCGGATCGCGCGGCAGGTCCACGACGGTCCCGCACAGGCGATGGCGAATGTCGTGCTCCAGTCGGAGATCAGTGAGCGCCTCTTCGAGGTCGACCCGCAACGCTCGCGTACCGAGCTCGCCGCGCTCCGGCAGATGGTGAACAAGACGCTGCAGGAGCTTCGCGGCTTCATCTTCGAGCTGCGGCCGATGATCCTCGACGACCTGGGTCTCGTGCCGACGATGCGCAGGTATGTTCAGACGCTCATCGACAAGCACGGCATCCGCATCGATTTCTCGAGCACCGGCCGCGACCGGCGCCTTCCCTCCGACGATGAGGTCGCGATCTTCCGGCTCATTCAGGATTCGCTGGTCGAGCGCATCGAAAAGGCGACGGCCAAGGATCTCGTCCTCGGCATGACCTGGAAGGACGACAAGCTCGAGATCCTGCTTCAGAGCGACGGCAAAGAGCTGCCACCCGACGGTGAGCTGCAGTCCGGTCTTCGTCGCAGCGAGCGCCTCGACCTCCTGCACGGCGAATCGCAGCACGAGACGCGGCCCGACGGCACCGTCGTGCTCAATGTCCACGTCCCGATCCGGAGCGCACCCCAGCTCATCTCCTGAGCTCGGTGGTCATGAAGACCGCGATACCGGCGAGATAGAGCGGCGCCACCGGCGCCCCCCACTGGTGCAGCAGCGCCAGGGTCACGCCGGCCCCGGCGAGCACCACGGTCCGTCGTGTCGTGCGCGCGCAGGCCGCGATCCCGGGATACGCAAGGACACCGTCATGCAGCAGCGTGTGCGGGCTCGCGAGCAGCGACCACACCGCGGCCTGCTCGATCCGCAGTGGTCCGCGCAGCACCAGTACCGCGCCGATGACGAGTGACAGCGCGGCCAGCACCAGTCCGATCAGCGGGAATCCGAGCGCGAGCGCGGGTCCGACCCAGCCGATCGCCGTGCCGACCCCGTACTCGCCGGTCGCGGCCCACGACCCGGCGGTGACGAGCTGGCTCGCGTATCGCACGGCGCCGTCCGGGCCGACGACCAGCAGAGATAGGAACGCGATGAGGCCGACGCCAGTCGCGAACCCGGCGAGCCTGGCGCGATCGCCGATGGCCGCGATGCCGAACAGCGGCAGCGTCTGAGGTCGGATCGCCGTCAGACCCAGCAGGACTCCGGTGACAAAGGGCCGCGCGCCGATCGCGCTCGCCACCAGCAGCAGAACGACCGGTGTCGTCTGCCCCTGTGTGAGGGCGATGGTCGATGGTGGCGCCAGCAGCGCGAATGGATAGAGGCGGTGCCGCTGTCCCGCCTCGGCGAGCGGCGCGAGTCGGAACGCGGCGACCGCGAGCGCCGCGGTCCCGATCACCGTCATCAGCACGAACGCGGGGAGGATCGGCAGCGCTCCGAGTGGCGCGAGCAGCAGCGCCACAGCCGGCGGATGTACCCAGGGGAGCAGCACGTCGCGCGCGGGCTGTGCCGCGTGCTCCATGGCGAGGATCGCCGCGGGATCGAGGATCTCCGCGCCGCGTCCCAGCGCGACCAGCCGCGCGGCGGCATAGATCGCGACGAAATCGTGCGCCTGCAGGTCGACCGCACCCGAGACGGTGCCGACGGCGAACGCGATCAGCGCGACGGCGATGGCGAGCGTGAGACGCACCGCCGCCGACCATACTCTCGTCGTGCGCCGCCTGTCCGTCCTCGCTGTGCCGGCGCTCCTTGCGCTCGCCGCAGCGTTCGCCTCGATCGACGTCGTACGCGAGCCGCGCCTCACCGACTTTTTCTGCTTCTGGACCGCCGCGCGGCTCGTGATCAGCGGCGAGGATCCGTACGACCCGAGTCTTTGGAGCGAGGCAACGGCCGGAACGTTCATCGATCAGAGAGGTCGCGAGCGCTCCGCGCCCTGTCCCGGCCGTTCCGGTTATCCGCTCACGACGAGCGTCGCGCTCGCGCCGCTTGGCGCGCTGCCGCTCGCGCCGGCGGCCATGCTGTGGCAGGCGCTGCTCATCGGCGGCGCGCTGGGCGGCGTGGTCCTCATCTGGCGCGCGTACGCGAATGGCCCGGGCGGCAGTGGACTTTTCTCCATCCTGGTCTTCGCCTCGCAGCCCTTCGCGTTCACGCTGATCACTGCTCAGTTCGGCGGTCTGCTCCTCGGGCTATGCGGTATCGCGCTCGCGCTCGAGGCGACGCGGCCGCGTCTGGCTGGGGCGGTGTTCTCGCTCCTGGCGCTCAAGCCGCACGTTGTCGCGCTCGCCCTCATCGCGTTGCCGATCCGGTGGCTTGGGCGCGGGCCGCGCGCCGCGGTCGTGGGTGCGCTGATCGTCGCGGTGGCGCTGCTTGCGGTATCGCTCGCGCTTCGTCCGGCGTGGCCCGTGTCATGGATCGGCGAGCTTGGTGGACACCGACTGGGCATGACGGTCGGCGTGCCGACGGTCTGGTCGCTCGCATCGATCGCCACCGGTGATGCGCGTCTCGGCCTTGTCGTTATCGCCGCACTTGCCGCGGTGTACCTGTTAGCGGTGCGAGGTCGCGAGCTCGCCGCTGTCGACGTCATCGCGCTCGCGCTCGTCGGCACTCTTCTGATCTCGCCCTACGCCGGTGGCCACGATCAGCTCTTGCTCGCGCCGGCGTGGGGCGGAGTGCTGGCTGCCGCAATACGGTTGGGTCGCGACCGGCGAAGGATCGCCTTCCTCGTCGCGCTGGTCCTCTGCGCGTCCGTGCTGCCGTGGTTCCTGTATGCCGACGCCCTTCTGAACCGCCCGAACGACGCAGCCAGCGGGCTGGTCATCATCGCGACGGCACTCGTGCACGCCGCGTCGCTCGCGACGCGGCCGGCGCGCGTCTCGGCCGCTTAGTATCGACCGCCGTGACGACCGCCTTCACCCAAGCGCAGATCGCCGCGCTGCTCGAGTCGACGTGCGCGCTCATCGAGGGCGAGGTCAGTGCGCTGGGCGATGAGGGAGCGTCCTGGCACCCGGCTCCGGCCGAGTGGTGCGTGAACGAGTGCGTCGGACATCTGATCGAAGCGGAGCGACGCGGGTTCGCGGGGCGGATCCGCGACATGATCGCAGGCAGACCGCTCGCAGCCTGGGATCAGGAGGCGGTGGCGCGCGAGCGCAAGGACTGCGCGCGGATGAGTCAGAGTCTCTGGATGGAATTCATGGGTCTGCGACACGACAGCATCGCACTGGTCAGGTCGCTGACCGCGGCGGACCTCGAGCGGAGCGGCGAGCATCCGAAGGTCGGCCTGCTTCGCGTGAGGGATCTGTTACAGGAGTGGGTGCACCACGACCGCAATCACACGAAGCAGCTCCTCGCCGTGGTGCAGGAACGTGTGTTTCCGCACATGGGGAACAGTCAAAAGTTCGTCGGAGAGTGACGCGCGGCGCTAGGCGCCGCCGATGTTCGTTAGCGCGATGCCCCGGTAGTAGTGCTTCAGGATCTGCTCGTAGTTCGCGCCCTTCAGCGCCATACCCTGCGCGCCCCACTGCGACATGCCGACGCCGTGGCCGAAGCCGCGCCCCCAGAAGATGAACCGCGGCGGCAGCTTGTAGACGTAGCCGGTGACGCGGATGGAGGTCATCTCGCGGTCCTCATTCAGGCTGCGCTCGTAAGTGGTGCCGAGCAGCTCTGACCCGAGGATGCCCATGTCGACCAGGCGCGCCGTGTCGCGCCATGAGACCCACTCCGCCTCGCCGCCCCCCGTGAGCTCGACGGTGAAGAGGCTGCTCTTCAGCCCGAAGTAATAGCGCGTCACGTCCTTTCCGATATCGCGCGTCCCCGCGGTCCCGTGGACGCGCGCGAGCAGGACCCGGCCCGCGCCGGTGACACGCACCAGCTCCACCCGATGTGGCACGCCGACGCTCAGGCCGCGCGAGCGAAGGTAATCGCCTAGCTGCGGCGCGGTGAACTCCCGGTTCCACTCCCAGCTGGTCTTGCCCCAGCCGCTGTCTTTGGCGAGCTCGTCCCCGGGTGACGGAACGCTACGCAGGTAGGGGAGCGCGTTCGTGTACACGTTCTCCGAATCCTCGGTCACGCCGCCGGCGTTAGCGGAATACAGCGCTTCGATCGGCGCGCCACGATACGTCGCGATGATGCCGGCGGTGCGCTCGACGGCGCGGATCGTGGAATCTGCCTCGGTCCCGATCCCGCCGTACTCCTGATCGCGGACGTCGCCCTCGAGGTCGTAGTTGTCGTGACGGCCGAGACGCGTGGCGAGATACGTGCGTGCGGCGATCGCCTGCGATGCGAGCGCCTCGCTGTGCCAGGTGGCGGGCGACTCGGCGCCGGTGACGGAGGCGAGGTAGGGCCCCGTCGCGACCTGATTCACGACGATCATGTCGTCGGCATCGTCGGTCGTTACCTCCAGCGTCCCACGGAACAGCCGGCCGTCGAAGTTCAGATACCCGAAGTCCGCCGCGAAGCGGACCACGCTGATGCGCGACCCGGACAGCACCGGCGTGCCGAGCGCATCGTCAGAGCCGGCGAGGAGCGAGACCTCGAAGGGGATGGTGACCAGCTTGCCGCTCACCTGCGCCTCGCGCGCCACGCGCCGCGCTTCACGCACGAGCTCGAGACGGCTCGCCCTGTCCGCGCTTGAGAGACCCGCGCGTGCCGGAGGGAGCGTGACCGGCTCGCCCTCGAGGCGCTGCACGTTCCTTCGGGCGACCATCCGCTGTCCGCCCTTGTAAAGGACGCGTCCATCCTCGGCGGTCGCCGTCATGGCGCCGGTGGATCCGATCAGCGCGTACGAGGTGCCGTAGAGGGAGATGTTCACGCGTACGGTCGCCGGCAGGGCCGCGAGCGGGGCCGCGCGTGCGGGCTCGGACAGCGTGATCGTCGAGGCCACGATGACGACGCAGGCCGCAAGTTGACCGAGAAGCGTTCGCCGTCTCACGGCACGCCTCGATACACCTCCGGCTTGAGCACGCCGATGAACGGCAGGTTGCGGTACCGCTCGGCGTAGTCAAGGCCGTACCCCACGACGAACTTGTCGGGGATCTCGAACCCGCGATAGTCGATCTGGATCGGCACGATGCGGCGCGCGGGCTTGTCGAGCAGCGTGCACAGCCGGACGGACCGGGGTTGCTTCGAACGGAGGTGCTCGATCACGTACGACAGCGTGTGACCGGTGTCGAGGATGTCTTCGACGACGACGACCTCACGCCCCTCGATCGGCTTCGCAAGGTCCTTGAGGATCCGCACGTTCCCGCTCGACTCGGTCGCCTCGCCATACGACGAGACCTCGAGGAAGTCGAGCGCGAGCGGGATCGGCATCTGCCGCATGAGGTCGGCGAGGAAGGGCAGGGCGCCCTTGAGGATGCTCACGAGGACGAGATCCTTGCCGCGATAGTCGTCGGCGATCGCCGCGCCGAGCTCGCGCACCTTCCCGGCGATCGTCTGCTCGTCAATGAGCACTTCGGCGATGTCGTCGGCGGGCGAAGCCACGCGTAGGACCGTCATCGGTCGTTTGATTGTCTCATTCGGCATGGCACTGGTTGCCATGCAGGGCGCGCGCCTAACGGGCCCTAGAGCGTCGGAGTCCGGCCGCAGCAACGGCGATGAGGAGCGCGACCGCGATAAGCGCTACAGCCGTGAGGTCGATGTTTCCGTCCGCCGGAGCGGGCGCTTGCTGCGTCGGCGCGGCCACGGCAACAGTCGGCGCCGCGGTCCCGCTCGCCGCGATCGTCGCAACCGCGCTCGCCGTCGGCGATGGGCTTGGGATAGGCGTCGGCGGGACCGTGGTCGCGACGGTGGGCACGGGGGTCGGTAAGGGCGTCGGCGCGACAGTCGGAATGACTGTCGGGACCGGCGTCGGTGCCTGCGTTGGCGGCGCTGTCGCCGCCGCGCGAACGATGACCGTGCCCGTCATCGAAGGACCGTGTATGCCGCAGTCGTACGGGAATGTCCCGGCATTCATAAAGGACAGCGAGCCGCTCTGCCCCTGCGTCAGCACCGCGGTCGTCCCGACGCCGTTGACGCGGGCGCTGTGCGCCGCGGCGTCCCGGTTGGTCCACGTGACCGTGTCGCCCACGGTGATCGTCACGCTCTGCGGTACGAACGCGAAACCCGAAATGTCGACGGACCGCACCGCAGCCGATGCGGTGGTGGCCATCGCGACGAACAGGAGCGCGCTCGCGACGGTCGCGAAACGCGCAAGCTTCATCGGCGGCGGAGAAGCGCGCTGCCGCGTGCGAGCAGATAGACGACCAGCGCCCCGATACCGGCGAAGACCGCGGCGCGGCTGGCGTCGAGGCTCGTGCTCGTCGTGTCCGCGGGCAGCACCGGCGCCTCGTCCGCGCCGCGGACGACGACGCCCGGGCTCGGCACCGGCGTCGGCGTCGGCGGCACGAATGTCGGCGCGCCACCCACGACGACCGCGATCGGTCCGTCCGCGGGTCTCACCACGACCGTGCCCGACATGCTCTGGCCGTGCAGCGCGCAGAGGTACTTGTAGGTCCCAGAGCTGATGAACCGCAGCGACGCGCTCTGACCCAAGCCGAAGTTCTCGGTCTGGCCCAGGCCCGTGAGGAAGACGACG
>CAJDUG010000027.1_pt1 | contig 34586 bp, 39 predicted proteins | sample 7390021 | NCBI WGS metagenome assembly CAJDUG01 (sample SAMEA7055676, study PRJEB34461) | soil metagenome | biome: terrestrial ecosystem; feature: Peninsula; material: soil | place: Antarctica | collected 2016
CAGTCACACAGATGCCACCGACGCGGTCGCGCTCGATAAGTGCGACGCGCGCTCCCTTGATGCCTGCGTGGAGCGCCGCGACATACCCGCCGGGGCCGCCGCCCAGGATGGCGATGTCGTACGGCGTCACTCGAAAAGGGTAGCCACTTCAGCGGCGTCGCGCTCCAGTGGATGCGCCGCATAGCCGTGCTTCGCGTACAGCCGCAGATAGAGCGGCAGGAACGCGAGGCCGAGGCGCTCGTACTGCTTCACGTGCCGGATCTCGTGTTTCCACAGCGCATCGGTTGGCTCCCGCGCGAATACGAGGACGTGCCCCAGCGTGATCGCGGCGTAGCCGCGGCGGGTCAGGATGACATGCGCGAGGCCGCGGTCGCTCACGTAGAGGAAGCAGCCGTCGCGAAAACGCGGACGTGCGAACGAGAGCCGGCCGAGAGCGTGTCCGATCGCGTCGGCGTGGTGCGCGACGAGCCTGCGCGCGAGGTTATTGATCGATGCTATCGACGACCGCCTGCACCGCCGCTGTCACGCGGTCCGCGTTCGTTACGCGCCGATCGAAGCGCAGCACCAGCCGGTTCTCCATCTGCTGCATGTTGACGTCGACCACTCCGTCGATCTTCCGACTCCCCGTCACGACCTGTGACGCACAGGAGCTTCACATGAGCGACGAGATCTCGAGCGAGATCTCCTCGATGTCGCCGACAGCGGTTACGGCAGGAGCGCGCGGCGCGCTTCCTGGACTCTGCTGCGGCGAGCCGCACGCGAACACGACCGCGGCGAGCAATAGGAAAGGCGCCAAACGCACGTCGTAATTGTGCGCTTGGCGCCCAGGATCGCGGTTGGTCAGGGACTACTTGCGGTTGACATCCTCGGCGTCTTCCTTGACTTCGCCGATGACCTGCTGGCCCTTGCCTTTGACCTGCTCAAGCTTGCCGCCGATCTCCATCGAGCGGTCGCCTCCGAGCTTGCCGGCCTCTTCCTTGACCTTGCCCTTGGTCTCGTCCCACTTGCCTTCAACCTTGTCGTGCTTTGAGTCCTTCATGAAGTGTTCCTCCTATAGCGGACCCTTAGGCCCTAGAGGACTGTCCGCAAGACCGGTGCCGCGGACCTCGGGCTCGCTAGAGCGTGAGGAGGATGAGCGGGAGGTTACTCGCCAGGTCGGCCACGCCGACAACGACCAGAACGGCTCCAGCCACTCGCGAGACGACGGCTCGGTGGACCGCGAAGAATCGCACCAGTGAAAGCTGCCTCGAATACGCGAGCAGCGAGATCGCCAGGAGCGGTATCCCGAAGCCGAGTCCGAATGCCATGAAGAACGCGAGCGCCGCGATGAAGCTGTCGAACGACAGCGACAGCCCGAACATCGCTACGAGCAGTGGCGCCGCACACGGCAGCGCGATCGGTCCGTAGAGCAAGCCGTATACGTAAGCGGAACGGAACATTCCTCCGCCAAGCCGCGTTGGTCCGAGGATCGGCAGTCTGGCGAAGGGATCGTGGCCGAGCAGCAGCACGATGCCGAGCGCGATGACAACGATGTCAGCGAGTGGCGTCACGATCCGCAGGACGCTGGATGTCGACACCGCAAGAAGGGCCATGAGCGCACCGAGGACGAGCATCGTCGTGAGTACGCCAGCCAGGACTACAAGTCCGAGCCACTTGGCCGCGCGTGACCCGGCGCGATCCTCGCGGCGCGCGGCGAGATACGCGAGGAATCCGGGGTAGAGCGGAAGCACGCACGGCGACAGAGTCGCGAAGAGGCCGATGACAAAGCCCGTCGCGATCTCGCTGCCCAGCACGCGCTAGGCGCGGTATCGGGCAACAAGGGCGCGCAGGGTGTTCCCGTCGCGGTGACCGAACGGAACGAGGTGTGCCTCCCCCTTTGGATCCACGATGAACATGGGCTCAGACGGCGGCGTGAGGAACTGCGTGCCGAACGCGCGCTGCAACTCCACGAGCATGTCGCGCGGCGCCAGCGCCAAGCGCCAGTCGAAGCCGTGCTGCTCCGAGAACCGGCGGAGCTGATCGGCGCTCTCGGTCGTATCCACGTCGATGGAGACCATGAGCACGTCCGGTCCGAGGCTCGGGAGAGTTTCCTTCACAACCAACTGCTGTGAGAGACAGCTCCGTCACCAGACGGCCATCCCTTGGACGATCACGGTCTTGCCGGCGAAGCCGCCCAACGTGAAACGCTCGCCGCTACGGACGTCGTCGAGCGCGATGCGCAGGATCGGCGAGGTCGCTGTGGTGGACGTGGCTGCGTTCGTCGGCGTTGCGGACCCCGTGGATGTGGCCGCCGGCAGGGACTGGGACGGGGGCGGGCTCGCGACCGGGGGCGTCGAAACGCCACCACAGGCGACGCACGTGACGGCCGACGCGAGCGCGAGGCCGAGGACAACACGCATCATGACGATGCTAAGGCGCTACGCGTTTCCCAGGTGCCTCTCGAGCCCCGAACATCAGCCTTTGGTGCAAGCGGGCCAACGGCCCTGGAGCCCACCAGTTGAGGTCGCTGCGAGCGCGACATTGACGGTCGACGGGTCCGCCGTTCATCGTGGACGCGATGGCCGTTGCCGATGTCCTGGGTCTGGGCGCACGCCTGCCGGCGGGCTACCGCGCGCGCGAGTTCGACGATGGTGACCGCGAGCAGTTCGTCCTCGAGCGCAACCGCGAGCAGCACTGGATGGAACAGGGCAGCGCGGCGGAGTGGCGTTACTGGGAGAACCTGATGAAGGACCCGACCCTCCTGCGCGTGAGCGTCGAGGCGGCGGATGGCAGCATCGCCGCCATCGGCGACATCGGCACTGGCCTCCAGGCCCGGCCCGACCGCTCTCAGTTCATCGGCACGACGGTGCTCGCGCCGCATCGGAGAAAAGGGATCGGCACCGCCCTGCTCGAGGCGCTCGAGGAAGAAGCCAAGCGTCGCGATGTACCGAAGCTGCTCGGCGGCGCGAACGAGGGCGAGAAGTTCGCCGTCGATTGGGCCCTCGCCCGCGGCTACCGCGAGATCGGCCGCCGCATCGCGTCGTACATCGAACTCGCGAAGTTCGACCCGGCTCAGTTCTCCGAGGCGCTCGACCGCGCACACACCGCCGGCATCAAGATCACGAGCTTCGCCGAGACCCTCGAGGGCCGCGACGCGGCCGCGACGGAGCAGTGGTGGCACGCGCTCTACGAGGCTGAGGCTCCGATGTGGGAGGACATCCCGTTCGCGACGCCGACACCGCATTGGCCTTTCGACCGCTTTTACGAAGCGTCGACGAGCGATCAGATCATGAAGGACCTATCGCTGGTCGCCTACGCCGGCGATCAGATCGCGGGATTAACCACGACGGGAAAAAGCAAGGACAAGGACGGTTGGACCTGGATGACCGGCACGGCGCGCGAGTACCGCGGCCGAGGCGTCGCGCGCGCTCTCAAGGTGGAGGCGCTCACGCGCGCGAAGGACAGAGGCCTGCGCGCGCTGGGAACGACGAACGACGAGCCGAACAAGTCGATGCGCGGGATCAACGCGAAGCTGGGGTATCAGATGCTTCCGGCGCACGTGGAGATGGAGAAGCCCCTGGCCTGACCTCCGGCGGAAGGAGCAGAACCAGACCCGCGCAGAGCGCCGCGGTCGACGAGAGGATCCTCCCCGATGCGCTGGATCACTTCGCGCAGACTACGGCGATGGACACCGCGATCGCCTTCGACGGCGCGAGCAAGCGATATCGCAACGGGACGCTGGCGCTGCGCGAAGTCACATGGTCCATCCCGGTCGGTGCACGCGCCTGCCTCCTCGGGCCGAACGGCTCGGGCAAGACCACGTCGATCCGCCTGCTCCAGGGCGCGCTGGCACCTACGACGGGCTGGGTGTCGCTCCTCGGCGAGGAGGTGAACGGTCCCCACTACGCCGACGCGCGGCGGCAGTGCGGCATCGTCCCGCAGAGCGCCGGCATGTACGCCGACCTCACCACGGCGGAGTACCTCGAGCTAGCTCGCAGGCTGTACGGGCGGGGCGACGTCGCGAGCGCGATCGAGGCGTTCGGGTTGGCGGAGCACCGCGACAAGCGTCTTGCGCAGCTGTCGGGCGGTTTCCAGCGCCGTGTTGTCGTGGCTGCCGCGCTGCTCTCGGAACCCGCGGTGCTGCTTCTGGACGAGCCGACCGTCGGGCTCGACCCCGTCGCGGCACGCGAGGTCCACAACTACCTGCGCGCGGCGATGAATGGACGCACGACGCTTCTCTGCACGCACAACCTGGCGGAGGCCGAGGCGCTCTGTGACGACGTCATCATCTTGCGCGCCGGCGAGGTGGTCCTCCACGAGCCGCTCGCCACGCTCCGTCAGCGTCAGCGGCCCCGGACACGTCTGGTCGCGCGGCAGTCCGCGGAGGAGCTAGCGGACGCCGTGCGCGCGCACGGTCACGCAGCGGAGGTCGTGGATGGCGCGGTGATCGGAGCCATCGACGCGCAAGCTGAAGCGCCCGCACTGCTCCGGGCTCTGCTGAGCGACGGGATCGACGTCTACGAATGCAGGCCCCTGCCGGCGACGCTCGAAGAGCTCTTCCTGGAGGCGGTGGCGCGATGAGGGGCGGCGTGATCCGTTCGCTCCTATGGAAGGAGACGCGTCAGATCGGCCGCAACCGGACCGCGATGCTCACCGCCGCGATGCTTCCGTTCATCATCCTGTTCCTCGCGCCGATCCAGCTGCTTGTGGCGATGCACTTCGGCGGAGGCGCACAGTTCGATGAGCTGCGCGATTCGCAGCTGCCGGGTTTCGCCGATGTGACCGACCCGAGGCAGCTGCTGGTGCAGTTCTTCTATCCGATGATGCTTGTCATCGGGGGATTGCTGCTGCCCTCACTCACCACGGCCTACGCGATCATCGCGGAACGCGAGCGACGCTCGCTCGAGCTCCTCATCTCGCTGCCGGTCACGGTGGCGGAGATCCTCGCGGCCAAGCTCCTGGCCGTTCTCGCCGTCACTGCGGTCATCGGCCTGCCGTATGTGGCCATCGTCATCACGCTCCTGCTCGTCCTCGGTGTCGCCGGGCCGGCGACGATCCCGGCTTTGCTCGCGCCGTTCCTCGCCGCGGTCGCGTGCTCGACCGGGATCTCGCTGCTGCTCACGCTCCTCGCCCGTGACTTCCGTACCGCGAACAACCTGAGCGGCGCGTTCATCGTCCCGGCGCTCCTGCTCACGGTCGGCACGCTCGGCGCGGTCGGTGGCCCCGCGCGAACCTACGTCCTTGCCGTCCTGCTCCTCGCGGTCGGCGCCGCCGCGGTATTCGTTGCGCTGCGATGGGTCAGCGTCGAGCGCTACCTCGAATAGGCGGTACGCTTTCGGGATGATGCGGATCCTGCTGGCGTTCCTTCTCGCTGTCGGCGTCGCGAGCGCACCGATCGCGTGCGGTGGATCCGGGAACAACCCGCAGCCCAGCGGCCTCGGCTACTAGTTCACTCGCGCGTCGGGCTACGTCCAGCGACCCACAGCAGAACGGTGAACCCGGCGATTCCCGCGATCAGCGAGCCCGCAAAGACGCCCGCCTTCGCGGAGGCGAGGGCCGCGGCATCTCCGAACGCCAGCTGCGCGATGAACAGGGAGACCGTGAAGCCGATGCCACCCAGCAGGCTCACACCCACGATGTGCTGGTCACTAACTCCCGCGGGAAGATCGGCGATGCGAAGCCGGATGGCGAGCAGCGCCGCGCCGGCAAGACCGAGCGCCTTCCCGACGACGAGCCCAAGGAAGATCCCGATGGAGATCGGACTTCCGGCGGCCTGCGCGAGCGACCCAGCGCTTAACTGGAGACCGGCATTGGCAAGCGCGAAGAGCGGAACGATCACGAGACCGGTCCACGGATGCAGCGCGTGCTCAAGTCGCGCGACCGGAGCGGGGGCTTGTGGACCGGCAGGTACGAGGAAGGCGAGCGCGACACCAGCGATCGTCGCATGGACGCCAGACTGGTAGACCAGCATCCAGGCCGCCACGCCGCATGCGACCAGGACCGCGGAACGGAGTGGAGCTTCTGGGAGGTGCCACGAGGACCGGAACGCAACAAGGGCGAGTCCGGAGGCGATCAGCGAGACCCCGTTGATCGAATCTGTGTAGAACACGGCAATGACCGCGATCGCACCAATGTCATCGACGATGGCGACGCTCAACAGAAACACCCGAAGCCCCGTGGGTACGCGCGAGCCCAGGAGGCTGAGGACGCCTACGGCGAACGCGATGTCGGTCGCCATGGGGATACCCCATCCACGAGCCGCCTCACCGTCGCGATTCAGCGAGAGGTAGAGGACGGCGGGCACGAGCATCCCGCCTGCCGCCGCCAGCACCGGGAGTGCAGCTCGACGGCGTGTCCGCAGTTCGCCATCCAACAGCTCGCGCTTGATCTCCAAGCCGACGACGAAGAAGAACAGCGCCATCGCGGCGTCGCTGACCCAGTGCCGCGCATCTGACCCGAACGGCCATGGTCCGACCTGCAGGCGAAGCGAAGTCGTCCAAACCGACTCGTAGGACATCCACGCCGCGTTAGCCCAGACCAGTGCGAGAACGGTGGCGATGACGAGCACGACACTGCTCGCTCTCTCGTTTCGGAGGTAGTCGCGCAGCGGCTCGAGTGACGTTCGGGCGATCGTTCGCACCAGACGCTCCGCTCATCCCGACACGTGTTCGGGTCCGAGCGCTCGCGCGCCCCTCCAGGGCTTCCCCGGCAAAGACAGTGTGAGGCTACGCGCCGCGGACGAGGAAGAACGCGCCGAAGACCGCGACGGGCACGGCGATCAGAGCGGCGAGGATCGTCAGCGCGAACTTGCCGGTGCCCTGCTCACGCTCGATCCATCCGACAGTCCAGAGGGGCAGCACGAGGATGATTGGAAGCAGCAGCGGGAAAAGTGGGGGCTGGAACACGATGGCGAACGCGAATGGCACGCTGAGAGCGATCGCCACCGCGTAGAGGCGCGCGAACAGCTTCAGCAGGAGGATCCCGCCCGCCACGCAGAGCACCGGCACACCCAGCGTGCCGAAGAAGCCGATGAGCGGCAGGAACGCCGCAATTATCACGAGACCAGCCGCGAGTGCGGCGGCGGCGACTCCGCCGATCGCCCAATTCGGTGAGCCGATCGCGCGAAGGCCGACGACGGTCCAGCCTGCGGCGATGAGTGCGGGGATGCCGACGACCGGCGCGAGCGCTTCGATCATTCGCGCAGAAGCGGGAGCAACGCGATCCGCAGCACGGTCACGAGAACGAGCGCAAGCAAGGCGACGGCGACGTTGCCAAGCCGCCCGCCGGTCAGCCGACGGACGACGCCGTAGACGGGGTCGGTGCCTTTTCGGAAGACTCCCAAGATGAAGCTTTCGCGCCCGCCGGTCATCGCGGTAAAAAGCATGCGCCCGAGGATCATCCAGAACACAAGCGAGAGCGCGAAGTTGACGAGCTGAGCGAGAAGACTCACGCGCGTAGGTGGGGGACCCCGCAGGGTCCCCCACCCTTCATCAAGACTCTCAGTCGTCCCCGCCTGCCGGCGTCGGAGCAGTGGTCTGCGCGGCCGGACTCGTCGCGGGGATGGTCATCTCGCCGACCGGAATACGAAGCTGGTCGACCATGTCCTGGATGTACTTCGGGGATGGCGCGGTCGCGAGACTGATGACGATCTGCAGCGTGAAGTTCACGATCATGCCGAAGATGCCGGCCGAAAGATGCGATAGGCCGAGGATCGTGAAGTTCGGGTTCGTGTAGTTGAGATACATGTAAAGGAGTGTGGTGAGCAGGCCGCCGATCATCCCGGCGATGGCTCCGTTCGCGTTGGCACGCCGCCAGAAGATACCGAGCAGCAAGACCGGGAAGAAGGTGGCTGCGGCGAGGGAGAAGGCCCAGGCCACGAGCTGCACGATCAGGGCGAGACGCGGCAGGGCCGCGAACGCGGCCGCCGCAGCCGCGACCACGATCATGATGCGACTAGCGAGGAAGCGCGCGCTGTATGAGGCCTTGGGATTGATAATCTTCGAATAGAGGTCGTGCGATACCGCGGTCGCGATGACCAGGAGGAGCCCGTCCGCGGTCGAGAGAGCCGCCGCGAGGCCGCCAGCGGCGACGAGCGCAGCGATGGTGTACGGGAGCCCGGCGATCTCCGGGGTCGCGAGTACGACGATGTCGCCAACGATCTGGAGCTCCCTGAACTGGAGGATGCCATCGCCGTTGCCGAACGGCGGAGCATCGCGGATCGTTAGGAGCCCCGTGGCTGTCCAGTTAGCGACCCAGGCCGGAAGCTCGCTAATGCGCTGTCCTACAACATTGCGCAAGACCTCGAGGCGTGAGAACGCCGCGTAGGCCGGCGCGGTGAAGTACAGCAAGAAGATGAAGAACAGCGACCAGCCGACGGACACGCGCGCGGCCTTCGGATTCGGCACCGTGTAGTAGCGGATCAGGATGTGCGGCAAGCCGGCGGTCCCGGCCATCAGGCAGAAAGTGAGCGCCAAGAATTCCCACGGCGCACCGACCCAGGCGGTGTTCGTCACCGGCGCCGGCACCGGCAACCCGAGCTGCGTGGCGCTGGCGATCGCGGAGGCGTTCGACATCGCCTGCTTGAAGGGTTCGACGTAGTTGGAGAGCTGCAACTGGCGCTCGATGTCGGTGACCTGGCTAAGCGCCTGTCCGTACATCAACTCGGAGATCGGGAAACCGGTGAACTTCTGCGAAAGGAAGGTCACCGGGATCAGATAGGCGGTGATCAGGATGATGTACTGCGCGACCTGCGTCCAGGTGATGGACTTCATGCCACCGAGGAGAGAGCACAGCAGGACGCCGGAGAGACCCACAAAGACGCCGATGTGGTACTCAACACCGACGAGGCGCGACATGATGATGCCCACGCCGGTCACCTGTGCGGTGACGTAGGTGAACGACACGACGATCGCACACACGGCGCTGGTGATCCGCGCCGCCTTCGCGCGCTCGGCGAAGCGCGTTGCGACGAAGTCCGGGATCGTGAATTGGCCGAACTTGCGGATGTACGGGGCGAATAGCAACGCAAGAAGCACGTAGCCGCCGGTCCAACCCATGACGTACGCAAGACCGTCGTAGCCGAGGAGCCAGATCGTGCCGGCCATCGAGATGAATGACGCGGCGCTCATCCAGTCCGCGCCGGTCGCCATCCCATTGAAGAACGGCGGCACTTTGCGGCCGGCAACGTAGTACTCGTCGAGCTTTCGTGTGAAGTTGAGGATGCCGATCACCGCGTACATCCCGAGGGTGAGCAACAGGAACGCGTAGCCGATCCAAACGCGCGGCGGGTTGAACGTCTGCTCGATGAGATACATGACTACGACGAATCCGAGGAAGCCAAGAGTGAACAGGCCGTACCACTTGCGGAGGCGCCTCGAGAATTCCGCGACCTCTGCCTTCGTGACTGTTGTGACGCTCATGGTTCAGCGTCCTCCGTTCGCGACTCTTCCTCTTCCATTCCGTACTTCTTGTCCAGGACGTTATTCATATACCACGCGTAGAAAAAAATAAGGACAACGAAGACGACCAAAGACCCCTGGCTCGCGATCCAGTAGCCGAGCGGAAAGCCGGTGAGGATCCGTGTCTCATTCAGTAGCTTCGCGAAGGGCGGATGCAGATATCCAGCCGCGAACCAGATGATCAGCAGGATCGCGATCATGCGCATGTTCTCGCGCCAGTAGGCGCGGCGACGTTCCTCGCGGCTCATCCGCGCGATAGCCGGATCGAGCGTCAACTCAGAACCTCCTTAACGGTATTCGCACAAGGAAGCACCAAAGAGGCTGATGTATTCAGTCACGCACCCCCCCGCCTGGCCCTCCGCCGCTGGAATCGCCGTATTCAGAGACTTAGCGGCCTTGTCGTCAACTGGGCCGCTTAGTCCTCCTTGCCGGAGGCCGAGGCGGTGCGGATCGAGTCGACAACCGTGGCGTCCGCCAGCGTCGTCGTGTCGCCCAGCGGTGTGCCGTTCGCGATGTCGCGAAGCAGCCGCCGCATGATCTTTCCGGAGCGGGTCTTGGGCAGCTCGGGCGTGAACATGATCGTTTTCGGGCGTGCGATCGAGCCGATCTTGCCGACCACATGCTCCCGGAGCTCCTTCGACAGCCCCTCGTCAGCCTCCTTGCCGCCGCGCAACGTAACGAAGGCGAAGATCGCCTGGGTGGTCACCGGGTCCTCGCGGCCGATGACCGCGGCCTCGGCGACGGCGGGATGCGAGACGAGCGCGGATTCGACCTCGGTCGTCGAGATGCGGTGGCCGGAGATCTTCATCACATCGTCGACGCGACCCATCAGCCAGAAGTAGCCGTCCTTGTCGCGTCGCGCCCCGTCGCCGGCGAAGTACCGGCCGGGGTACTTGCTCCAGTACGTCTCGCGAAAGCGCTTGTCGTCGTTGTAGATGCCGCGGAGCATCGCGGGCCAGGGCTTTGTGAGCACGAGATAACCCGCGCCGCCGAGGGGCACCGTCTTTCCCTCCTCGTCGACGACGTCGGCTCCAACGCCCGGGAATGGGAACGTCGCGCTGCCCGGCTTCGTCGTGGTGATGCCGGGGAGCGGTGTGATGAGGATCATGCCCGTCTCGGTCATCCACCAGGTGTCGACGATCGGACTGCGGCCGCCGCCGATGTTCTCGTGGTACCAGAGCCACGCCTCCGGGTTGATCGGCTCCCCGACCGAACCAAGGAGTCGCAGCGATCGCATGTCGTGCTTTTGCGGGTACTCAGCGCCCCACTTCATGAAGGTCCGGATCGCCGTCGGCGCGCAGTACAGGATCGTGACCTTGTACTTCTCGATGATCGACCACCAGCGATCCTTGTCTGGGAAATCCGGCGTGCCTTCGTATATCACGCCGGTGGTTCCGTTCGCGAGCGGTCCGAACACGATGTAGCTGTGACCGGTGACCCAGCCGATATCGGCGGCGCACCAGTACACGTCCTCGTCCTTGACGTCGAAGATGAGCTTGTGGGTCGTCGCGACCCCCGTGAGATACCCGGCCGTGGTGTGCACGATGCCCTTGGGCTTCGCGGTGGTGCCCGACGTGTAGAGGAGATACAGCATGTGCTCGCTTTCGAGCGACTCCGCCGGGCACTCCGGCTTCTGCTTGTCGACGATCTCGTGCCACCACACGTCGCGTCCGACCGTCCACGGCACATCCTGCTTCGTCCGGCGTACGACGAGTACCTTCTCGATCGTCTTGGCCTGCACGACGGCATCGTCGGCGTTCTTCTTGAGCGCGACGGTGTTCCCCTTGCGATAGCCGCCGTCCGCGGTGATGAGGACCTTCGCCTCCGAGTCGTTGATGCGACCGGAGAGCGCCTCCGCCGAGAAGCCACCGAACACCACCGTGAACGGCGCACCGATGCGGGCGCATGCGAGCATCGCGGCGGGAAGCTCCGGGATCATCGGCATGTAGATCGCGACGCGGTCGCCCTTCTTGACGCCGAGTTCCTTGAGCGCGTTTGCGCAGCGACAGGTCATGTCCAGCAGGTCTTTGTAGGTGATGGCCCGTGTGTCGCCAGGCTCGCCTTCCCAGTGGTAGGCGACCTTTGTCCCGCGGCCGGCCTTCACGTGCCGGTCGAGGCAGTTTTCGGAGACGTTCAACTCACCACCGAGGAACCACTTCGCGTACGGAGCCTCCCATTCGAGGACCTTGTCGAACGGCTTCCGCCACAGGAGTGTCTTCGCCTGCTCCGCCCAGAATCCCTCGAGGTCGCGCTCGGCTCGCCTGTAGATGCCCGTGTCGCCGGCGTTGGCCTGGGCGGCGAACTCGGGCGGCGGCGGGAAGGTGCGGTCCTCCTGGGCGAACGTCTCGAGCGCCGTGTTGCTCTTGGTGCCGTCCGCCATCGCATCACCCCCGTCCCGGTCTGGGTGCCCGAGTATGCGACTAGATCGCGCTGGACGTCCCTTCATCGTGGGCCTGCAGGTGGGCGGTGTAGTGGTTGGGAAGCGTCAGGAGCCAGCCGAAGCAGTTGAGGTTCCCGTAATACGGGTGACGGGCTGTCGCAACGGTATTGGGCTCGGCGGGGAACTCGGACCGGAGCCGGCGGAGGGTCCCAGCAGCCTTCTCGGCGAGCGTGGAGATGCCTGGCCGGGTCACGGCCGACGCAGCCGGTCGTGGCTGACCCGTCGACCCACCTTCTTGTCCCTGCGCGAGACGAAGGGCGATGAGCGCGACGCCACGTTCGATCAAAAGGAGGTGGACGGCGATCTGACCGACGCCCCAGTCGTCGTCCGTTCCCGCCGCGAGCTCGGTGTCGCTCGTCTGTTCGACGCGCGCGAGGAGTCGAGCCCGACCCTTGTCGGTCCCATCGGCGAGGAGGCGGATAGTCTCACTGACCCACTCCGGACGGTCCGGCGGGTCATCCGCTACGGTGAGCGTCACAACAACGCATATTGCGCCGTTCGTGTGTGAGAATGCGGCGCGACTTGGCCGAAAGGCCGCACAGGAGGACGAAGTGGCGGGCATCTCAAAGTCGGAGACCATGAATCGGCTCTCGGAGAAGACGGGGCTGACAAAGAAGCAGGTGGGCACGGTTCTCGAGGAGCTCGCGGCGCTCGCATACAAGGAAGCCCGCAATGGCTTTACGTTCCCAGGCGTCGGCAAGCTCGTGATCGTGGACCGCAAGGCCCGTCTCGGCCGCAACCCGGCGACTGGAGAGACGATCCAGATCCCGGCGAAGCGCGTGCTCAAATTCCGCATCGCCAAGCAGGCGAAGGACTCCACACTCGCGAAGCGCGGCAAGTAACCCGCACAGCACTTTTCTTCGCGGGGTCCTTCATCGACAGCGTCGCCGTCCGCCCAGTGAGCGGACTAGACCTGTGCACTCGGCGCAATCGGTGAAGGACCTCGCTGTCGAAACGCGAGGCATCACCAAGGACTACGGCAACGGTCGAGGGATATTCGATCTCGACCTGAGCGTGACGGTGGGCGAGGTATTCGGATTCCTCGGACCGAACGGCGCCGGCAAGACGACGACGATCCGTTTGCTCATGGGCCTGATCCACGCGACTCGCGGCAGCGCGCGGATCTTCGACCTCGATTGCGATCGGGATTCCGTGGCAGTGAAACGCAAGGTGGGCTACTGCCCCGGTGAGCTGCCGCAGTTCGGCGGCTGGCGCGGCTCGGAGATCGTCGCGTACGTGTCCGGTCTGCGTGGTGACGTTCGCGACGCCGCGATCACGGCACTCGCGCAGCGGCTCGACCTCGACCTCGGACGTAAGTACCGCGAGTACTCGCACGGCAACAAGCAGAAGCTCGCGCTGGTGCTCGCGTTCATGCACGAGCCCGCGCTCGTGATACTGGACGAGCCGACGACGGGTCTTGACCCTTTGCATCAGCAGGAGTTCTACGGGATCGTGCGCGACGCGCGCGCTCGTGGAGCGACGATATTCATCTCCTCACACGTGCTCTCGGAGGTCGAGCATGTCTGCGACCGTGTCGGCATCGTGCGCGAGGGACATCTGGCGACGGTGAGCGCGCTCGATGACCTGATCGGAATGCGCGCGTTCCGCGTCGAGATCGACTTCGCTGGCGATGTGCCGATCGACCTTCTGAAGCGAGTCGAGGGCCTCGATCAGCTCGAGATCACCGAGCACCGTGCGACCGGCCTGCTGCGCGGCACGTTCGAGCCGCTCATGGCCGCGATCGCCGGCACACGCGTTGTCGGCTTCACCAGCCGCGAGCCAAGCCTCGAAGAGATCTTCCTGACCTATTACCGATGATGCTCTTCCGCATCACGCTGAAGCAGCAGACCGTCGGACTCATCGCGATGACGGCGATGGGCGTCATCAGCGGCGTCCTCAACACGGTCGCATTCGTCCAGATCGCGGGCACGACGCCGGTGGAGCGCGCTGCGTTCGCGCAGCAGATGGCGGTGCTGGGCGCGCAGCTCTCGTACATGCTCCCTCTTCCGGTGCAGATCGACACGCTCGCCGGCTTTCTCCAGTGGCGGCATTTCGGCTCGCTGGTTTTCCTGTACGGCATCTGGGGCGCGATCTCAGCGAGCGGCAGCGGCCGCGGTGACGAGGAGCGTGGGCTGGTCGAGCAGTGGCTCGCCGCCGGGGTCGGGCGCGCGCGCTATCTCATCACGCGCGTGATCATTTTCGCCGCGGTAGCGACCGTCGCGATCGGCGTGATGCAGCTCGCGATCCTCCTGGCCGCCGTCGGCGAGCCGCTGCCGGCCGGGGAGATGGTGGCGATGGGCGTCGATCTCGTCGCGACGACCTTGTGCTGCTTCGGCATCGGTCTGGTCATCGCCCAGCTCGTCACGACGCGGCGTGAGTCCGCGGGCATCGCGTCGGGCGTGCTCGTCGCTTTGTTCCTCGCGAACGGCGCCGACCGCACCGCCGACGTCGGTCCGATCCGCTGGCTCTCCCCCTTCTACCTCTTCGAGCGCAGCCGTCCGCTGACCGAGGCCGGATCGCTCGATGTCGCCGGCGTCGGGGCGCTGCTCGGCGCCGCAGCGGTCCTGATCGCGGCGGGCATGATCGCCTTCGTAAGGCGTGATCTCGGCGGCACCGCACTCCCTTGGGTCGCACCCGCGAGCCGCGCGACACGATCCCCGTCACACGACCCACTCCTCCGTCTCCCCGTGCTGGCTCCGCTACGTCAGCAACGCTTGTGGATCGCTTCGTGGCTCGTGGGCTTCGTGACGCTCGCGGCTCTGCTCATCTCGATCACACGGTCGATCGTCGATTCGCTGACTTCCTCCGCCGTGCCGCTCCTACGCGCGTACTTCGAGCGCGCGGGTCTCAGCGCGTACGACTCGTTCGTCGGCGCGATCTGGCTGTCCCCCGCGATGCTGTTGCTGTCGATCTACGCGATCACGCAGGTGGCGGGCTGGTCTGCGGACGACGCCGAGGGCCGGCTCGCGACCGTGCTCGCCACGCCGGTGTCGCGCGCGCGCGTGATCCTGGAACGGCTCGCGACGCTGCTCGTCGGCGTCGCGCTCATTGCCGCCGCGTCATCGGTCGCGGTGTACGTCGTCGCTGCCGGGCAGCGCATCGAGCTCGACCGCGGCCGCATCGCGCTCGCGACCGGCCTGCTGCTGACGATCCCCTTCGCGTTCGGCGCCATCGGCCAGCTCGTGTCGGCATGGCGGCCGCGCATCGCCGTCGTCGCGCTCTCGGCCGTCGCGGTGTTCAGCTATTTCGTCCAGCAGTTCACGCCGCTCTTCGATTGGCCGGACTGGGTCGCCAATCTCTCGCTCTACACGCTCTACGGCATGCCCATGTCCGGAGACGTCAAATGGGGCGGGGTCGCCGGCCTCGTGGGGATCGGCGCCGCCGCAACAGCCCTTTCCGTGGCGGCACTGCGACGCCGTGATGTCGGTGCCTGACGCTCCGGGACCGAATGTCCCGTTCCCGCCGCAGGAAGCGGAGCTGGTCGAGGAAATCCCGACCGGCCCGAAGTGGCAGTACGAGCCGAAGTGGGACGGCTTCCGTGGCGTGCTCGAGAACGACAACGGCGAGCTCGCGCTGTGGAGCCGCAACGGGCGACCGCTGCTGCGCTACTTCCCGGAGCTGCGGTCGCTCGGCGAGCTGCTGCCGCCACACTCCGCGCTAGACGGCGAGATCGTCATCGAGCGGGAGGGCAAACTCGACTTCGACGCGATGCAGAACCGTCTTCATCCCGCGGAGTCGCGGATCCGCAAGCTCGCCGCGGAAACTCCCGCGACGTTCATCGCGTTCGACGTTCTCCTGTGGGAAGCGGAGCCAATCCACGAGCTTCCGCTCACCGAGCGCCGGCGGAAGCTCCTCGAGGTCGCGAAGAAGTTCACGCTGTCCGTCACCACGACCGACCTCGCGACCGCGAAGCACTGGTTGGAACGGCTCGAGATGATCGGGCTCGACGGCATCATCGCCAAGCGTGTCGACAGCCCGTACAAGCCCGGCTCGCGCGAGGTCGTGAAGAAGATCAAGTACCACAAGACCGCGGACTGCGTGATCGTGGGCTACCGGACGAATGGCGAGAAGATCGCGAGCCTGCTCTTGGGCCTCTATCGCGAGGACGGAACGCTCGACTTCGTCGGGCATACCTCTGGGATCGCAGCATCACTTCAGAAGCAGCTGCAGCAGATGCTCCCGCCGCTCCGGGAAGCGGGGCATCTCGCGTTCGACCCGAGCGAATGGGGACGCACGCCAGACGCGGGCTCGCGCTGGTCGCAAGGAAAGGATCTCCCGTGGCACGAGATCCGGCCCTCACTCGTGTGCGAGATCCGGTACGACAAGATGGAGGAGGAGCGTATCCGCCACGGCACACGATTCCTCCGTTTCCGGCCCGACAAGGATCCGAAGGAGTGCACGTGGGATCAGGTGCGCGCCAAGCCGCAGAAGGGTGATCCGGTCCTCGCGGAGCTGCTCCGCAGCTAGCGTGGACCCGGGCGTCCGTCGCGCGCGCTGTCACGCCACGTCACGAGTGCGCGGCGCGCGAGATCGCGGTCGACGTTCAAGCCGCGCCAATCGGTCTCACCATCGACATTGCGCCACCGGAGCGACGTGCGGAGCAGGTCCACAACCGCGATGCGCTCTTTGGTCGGCAGGCCGTCGAGGCGGGCGACCATTTCGGGGACGGCGCCGTCGCCGAGCGACCACAGCGTCCAGATGTCGAGCTCGCGTCGCGCGTCGTCGGGTAGTCCCGACGGATCGATGAACCGGTCGAGATTCGCTCGCGCGATGTAGGCGGACGGTCCGATGGCATTCACCGCGAGGGCGACGGTGACAGCGGCGAGCGCAAGCGGCATGACCACGAATGCCATGCGATCGCGCGCGACGCCCCACGCGAAGATCACGAGGGCACCCGCGAGGAACGCTATGGCCGCAAACGCGTAGAACCGCAGCTCGCTCCAGCCGTACGCGCGCTGATAGAGCTCGAGTCGGAATGCGGCCGATGCAAGGACGAGCGCGGTCAGGGCGAGAAGCACGAACGCCCCGGCGCGGTACGCGCGACCCCGGTCGCGCACGATCAGCTCGAGTCCGAAGAGCAGCACGCCAACGAGAACGACTGCGGCGATGAGCTCGAAGAAGCCACGCCGCGCGTAAGCGCTGTACGTGATCGCCGCGGCGTCGAGCGTGTTGCGCCCGCCGAAAAGATACGCGACCTGCATCGCGACGAAGATCGCGATGAGGGCCGCGACGATGGCCAGGGTCACAGTCGCCGTTTCCCCTGCGAGCAACGACCGCGGCCGCGAGGTTACGTAGTCCCGCGGCACGCGCCAGAGCGCGGTCATCGCTCCGGCGGCCGGCCACGCGATGGCGAGGGCGATGAAGAGGCGACCCGGCGTCTCTCGCAGCAGCTCGGCGAGCCGCTTCATATCGAAGACGTTCTCGAGCGAACGCGCGAAGACCGCATCGGCGGACGAGAACAGCAGCGCGAAGATGACCACGAACGGCGCCGCCAGGCCGACGCCGCCGACGTACCCCGAGACCCGCCCGAATCTCCTGGGCGCGAGCCGCACCCGAACCCAGGCCGGGACCAACAGGTCGGCAGCGCCAAGGAGCGCGCGCCGGGCCAGCGACCAGGCTTCGGCGATGAGTCCGGCGACGGGCAGGGCGCTCACCGGCACCCCGCTCCACGCGGCGACTGTCGCCGCGGCGCCGGCGATCGTCGCAAGCACATCGAACGCGAGAAGAGACGCATCCGTACGGACGCCGCAGAACGCGGCGAACGCGAGGGTGCTCGCCGGGAGCCACGCGTCGCGGCCGCGCAACGGAGCGGCCGGGTCGCGTCGCGTCCACGCCGCGGCGAGGAACAGCCCGGTGACGAGGAGTGCGTTCAGTCCGAGCGGCTGGCCGAAGAACAGCAATTGGGCAGACAGGCCAAGCAACGAAGCGAGCGCGACGGCGGCGAGTGCGTTCCGTTGGGGCATGCCGCCATCGTCCAGAGCGAGGACCGTCCCGTCATCGCGCGCACAAGACGTTCGACGTAGTACTTACCCATCCCACAAGTGAGATGGCGCCGACGCAGACGCCGGGTACTCTCCGGCGATGCGGATCCAGAACGCGCAGCGCGTCAGCGAGGCCATCCAGACCCTCAGCGCAGGCACTTCGCTCGACACGCTCGTCGACCGCCTCTACGACCTGACCGAGGGAACGCTTGCGCTCGACCGCGCGACGCTGCATCGGATCGCGCGCGGCAAGACGCAGGTCGCGCGTGCGATCGACTCCCCCGAGGAGTGCATCCGCCTCTACTTCGCGCTCATGATCCTGGGCTGTGAGCGCGAGCTCTCCGTGACCTCCATCGCCGACGAGGGTCACGCGGTGCTCGCGGGTTTCGTCGGCGAGCCACTCGCATCACTGATCTTTCGCGACCTGGCCGCGACGCTGCCGAAGCTCACGGACCGCAACACGCTGAAGGAATATCTCGAGGAGGGTCTACGCGTATGGCTACCGAAGTGATCTCCGGGCCACCGCGCGCTGAAAGCCACACCCTTCGCGCCGAAGAAGAGCGTCTACGCGCGCATCTCGAGCAGCAGCTTCGCGTGCGCACCCGCTTCGCGCCGCTCGCCGACGTCCGCGCGCTCCTGGTGAGCCCCGACCGCGCGGATCGACCGAAGAGCCTCGTGGTGAGCTCGCAGGCGAGCGTCGCGGAGCGCATCTATCTCTATGTGCACGTCGCCGCGCACATCGCGCTCGGGCACAACCTGCCGCTCGTCACCATCGTCGAGGGCGTGTCTGGTGTGACGCGTTTCTCCGACGCGTCGCGGCACCGCGAGGCGGAGGAGCTCGCGCGCGCGATCTGGTGGGGGCAGACGGACAAAGGCGGGCTGCTCGGCGCGCCGGCGCTGGTTCAGCGATCCGCGATGCTGCGCCGGCTGCTCGCCAAAAACGTGACTCGGACCGCGCTCCGATCGGTACTGCTCGGTCTCCGACACGCGTACTACGACCTGCACATCGAGCGCGCGCTCGCGCGCAGTCGGATGGCGGCATGGCTTCGTGACGCGCTCTGCCTGACCGCGGTCGTCTGCGTCGCGCCGCAGCTTTCCGACTAGCGCCGCTCTAGGGCTGCTCGGGCGGCTCCTTCGCTTTGGGCGGGCGCCGCGACGTTCCGCGGTTCCAGCCACTTCCCCGCCCGCGCTCGCGCCACGCCTGTTGCTCTTCCTCGGTCCACTTTCGGCTTGGCCTAACCAGCACCCGGTCGTCGATGACCGGGTCCTTGAGCTTCAGCCGCGTGAACAGGGGCTTGAGGCTCGCGCGGTGCTGCCAGATGTCCGCGGTGAGATCGCCGACCTTCGCGACGCGTTCGCGCATTGTCTCGAGCGTGAATGCTTCCGGGCGCACTTCCGGGACCTCGTCCCAACGCAGCGGCGCCGACGCGCGCGCATCGGCCATCGGGCGGATCGAGTACGCCGACGCGATCGTGCGGTCGAAGGCGTTCTGGCCGTAGTCGACGAAAACGCCGGTGCGGTCCTTCACCACCCACGTTGTCGTCGCGATCGTCGGCACACGCTTCGCCACCTCGACCGCCACCGCCTTCGCGAAGCGACGCACCTCTGGGAACGGGAGATCGATCTCGATCGGCGTGAGGATGTGCATGCCCGAGACGCCTGACGTCTTGGGGTAGCTCGGTAGACCGAGCTCGTCGAGGACGTCCTTCACGACCATCGCGATCTCACGCACGTGCACCCACGGATTCCCCTCGCTCGGGTCCAGATCGATGAGCATGTAGTCGGGCTTCGCGACGTCTGGGACCCGCGAATGCCAGGTGTGCATCTCGATGCAGCCGAGATTCGCGATCCACACCAGCCCTGCAGCATCGGTGACGACCGGGAAGTCGGCCTCGTTGCCGCTTGGGTAGCTGATGTGGACCGTCTCGAGCCAGTCGGGATGCGGCACCGGCACGCGCTTCTGATAGAAGAAGTCACCCTCGACGCCGTTCGGATGCCTCTTCATCTGCATCGGCCGGCGCTCGACATGGTTCAGTGCGAACGGCGCGAGGTCGGCGTAGTACTGGATGAGATCGCCCTTTGTCAGGCCACGCGCGGGAAAGAACATCTTGTCGAGGTTGGTGACCACGACCTCTCGCTCGCCGACACGCACGAGGTCATTGTGACCGGAGCGCTTTGACCACCTTGTCGATGCGCTCGACGCGAGTCTCCGGTCGCTTGGCGTCCGTCACCGCCGCGACATGCTCCTTGCGCCGCGTCAACGAAAGCGCGTCGAACGCCGGGCGTAGCTTCGCGGACGCGAGCGCGCGGGCGAGATCGCTCGGGACCAAGACGGTCCGCGCCGCCGTATCCGCTTCGAGCGTCACGTGCGCTCGCATACCCGCGGCGAGCTTGGCCGCCTCGCGGATCTCCTTGCGTGCGGGCACGTAGAACTTGCCGCCGTACACCGCGATCGTCGAGCGATAGGCAACGCCGTTGAGCGTGACGTTGACGGGAATGCGTTTCTTCTCGCTGAGCGCGGCCATGACGTGCGCCGGTACTTCGACGAGGAGAACGCCGTCCGGATCGGGCTGCACGATCACGCTGAACGACACGGGCGGCACGCGGCGAGACTAGGCCAGTCCCCGGGTCAGCGGACGGTGATCGTCCAGTACACCCCGGGATCCTCGAGCCACGTTGCCCCATCGATCACGCCGCGAACCCGCAGCACATACAGACCCGGAGTCGACGGCCCACGCAACTGGAACTGGAACCAGCCGATCTGACCCGGACCCACATACGCGGTCGTCGTTGTCGCGATGCGCGAATTCGACAGCCACCCATGGTTCAGATCCCAGCGCTGGGCGTCGAGGGGATCCGCGGTCCCGAGGTTCGCCTGCTGTCCCGGATAGCCGCGGTACCAACCGCGGTAGCCGTTGTTGCGGAATGCCACGACCATCGTCGCGGTCTGGCCGGGTGAGAGCGTCACGTCCGGACTCTGCGCGGCCCAACCCGCGTGGTAGCCAAGGTCGAACGACGGCACCGCGATCGCGGCGTCGACGAGTCCGCCGACGTCCATGACCCAGTAGTTGCGATAGCTCGAGCTGTCGCTGTACGCGCGGCCGACGCCGATCGCGCGGTAATTGGGGTTCGTGAGGACGGCGTAGTGCGCGGGACTGTTGATCCAGCCGTTCAGGACCTCACTCGCGCTGGCGTAGCCGCCGGCGATGTTCTCGCCGGTGAACGTCTGCCGTCCCGGGTAGCCCGCGTCGCTCATGCGTTGGACCGGGGCGCGCCCATCACGGGACGTATGCGAGAAGTAGTTGTAGACAGCCATGTCCGTGGCCATCCACTTGGAGGCGAAGGTGAGCGTGTCCGAGACGGCCAGGCGCGCGAGCCCTTGCGTCGCGCGGAAGGAGTTCACGGCCGTGACGAGATCGGATTCCTGCGCATCGAGGCTCGCCGCGGCACTCGGTAGCGAGCCGGGCCAGGCCACGAGCAAACAGGCGATGAGAGCAGCAGAGATGAAGATGCGCGCTGAAACTGGCGTAGACATTTGGCCCTTCCCCTCCTCGCGGTCCGGTCCACAACTCCGGTACTCGCAGGCTAACGGGATGTGAGTGAAGAAGACACGGTCCTGCCCCCAATTAGGACGAAAGACGTACGCCTGTTGGGGGATCACCGCTCGGTTGCTCGGTCTCGCGCGCCACTGGGTGCTTCGCGAATCCACATCAGCGCGTTACATGTCGCGAGGTGTACGCAAACCCATCGTCAGCGCGCACCGCCTCCGAGAGGCGACCGTCCCACACGGGTCCATGACCTGACAGGACGAGCCGCGCTTCCACTCGTCGAGTCGCGCGAGTGAGGCGCACGCCAGTTCGTTGTCGGTGTTGAAGTTTGCGATGCTTCGCGCCGTGCACGACCCGGCGCTCCGGCGCATCGCGATCGCGTTCGTCGCGTTCAACGTCGCCGAGTGGGCGACTTGGATCGCGATGCTCGTCTATGCGTACGAGCAGGGCGGGGTCGTCGCCAGCGGGCTCGTCGCGGTCCTTCAGCTCGCTCCGGCCGCGGTCTTCGCGCCATTCGGCGCCGCGTTCGCGGACCGGTATTCGCGCGCGCGCGTCCTCTCCATCGGGTATGCCGCGCAGGCACTGACGATGGGCGCGACGGCCGTCGCGCTTGGGGTCGACGCGCCCGTATGGCTCGTGTACGCGCTCGCCGCGGTGGCGGCGACGAGCATCACGCTCACGCGCCCGGCGCAGAACGGTCTCTTACCGACCCTGTCCAAAACGCCCGAGACCCTGACAGCGGCGAACTCGGTACTGGCGACGATCGAGAACGCCGGCATGCTCGCCGCGCCTGCGCTAGCGGGCGTGCTGCTCGCTCTCTCCGGCCCCGGGTTCGTCTACGGATCAATGGCGGCGTCGCTGGGCGTGGCCGCTCTGGTCGTCCTGCCGGTGAGAGCGCCGGAGCGATCCCTTATGACCGGCATCGCGCGCCTCGACGCGCGTCGGGCCATCGGCGTTCTCGCGACCGACCGCCGCGCGCTGCTGCTGGTCGCTCTTCTCGCGGGACAGGCACTGGAGGTGGGGGCACTGGACGTCCTGTTCGTCGCGCTCGCGATGGATGCGCTCGACATCGGGGAGACCGGGGTCGGTCTGCTGAACTCGGCGCTCGGGCTGGGCGGGGTCGTTGGGGCGCTCGCGGCCGGCGCGCTCGCGATGCGCGGCTCGCTGCCCCGCTGGGTCGCCGTCGGCATCCTCCTTTGGGGCGGCGGCCTCGCGATCGCGTCGTCGTTGCCGCAGGCCGGTGTCGTCTTCGCCCTGGTGGCGGCAGCCGGCGCAGGACGCGGACTCATGGACGTGGCGGGCCGGACGTTGCTGCAGCGCATCGCTCCGCCGGATGCGCTGTCGCGTGTATTCGGGCTGCTCGAGGGACTATCGATGGGCGGGCTGGCGGTCGGCGCCGCGCTGGCTCCTTTCCTCGTCGAGCGGTTCGGCATCAGCGCGGCGCTCGTTGTCGTCGGCGCGCTTCTGCCCGTGACTCTCGTGCTCACGCTTCGTCCCTTGCTACGGCTGGAAGCGCTCGCGCCAGTGAGCGCGCGAGCGGTGGGCCTGATGCAAGCGATCCCCCTGTTCGCCCCACTGGCGACGTTTTCCCTCGGACGTATCGCGAACACGCTCGAGCGCGTGCACGCGCCTGCGGGCGCGGTGATCGTGCGGCAGGGCGAGCCGGGCGACCGCTTCTACCTGATCGATGCGGGCGTCGTGTCGGTGACGATCGACGGGCGCCTGGTGCGCGAGCTCGGTCCCGGCGACTTCTTCGGCGAGATCGCGCTACTGCGTGACGTGCCGCGAACAGCCACCGTGACCGCGCGCGAGGCGTTGTCGCTGTTCTCGCTGCGACGCGAAGAGTTCCTCAGGGCCGTGCGATCGCGCGATTCCTAGCTCACATCCGAGGCAGGCGCGCGCGCACCGCGCCGCGGATCGTCGCCCCCACGCTGGGAGCGTCACGAACGAGCTCGTTGAAGAACGGACCCGGCAGGACGAGCACGCGCACATCGGCCGTCGCAAGGACGGTCGCGAGACGCGGATAGGAGAAGCTCGCTCCCCATTCGAGGGCGGCGAGCTCGCCGAAGAAGTCACCGGGCCCCATGTCGTCGATCGGCTTGCCGTCCTTGAAGACGCGCGCCGTGCCGTCGACCATCACGTAAAACTCGCGCCCGACATCCCATTGCTCGACGATCGCGGCGCCCGCGGGGATGCGGACCTCCCGCGCCATGCGCGCGACCCGCTCCAGGTCACGCGCGCCGAGGGATCGGATGCGTGGTATGAGCGTCCAGTCGAACACTTTCTGCCGGATGGATTCACGTGCTCCGCGTGCGGTAAACCCGGACCGTTCCACAAGGAGACCGATATCCTCGATGTGTGGTTCGACTCCGGCACCACCCACCGCGGCCGTGGATGAGACGAAGCCGACCGAGGTGCGCGCAAGGCTGCGCACGAGCTGCGCATTCATGCGCTCGCTGCCCTCCTCGTCCGTGTCGGGGCCGAACCGCCTGCGGAAGCAGAGCACCCCAAGTGAGGCGGGGCTCATGAGCTCGAGCGTCGCGCTCCGCTCGATGCGCTCCTGCGCTCGTAGCGTGAGATCGAGACAGTGATCGATCGCGGCGCGGAAGGCGGCTAGGCCGAAGTACTGGATCGACAGCCAGACCTTGATCGCGTGCGACGTCCGCGACAGCTGCATCCCGTAGTCGGCGAAATTCACCTCCCGAGGTACGGCGCTCTTCGTGTCTCGCAGATAATCGGGATGGATCTCGAAGGCGTCGAGAAGCTGCGGCCCGCTACGCACGAGAAGACATCCGCACTCGAACGGTTGGTACAGCCACTTGTGCGGATCCAGCGTGACCGAGTCCGCGAGCTCGATGCCCGTCAAGGCGGCGCGCCCGCGCTCGGTGATCGTGGCGAATCCACCGTACGCCCCGTCGACGTGGAACCACACGCCACGCTCGCGGCAGATCGCGGCGATCTGCGGGAGCGGGTCGATCGAGCCGGTGCTTGTGGATCCCGCGGCTGCCGCGACGAAGAGCGGTTCGCGACCAGCGCGGGCGTCGGCGTCCATCGCGGCGCTCAGCGCCTCAGGCCGCAGCCGGTAGCGATCGTCGACCGGCAGCACGCGCACCTGGTCCGGGCGAAAGCCGAGTATCCGCGCGGCGCGCGCGACCGACGAATGCGCCTGATCGGCGCAGTACACGACGAGCCGGTCCGACATCGCGCCGACCAGCGACTCGCGCGCGCACGCCAGGGCGGTCATGTTCGCGGCCGATCCGCCGCTGGTGAGCACGCCGCCCGCGTCGGGCGGATAGCCGATCCACTCCTTGAACCAGTCGAGGACGACGAGCTCGAGCTGGCTCGGGCCCGCAGATAGTCCCCACGAGCCGACGTCCATGTTGAGACCGCTCGCGATCAGGTCGCCGAGCGCGGACGGCCAGGTGCCGCACCCCGGGATATAGGCGAGATACCCCGGGTGCTCGTTGCGGGCCATGAACGGGAGCACATCAGCTTCAAGGCGGGCGAGGAGCTGATCGAAGGGACGCGCGTCTTCCGGTGCGGACTCCTTCAAACGCGCTGCGAGGTCGTCTGGAGAGAGCGCCGTGACGACGGGGGTCGCATCCCAGGGACGCGACAGTCGCGCGGCGATGGCATCGACTGTCTCGCGCCCGAGTTTCCGCATCGTTTCGGCGTCGAGCCAGAGCGGGCGGCTGTCCATGTCGCAGGGGAGAGTACGGGAGCCTCAGCGACCGGTGTGTCACTGTTGAGGGACGGTCAGCCAGGTCGCGGCGGTCGTGGCGTGCCTGATCCTCGCCGGACTCAGCGGCTTCCAGCTGCTTCTCGCGGCCGGGCGGCCGCTCGGCCACTACGCGTGGGGCGGCGCTCATCAGGTCTTACCGCGGCCGCTGCGGATCGCCAGCGTGCTGGCGACCTTCGTCTATCTGGTCGCTGGGCTGATCATCCTCGAGGCGGCGAACATCACAGATCTTGTCGCGTCGGTGGATCTGGCCCGCAACGCTGTCTGGCCTCTCGCGGGATTCTTTGGGATCGGCGTCGTGATGAACGCGATATCCCGGAGCACGAAGGAGAGGCGCATGGCTTTGGTCGCGCTGCCTCTCAGCGCTCTCAGCGTGATCGTGGCGCTAGGGCTGTGAGGGCACCCACCCCACGCGCTTAGTGCTACTTATGGCCGCCGAGTTACGTCAGGAAGCGAGGGGCAGCGCGAGGACGAAAACGCTTCCTATGTCACTGCTCGAATCCAACCACAGCCGGCCGTGATGCTGCTCGGCGAACCGACGGCTGATGTGGAGGCCGAGTCCGGTACCCAGGATGTCGCGCGTCCGCGTCGTCCGAAAGAAGGGAGCGAAGAGTGGACCGCGCTCGGCCGCGGGTATCCCGAGGCCGCGGTCGGTCACGCGAAGCTGCGCTTCGGTACCGACGACGCTGAGCGCGACGTCGATCGGAGAGCCTGGCGGGCTGTACTTGATCGCGTTGTCCAGCAGGTTTCCAAGGATCTGCGCGATCCGGTCGGGATCGCCCTGGATCCGCACTCCCTTTGGGGTCGTGTATGTGATGCGCGGGGTGTCCTCGTGCTCGTGCATCGCGATCGTAATCGCGGTCGCAACGCTCAGGTCGAACGTCACGACCTCCAGGCTGAGCGCGCCTGAGCCCACCCGGCCGTAGTCGAGCAGATCCCCGATCAGACGATCCATACGCTTGACCTGGTCGAGGACCTTGGTCAGCGCTTCGCCTGCGCGCTTGGGATCCTTCTCGACATGACGCTGCGCGAGCTGTGCCTGACCACTGATAGACATCAGCGGTGTGCGCAGCTCGTGCACTGCGATCCCGAAGAAATCCGAGACCGCCCAGTTCGTCGAGGCCCGCCCACCCACGTCCGGAAATACACTCATCGCCTCGGCAGAGAGGCCCCCGTTGTCTTGCGGCTTCGCCGCTGTGTTCTGCGGCCCTTCCGACCCTCCATTGCGAACAGCCGCTTTCAGCGTGGCAAGGAACTCGACAACAAGGAGCGGCTTATCGATCACGCCGGCGTAATGCGCGGCTTTGCTCCGAGCCGTCTTGTTGGCCTTAGCCTCAGCCTGCGAGGAGGGATCCGCGGTGAACATCAGCACGGGCAGTTCGGGATGCGCGCGACGGATCGCGGCAGCATCGGCCCACGAGCGCTCGTGACCGGCCGAGCCCGGCTCGCTATCGAGGATGATGCAGCTCGGCTTCCAGCGAAGGATCGCGGCGGCGATCTGCTTGTGATCGGCGATGGACACATGCTCGTAGCCCGCCTCGTCGAGAAGCTTGCCTACGATCTTGCTGACGGTCGGCTCGTCCTCGACAAGCAGCGCCCACGGTTTTTCTGTCGCCGAGTCGACCGGAGTGATTGTCTGTTGTGTAGCCATTTCGCCTCCAGCCAGCCAGTACGGCTGACCGCGCCTATGCGCAATGGTGGCGAAGGCGGGCGTGCGAGTCATGACCCTTTCGTCACGGCTGGATCGTGAACCTTCTGGTCAATCGGGTGGTCGGTATCAGTCCTGACGCGAAGGCTTAACGACCTCACCTTTCCTGGCGACGATCGCGGCTATGAGCTCCTGCTTTTCGCGCGCGGGCACCTTGAAATGGTCCAAAGCGCGGCCGATCTCCGCACCGACCTCGTCGAACTCCTCGGAGGTGATGCGAAGATCCTTGTGCGCCTCGCGCATGTCCTTGCCCGTGTACTCGAACGGGCCGCCAGTCGCTTTACTGACCCACAGCGTCCGCATGAACTTGAGGCCGGGCAGCTGGCCCGTCTTGTTCCACTCCTTTAGAGCGGGATTCACGTTGAGCTTCGGATTCTTCACGATCTCGTCACTGAAACGGTCGACGACCATCGCGATCGCGTTCACGCCACCAAGGCGTTCGTAGAGGCTCTTTTCGGGCATCGTTCCCTCCTGAAGCTGGCCGTGCTTCCATCGACGGCCGCTGGCTGTTAGCAGTTATTCGTTCGTGGGTCGAATTCGGATCAGGCGCCAGGCGGTGGCTCGGCTCGGGCGCAAGCGAACTAATGCGACCCGAGCTGGTCGAATGCCGCGCCGATGTCGTGGAGCACCTTGGCGCTAATGTCGTTCGACAGGCGGTAGCGGATGACGTTCCTATCCCGGCGTCTCTGCACTGCGGAGGCGTCGCGCAGTATCCGCAGGTGATGGCTGGTCGCGGACCGGCTCCGATCGATCACGATGGCGAGGTCGCCGGCCGCAAGCTCGGTCGTCTGGAGCGCGCGGACGATCTTGAGACGGGTCGGATCGCACAGGCACATGAGGACGCGCTGGGCATCGCGGGAGGAGCGCGGTGGCAGCATTCGCGCCCGAGCCTCTGCCACTGAGCCATGATCAATGATCTGGTGAGCACTCATTCGTGTCTCCTTGGTGCCGCGCACCTGATTCCATGTTCGTCAATTTCTATGATCGTCAAAATTGCGCGCTTGACTGAAAGCCGCCAGCGTTCGACGAGTGACAAAGATCTTGGTCATCGAGGACGACCGGCCCATCCGCGACCTGTTTCGTGACGTGCTCAGCGACGAGGGCTACGAGCTCCTGATCGTGGAGCGTCTGGAGGACGCGGCAGTGGACGCAGCACCCGATCTTGTCATCACCGATCTCGCCGGTATCCACCGATACGAGACCAAGCTTGCGCGTGCTCTGGTACTTCGAATCCAGGAGCGCTACCCGGAGGTGCCGATCATTGTGTGCACGGCGCACGGACAGGCGATGGAGGAGTCCGATCGGCTCGGCGCGGAGGCGGTGCTGCGCAAACCCTTCCCGATCGAGACGCTCGTCGAGAGCGTAGCCCGGCTTGCCGCCCGCTAGCACGCACAGCATTGCTCCACGATCTGTGATCACTCGCACTCCCCACGTCGTGGGTACATGACGCCTCCAGCTAGCCGTCCCGGGACGGCCGCCCACAAGGAGCGATGGTGCGCGGAGGGCACCGCGTAGGCATGACCGTTTCGTCACAACGCGGCTTGAGCGCGGTACCGCTCGCTACGCTCGCTCGGCGCGTGTCTGCACCACGCTCGCTTCGCTCGCGGTGCAGCTGCACGAAGCGGCATCGCCGCTTCGCGCAGTAGCCCGTACCGGATTCGAACCGGTGGTCTCTGCCTTGAGAGGGCAGTGTCCTGGGCCGCTAGACGAACGGGCCGGAGACTTCCATTGTACCGAGCATGACCTCCCGCGGTCCCATCGCCCGCTGAGCGATCTCGTCGCGCCCGGCGTCCGGCGCATCCCACTCCCCCTCCCGATCCGCGGTCTTTCGATCGTCAACGCCTATCTGGTCGAAGGAGCGCACGGCTGGAGCCTGGTGGACGCGGGCCTGCACACCGCCGAGGCCGAACAGGCGCTCCGCGCCGGACTGGCCGACGCGGGGATCGGTATCGAGGACGTGCAGCGCGTCTTCGTCACGCACCTGCATCCGGACCACATCGGAATGGCGGGCACGCTCGAGCGCGCCGGAGCGCAGGTGCTCATGCACACGCCCGAGATCGCCGGCGCAAGACGGACCTGGTCGAAGGGACATGAGGCCATCGACACGACATACGTTTGGTTCGAGCGCCACGGCATGCCGCGCGACGTCGACGAGGGAATGCGACAGGCCTGGATCGCGATGGGCGAGCGTGTGGACGATCTCGAACATGTAGACGGGGTGGACGACGGCGGAAGCGTCGACCTTGGCGGGAGAGCGACACGTCTCCGCTGGACGCCAGGACACACCGACTACCACGCCGTCCTTATCGACGAGCGAGACGGCGTGCTCTTTGCGGGCGACCACGTGCTGCCTCGCATCACGTCGAACATCGGACTCTATCCGTCCTCGCGTGATGATCCACTCGGTGATTTCCTCGGTGCGCTGGCCGGGCTCCGCGATCTACCGGTGAAGCGCGTGCTGCCCGCGCACGGCGATCCGTTCGATGACCTCGCCGGGCGCGTCGATGAGCTTCTCGCGCATCACGCGTCGCGTCTCGATGCGACGCTCACGGTGGTAGGCAAGGCGGAGTACGACGCCTACACGATCGCGCGGAAGCTGTTTCCCGTCCTTAGATCGCCACATGAGGAGCGGTTCGCCCTTGCCGAGACGCTCGCGCATCTGCGGCATCTCGAGCGAAAAGGGCGAGTCCGCGAGATCGACGGAGCGCCAGCGCGCTGGCGGGTGATCTAGCTCGGAGAGCGGTAGCGCTCGAGCGTGCGCGGATCCTCCCAGTTGTTGGACTTCAGGTGTCGCTCCACGACACCCATCCCCTGCTCCGGGAAGACGTTGAGGCACATCGGATCGATGAAAAGGAATAGCTGCGCGTCGCGTGTGCGCGGGACGACGAGCGCGCCCGCGAACGAGTGCGCCTCGACGATGTGGGCGAGCGGCTCGGGTCCGCCTAGCTCGCGCACGATGCGGCCGGCCTCGATCGCGTGGTTGTAGCCGGGGATCCCGACTACCCCTCCGTCCTTCTCGCTGAACTCGATCACCTTCGCCGCATCGTGGATGTAGGACGCGGCGCGATAGGTGTCGAGGTCGAGATCCTGCTTCCAGAGCTCGCGGTAGATCGGCACGAGCGCTTCCGAAAGGCGCACCATCGCGTCAACGTGCTTGATGAGGTTGCCGTGCGTCGCCATCGGCATCGCGGGATGAAGTGGGATGCGCGCGATGTCGGTCCAAGCGGGATTGCGCTCGGAGACATAGCGCCAGACGTCGGTCGATAGCTTGCGAAGACCCTTGTCGCTGATGTCCTTGATTGCGGGGAACGCGTGGAGAACGTCGGTTTCTTTCAGCACACCGCGCAGAATAGAATGTTGTCGCTGAGGTTCGTTTTCAGCCGCGCGGGTGTGGCGTAGTGGTAGCGTGCGACCCTTCCAAGGTTGAGGTGCGGGTTCGATTCCCGCCACCCGCTCAGTCCGTGTCGAGTTGCGAATTTTGCGAGCGCGCCAAGGGAATTGTCCCTACTCGCGGGAATTTGTTCGTACTTTGGCCCGCTCGATTCAGGAACTGGAAGCATTTGAGCAAGTTGCCCAACCCTCGAAAACCATAAGGAGATTGTGAGATGGCCGGCTTTGAATCAACTGAATGGATCGCTCGCGCGCCCGAAGAGGTGTTCGGCTTTCTGACCGACACGGCCAACGCGCCCCGGGTGGTGCCGTCGGTGGTGCGCGTGGAGAAACTAACCGACGGGCCGGTGGGGGCCGGCACGCGCTACCGCGAGACTCGATTGATGAAAGGCAAGGAGGCGCAGGCTGAGTTGGAAGTCACGGCCCACGAACCGCCGGCCCGCTACGCGGTGCGGAACGTGACCAGTGGCGTCGAAACGGTGTACGACTATCGCCTCAGTCGCGAGCGCGACGGCACCCGCGTCGACCTGGCGGCCGTCGTGCGCGCCGGCGGCCTGAAGAAGGCCATAGTGCCGATGGTCGTGTCCATCCTCAAGAAGGAGGACGGCGATCACCTCCAGCGTCTGAAAGCCGCCCTGGAGGCAGGCTGAGAACACGCAAGAACATCGGGTGCCCGCTCTTCACGACACCCGGTGTCTGTCCTCTGATCTCCAATCCCTCGTTCCTACTTCTGTATCTCCCCAGGTAAGTGGCCCAGGTCCAGCCGGCGGATCGCGCGCTGTTGCTGTCGCGGCCTGTGGATTAATGTTCGTTAGCCGCAACCGCGGCCCCTCCCGTGCCAATGCAGCTGCTGTCGCTAGGCCATTCCTTGTCCTGCATTGGCGTTACCCCACGAACACCGGCGCGTCCACCACGCCCCCATTCCAATGGCGGAAGTACTAGTCGAGCGTATGAGTACTGGTCCATGACTTAGGCGATAGCCCTCAACCCGAGGCTCACACTGCGTCTATGACGACGACCATCTCAAGCCAGGTTCTCATCGTGGTCGGTATCGCGTTCGGAGTGGCTTGCGTACCCCTCCCCACGACTCCGTTGGTGGTTCCGAGCCCGCCGACAATCACCGTACTCGCGCGCGGAATTGCCTCGTCGGCCGCGATCGTTGCAGATGATCAGCGGGTCTTCGTGGGCGAGACGAAATTGGGGGCGCGTCCAGGGCACAGTGTGTCCGGGGTCCTCAGCGTCCCGTCGCGCGGTGGTCAATCACAGCTTCGTGCCGAGACCCAACGTCCTGGACTGATCACCGGCCTGGCGGTGGCGAGCGATGGCACGCTCTTCGTATCCTGGCGCGCCGCTCCTGATCTAGCGATGAGCGTGATCGCGGCGTACGACGCCGGAAACGAGACCATTCTCGTCCGAGCAACGGCAGCCCCGCCGGACGCGGTCTCGCTCCGCTCTCCCGCGGGAATCGCGATTGCGAAGTCCGGTGACCTCCTCGTCGCTGACATCGTGGGCTTACAGGTCTTACGCATAACCTCTGCAGGCCGAGTTGAGCGAGTGGCCGGGACCGGATCCTGCCCCCCGGGTCCACTGTCCACACCGGTGCCGGGTGCTGCTCTCGCCACGGCGCTCTGCGGTCCCGAACTGTTGGCGAGTGATGATCAAGGGAACATCTACGTGGCACGCCGGGGAGCGCGCTGGATCGCGAAGATTGATCCAGGCGGCGCGCTGAGCCTCCTCACCGCGACTAACGACGTGAGTGGCCTGGCCACGGATGCCCTCGGCGCTCTGCTGGTTTCGGATGCTGCGCGCGGCGAGATCGTTCGCTTCCAAGGTGGTCATTCGTCCGTCGTCGTTACAGGTATCGACAGACCTACGAGCCTTGCCGTGGGTCCGGACGGTGCGATCTTTGTGCTCGCCGACAGAACTGGTGAGCTCCTGCGGATCGTCCTCCTCTAGCCGCTGCCTCACTTCAGTTGCATGAACGCGGAACGGCTGAATCGACGACCTGGACCGTCGGGCGGGTCACGGGTAGAGGGAGATCCCGAGAATCGAAACGCCAGGTGCCACCTCTGGGGAAGATGATCTCGCCGCGGAAGGTGCCCTGCCCGACCAGCGTGAGTTTGGCTTCAGCTGTGATCGGAGCCACACCGGGACTCGGCGGCGGAAAGCGACCCGAGCAGGTGAGGCAAGTGGCTATCACGGTAGCTGTGGCTGTCACCACCGCGGCCTGAGCTTCCATCTGCGTCGTTTCGCAGGTGCGGGGCGGCGATGGGGACAGCACGATCGTAGCGACCTGCGACGCGGCCGGGCTAGGACTAGGACTTGGAGTGGGCGCGGTCGTGCACACCGTGGCCAGGAGCAGCACAACTCCCACGAGTAGTGGTTTTGACCGCATGCGATCCATCCTCGCTCGGATCCTCACGGCCCCCTCGGGCGCGTCCATGAGATTGAGTATCTGCCCTAGTCAGAAGCCGGCCGGCGCTTCTACCCGTTGAGCCTTGAAATGAGTTTTGGGCAGTGCTCGTGAGCCTACGTAACAGCGCACTGGGACACGATGGAGAAGCACAAGAGCTTTCGCAGGCGTAACGACAACGTACTCACATCGACATCCCTCTCCGCTCGGAGTGATCGTTCGGTGCCGCGCGTTTCCGACGATCGCTAGGCGCGGAAGTCGCCGCGCTCGCGGCGCCGCCGGTGGCGGATGGTGTTGCGGGCGATGTCGTTGCGGGAGATGGTGTCGCCGTAACGCGTCACGGCCGACGGCGTCCAAACGCACGCGGACGAAGAGCTCGGTGCGGCACTCGGGGCGTCCGAAGGGTCGAGTGGGCTGAGCGCTCCACTCAACTAGGCGAGCGCTCGTCGCGTTTGCCCCGATGCCACATCGCCTCCAACATCCGGCCGAGGATCCCGTCGGAGGTGTGTCGTGCGTCGTGTGATTTCTGTTCTCTTCATCCTGACCGTTCTCATGCAAGCCGGAGCGCCACGGGCGCAGGCCGCGCAGAGCGAGTTCCGCGCTTACTGGGTCGACGCCTTCGGTGAGGGCATCTTCAACGAAGCGGAGATCACGAAGCTCGTCGCTCAAACGAAGGCCGCCAACCTAAATGCGCTCGTGGTGCAGGTGGGACGGCGCGGTGACTGCTTCTGCAACCGCGCGATGATGCCGAGAACGCAGGCGAACATCGCACCGCTCCCCTTCGATCCGCTCGACTCGCTCATCGCGAAGGCGCACGCCGAGGGAATCCAGGTGCATGCCTGGATCATCACGACGGCGATCTGGAACAGCCTGACGGCGCCGCTGAACCCGAATCACGTTTTCAGACAGCACGGACCGTCGAAGACTGGCTCCGACAACTGGATCTCACTCCGCTATGACGGTGCCAATCGCGCCGGTGCGGACTATCTGCTCGATCCTGGACATCCGGATGCCGCGGATTACATGGTGCGCATGTACACGAGCGTCGCGGCCAATTACGACATCGACGGCCTCAACTTCGATCGTGTGCGTCTCCCGGACCAGAACCTCGCGACATTCCCGGGTGTCTCCGCGTGGGGCTACAACCCCGTCGCCGTTGGGCGCTTCCAGCAGCTCACCGGCCGCACCGGCATTCCGACGCCTGACGACGCCCAGTGGATGGCCTGGCGTCGCAACCAGATCACGAACATCGTGCGGAAGGTGTACGTCGAAACATACGCGATCAAGCCGCACATCGCGATCAGCGCGGACACGATCACCTACGGCTACGGCCCGGTGTCGGTTCCGGGCGGTTGGGAAGGGACCCGCACGTACCGCGAGGTGCTGCAGGACTGGCGCGGCTGGATGGAGGAAGGGATCCTCGATCTCAACATCCCGATGAACTACAAGCGCGAGCATTTCACGACCGAGCCGAACAACCAGCGGCGGATGTACCTGGAGTGGAACGAGTTCGCACGGGACCATAAGTACTCACGCCAGGTGGCTATCGGCACCGCGATCTATCTGAACTTCGTGGCGAGCAGCGTCACCCAGGTCCGGAAGGCACTCACGCCGAACGCGAACGGCAACAGCGCGATCGGCTGGGTCGGCTATTCATATCGGTCGCCGGACTGCCTTTCAGTCGCGCCATTCTGCGGAACTCAGCGCTCCACCGATCAGAGCCGCGCCGAGCTGACGCGGGCCCTGACGCAGCCTTCCGAATACGACACCGTGGTCCCACCCGTCTTCTCGACGTCGGCGACGGTGCCGACGATGCCTTGGAAGAACGCGCCCACCCGCGGTCATCTCGCCGGCACGGTGACGACGAACACGGGTGTCGCCATCGACCAGATCCTCGTCGAGGTTCGTGATCCAGAGAGCGATGCTCTGA
>CAJDUG010000013.1_pt1 | contig 34056 bp, 28 predicted proteins | sample 7390021 | NCBI WGS metagenome assembly CAJDUG01 (sample SAMEA7055676, study PRJEB34461) | soil metagenome | biome: terrestrial ecosystem; feature: Peninsula; material: soil | place: Antarctica | collected 2016
AGCGCCCAACCGGGTACGCTTTTCGCTCAGCACGCTGGGGAGGCTCGATGAGCGACGAGGCACGTAACTTCCGTCTGTCCAAGAACGTCCTGCCAAGCAAGTACGAGCTCCGATTCGAGCTCGAGTTCGACAACTGGACCTCCAGCGGCTGGGAGCGGATCACGCTCCGCACCTCGCGCCCAACGCGCGAGATCGTCCTGCATGCGCTCGAGCTGGACATCAGGAAGGCGACTTTCGACGGCGACGCAGCCCAGAGCACGACATACGACGTCGAGGCGGAGACGGCGACGCTGCGTTTCGGCCGCGAGATCCCCGCAGGCGAGCACACCCTCGAGATCTCGTGGACGGGCGGCATCCGTGAGTCTCTCCGTGGCCTCTACCGCTCGCTGCGCGGCGAGGAGCGCTACGCCGCGACGCAGTTCGAGGCGGCCGACGCGCGCCGGGCTTCGACGAGCCTGAGTTCAAGGCGCGCTTCACGGTCGAGCTGATCCACCCGGCCGGGAACGCCGCGATCGCGAATATGCCGATCGTGTCGCAAGAGGCCCTTGACGAACGGCGCACGCGGACTGTGTTCCGCGAGACGCCGAAGATCTCCACGTATCTCGTCGCGTTCACCGTCGGACCGTACGAGTTCACCGAGGTGGTGACGACCCCATCGGGCATCCCGGTCCGGGTGTGCCTCCCACCGGGCCTCGCGGCGCAGGGCACCTACGCGCGCGACGCGCACGTGCGCGCCGTCGAGTGGCTGCAGACCTACACCGCGATCCCCTACCCGTACTACAAGGTCGACGCGATCGGCATCCCCGACTTCGAGGCCGGCGCGATGGAGAACCCCGGCGCGATCACGTACCGCACACGGCTGCTCGCGGCCGACGAACGCAGCGCATCGATCCAGGCGCTGAAGGGCGTGTTCAGCACCGCCGCGCACGAGCTCACGCACATGTGGTGGGGCGACCTCGTCACGATGCGCTGGTGGACGGATCTCTGGCTCAACGAATCGTTCGCGTCGTTCGTGGGCGAGAAAGCGACGGCCGCGCTGAATCCGGAATGGCGCTACTGGCGAGACTTCGTCTCGGACAACACCAGCGCCTTCAACCTCGACGCGCTCGCTTCGACGCACCCGATCTCGGTCGAAGCGAAGAGCGCGGAGGAAGCGTCCCAGCGGTTCGACGCGATCTCGTACACCAAGGGCGCCGCGGTCCTGCGCATGATCGAGGGCTATCTCGGCGAGGATGCGTTCCGCGAGGGAGTCCGCATCTACCTGAAGCGACACGCGGAGGCGAACGCGTCCGCGGACGACTTCTGGCACGCGCTCGACGAGTCGTCCGGTCAGGACGTGACCAGCGTTGCCAACGCGTGGATCAATGAGCCGGGGCATCCGCTGGTGGACATCCGCGCACGTGACGTCGACGGCGGGCTCGAGCTCGAGCTGTCGCAGGCGCGCTATTTCTCCGACACGAACGCGGCGCCGACGGAGCAGCTCTGGCCGATCCCGCTCGTGATCAAGTACGGCACGGCGGGCGGCGTGAAGGAACATCGCTCGGTGTTGAGCTCCGAGCGCGGCACCGTCCGGCTTCCGGGCGCGCAGTGGTTCTTCCCGAACGGGGGCGGGCGCGGCTTCTATCGCTTCCGGTTCGCGAGCGCGTTCGAAGGCGACCGCCTCGACGCGGGCATCGTGCATCTCGCCGCGGAGGAGCGGCTCGCTCTCGTCGACGACCTGTGGGCGATCGCGCGTCACGGCAAGGCGACGCTCGCGATGTTCCTCGCACGCCTCGAGACCCTGCGCGGGGAGGAAGACCGCGCGGTCCTCGCCGCGATCGGCGACTCGCTGTCGTGGCTCGGGAACTACGCGGTGCGCGACGCGACCGAGCGGCCGTTCGCGCGATTGGTCGACGAGCTCTACCGTCCGATCCTCGACGCCGCCGGCTGGACGGCCCGCGACGGCGACGACACCGACGTGCGCGAGAAGCGCACGCGGGCCATCGGCATGCTCGGCTTCCACGCCCGCGCCGGTGACGTCCGTGACGAAGCGCAGCGCCGCGTGCGCGATCACCTCGAGGGCCGCGAGCGTCTGAACCCCGACGTTGCCGGGACGGTGGTCGCGGTGGCGGCGACGGTCGGCGACAACGCCCTGTGGGACCGCTACGTCGCGCGCATGCAGCAGGCGCAGGCCGCTGACGCGCAGGAGGAGGCGCGCTTCCGCCAGGGGCTCATCTCCTTCGAGGATCCGAGGCTCGCGGAGCGCACCGCCGAGGCGATCTTCTCCCCGCTCATCCGCGCGCAGGACCGCGGTCTGATGCTCATCCCGATGATGCAGTCGCGCAGCACCCGTCTCGCGGCGTGGACCGCCGTGAAAAAGCACTGGGACAGCGACATCGCAGGAACGGACCTGGCCCCGCTGCTGAAGCAGGGCTACGTCACGGCGGTGAGCCAGCTGACGCAGCGCAGTCTCGCGGAGGAAGCGACGGCGTTCCTCGAAGAGAAGCGCACGCCGGACATCCAGGAGACCGTCGCGCAGAGCCTGGAGCGGCTCCGCATCAACACCGCGGCCGCAGAGCGACTGGCGGAGGAGCTCGAGGATTCGCTGCGGGTGCCTACGGAGGCCTAGCCTCCGATGAAGCTCATCTCGATCTTCTTGAGGCCCGCGGTCTCCTCGGAGCGGAGCTCGGAGTAGCGGTCGTCGCGCGCGGTCCAGATCGCGGCGATGGAGTCGGCGATCTGTGTGTCGGTCGCGTCGCTCCTGACGAGCGCGCGAAGGTCATGGCCTTGGGTCGCGAAGAGGCAGGTAAACAGCGATCCGTCGGCCGATAGGCGCGCGCGTGTGCAGTCGGCGCAGAACGCCTGCGTGACCGACGCGATGACGCCGATCTCGCCGCTTCCGTCCTTGTACCGCCAGCGCTCCGCGACTTCTCCGGTGTAGTTCCGCTCGACCGGCTCGAGCGGGAGCTCGCGGTCGATGGTCGCGACGATCTCCCGGGCCGACACGACGTCGTTAAGCCGCCAGCCGTTGGACGAACCCACGTCCATGTACTCGATGAAGCGCAGGATCCGTCCCGTGCCGCGGAAGTGGCGCGCCATCGGCAGGATGCTCTGCTCGTTGAGGCCGCGCTTCACGACCATGTTCACCTTCAGCGGCGCGAGCCCAGCGGCCTCGGCCGCGTCCATGCCCTCGAGCACCCGAGCGACCGGGAAATCGACGTCGTTCATGCTCTTGAACACCGCGTCGTCGAGCGAGTCGAGGCTCACCGTCACGCGCTTCAGACCCGCATCGCGCAGCGCTTGCGCCTTGGACGCGAGGAGCGAGCCGTTGGTCGTGAGCGTGAGGTCAAGGTCGCTGACCTTCGCGAGCATCTCGACGAGGTGCTCGATGTTGCGCCGGACGAGTGGCTCGCCACCTGTGAGCCGGATCTTCTCGACACCCAGTCCGACGAAGATGCGTACGAGGCGCTCGATCTCCTCGAACGAGAGGATCTGCGCGCGGTCGAGGAACTGGAAGTCCTTGCCGAAGACCTCCTTCGGCATGCAGTACACGCAGCGGAAATTGCACCGGTCGGTGACGCTGATGCGCAGATCGCGCAGCGGACGCTTGAAGGTATCGACCGGCTCCATCACTGGAAAGTATGAGGCCCGGGAACGAGGATGGGCGGCCCTTCGGCCGCCCATCTCGAAACTTGCTCGCGAGAAGCGCCTACCTCGAGGGAAGTACCTCGACCTGCATGAAGAAGCCCTGACTCTGGCTCTTCACGCGGACGGTAGTGCCGGTCTTCGGCACGTTCACGCCGCTCCAGCCCACCTGGAATCGGCCGTGGCTTGCCGCTGTGTGCCCGTCGCTTGCGAACCACCAGGTCTTCGTGTCGTCGAAGACCGGCGCTGCCGGCTTCGACGCGATCGTTGTCGGTACGGAGTTCAGGTTCAGCGTGATCGCGTCGGTTCGGTCGAGCCCGAAGGTCGAGTCGTAGGTCTGGATCCGCTGCCTCATGAGCAGTCCGTTCGACCAGTGTTCCGGCGTCGGATGCGCGTCGATCGGAAGGATCAGGCCCTCGCCGGGATGATCGCCGACGTTGTTATCGGCCTGGCTCGTGTCCCAGTAGTTGATGAGCAGCCCGTCTTGGTAGCGGTAGTGCTCGACCCAGTCGGGCCTCGTGTTGAGGAAGCCGAAGTTGTAGGCCGTGGCGAGCGACTGGTCACCGAACGCGTACGGCCGGTACTCGGCGATGTAGTAGTGGTTGGCGAAGGACGTCTCGTTACCGGTCGTCGTGCGGAATCCGTTCAGGGTCCACCCCTCGGTCGTGGTCTCCGCACCGCCGATAAGGGTGCCGCCCAGCGTGATGTCATCGATCTCGAAGCCTCGACCGATGACGAAGCCGTCGGTCCAGTACCGGAACTGAAGCTTCACGGTCCGACCCGCGTAGGCGCTGAGGTTCGCGGTCGCGTTCACCCAGGCCGGGTTACCGCTGGTGACGTCGCAGGCCTTCGCCTGGCCGGATATGCCGGTGATGCCGCTACCGAAGTTCTGACCGTTCTCGTTTCCGCTGTCGGAGATGCTCGTGGCGATGTTGGCCCATGTGGTGCCGCCGTCCGTGCTCACACGCACGTACGCGTAGTCCCAACACGTCTCGATCTCATACCACGCCTTGAACGCGAGCGTTGCGTTCGTGCTGGGAACTGTGACATCGCGAGTCATCGTGTTGTCGAGCCCGTCGCCCATGCCGCTCCAGAACGCCCTTGTGCCGGTGGGCGGTGTGCCGAGCAGTAGGACGTTCGAATTGGACGCCGGTGGCAAGACCACGATCACGGCCTGTGCCGCCTTGGTGTTGATGCCGAGCGCCGTGACTTTGTGCTCCGACTTCGCCCCTGCAAATGCGACCTCGTAGTTGAGCCACCCGAGCTGGAGCTTCTCCCAGGCGCCCATGTTCACCGGCGCGTCGCCTATGCCATTGCCCGTGCCGTCGCCGATGTTCGCGCCGCTGGACATGAGGGTCCAGAAGCCCGTCGAGTTCTCGGCGCCGCCGACGTTGCCGGACGTGTCATAGAGGTCCGGCAGGCCCAGATCGTGCGCGAATTCGTGAGCGAAGACGCCGAGTCCGCCGTTCTCGGGCTGGATCGTGTAGTCGCCGACCCAGATCCCGGTCGGGTTGTTCGGGATAGGCACGACGCGGTCCGAGAACCCGCCGCTCCCGGCATTGAAGCCGCCAAACCGAGCGAGCCCCGTCGGACCGCCAGCGCCGATCGGGATGAGCTGCGCGTACCAGCGGTGGCTCCAGATCGCGTCGGTGCCCTGCTGCGGGTCGCCCGCGGCCTCGTCGCCGCCGGCGTGAACGATCTGGAAGTGGTCGATGTAGCCGTCGCGCTCGGCGAAGTTGCCGTCGCCGTCGAAGTCGTAGCGGTCCTGCTTGTCGAAGGTGATCAGGTACGCCTGGATCTGCTCCATCGTCATTCCCGCGTCGAGCTGGGACTGCACCCAGAACGACATCGCGTCGCGGACGAGGAACCACGTGTTGCTGCAGACGATCGACGCGCAGACCGCGGGGTCGATGTTATTCACGTCGCCACTCCGGCCATAGCGAGCCTCGTTGAAGGGCACCCTGACCCATTCGGTGACCGTGCCTTCCACGGAGTAACGTCCAGACGACTGCTGCTCGTAGTACGCAGCCATCCGGTTGAAGTACATGTTCTCGTAGTGCGCGTTGTTGTAGTCGGCCTGCCACAGCGTCGAGTTGTCGACTGCGCGATCAGGCTCGTTGATGTTGTTGTGCAGGGGTCCATCGAACTCCTGCGCGGTACTGACTGGTGAGCTGTCGGGGAACGCTGAGTGCCGGATATTCCCGAACTCGGCGATGACGACGAAGATCTTGTCCGTCCCCTCGCGCTCGAGCTCGACGAACTGGCCCTTCGCGACCTCATGGACCTTGCCCGTGGCCTTACCCGCGAGCTTGTCCTGGATGCCCTTTTGCCGCATTGCATCCTGCTTGATGCGGAGGGGATGCTTGAGGTCGTCGGACTTGGACGCCTTGTCGTCCGCCTTGCCCTTCCCGGCCGGCGGGACGGACGGTGGCGTGCTGCCACTGTCGGATGTTCGCGCTGATGCGCCTGATGCAATCGTGGTCACCGACAGCAGCGCTGCGGCGGCCACGCTGAGCCAAATCTTCCTCAACTGAATGCTCCTCCCAATGTTTTCTGGCCTGATCGATAAAGCGTTGATCTGGAACTGAGGCCCGCCGGATCGCTCCGGCGGGCTTCACGGCTCATCGAGTGAGATTCTTACGGGGCTGCCGGGCGCGCGATGTTGAACGTCGGCGATGTCCAGGTTTCCGTGTGCGTTGGACCCGAGGAGTCTCCGAGGGCCTTCAACACGGAGAGCTTCAGGACATATGTGCCGTTTGGCACGGTATAGGTCTTGTTGCCACCAAGGGTCTCGCCGTCCCAACCGAAGGCGAAGAACCCAGACGCCGTGCTATTGCGGGGAAGGTATTCCTCGTCGAAAGCGCGATGCCAGCTCTGACCCGAGCTTGCGTCGACGATCTCGACACGGAATCGACGCGACTGGTGATCGAGATGAACGAGCAGGTACGGGATGTCGCCGCTTGCCATCGTGAACGTCGCACCCGCGATCTGCTTTGAGAAGAAACCGGCAGCCAACTTTGCGAGCCATGGGAACCCATTCGCAGTAGGCGTGAGCACCTGGATGCTCTGGTAATCGCCTCTGAAGCCTGCGTAAGGCACGCGGTAGGTCTGGCCGCCGCCCTGCGGCGTGAGCACGAGATAGCCGCCGTAGAGCCGGCGGTCCGCCGCCGCCGCGGGGTCGGAGATCGTGATCGTCGCGTCGACGGTCGCCGATGCGCCGGCGGCAAGCGTCACAGCCGTTACGGGGACGCCGCCCTGGCTGAACGTCACGGACGCCGCAGTCGTGAAGGTGCCAGGGGTGAACGTGTTCAGGTTGGTCGAAAGAGCCGCCCTGTGCGACAGCGCGTACGTGACGGCGCTGCTCGACGCGTTCCGAATGGTGAGCGTGCGCGTAGCCGGACCGGCCTGGCTCTCGCCTAACGCGAGCTTCCCAGGAGTCACAAAGGTGGTCGCCTGGATCGCTTTGTCGATCTGGAGCATGCCCGCTCCCTGCCGGTGCACCTGGTCGAGGAAGCCGAGAGCCGGACCGCCTTGCCAGTTCTTCGGAACCGCGGTGTTCTGAAGGATGTCGCGAACGTCTTGCGATGAGGTCCCCGGACGCGCCTGTAACAGGAGCGCCACGCCACCCGCCACGTGGGGCGCAGCCATCGACGTACCGCTGATCGTGGCATAGCCACCGTTCTCGAGCGGCCAGGTCGAACGAATGAGTCCGCCGGGCGCGCCGATGTCAGGCTTGAGCGCAAGGTCGGGCGAGAGACCGTAGGAGCTGAAGGATGAGATCAGCCCGCCCGTCGGGTTCGGGAACGTTCCCTCCGAAGCCGTCCAGTTGAGCGTCTGCGCGCCTCCGGCGATCGCGTTGTTGATCGCGACGCCTTCGGTGTCCGAGACCGCGACGACGGGAATCGTTATCGCGGGCGTTCCTGCCACCGTTGGGCTGATACGCCCGGCGACGTTGTTGTAAAGGACCACCGCGGCCGCACCTGCGTTCTGCGCGTTTCTTGCCTTCTCATGGAAGGAGCACGTGCCACGGCGGATGAGGACTGCCTGGCCCGCGAACTGTCCAGCTGTAAACGGGCTCGCCCCGCACGCGTCTGCCGTCGACGCAGCCGTGCCAGTCCTAGCGAGCGACAAGCTGCCGGACGTCGGCGCCGCCGGCGCGCTGGCAGCATTGGCGTAGGCTGCGGTGATGTTTGCCGGCGTAACGGTGAATGTCCTGAGTCGGACATGGCTGTTGTCGAATGACGCGACCCCGATCACTTTCTTACCTAGACCGGGCGAGCTGGCCGAGAACAGACCGCTCGCGCCGCTGTTCCCGATGGACGCAACGACGATGACGCCCTTGTTCACCAGGCGGTCGCTCGCTGCCGATGTCGGGTACTGCGGCCACTGAAAAGCAGAGCCGATGCTCATGTTCAAGATATCCATACCGTCGCCAAGTGCGCGCTCCATCGCGGCGATCATGATGTCGGCGGTCGTCGAGCCTTCGCAGCCGAAGACTCGGTAGGCCCCGTAGGTGACGGCCGGTGCGACGCCGCGCGCGCCACCGGTCGCCGGGTTGCCGCTCGCGCCGACGATGCCCGCGACGTGCGTGCCGTGACCGTTGCAGTCATCGGGATTCGAGTCCGGACTTGGGATCGGCTGGTAGGAGGGCGACGTGGCGTCCGCGTTGAAGGTGTCGCCCACGAAATCCCAGCCCTTGACAACTCGGCATCCGGCGCCGAAGCAGCCACCGAGGTCCGGGTGGTGATAGTCGATCCCGGTGTCCATCACCGCGACCCTCACGCCAGCTCCGGTGTACCCAAGCTCGCTCTGCGCGATGTCGGCACCCGTCATCGCGAGCGCGGTCGCGAGATCAGGTGCCGTGCCGTCCGCTGGCAGCGAGACAGTCATGACCGGCCAGATCGCCTTTACACCCGCGATCCGCGAAAGCTTCGACAGCTGCGAGCTGGCGACGCTGATCGACAGACCGTTCCAGAGATTGTCAAAGGCGTAGCGCTCGACGTAATTGAGATCCGCCTTGCGCGCGTTGTTTCGGAATGCCGCTTTGTCGGCCCTTGCTGACGCGAGCGAGCCACCGTCCGCGACCGGGGCATTTTCAAACTCGACGAACCATGCCTTCGGTGTCTCATCGAGCCAACCACTGTCCGCGGCGGCGGGCGCGGCGAATTCCGGTTGAAGTTCAACGCCGTCGTCGGCACTGACGGGCAGAGCGAACGACAGAACGAGCAGTGACGCAACGAATGATGCGAAGCGCGCGCGTAGACGGTGTACAGCCATGCCTGGGTTCCCCTCCATGTAAGCGGCGGCCTCACAGCCGTCCACGCCGCAGTGTAGGGAATGGATTCACGAAAGTCAGTCACTTCTCGCCGTTACATCGCGACTAAACCGCAGAGACGCTCGGTCGCCTTCTGTTCAGATTCGGATCCTCGCGCGCACGACGTCCTTTATGGCGCCATCTTCGGGAAATCCGCCGTCGCGCTTCATCGAGTGGACGAGCGAGCCGTCGACTGATACGTCGAACGTGCCGGACTCCCACGGAATTAGCTCGATCGCGGAGAGCTGCGCTCCGAATTCGTACATCAGGGCCTTCGTGAGCTCTAGCGCCTGTGGCTCGTAACCGCATTCGGCGCAGTACGTGATCTTGACTTTGACCGGCTTGCCGGTCACACGGCCACCCTGGATACGAGCTCACGCAGCTCTCGCTGCACTTCGGCGTTCGCGAAGGCGACCATGTCGTCGCGCATCTTCTGCAGCTCCGCCTGAAGGCGCGTGCGCACATCCTCGGGCAGCTGATCGACCGGCGCGTCCGGTGAACCGAATTCTGGGTGCGCGGCGAAGATCCGCTTGCGTTCTGCGGCGCGGCGCTCCGTGACCGAGGCGGGCCGCTCGATCCAGTGACCCAGCTCACGGAAGTTCTCGTCGAAGAACACGAAGACGGGGATCGACTGGTACTTCCCCTGATTGAGCCAGCGCTCCATCAGATCGAGGTTCTGGTCGCGGGGAAAGACGCGTACGTCGAGCGGGGGCTTTTCCCTCAGAAGCCGGCCGAGGACCGGCAGGTTGGCGATGACGTCCCCGCACCAGTCCTCCGCGAGAACAAGGACGTAAAGCGGCTTCGGCAGCGCCTTGAAGGTCTTCACTGTCTCCGGGTCCAGGACGACACGATTCTCGTTCTCGGCGAAACGCTCCTGGTTCCGCGTCATCGCGGCCTTGAACGCGTCGTACGTCATGCCCTTGTCCCAGCGCGCGCGGTCAAGCGTCATGTCGTCCCTCCACGTGGAATGTATCCGTGTTGATGGAACACGCACCGCATGCGGCATGTTCCCTGCCACTCGCGCGCATACACTGGCGCGCATGCCCACGACCACCGACCCGTCGGTCACGCTGCGCCGCGGCGGCCTCGCCTTCCGGCTGGCCACGGTCGATGACGCCGCCTTCGCCGCGGACGTAGCGACCGCAGCGCGCCCGGATGAGCCCGAGGACCCCGCGGCATGGCGTCACTGGTGGGCGACCGACGACCCGGCCTGGACGAACGAGCGGTTCATCGTTCTCCGCGAGACGACTCCCATCGGCTTCGCACGGCATAACCACGCACCGTGGGACCAGATGGAGAAGCGCTACGGCCGTATAGGGTTCGAGCTCCTGCCCGAGGAGCGCACCGACACGCAGCTCCAGACCGTGTTCGACGCGATGGAGGAGCGCGCCCACGCCTCTGGTACGCGGATCTTCTCCTCGTACGCGCGCGAAGATGACGAGTGGCTCGCGCGCTGGTTCGTTGCCCGCGGGTATCGCAAAGAGCGCGGCAGCAAGGCCTGGGAGCTCGATCTGGTCGCGCAGCGAAACAGGATCGAAGAGATGGCGAAGCAGAGCCGCGAGAAGATGCGCGCCGCGGGCATCACGATCGGGACCATCGACCAGGACCAGGATTCCGACAAGCTTCACAAGATCCACGAGATGAGCGAAGAGGCCGCGTCCGACGTTCCCACGACGATCCCGCACGTCCGCGAGCCGTTCGAGGTCTTCGCGCGCTGGTTCGACTCGCCCACGGTCCGGCTCGATCGGATGTGGATCGCACGAGAGGGCGACGACATCGTCGGCATCTCGGTGCTGTCCTATCCACCCACGCGCGGGAACGTCTGGACCGACTGGACCGGCACCGGCCGCAAGGTGCGCGGCCGTGGGGTGGCGCGCGCGCTCAAGCTCGAGACGGTGATGCAGGCGATCGCTCTCGGCGTGAAGAGCGTGCGGACCGAGAACGACGGCGAGAATGCGCCAATCCTCCATCTGAACGAGCAGATGGGGTACGTACGCGTCCCAGGCTGGGTCCAGTACCTGAAGAACGCGGAGGCCTAAGCTCGGTCTCGCGATTCGACTCGCGCGCCATGGAGGGGAAAGATGACCGTCACCGCCAGCGCACCCAACGCGACCGGCTGGCTCGCCAAGGCGGATGACCTGGCAGCCGACTTCGCCACACGCGCCGCGGACCATGACGCCAACGACACGTTCGCCGCCGAGAACTACGCAAAGCTGCGCGAGGCCAAGATGTTCTCCGCCCCGGTGCCCGCCGAGCTCGGTGGTGGTGGCGCGACGTTCGCTGAGCACTGCGCGATCATTCGCATGATCGGCCGTGGCTGCGGCTCGACCGCGCTCGCGTACTCGATGCACTCGCACCTCCTGCAGGGACTCATCTGGCGCTACCGCCACGCCGCGGTCCCGCCGGCGGAGCCACTCCTGCGGCGGATCGCGAAGGACGAGCTCATCCTCGTATCGAGCGGTGGCTCGGACTGGCTCGATAGTTCGGGCACGCTCACCAAGGAGAACGGCAGCTACACGTTCAAGGCACGCAAGATCTTCGGCAGCGGCTCGCCGTCGGGCGACCTGCTCCTCACGACCGGCATCTATGACGATCCCGAGAAGGGCCCGACGGTCCTGCACTTCGGCGTCGACATGCATGGCCCGGCTGTGAAGGTGCTCGACAACTGGCGAACGATGGGTATGCGAGCCACCGGATCGAACGACATCGTCATCGACGGTGTCACGGTCCAGGACGCCGCGGTGAGCGTGCGGCGGCCAAAGGGCAAGTGGCATCAGTTCTTCAACGTCGTCGTGCCGATCATCTTCCCACTGGTCACGTCGGCCTACCTCGGCGTCGCTGAGTCCGCGCGCGCGATCGCGGTAGCGCAGGCCGCTAAGCGTCGGGATGATCCGATCGTCCAGTCACTCATCGGCGAGATGGACACGGAGCTTCTCATCGCGCGCGCCGCGCTCGACGACATGGTCGCTCTGGCGAGCAGCGAATACACACCCGACCTGGCGAACGCGGATCTCACTTTCAAGCGCAAGACGATCGCCGCGCGAGCGCTCGTCCGCGTCGGACATCTCGCGATGGAAGTGGCCGGCGGCGGTTCGTTCTTCCGGGCGCTCGGCCTCGAGCGGTGCATCCGCGATATCCAGGGCGTTCGGTTCCACCCGCTTCACGAGCTGCGCCAGTACCAGTTCAGCGGCCGCGTCGCGCTCGGACTCGATCCCGTCTGACCGAACACGGATGCGCCGTCTGCGGCCGGGCAGCGCGTTATGCGTTCCCGGCCGCCGGCGGGGGCTACGGGCTGCGGTGCCTAAGGCACGCGATCGGCCATCCGCGGGTGCGTGACCGGGCCCTAGGCGTCGCGCTCGTCGTCGGCACGATCCTTTTCGCGATCAACCAACTCGACGCCGTTCTGCGCGGAGAGCTCACGCTCGTCATCGCGGCCAAGATCGCGCTCACCTATCTCGTTCCGTACTGCGTATCCACTTATTCCGCGCTCGAGGCGAGCCGACGAAGCTGAGCTCGCCGATCGGCGTTCTAGCGCGCCTCTTCGGGTGTGATGCTGTGAACGACGCGCTCACCGCGTCGGATCGCGGTGATGAGCGTCGGCGCACCGACGCGTTCCGCGCCGAGGGCACGCTGGAGATCCGACAGCGTCGCGAGGCCGGCGCCGTCGAGCGCAACGAGGATGTCGCCCTCGCGAATGCCGGCGCGCTGTGCGGGCGAGTTCGGCGTGACCTCGAGAACGCGGATACCCGATTCGGCGCCGAGGCCGAGCGAATGCGACAGGTTGCGACCGATCGGCGTCGCGGCGCCGGAGATGCCGAGATACGCGCGAAGGACACGCCCATCACGAATGAGGGCCATCGCGACTAGGCGCGCGGTCGCCGCCGGGATCGCGAACGCGATGCCCTGCGCGATCGCGCTGATCGCGGTATTGACGCCGACCACCTTGCCGTGCGTGTCCACCAGCGGACCGCCGGAGTTGCCGGGGTTCAGCGCCGCGTCGGTCTGAATGACGTTCTCAATGATCCGCCCATCCTTCGCGCGCAGCGAACGTCCGAGCGCGCTTACGACGCCCGTTGTCACGGTCGATTGCAGGCCGAGCGGATCTCCGATCGCGATGACCAGCTGGCCGACACGCAGCGCGTCGGAATCGCCAAGCTCAGCCGCGGGCAGAGATGGGCCGAGCACCCGCGCGAGCGCGAGATCCGTGGCCGCATCGGTACCGACCACGGGAGCGCGATAGGTCGCGCCTTCCACGAACGCCACTTCGACCTCGTTCGCGCCCTCGACGACGTGCGCGTTCGTGAGCACGTAGCCGTCGGGCGTGATCACCAGTCCGCTCCCACCGCCGCGGCCGCGGCGCACGTGCGCGACGGCGGGTGTCACGCGCTCGACGACGCGGATGACGGCCTGCGAATACGCATCGAGGAGCACGCTCGCGGGATCCGAGTCAGCGTCCGTCAGACGCTGGATCTGCGTCGCCATGCTCAGTTCATCGGTCCCTGTTGACGGACCGCTCCGACCTGCTCGATCGCCGCCTTGAGCTCCTTGAGCCACTCACCCTGGTTCTGCTGGACGAGTCGCACGCACCACGCGAGCGCGTGTGCGCGACTTCGGGCCACTCCCGAATCCACGAGAGCATCGAGCACCTCGCGCTCCGGTAGCCGTAGCCGCGTCATCGCTGGGACCGCCAGATGCGTGAACATCTCGCGGGCGTCGCCGCAGCGAACACCCCAGGACACCTTGCGTCCGAACTTCTGTTCGGCCTCTTCGGAGATCTGCATGCGGAGCTCGCGCGTGTCCTCGCGGTACTGCTTGATGCGGCCGGAACGCGCTGAGTTCGCGGCCTCTGGACCGGCGTCGCCAGGTAGAGCTACGTCACCCAGGGTTCCGATGACCCAGATCTCGTCTCGATCGGCGCGCACGTCGGGCGCGCCCGTGAACCACTCTTTCGGGATTCGGCCGGCGAACCAGCCCTTCAGCTCGTCATTTGCGGTCATTCTTGCCTCCTGTAATGCCGTAATCGATGTAATCACGCCGGTGGCCAAAGCGCAAGGGGCGGCACTGAGTATCGCGATACCTTTCGGCGCGTGCGCTTAGGCGTCGCCCTCCTCGCTCTCGGCGCCGTTGCGTTCGGCTTCACGTATTCCGATCACGCGCCGCTCATCCCGCTCGTGTCGGCCGACTTCCGTATCGACGATCTCGGCGCGGGCCTTCTCTCGACTGCGCTCTTCAGCGCGTACATGGCGGCGACCCTCCTCACGACCGGCCTCGCTGATCGGATCGGTCCGAAGCGGATGGTCGGTGCCGGTCTGGCGGTCTCCTTCGCGGGAACCCTGCTGTTCGCCGCCTCGCCGGGTTATGCCGTGGCGCTCGTCGCGAAGGCGGTGCAGGGCGTCGGCTCGGCGCTCGCGTTCGTCGCCGGCGCGCGGTACCTCGCCGGTCTTTACGGTGGGCGGCGCGATCACTTCGCACTCGGTCTCTACGGGGGCGGGTTTCCGCTGGGGAGCGCCGTCGCACTGGTTGCGATGCCGCCGCTCGCCGCGGTCCTCGGCGGATGGCGCGGCGCCTTCTGGGCGGAAGCCGCATTCGTCGGCGTGGCCGCGACCGCGTGGTGGGCCGCGCCGTCAGTGGCGCCGGTGCTGCGGCCCGGGAGCATCCGCGACGCGCTGCGCTGCCCGAACTGCTGGTGGACAAGCCTGCAGCACGCCGCGGGATTCGGGATGGGAATCGCGTCCGGCACCTGGATCACCGTGTACCTACTGCGCGAGTTCGGTCTGCCGCTCGAGCTGTCGGGACTGCTCGGCTCGCTTCTGCTGGTGCTCGCGGTGCTCGGCCGACCGCTCGGCGGTTTTCTCCTCGCACGCGAGCACGTGCCCACGCGGCGCGTGATGCGTTTCGGTGATCTCGCGATCGTGGCCGGCGTCGCGCTGCTCGCTCTCCCCGGTCGTCCGCTGCCGGTCGCGCTCGGTGGCGCGGTCCTCGTGGGGATCGGCGTAGGTCTTCCCTACTCCGCGGTGTTCAACACCGCGGCCGCATCGCTGCCCGCCGCGCCCGGCGCGGCACAGGGTCTCGCGGCGATCGGCGGCACCGCCGGCGTCATGATCGGCGCGCCGGCGATGGGATTCGCGGTGCAGACCTTCGGCTTCTGGGCCGCGTGGCTCTTCGTCGGCGCGGTGGCGGCGATCGCGTTCGTCGGTGCTTCATTCATGCGCGGCGAGGAAGAGCTCGAGTGAGGCGCGCCGCCTCGCCGGTCGCCGTCGAGGCTCAGTCGAGCCGCGCGGTCGCGACCTCCTGCCTGACACGCTCGATGCTGCCGTCGGCTTGCAGCGCTTGGAAGACCGCGACGACCTCAGGGTCGAACTGCGCTCCCGAGCCTGCGATCACCGCGGCCATGCCCTCTTCGATCGTCCACGCCGTCTTATAAGGACGCTTCGACGTGAGCGCGTCGAAGACGTCCGCGACAGAGACGATGCGTGCCGCGATCGAGATCCCGTCACCCTTCTTCCCGTCGGGGTAGCCGCGCCCGTCCCAGCGTTCGTGGTGCTCGCGCGCGATCGCCCTTGCGGTCTCGAAGAAGCGTGCTGAACCCAGCATCACCTCTCCGTCGATGCAGTGTTGCTTGATCACTTCGAACTCTTCGCTCGACAGGTGGTGCTCGCTCTGGAGGATGTGATCCGGTGTGTGGATCTTGCCGACGTCGTGCATGACGCTCGAGTAACCGAACTCTTCGACGATCTGCGTCGGTAGACCGAGACGTGTCCCGATCGCCTCGACGTACTTGCGAACGCGCAAGAGATGCGCGCCGGTTGTCTGATCTTTGATCGTGGCCGCCAGAAGCAGGTGGCTGATCCCCTGCAGACCGGTGCGCCGGAGCTCCTCGTTCGCGACGCGCTCGGCCTCGAGGGCAGTTTCGAGCTGCTCGCGACGCTCGCGCTCGCTTCGCAGCATCGTCGCGAGGTCTTCCGCGTAACGCGTGCTCTGTCGCTCGAGCAGACGCATCTCCCGAAGCTTCGTTTCGAATTCAAGACGGACGGCCTGCTCTCGGCGGTACACCTCGGCGAAGTCGCTCGCCATGCGAACGGCCTGCGAGTTCGCTTGATCCGCGACGCGGATCGCCTGCTGGAGCAGCTGGCGAAAGACCTCGCCGGCAACTGTCGAGCTCGCCGGCGGCATGATGATGCGAGGAGAGACCTCGATCACTTCGATCGACATCCGCTCGGGCTTTTCCTCTGACATCGCTGGATCAGCTGTGCGCGAGGATCCCGCGGATGGTGTCGATGAGCTCGAGCGGTCCGAATGGCTTGGTGAGGTACTGCGTCGCGCCGACGGAGAAACCTGTCTTCTTATCGCTCTCGCTCTCGTGCGCGGTCAGCATCACGACCGGAATGTCCTTGGTGCCGGGCTCCGATTTGAGCTGCCGGCAGACCTCGAAGCCATTCGGCCCAGGTCCCATGTCGACGTCCAGGAGGACCAGGTCGGGCTTCTCGGAGCGAGCCAGCTCGAGCGCCTCGGTGCCGTTCTTGGCCTCGAGGATCGTCCAGCCCTGCGTGGACAGCGTGATGCGGACCATCTGTCGGATGGGCACGAGGTCGTCAGCAATAAGCAGCTTTGCCGTGCGTCGGATGGTAGACGGGTCGTGTGTCACTTGACCCCCCTCCGTGGGGAGTTAGGCCCCACGAGCGAGCACTTTCCCCCCGCGCGGGGAGGTCGGACCCTGGCGCGTCCATGAATCGAGGGTCACCAGACCCAGGCGCGCGGCCTCCGCGACCGCTTCCAGACGGGAGTGCGCGCCAAGCTTGCGGAGCACCGCCTGGACGTGTGCGCGGAGCGTGGCGGTCGAGATACCGAGGGAGGCGGCCGCCACGGCCGTGCTCGCGCCGCTCGCGAGGAGGTGAAGGACCTCGAGCTCCCGCGGCGTGAGTGGCTCGGTCGCGGTCGCGGGCTCGCTGCGCTCGGAGAGAAGCAGACGCTGGAGCTCGCTCGACGAGAAGAGGACCTCGCCGGCCGCCGCGGCGCGCACCGCGCCCACGACGTCGCTGAAGCCGCGCTCCTTCGTCAGATGCCCGGCCGCGCCGGACCTCGCGACGTCCGCGAGCGTGAATGCGCTGGGATCGCCGGTGAGCACGACGATCGCGGCCTGCGGCTGCGCCGTGAGCACCGCGCGCGCAAGGTCCGCGCCCGTGCCATCCGGCAGGTGGTAGTCCGCGAGGACCACGTCCGGCCGCGCTTCATCGAGCACGGCGATCGCGCTCCGAACGTCATGCGCCACCGCGACGACGTCGATGTCTTCCGCGGAGCGCATGGCGACGCGCAGCAGCTCCGCGAAGAGGCGTTCGTCGTCGACGATCATGACGCGGATCGTTCCGCTCATTGCTCGACTTCCTGGCCGACACTGGTGCGGACCTGCGCACCGAGCGCTGCAACGACCGCGGGGTCGATCTCGCCGCGAGCCACGGCGCCCTGCATGATGCGCACGGCCTCCTGTTCCGACACGGCGGCGCGGTCCGGACGATCGACCAGGAGCGCTTCGAACCGGTCGGCGACGCTGACGATGCGCACCTCGAGCGGGATCTTCTCGGCCGGAAGATGGTCGGGGTACCCCTGGCCATCGAGACGCTCGTGATGCCAGCGAACGATCGGCAGGATCGGCGCGAGCGGCGTGACATGTTTGAGGAGCTCCTCGCCCAGCAGCGGATGGCGCTCGATCGCCTCGCGCTCGTGCGGCGTGAGCTCGCCGGCCTTGTGCACGATCGGCGGCGGCAGCTTGGCGTTGCCGACATCGCGGAGGAGCGCGCCGAGTCGGATCGTGCCGATCGCGACCTGGTCCAGACCGAGCACCTCGGCGATGAGCACGGCGCGCGCCGCGACGCGCTCGCCATGACCCATCATCAATCGGTCGTGGGCCTCGAGCGAGGTCGCCAGTGTGATGAGCGCGTCCGCGGCGGCACCCATGTCCCGCACCAGACGCATCTCGCGCACGAGGAGCTCGGCGTGCCGTGAGAGATCGCCGTCGAGCCGCGCGAACTCAGCGGCCGGTGTCTCCGACCCCCGCGCTATGACGAGGATGGCTGTGCCCGCATCGGCGAGACCGTCGTCCGGTGTGCTGCCCGCGTCGATCAGAACAAGGTCAACGGCCTGCGACCTGCCGTTGGCGATATCGAATTTCGCGGCGAGCAGCCGTTCGGCGGTGGCACGCCGCGCTTGATCCTTTAGGGTCACCGCCGCGACCGGTCGAGCGCGCTGCGGACGTATCACCTGCGGCTCCAGCCGCGGCGCTCGCGCGTTCCGCGCCTGCAGCAGGACCGCGTCGATACGCGCCAGCAGCTCCGCCGCATTCCACGGCTTCGTCACATAGTCGGCGGCGCCGCACGAAAGGCCACGCACCTTGTCGACGACCTCACCGCGGGCGGAGAGGAAGATCACCGGGATGTGAGAGATCGCGCCGTCGCTCTTGATCCGCAGGCAAACGTCGTAGCCGTCGGTGTCGGGCAGCATCACATCGAGCAAGACGAGATCGGGCACGACCTCGCGGACCAGCGCGAGTCCTTCGCCGCCGTCCTTGCCCACAGCGACCTTCATGCCGTTCGCCTGGAGGCGGCGCTGCAGCACGTCGGCCGAGGCGGGGTCGTCCTCGACTATCACCACGCTCGTCGCCTTCTTGGCGGCTCCGGGCAACGCCGACACCGCGAGATCGGTCATGGCGTGAGGTCCTTCTGCTCTTCGCCGAGAAGGTGCCGCATCGCCACGACGAACTTCGACGGACGCTCGTTGACCATGTGATCGCGGATATACGAGTAAAGCTCATCCGCCCAGCGCGGCAGCTCCCGGAACCATTTCACCTCGATGACCACGCCGGGCTCGCGCGCGATCACCGGTCCGATGCGACAGGGCATCGAGCTCGCGACGTTCGCGACCCAGGGGACGGCCAGGTACATGAGGTTGTGATCCGCGGTGATGCGCATGCTCCCGTCGGTCGCCGAGTACGCGATGCGGTTGTACTGCGTGATGACGACGGGCCGCACGCCGCTCGCGATCGTCGCATTCGCGCGCTCCACCAGCCCGTTCTCATCTCGGGGCAGCTTCTGCTCGCCGCGGAGGTACGCGGGGAGGGACACCGTCGGCACTTCGTAGCGCTCCTTGAATGACGTGCTCGCGGAGTCGTCCTTCATCTCGAAGTAGACCGACTCGCCGGCGAGGATCTCGCTGGGCCGGGTGCGGTGATATTCGCGGACTCGGAGCTGCAGCGCTTTGCCGGCCTCGGCGGCCCGGAACACTCCCCAACCGTACGTGTCGAGGTACGCGGTGGTCGACCACTGATACGGCCGGTCGTCGCGATCCAGGCCGAGATACGTCCCGCTCGTGCGGAGCGCGAGACGAGCGACCGACTCGTTGACCAAGAACCGGTGCTCGTTGCGACGCGCGGTGTCGCTGCCGGAGTCGAGGACGATGTCGAGGTTGTTCATGCCGACACCGGCGCGTGGTCAGCCGCGGCCGACGGCAGTGTGAGGTCGATCATGGCGCCGGGCTGACCCGCATTGGCAACACGGATGGTGCCACCGTGTAGGGCGACCGCGAGACGGCAGAACGCGAGACCGAGCCCGGTGCCGCCACGGCTCCGGCCGTTGCCCCCCTGATAGAAGCGGTCGAAGACGTTGGGGGCGTCCGCGGTCGTGATGCCCGGACCGGTGTCTGACACGCGGATGAGCACGAAGTCGGTGCCCTCGTCGGCCTTCCGAGCGTCGATGTGGACCTTTCCTCCGGTGGGTGTGTGCCTGACCGCGTTCGCAAGCAGATTCGTGAGCACGCGGACGACGAGACCATCATCCACGAAGACCGTGGCATCGCCGACCTCGCTGGTGACCGTGATGCTCTTCGCTCGTGCCTCAGGCTTCACCTGGGAGATGCTCTTGCGGGCAAGCTCCTCGAGGCGGATCGCCTGCGGCACGGCCTCCAGGCGGCCCTCCTCGAGCTTGTACACATCAAGTAGAGCATTGACCATCCGCAGCATCTCGCTGACGTTGGATTCGGAAAGGCCGAGCAGCTCGGCAAATTCCGGTCGCGACGGATCCAGCTGCCCCATCCCGACGAGCTGCAGGAAGGCGACGACGCTGTTCGCGAGGTTCCGGATGTCGTGGCCGAGCATACCAATGAGCTCCTGCCGGGAACGTTCGACTCTCTTTAGCTCCTCATTGCTCGCGCGCAGCTGGTCCTGCAAGTGCTTCGTGAAAAGCGCGCTGCGCACGCGAGCCGCGAGCTCGACCGGTTCGAATGGCTTGGCGACGTAGTCGACGCCCCCGGCCTCGAAGCCCGTTACGACATCGTCGGTCTGGTCCTTCGCCGTGACGAAGATCACCGGGATCGCCGACGTGCGCTCGTTCGCTTTAAGCCGGCGACAGGTCTCCCAGCCATCGATGCCCGGCATCATCACGTCGAGCAGCACGAGGTCGGGGCGCTCTCGATCCGCGATCGCGAGTGCCTGCTCGCCGCTGGAGGCGCGCAATACGGCGCAGCCGAGAGCCGCGAGCCGGCGCGAGATGAGATCGAGGTTCGCCGGCTCGTCGTCGACCGCGAGCACCGTGCCCAGGCGCTCGACATGCACTGCGACCGCGTCGGGCCGCCTCGTGCCCACGGCAAGCGGCGCATTCTCGGGGAGGAAGCGAGCCAGCACCGCCCGCAGCTCGGCGGGCGCGTATGGCTTGGAGACGAAGTCGTCACAGCCCGCGTCGATCGCACGCTGACGGTCCTGCTGCATCGCGAGGGCGGACACGGCGATGATCGGGATGCGCGCCGCCCACGCCTCCTCGCGCAGCAGGCGCGTCACCGTCCAGCCGTCGACGCGCGGGAGCAGCAGGTCCACGAGGATCGCGTCGGGACGCTGGGCGCGCGCGATGTCGAGGCCGCTCTGGCCGTCCATCGCGATCAGTGCCTCATGACCCGCGGCGCGAATGATGCGCTGCGCGACGTCCAGGTTGTTCGCCTCGTCCTCGATGACGAGCACCCGCGCGACGCCCACCCGTGCGGCGGTCATGAGCGCGCCGCCGTACCGGCGAGGCTGCCTTCAGGGAGAGCCGCGGCGCGCACCCGAACCGGCAGCGTGAACAGGAACGTGCTGCCAACGCCGACCGTGCTCTCGACCCAGATGCGACCGCCGTGCAGCGCGATGAGTCGCTTCGAGATGGCCAAACCAAGACCCGTGCCGCCGTGCCGGCGCGTCGTCGACGCGTCGACCTGGCGGAACTCGTCGAAGATGTAGGTCTGCGCCTCCGGCGGGACGCCGACGCCGGTGTCGACGACCGCGATCGTGATCCAGCCATCGACGACGGTTGCGCGGACCGTCACTCCGCCGTGCTCCGTGAACTTCACCGCGTTCGCCACGAGGTTGACCAACACCTGGCGAATCCGGGCGCGGTCGGCCCACGCGGTCGGCAGCATGCTCGCGATCTCGGCGCGGAGACTCAGCGACTTGGAGTCCGCGCCCGCGCGCATGAGCTCGATGACGTCGTCGATGACGAGCGGGACGTCGACCTCTTCGGCGTTGAGCTCCATCTTGCCGGCCTCGATCTTCGCGAGGTCGAGGAGCCCATTGATGAGGCCGAGCAGGTTGTCCGCGGCCTGCACGACACGCTCGAGATCGGCGGTCTGCTGCTCGGTGAGATCGCCATCGAGTCCGTCGAGCATGAGCTTGGTGTAGCCGATGATCGCGTTCATCGGCGTGCGGAGCTCGTGACTCACGGACGCCAGGAATTCGCTCTTCAGTCGGTTCGCGCGCTCGAGCTGCAGGTTGTTGTCCTTGAGCTCGTTCACCAGATCGGCGTTCTCTTTCGCGACGCTCACGAGCCGGGCGATGGTGCGGAGCGCGCGCGCTTCGGTGTCGGTGATCTCACGTGGCGCTTTGAAGTACGCCGAGAGAAGACCCGCGGCGCGGCCACGCGCCGACAGCGGAATGTGCGCGACGTGCGGAAGTGGGCTCTGCGGAAGGTGCAGGTGCTGGATCTGGTTCGGGTCATACACGGGATTCACGAGTACGCGCGTCGCGAGCATCACCGCGGTCTCCGCGTCGACGCCGATCGTCGTCGGCGCGATCAACCGCCCGCCCGACCCTGAGGGCGAGCCCGGTGCATCCTCACGGATGACGATCGACGCGCCGTCCGCGTGGAACAGCGCGACCATGCGCGACAGCGACTCGGCGAAGATCCGCTCGCGGTCCGTGACACCGACGACGGCGTCGGCCACCTCATTCACGGTACGCACCTCGGCCAGGTACTCCTGCTGCGCGCGCTCGCGCTCGCTGAGCGACCGCGCCATCGTGTCGAAGGCCCGTTCGAGCGTGCCGATCTCGTGCTGCGAGCGCTGACGGATCCGTACGCCGAGGTCGCCCGCCTCGATCTGCTGCGCCGCGGCGGCGAGGTCTTGCAGCGGCCTGGTCATGACGGCGGCCGAGCGGTAGGCGAAGAACGTGACGAGGCCGATGAGGCCGCCCGCAAGCACGAACAGGATCAGGAGCAACGTTCGCTGCGCGGACTCGATACCCGCGAGCGGCAGCATCACCGCCAGGATCGGCGGATTGCCACGCTGCGCACGGACGACCTGGAAAATGCCGTAGTAATTCGCTTCGCCGAGCTTGACGTTCTGCGCATAGACGTCCCTCGGCGCGCTGTCCACCTGCTCGACCGTCGGGAACGTGGTGTCGCCGTGGATCGGCGTGGTCGAGGCGCGCACCGTGCCGTTCCAAACCAGCGCGAGCTGTGCGTCACTCTTCGTGCTGATGCTCTTGAGGTATTCGTCCCCCAAGACGGACCCGAGCTCGACGTAGCCGATGTTCTCCTGCTCGCTGCCGCGGATCACCCAGATCGCGCGAATGACGAGCCCACGCCCGGCCTCGTCGGCGAGCACCCACGACTGCTGCGACCCCGCCTTGGCCGCGACGACGAGCTCCGGATTGAGTGTCGCGCCGGGCTCGAAGTCCTGGCCGCCGCCCATCAGAACACCGTTCAGATCTGCGACGTTCATGAAGGTCACGTCCAGACGTGACTTCTGCGGCAGCAGGAATGCCTCGATACGCGCGCGGTCCCGCCCTGCCGTTAGCTCACGCGTCGTTTCCAGGCCGGCGATCAGCGAGGCTTGCCGCAGCATGAGGGTCGCCTCGTCGAGAATGTCTTTCTTCGCCGCCTCGGCGACGACGTTCGCCTCGTCCTCGAATTGCTTCGCGATGAGATCGTTCGATTCGTATAGCGCGACGGCGGCGAGCACCAGCAGTGCGCCGACCGCCACCGCGACCGTCCGACCGACGAGCGCGCGGAGGAGGCTTGGCGCGAACAGCTGGCTGAGGAATCGCACTTGGCCGCCTAGAGGCCGGCCAGGATCTTTTGCCCCTCCGGACCCTTCACAAAGTCCAGGAAGGCCTTGACCGTTGGCTTCACCTTCGCGGGATCCGTGTGCGCGACGAAGTACAGCGGACGGCGGATCGGGTACGTGCCGTTCGCCAGCGTGTCGCGCGTCGCGGCGATGTTGTCGATCGTGAGCATGCGCACTTCCGTAGTGCTGAAGGCCTTCGCGTTCATCGTCATCATGCCGACCGAGTCCTTAAAGGACCCGAGCGCCTTGAGGGTCTCGTCGATCTGGAACACCTCGATGGCGTCCTTCGAATAGACGGGCTTCGTCGAGCCGAAGAAGTACGACTCGAACGCGGATCGCGTCGAGGACTCGGGCTCGCGCAGCAGCACGCGGATCTTGCCCGCCGTGCCGCCAACATCCTTCCAGTCGGTGATCTGGCCGGTGAAGATCTTCGCGACCTGATCCTTCGTCAGCGCTTTGACGGTGTTCGTTGTGTTGACGCCGACACCAGTGCCGGACGCGCCGACGGGGATCGTTTCCACAGTGCCCCTCTCGGCGGTCCTGAGATCGCGGCTGATGAAGCCGAGGTCCACGTTGCCGCTGACGGTGAGCGAGACGCCGGCGTCTGACCCGACGTCGTCGAAGCCCTGCCAGATGACGGTCGGGTGCGATGCCGAGAAGCCGGAGGTGAGGGCCCGAACCGCGTCCAGTGCCCCGCCACCGCCCTTGAGCACGAACGATCCGGCGAGCGGGTCGTCGGTCGGCCTCGAAATCGGGTTGGCGCCACCGCAGCTCGCCAGAAGTAGAGCCGAGAGCGCCAAAACGACCGATTTACGCAGAAGCGTCATTTAACCCTTGCCTCCAAGCCCGGCCACCGTCGGTTAGGCCAGTTGGTGGAAGTGTGGCTCTGCTAACTGGCCTGTCTATCCCTCTAACGGGGAGGGGGTCCGCCGAAACGCCCGGATTAGGCGCTATACGTCAGTTGGCGTAGGCGCCGGACGGGCCTTTTTGGCAGGAAGACGGCCCAAAAGCCGCTCTGAGGAGGCCCTGATCTCCTCCACCGCGGCGTCGAAGGCCTGGGCATTCGCTGGCGCCGGAGACCTGAAACCGCTGATCTTGCGGACGAACTGGAGCGCCGCCGCCCGGACCTCCTCGTCCGTGGCGGGAGCCGTTCCCCGGAGCGTCTTGATGCTGCGACACATACTCAGAAAAGATACGACTAATTCGGTCAATCTCGGCATCCGGCTTGACGCCCCCGCCATATCCGGCGACCGTCCGCGCGTGCACCCGAACGTGCTTCTGCCGCTCGCCTCATCGGCCGTCAGCTTCATCTTCGCGGCGCTCGTCCTCACGCAGTGGACCCAGCGGCGGCGCAGCTTCCAGCTCGTCTGGGCGGTCGGGCTGCTCTGGTACGGCATCAGCGCGGGCACCGAGTTCTGGGGTAGCGCCTTCGGCTGGAGTGAGCCGCTCTATCGCGCTTGGTATCTCATCGGCGCGCTCTTCGTCGCCGCATACCTCGGCATGGGCACGGTCTATCTGCTGGCGCGGACCCGCTTTGGCTACTTCGCCGCGACCACGATCTTCATCGGCGGGTTGTTCGCCATCCTCAGCCAGGCACGCCTGATCCGCGAGGGCCACCCGGCGCCGGAGAGCGCGGTCGCTCTCGTCATCGCGTTCGCGACGATCGCCGCGGTCGTGGTCGCCTTCGTCACGTGGCGGCGCCGCGAGCTCGTTGGCCACATCACCATGGCGTTCCTCGTCGTCGCCTCCGTGGTGGTCACGGTGCTCGTGCTGAGCGCGACGATCGCCGAGCCCGGGTACGCCCTCGACCCGGAGACCGGTGTGCCCATCGGCGCCGCGATCCCCGGTCACATCCGCGTGCTGTCCGGCCCGTTCAACATAGCCGGCGCATTCACGCTCGTCTTCGGCGCGCTCTTCTCCGCTTACGTGTTCATGCCGAAACGCAAGCTGCTCCGCGGGCACCGGCTCCCGCCCATCATCGCGCAGGTGTACGGCGCCATCGCGATCGTCATCAATCTGCTGGCCTCACTGCCGCTGGCCGCCGCCGCCCTCGCGCGCGGTCAGCTGCACTCACGCGTGCCGGCGACTCTGTTGATCGCGCTCGGCGGATTCATCCCCGGCATAACGAGCGGCCTCAACCGCTTCGGCATCACCTGGTCGTTCTTCCTCGGCGAGCTGCTCGGGGTGCTTCTCATCTTCATCGGATTCATCGTGAGCACCGAGGTGTTCAGCGCTCGCGTCCGCATCGGTCCCGTCAGCATCGGCCGACGCGAGGTCACGAGCAACTAGCATCGGCGAATGCTCATTCTGGACAAGCGGGAGGTCGAGTCCCTCCTCGATCCAGACACGCTCCGCGACGCGGTCGGGGCCGCGCTTGCTGACCTCTCGGCCGGGCGCGCCTCAATGCCGACGCGGATCGCGGCCCTGATCCCGGAACGCGACGCTCTTCTTGCCGCCATGCCCGCTTACCTCCCGGGCGCGGGCGCCCTGACGACGAAGCTCGTCTCGCTCTTCCCGCGCAACAGCGACCGGCCCACGCACCAGGCCGTGATCGTCGCCTTCGACCCGCTCACCGGAACGCCCGCCGCGCTGATGGACGGCGAGGCGATCACCGCCGCCCGCACCGCCGCCGGTTCCGCACTCGCCACCGACCTGCTTGCGCGCAAGGATGCGAAAAGGCTCGTGGTGATCGGGACCGGTGTTCAGGCTCGCGCGCACTTGCGCGCGGTGTCGCGCGTGCGTGATTTCGGCTTCATCCACGTGGTGGGCCGCGACTTCGACAAGGCAAAAGCCCTCGCCGAGGAATTCCTCGGGGGCGGGCGGCGAGTCGGGGCATACGTCAACGTCGACGAGGCGGTGCACGACGCCGACGTGGTCTGCGCGTGTACTCACAGTCCCGATCCCGTCGTTCGGCGCGAGGCGTTGCGCGATGGGACCCACGTGAACTCCGTGGGTTACAACACCGCCGGTCGCGAGGTGGACGGCGAAACGGTCGCGGCCGCGCTCGTCGTGGTCGAGTCGCGCGCCGCTGCACTCGCACCACCGCCGGGGGGATCGAACGATCTCCTCTGGCCGATCCGCGACGGGCTCATCGACGCAACGCACGTTCACGCCGAGCTCGGCGAGCTCGTGGCGGGCACGCGTCCTGGGCGCGCCACCGACTCGCAGCTCACCCTGTATAAGTCGGTCGGGGTCGCGGTCGAAGACGCCGCGGCGGCCGCGCTCGTGTTGCGTCTCGCGCGCGAACGCGGCGTGGGCCGAACGGTCGAGATCTAGCGAGCCGGCCCGCCGGCGGTCGTCAGCCTTTAGTACTCACCATTCGCGGCACGACGCGGCCCTTCGAGCAGGAGGCCAACACCGCGCTGCTCGCCGGCGAGCGCATCGAGTACGCGAAGAGCTTCGTCGATCGTGAGACCACGGCGGAACTCGTCGAGCGCGGGCCGCAGCGCGGGCGACGGCTCATCGTTCGGATCGCTCGAGTTCGCCGGGTCGCTCGTCGGCTCCTGTGGCTGTCCAGTGCTCGGACCCGGCTGCGGTGAGCCACTCGCGCTCGGCTGACCACTCTGTCCGGGTCCTTGCGCGCTGGGACCGGGACTACCGGGCTGTCCCTGGCCTGGGCCGGACTGCTGACCCGGCTGGTTCGGCCTCCCCGAGAGCATGCGCTGGATGATCTCGATGTTGAACTTCGCGTCGCGATCGGTCGGATCGATCCGCAGCACCTCGCGGTACGCGTCGCGCGCATCCTCATAGCGGCTCATGCGGAACAGAGTGTTCCCACGGTCGTACTGCGCGATGGCGCGAAGCTTCAGATCCTGTCCCTCGATCGCCTTTCCGTATTCGGGAAGGGCGCGCGGATACTCACGGAGCATGTGCAGCGTGTTTCCGGCGTTGACGGCGAGCTCCGCCGCCTCGGGCAGGTCGATCTGCAGGTCGCGATACGCCGCGAGGGCGCCGGTGTAGTCGCCGGCGGCGAAGAGTCCGTTCGCCGTCTCATTCGAAAGCGCCGCATCGCCGCACGCCACGGCCCACAGCGCAGTCGAGCCGATCGCGATCCCGAGGATCCGGCGGCCGCGACGTACCACGGGCCGGCCGGCGCTCTTCGGCGCCGGCATCGGACGGCGGTCCGAGATGAGCCATTCGAGGAGCAACAGCACCGCGGCGAGCGCGATGAACGGGGCGGAGCGCTCGTCCGGAACCGCTCCGGCGTCGTCCAGCGGTTCGATGGCCTCCATGCTGCGGAGCTCCCGCGCGAGCTCGCCGATGACGCCGTCGTTGCCGAGGTAATGGAAGTAGCGGCCGCCGCCCTTGTCCGCGACGGACCGCAGCGTCTCCTCGACGAGGTGGCTCACGACCGCGACACCGCCGGCGTCCCGCAGGTATCCGGTGAACTTCCCGTTGTTCGCGTCGTACAGGGGGATCTGTCCTCCGGTGGTGGTGCCGATGCCGACGGCGTAGATCTTCGCGCCTTTCAGCTCGCTGGCCTCCGGCACATCGCTGTTCGTGATCTCGCCGTCGGAAACGAGGACGATCGCCCGTTGCCGCAGCGGGTCAAGGTCCGGTGGGAATGCACCCAGCGCCGATTCGATGCCGGCGCGAAGCGACGAACCCTGCGTGAGCCGCACACCGCGCCCGGAGTTGTCGAGGACCTCGCCGAGGATGCGCGGGTCGGTCGTAGGCGGGTAGCGCACGGTCCCCTGCCCCGCGAAGAGCACGAGCGCGACTCGACTGCCGATCATGTGACGGCCAAGCTCTTCGGAGAAATGGCGCGCCGCTCGCAGCCGATCCGGTTCGACGTCGCGCGCCGCCATGCTCTGCGACACGTCGACCGCGAGGACGATGTCCACGCCGAGCCGGCGCGCCGCGCGCGCGCGCAGATCGACGAATGGACCGGCGAGTGCGATGACGAGGCTCGCGAGCGCGACGACGACAAGGACCGCCTTTAACCACCAGCGAGCGCCACTGCGTGACACGAGGGCCGCCCCCCCGCCGAAGGACCGTAGCGCGCGGACCCGCGCGCGATACGCGAGGACGACCAGAGCCACGATCAGCGGCGCCGCGCCCAGCAGCAGCAGGAGCTCGGGTCGCGCGAAGCCCAGGGCCGGCAATGTCACGGTGTCCTCCGGAAGACGGTGAGCGCCAGAAGGAGCTGCAGCGCGAGAAGTCCCGCGCCGGCCGCGGCGAACGGGAGTGACGCGTCCTCGGTCGAGATGAACGCGCGTGTGCCCACTCGGGCCTTCTCCAGCGTCTGGATCTCGCGGTATACGTCACGCAGAGCCGTCTCGTCCGACGCGCGGAAGTAGAGCCCGCCGGTCATCTCGGCCATCCGCTTCATCAGGGCTTCGTCGACTTCCGCGCGCGATCGCGCCGCCACCGCGCCGATCGTGTAGAGACGCACCCCGATGAGCTTCGCGATCTGAGCCGCATCCGACGGCTGAACATCGCCCGAGTTGTTCTGTCCGTCGGTCAGGAGGATCGCGACCTTGCCGCGCGCCATGGACTCGCGGACAACGTTGAGTCCCGTCGCGAGGCCGGTGCCGATGGCCGTGCCGTCACGTAGCGGCCGGCCGGCGACGACCGGCTCGACAAGGCGCTGCGCCGCCGCGTAGTCGAGCGTGAGCGGACTCAACACCATGGACTCGGCACTGAAGATCACGATGCCGACGCGGTCGTTCTTGAGTCCACCCAAGAAGTCATGGACGACCTTCTTCACTACCTCGATGCGAGGCCGGCCATCGAGATCGGGCGTCGTCATCGAGGAGGACGTGTCGATAACGACGACGATGTCGATCCCCTCCGCGGGAACATCGAACGCGGCATGCACGACGGACGGGGCCGCGAGCGCGACGATCAGCGCCGTCGCGGCGAAAACGCGCAGAGGCAGGAGTAGCCAGCGGAAGCGCACGCGCCAGCTGCCGTGTGCGTGCGGCACGAGTCCGAGCGAGGAGAACAACACGCCGCCGCTTCGCCCGCGCTCGCGACGGATCTCGAGCGCGGCGGCGATGACCACGAGCGCAAGCAGCGCGAGTGCCCACGGTGCGTCGAAGCGGATCTCCGTACCGAAGATGCGCGTGCTCATTGCGGCCGGAGGGCGGCGATCTCGTACTCCTCGGCGGTGGCTGCGCGCCGCACGACCTCGAGCGCCGCGCGGACTGCGTTCTGCGCGTGAGTCGGGTACGGGATGGCGTGACGGAAGCGGACCTCGTCTCCCTCGCGGAGGATCTCGTAGATCGCGCCGGCCTGCGTTCGGTCTACGCCGGCGCGCTCAAGTGCCGCTCGAAGCTCTCGACTCGTGCGACCCGGCTCGACGCCAAAGCGCTGGACCGCATAGCGGCGCAGGCTCGCGGTGAGGAGCTCGTAGTGCTCCGCGGTCTTGCCCTTCTCCGGCAGTCGCTGCTCCGCGAGCGCGTCGAGCTCGCGCAGCGCGCGCTGCACCGGTGTGAGGCGCTCCGCGGCCGCGACCTGCTCGCGTCGTCGCAGCAGCATCCAGAAGATGAAGCCGGCGAGGGCCGTGAATGCGGCGGCGGCCACGACGAAGAGCGCGATCCTCGAGAGCCTCGCGGCGAGCGCCTCGGGCAGGTCCAGCTGCGGCTTCAGCGGCTTGACGTCCGAGGTGTTCTCCCCGTCCTGGATGACGGTCGCCACCTTCAGGACCAGCGGGGCAGTCGTCGCAACGCCGTTCGCACCATTCGGGCCGTTGTATGGGATCTCGATCGGTGGAACGGCCAGATCGCCAACGACCCAGGCAGTGATCCGGTAGCGGAAGGTCCAGCGCGCGATCCCGCCCGAGCGGGTCGAGCGGCCGGAGGGGAGGACCTCGAGCACCTCAAGGTCCCCGACGGTATGCGCGATGTTCGGGTCACCGACCTGGTATCCCACCTCCGCGTCGGCGTACAGGGTCAGGAACGTAGGGTCACCGATGGTGATCGTGGACCGGTCGAGCGTCGCAGCCGCATTGACGGGGCCCGCCGACGCGGCACTGCTCGCGACGACGAGCGGCAATGAGAGCACGAGCGCGAAGATGAGCCTCTTCAATTGCGTCGCGTCCGCGCGTTGAACAGGGCCATGAGCGCCGGGACGAACGGGCGGTCGGTGAAGAGATCGACGCTGTCGATCTTCATCCGTGCGAGTGCCTGCCGCCGCTCGGTGCGCCGACGCCGGCCGGTGCTCGCGTATTCCTCCCGGAGCCGCTTATCGCCGGTGTCGATGTGCACGATGCTGCCGGTCTCCGCGTCCTCCAGCGCCACGACACCGACATTCGGAAGCTCGAGCTCGCGTGGGTCGTTCAGGACCAGCGCGATGACGTCGTGCTTTCGGCCGAGCATGCGTACCGCCGGGTCGTCGACCAGGCCAACGTCAAGGAAATCGGAGATGAGAAAAACGACGCTGCGCTTCTTGGTGACATTCGTGAGAAACCGTGCGGCGTTGGTCATCTCGGTGCGCACTCGCCGCGGCTGCGCGAACAGGAGCTCGCGGATGACCTGGAGGAGGTGCTCGCGGCCGCGGCGTGAAGGCATCCACTCCTGAAGGCCCTCGGCGAAGCGGAGCAGTCCGACACGATCGTGGCTCCGCATCGCCGTCATCGCGAGCAGCGCGGCGACCTCCGCCGCGAGGTCGCGCTTGCTCTGATCGACCGAGCCGAACCACGACGACGCGGAGACATCGACCGCAAGCAGGATGTTCAGCTCGCGGTCCTCACGGAACTTCTTGATGTACGGCATTCCCATCCGAGCGGTGACGTTCCAGTCGATGCTGCGGATGTCATCGCCGGGCTCGTACTCGCGCACCTCTTCGAACTCGAGCCCAGAGCCGCGGAAGACGCTTCGATAGGTGCCGAGCAGTGCCTCGTCGGCGAGGATGCGCGCCTTGATCTCGACCTGCCGGATGCGACGGAGCACGTTCGCTGGAAGGGGCTGATCCGCCCGGACGCGGTTGTGAGCGCGCGGTGTCGCGATCACGGTCAGGGAAGCGGGACCTTGTCCAGTACCTTCGCGATGACGGACTCGGGCGTGACCTCTTCGGCCTCCGCCTGGTACGTCACGATGAGACGGTGGCGCATCACGTCCGTCGCGACGGCCTTCACGTCATCAGGCAACACGTAATCGCGCCCTTCAAGGAACGCGTTCGCGCGCGCGGCGAGCGAGATGAAGATCGACGCGCGCGGTGAGACGCCGTACGCGATCATCGGACGAAGGTCGTTGAGGCCGAACTGCTCGGGCTCTCTGGTGGCAAAGACGATCCGCACGACGTAGTCCTTGAGCGAGTCCTCCATATGGACCAGCTTCACCGCGGCGCGCGCGTCGAGCACCGCCTTCGGCGTGGCCACGCGGCGGACCTGCGGAACCTCACCGATCGTCTGCCGATCCATGATCTCGCGCTCTTCCTGTTGCGACGGATAGCCGATGACCACCTTCATCATGAAGCGGTCGACCTGCGCCTCCGGCAAGCGGTACGTCCCTTCGTGCTCGATCGGATTTTGCGTGGCAAGCACCATGAATAGCTCACCAAGAGGGTGCGTGGTCCCGCCGATGCTCACCTGCTTCTCCTGCATCGCCTCGAGCAGCGCGCTCTGCACCTTCGGGGGCGCGCGGTTGATCTCGTCCGCCAGGAGGATGTCGGTGAAGATCGGGCCGAGACGCGGTCGGAATGTCTGGTCGGCCGGGTTGTAGATCATCGTCCCGTTCAGGTCGGCCGGCAGAAGATCCGGCGTGAACTGCACGCGCTTGAAGCTCGCCTCGATCGTGTCCGAGAGCGTCTTCACCGCGAGCGTCTTCGCGAGCCCGGGGACGCCCTCAATCAGCAGATGACCGTTGCACAGCAGTCCGAGCAGCAGCCGATTCACGAGGTAGTCCTGGCCGACGATCACCTTGCGGATCTCGTGCAGGACCGGTGCGATGAAATCGCCGCGCCGCAGGACCGCTTCGTTCGAGGTGGACGGCCGGTACGTCTTCATCGTGTCAGACAGCGTACCGGCTCCCCGTGTCACGGGTTCGCTTTTGATGCCAAAAACTAGCTCTTCAGCGCGTCGAGCACTTCTTTAGCGTGGCCATCGGGCTTCACGCCGTACCACGCTTTCTTGATCTTTCCGCTCTCGTCGACCAGGAACGTGGAGCGGATCACGCCCTCACCGCGGCCGGGCCGGTCGCCCCATGCGCCGTAGGCATCGTGGGTCTTACGGTCCGGATCGCTGAGCAGCGGGAACTTCAGCGAGAACTTCTCCTGGAACGCGCGGTGCGACGCGGCGTCATCGCGCGAAACGCCCAGCACAGGGATGCCCAGCGACTGGAACGCCGTCAGGTTGTCGTTGAACTGGCAGGCCTCGACGGTGCAGCCCGGCGTGTCGTCCTTTGGATAGAAGTACACGACGTACTTCTTGCCGCGCATCGCATCGGTCGAGACGAGCTTCCCGTTCTCATCGGTCAGGGCGAACGTGGGCGCGGCGTCACCGGAATCCAGCTCCATGGATCTTCTCCCCTCGTGGTGACTCTGTCTGAGTCTATGAGCCCGCGACCATCCGCGACGCGGTCCGACGTGCGAGCGCCATGACGGTGAGCATCGGGTTGACGCCAGCCGCGTTCGGGAACGCGCTCGCATCGGTGACGTAGAGGCCGGATGTGCCGCGCACCCGCCCGTCCGGATCCGCGACGGAGTCGGCGGCACTGGCTCCGATGCGACAGCTCGACATCTGGTGCGCCGAGAACAGCGTGACGCGGTTCGTCGCGACGCCACGGCGCTCGATCTCCGCTACGAAGGGCTCGATCGGACCGCCTTCATGCAGCAGCGGAGGCGTGTGCAGCGTGAACACGCGGCGGGCTCCGGCAGCGACATGGATGCGCGCGCTCTCGACCATCGCGCGCGTCAACAGACGTCGCTCGAGCTCGCCACAGGCGTAATCGATGTTGGGCTCGCCGTCGCGGTCGATCGTGATGCGGCCCTCGCCGCGGTCACGGACGATCGCGATGAAGGGCGCCGCGTGTCTTGCCTCGGACATCCGCTCGCGATGCGATCGGCTCCCCCACCACGGGAACGCTGCGGCGAGGATGCCCGGGTAACCCTGGGGGCATTCGATCCGGAATCCGTGCGCGCCGTCCGTTTCCGCGAAACCGTCGCCCAGCACCGATTGCGGCACTCCTGACCAGATGCCGCCGAGATCCTCGTCGTAGATACCGGCGGTGACAGCGACGGGGTGCAGATGAAGATGGCGGCCGGCCTGGGCCGTCGCGAGACCCGACCGAAGGAGCAGTGCCGGCGACAGGAGGGCCCCGCCCGCGAGAGCGACCAGCGGCGCGCGAACACGAAGCTCGCCGCCGTCAACTCGGGCGACGACGCCCGTGACGCGGCCTCCCACGGTCTCCACTCGCCGCGCGTCCGTTCCGTGCAATATCTCCGCTCCGCGAGCGCACGCGTCGGCAAGATAGGTGCGCAGCGTCGAGCATTTCGCGCCGTTCCGTGCGATAGTCGCGCTCGCGAGGCCGAGGGCTCCGAGGCCGCGCTCGAGCGCAGCATTCGGCCCGTTGCGGGCGCTCTCATCGGTATCGACGTCGATGCGTTCGCTGACCGCGTCGTAATGCGGGTCGAGGTCGTCGACGCCCGCGGCACGCCACTCCTCGCGGACGGTCGGCGTCAGCCGCAGCGACGTATTCCAGTTCACGATCGTGCCGCCGCCGACGGCGGAGCCGGCGAGGATCGCGATCGCGCGGTCGCGCGTGGCGGCGATACCGCGGTCGACAAACAGGGCCGCATACGCCGGGAGCTCGCGCCCATCG
>CAJDUG010000021.1_pt2 | contig 32960 bp, 34 predicted proteins | sample 7390021 | NCBI WGS metagenome assembly CAJDUG01 (sample SAMEA7055676, study PRJEB34461) | soil metagenome | biome: terrestrial ecosystem; feature: Peninsula; material: soil | place: Antarctica | collected 2016
CGGCGCGCGACACCAGGTCCAAGTGCTCGATGAACTCCCAGCCCGCTTGCCGCGTGAGCCGGCCGTCGTAACGCTGGGCCGGTTTGGCTCCGGCTTTCACCGCCGTGAGGCTCACGCCCGCTCCGGACTCGACGATCTCCTGACGAACGTCTGTGCCCTCACTCGTCACGAGATGCTTGCGCGTGCGATATGCGGCCACGCTCCCGCGGCGCGAAACCGCAGACGGACCTTTGAGATTCGCGTCGGCCTCCCGCAGCAGGGCGATGCGCTCCGCGAGTGGCACCGCGAACGGATCGCGCTCGAGCGTGGTCCGGTATTCGCCGCGCTGTGGCGCGACCGGCGCGAGCACGACCGGGGCCGCGCGCGTGCTCGCCGCGGCCTCGGCCCGCGCGAAGGCCTCGTCGACGACACCGCGCAGGGACATCTCGTCGGTGCGGTCGGTCGCGGCGAAACCCCAGGCCCCCTTGTGAATGACGCGGAAGCCGATGCCCCGGTCGCTCGAGCGCGTGACCGATTCGACCTCGCCGTCACGCACCGAGACCGCGTCGTATTCGCGCTCGACGTGGCGCGCGTCGGCGTAATCCGCGCCGCGTCGCGCTCCAAGGTCGACAAGCTGCGCCAACTGGGCGTCGCGCTCGGGCACGTCAAGAGATTAGGGGGCCGTTATCTTGAGTGCTGATGGATGGGCGGGCGCACCACGACGGCGAGCACGACCACGCGCATGGCCACGAGCATCCCGACGAGAAGCGCGGCTTTCTCGGCAAGCTGCTTGAGGCCGCGTCCGGTCACCATCACGGTGTCGAAGGGTCCGTCGACCGCGCGCTCGAGACCAGCGAACGAGGCGTGACCGCGCTCAAGATCTCGCTTCTCGGTCTCGCGGCGACCGCGGTCTTCCAGCTCGTGATCGTGTTGGTGAGCGGCTCGGTGGCCCTGCTGGCGGATACGGTCCACAACTTCGCGGACGCCCTGACCGCGGTGCCGCTGTGGATCGCGTTCGTGGTCGGACGCCGCGCGGCCAATCGGAGCTACACCTACGGCTACGGACGAGCTGAAGACCTCGCGGGCATCTTCGTCATCCTGATGATCGCGTTGTCGGCCGCCGTCGCGGCATGGGAATCGATCCACCGACTGATCGAACCGCAGGTGATCCAGAACGTCGGTTGGGTCGTCGTCGCCGGCGTCGTTGGGTTCCTCGGGAACGAAGCGGTGGCCATCTACCGTATCCGCATCGGCACGGAGATCGGCTCGGCGGCGCTCGTCGCGGACGGGCACCACGCTCGCACCGACGGTCTGACTTCGCTCGGTGTCGTCCTCGGCGCGGTCGGCGTGATCCTCGGGTTTCCGTTGGCCGACCCGCTGGTGGGTCTGGTCATCACCGTCGCGATCCTCTTCGTCTTGAAAGGCGCCACGACGCAGATCTTCCGGCGCCTGATGGACGCGGTCGACCCGGGGCTCACGGCTTCCGCGGAGCGGGTCGTTGCCGCAACGGACGGGGTCGAGGGCGAACCGCACGTACGGATCCGCTGGGTCGGGCACGAGCTCTGGGCAGACGCCGAGATCACAGTCGACTGCGAGCGCTCCCTGTCGGAGGCCCACGCTGTCGCCGAGCGCGCCCAGCACGATCTCCTGCACGAGCTCCCGCGGCTCGCGCGCGTCACGGTACACGTCGATCCATGCGACCACGGCGGCGCCGATCATCATGCGTCGACCGCGCACCACTTCGGCATCGCCGACGCGGATCGTCGGCCCACCGTCGATGTAGCTCACTGATGCGTGAATCGACGATCACGTTCCAGCCTGAAGCCGACCTCACGATCGCCGGTGCACTGTGCCTTCCGGAGGACGCCTCCGATGCGCGTCCGGCGCCCGGCATCGTGCTGCTCGGTGGGACCGGTGGCGACACGCGCGACGGGGACATGGCGCCCGAGCGCACCCCGAATTCGGCCGACGCGCCCAAACGCGGCCTGCAGCGTCGCCTCGCCCACGCGCTCGCCGAGAGCGGGATCGCCACGCTTCGGTTCGACAAGCGCGGTTGCGGCGAGAGTGGCGGGACGGCGGATGCATCGGACTACGAGACGGACCTCGTCGACAACGTCGCGGCGGTGCGGTACCTGCGGTCGCGACCTGAGATCGACCCGCGCCGCGTCGGCGTGTGTGGTCACAGCGCGGGCGCCTTCAACGCGTGCCTGGTGGCGCGCGAGGTCCCGGATATCGCTTGCGCGGGCCTGCTTGGCGCTCTCTATGGAACGATCGAGGAGCTCGTCGAGTGGAACTGGGGCCGCGTCGCAGCGCAGTGGCCATCGCTCTCGGAGGAGAAGCGTGATTGGCTCCGTGAGAACCGGCCACGCGACGTCGTCGGCGCGTTCCGCATCAAAGAGTTCATCGCCGCGGCGCGGCGCGGCGATACCAGGGTGCGTCTCGAAGCGGAGGGAGCGAGCGTGGAGCTCGATCTGGTCCGCTTTCGTCAGGACATGGAGCGCCCCGTCGCCAACGAGTTCCGTCACGTGCGCTGCCCGGCGCTCGTGTTGCACGGGGGCGACGACATGAACGTCCACGTCGAAGATGCGATCGGGACCTATCAGGCGCTGCGCAAGGCGGGCAACGATCAAGTGGATCTCGTCATCATTCCGGGACTCGACCACAGCTTTCAGCCCCTCGATGGAGACATCGCGAAGCGTATGTGGGACCGCTTCACGCTCGCGACGATGGGCCGGCCGGTATCTCCGCTCGCCATCGGCGCCGTGACTTCTTGGGCCGCGCGTGTTCTATGCGCCGAGGTACCACCACGACCCCGCGGATCCGCCGCAGAATGAGCGCCGTGGGGACAGGGCGCGTGATCGAGACGCAGGAAGGCATCAAGATCCTGCGAGCCGCTGTCGACGCGCCGGGCGTCGACACTCTCGAGGGCCGCTTCGGTCCATTGCTGAACGCCAAGCGTGGCGGCGCTCATTACGTTGAAGTGCCGCCCGGCGCATACATGGACGACCACGCGCATGAGCGCGAGAGCCTGATCTTCACCGTTCACGGCGAGTGGGTCCTCTGCTCGCGCGGCACACGCTGGCACATGAAGGCCGGCGACTTGTTCTGGTTCGGTGACGGAGTCCCGACGGGCTACGAAAACCCATTCAAGGAGCCGGCATTCCTTCTTATCTTCAAGGTCGAGGATCGGACCCCCGGCTACGACGAGGCCATGATCGAGCGACTGCAGCGGATGCGCGGCAAGCTCGAAGAAGAGCATTCCGGTGGGACGCCGTTCCTGTTCAAAGAGATCCCGGAGCACCATCCGGCAAAAACCTTCGCGCGCACACTGCCCCGGACAAGCGTCTAACGCGGGCGAATCCCAGCGAAGGCTAGGCCCACTCAGGTAGACTGGCTTCAGAACAAAACGGCGCGCGCGACGACCAATGCGTTCGTGAGAGACGCGCTCGCGTACCGACCGCGCTTCGGCATCACGATCACTCGTGAGTCAAAGAGCGTTTTGGGACGAGGGTGAGCAACTAGCGCGTGACTCCGGGAGGGGTCCGCGAACGGGTCGGGCGGCGTGTGCGCTCCATAGGAGATTCCCATTGCCCGACGTCGCTCTCCTCATTGACTGGGAGAACGTCTACTACACGCTGAGGCAGCACACCACGGGGCCGCTGCCGTCATCCCTCGCGATCCTGCAGGCGATCCTCAAAAAGGCCGCCGAATTCGGCCCGGTTCGCGTGAAGCTCGCGATCTTCGGACAGGAGGTCGCGATGCAGGACGAGACGCTGCTCATGGCGCTCGAGTTCACCGGCATGGAGCCCATCCCCGTTGCCCAGCGCATGAGCGGCCGGCTCCTCAAAGGCCGGTCCGACGCCGTCCTGATCACGCGCGCGATGAAGCTCCTGTACAAGGATCGGCAGGAGATCGAGGTCTGGTTCATCGTCTCCGGCGACCGCGATCTGAACGCTCTTTGCAAGGCGCTCAAGGACGAGGACAAGAAGGTCTACCTGGTCGCAGGCGACCTCTCGCTCGCCAACGAGCTGCGCGAGTCCCCGCATCTTCGAGACGACGTCTTCCTGCTCGAGGACCTGATACCTGAGGCGCGCTGGACGCGCGGCGGACTGCGCGCCGACGACACGCAGTTCGGCAAGGAAGAGCGGCGTCCCGACGAGCCCGTCCTCGCCCGCGGCGCAGTGCGTCCGCGGCGCGGTGGACGCGGCGGCGGCGGGCGCGGCGTGCGCACGCCACCGGTCGTCCCGGCCGTCGTGCCGACCGGAACGCCAGAATCCGAGAAGGAGCAGCGCCGCCTCGCCCTGCTGCTGCTGGATCAGCTCGTCGCCATCCACGCGTCATCCATGGCGCGCGGCGACTTCGTCAGGTCCGTCGTCCCGCTTTCCGAGAAGGAGGCGTCGAGCGTCCTCGAGGAGCGGATCGACGCCGCGATCGAGCAGCACCACATCGTCGCGAAGTTCGAGGGGCGCACGCGCGCAAAAGCGAAGCAGCTCCTCTCGCCGAACCTCAGCTCGCCTCTCGTGGCGGAGACGTATTTCCATTTCGTCCGCTTGCTGCGTCGGATCGACACCGTCACGAAGGACACCAAGCGCGTCCCGGTCGTCGAGGCGGTGCTTGATCCGCTCTCACGCGCGGACCAGCCTGGCGGCATCGCGCGAGGCCGCACCCAGCGCCGCATCTTGCTCGAGACGTTGTTCAACATCGCCGAGGAGCGCGGCGCTATCCAGAGCGAGTCTGTCCAGCGTGACGGCCGCGAGATCACGATGTGCTGGCTCGTCGACGACCACCCGCTGGTCGTGTACGCGCGACAGCCCGCCGCGGCGATCGCGCATCTCTTCAACTTCGTCAGCACGACGCGCGCGCATGGAGACCGCGCCGAATGGGTGAACGCGGCGCTCTTCGCCGAGCTTCTCTCGCGTGTGGAGGGTGATGCCCTCGAGTCGAACATCCGCAGCGCCGTCGAGCGCGGGATCATGAAACCCGAGGACCACGGAAAGAAGGCCGGCTTCGTGGTCGCGCGCGATCATCCCGAGGTGCGCACGATCCTCGGTGAGTTCGGCGGCCTTAACGGCGATGCCGTGGAGCCAGCGGTCACGACCGCGACGGCGCCGGAAGCCGAGGATGAGGAAGAGGACGAGCCGACGACCGCGACAGCGACAGCGACGGCCGCGACCGCCACGGCAGCTGGCACGCCGGCGGTCCCACGCAAGCGCACCAGGCGCGGTTCCCGCGGCGGACGACGGCGTGGCGGGCGCGGACGTACCAAGCCGACGGCAGCCGGAACGGGAACAGAGGCCGCGGACTGATGGCGCGCATCCTCATCGTCGAAGACGACGCCGCCAGCATGGATCTCGCGCTCCGCATCGTGCGGCTCGCGCGGCACGAGCCGATCACGACGATGGACGGTGAGACCGCATTCGCGGTCGCCCAGGCCACGCGTCCGGAGCTCATCCTGCTCGACCTGCACATCCCCCGGCTCGACGGATATACGTTCGCCCGCGCTGTGCGCAAGGAGCCTTGGGGCAGGGAGCTGCGTATGGTCGCCGTCTCCGCGTCTGCGACGCCACCCGATCGCGAGCGCGCGATCGCCGCCGGGTGCGATGGATTCCTCGCGAAGCCGTATTACCCGGAGCAGCTGCGCGCGGTCATCGATCAATATCTGCCGACGCACGCAAAGCGCACACATAAAGAGCGCTGATCGACAAAGCATAAATTTCGTGCTCGCGTCCGCGCGAAACTGTTAGGGCCTGTGCCGCGCCGATACAGGATCGTTGTGCTAAGGGCGCAGGAACGGTGCGCGAAAACCTTTCCGTGGCACGCCATACGCAGCCATTTAGGCATGATGACCCCAAGTCCACTCCGCCAGCGGGTCGTCGTCGTTGTAGAGGATGACCAGCCCATCGGCGAATTGCTTGCCGGCGTGATCAACGACGAAGAGGGCTACCGCGCCATCCACGTAACACGCCCGACCGACGCGCTCCGCGCGATGGAGCAGATCAAGCCTGACCTGCTCGTGCTCGACGTCGGACTTCCCGGGATGAGCGGTCTCGAGCTGTACGACCGCTTGCGCAAGGACGAGCGCCTTCGGAGCGTACCCGTGATGTTCGAGACCGCGGTGTCGCGCGAGAACGCAGCGGAGTTCCGCAAGCGCGGGATCCGTAAGGTCCTTCAGAAGCCGTTCGATCTCAACGAGCTCATCGCCGGGATGAAGGAGCTCGCCCCGCCGCTGGCGGCCTAGTCCGCCGCGCCGTCCTCGACGCGCGCGCGCGACTTCGCGACACGCCCGATCTGATCGCTCGTCGCCTGCGAGCTCGCCACTAGCGTGCGGAAAGCGTCGTCGTCGAGCGCGAGGACTTCGAGCGAGGTCTTAGCCCGGACCGTCGCGTTCCTCCGGTGCCCGCTGAGGATGCCGACCTCGCCGAAGTAATCGCCGGGTCGCAGCGTGCCGAGCGTGCGTTCCGCGCCGCTCGCGTCCCGTTGTACGACGAGCGCTTCGCCCTTCGCGCGCCGCTCGCGTCCCGTTGTACGACGAGCGCTTCGCCCTTCGCCACGACGAAGAAGCGGTCGGATCGCTCGCCCTCGCGGATGACGACCGCGCCAGGCGCGAAGGTGAGGATCTTCATTCGGGTCGCGGTCTCGGCGACCACCTCTTGCGGCGCCTGCGGGAACGCGCGCGCGGTGAACCTGAGCTCCTCGATGTAGCGCTCAGCGTGGAGCACGGCTGTGGTGGCATCGCCGACGGCGGTGGTGATCTGCTTCGCGAGCTGCGCGCGTGTGTCTCCCGCGGCATACACGCCGGGAATGCTCGTCTGCATGTACTGATCGGTGATGAGATATCCGTTCTCGTCGTGATCGATGTGATCGGCGAACAAATGCTTGCCGACCGGCTTAAACCCGATGAAGACGAATACGCCCTCGACTGGGATGCGCTCGACCGCTCCGTCGCGCAAGACGTCGAGCCACTTCACCGCCGTGCCGTCCCCGCCGATCTCCTTGACCGTCGCGGGCGTCACGGTGTGGACCATGTCGTTCCCGAGCAGGCGGTCCTGGAGGATCGCCTGGGCGCGGAAGTCGTCACGACGGTGCACGACGTGGAGCTTCTTGGCGAAGCGCGTCAGGAACAGTCCCTCCTGGAACGCGCTATCGCCGCCGCCAATGACCGCGAGGTCGCTGCCCTTGAAGAAGGCGCCATCGCAGACGGCGCAGTACGAGACCCCTCGGCCGTGATACTCCGTCTCGCCCGGGACACCGAGCTTCACCGGCTCACCACCGACCGTCACGATGACGGCGTAGGCACGGTGGCTCGTGCCGTCCTCGAGCTCGACGACCTTACGGTCACCGTCGACGCGGACCTGCTTCACCGGCGCGTAGGTCTCGATCTTGAGACCAAATTTGCGCGCATGGTCGGCCATCTTCTGCGCGAGCTCTGCACCGGTGACCGACTCGAATCCCGGGTAGTCCTCGATGAGGTCGGTGTTGAGGATCTCGCCGCCGACGTCCTTGCCCTCGAGCAGGATGGCGCTCATGTTGGCGCGTGCGGCGTAGAGTCCGGCGGTCAACCCGGCGGGGCCGCCGCCGATGATGATGAGGTCGTAGTCAGCCAAACGTGGTCCTTTCTGGAAACGCTTCCACAGACTAGAACAGCGGAGCATTCCATCGGCATTCCTTCGACAGAGCGCTGGCTTGCTCTCGGCGACTCGTTCACGATCGGGACGGGCACCACGCCGGATCGTTCGTTCCCGGCCGTGCTGACGCGCCTCTGGGCCGATCGCGGGCGCGAGGTCGTCCTTCGGAATCCAGCGGTGAACGGCTACCGCACCGATGACCTCATCGCGGAGGAGCTGCCGCTCGTCGCCGAGTTCAGGCCGACGCTCGTGACGGTGCTTATCGGCGCGAACGACATCGTCGCTGGGTCGACGGACGACCGCTACCGGTCGCAGCTACGTGCGATCCATTTACGCATCCTGGCGGATGCGCCCGCCGCGGCGCTGTACGCATTGCCGCAGCCGGACTGGTCGCTCTCGCGAGCCGGCGCGTCGTTCGGCGTGCCCAGTCTGATCGCCGAACGCATCGAGCGCTTCAACGCCATCGCGCGCGAAGAGGCCGAACGCGCGGCTAGTACGTACATCGACATCTTCCCGCTCATGCGCGAACAGATGCGCCGCGGGATGTTCGCTCCTGACCGGCTGCATCCGTCCGCGGACGCGTACGCCGAGTGGGCCGAGGCGCTGCGCGAGCGGCTTGTGCCTAGGCGGGCTTCGTGACCATAAGAAAAACGATGATGACCGCGATGATCGCGAGCACGATGCCCACGTTGCGGCCACGCGCTGAGAGGCGCTGGTACTCCTCGCTTTCCGGTCCGGCGGCCTCCAGCACGCGGATCTGATCGCGAAGGGTCGGCGTATAGACGCCCGCGCCGACGAAGAGGAGCACGAGCCAGAGACCGATCGCAGCCGCTATCCAGAATCGACTGAACGGGATGCCCGCGTTCACGACCATGAACAGCCCGCTGACCAGCAGCAGGACATAGGCCGGATTCGCGAAGCGGTCGTCGAGGAACTTGATGGTGCGGAGGACGTGGCTCTGCGTCGCCTGCGGCGCTTTCGCGGCGCGAGCGAGCCAGATGCCGTACGACGCGTTGAACCCGACCGCGATGATCGCCAGCAGGACGTGAAAGAACTTCGCGAGCTGATATTCCATCTGCCCTCCTCCTAAGTCCTCGCCGTGATCGGGATGGCGGCGCCGTTCACCCCGCTCGCCTCGCGCGATGAGAGGAACAGGATGACGCTGGCGACTTCCTCGGGCGACGGCCAGAGCTTCGGGTCTGCCTTCGGCAACTGCGCGCGATTGACCGGATGGTCGATGGTCGTCGGCAGCACGGCATTGACGGTGATCCCCTCGGCCCTCACCTCGGTAGCCGCCGACTCCGTCCACCGGACGAGAGCGCTCTTTGACATTGCGTATGCGGCACTGTTGCGTGAACCCTTGAGCGCGCCGATCGCCGAGACGCTCACGATGCGGCCGTAACCACGCGCCCGCATCGGACGAAGGCAAGCCCCGGCGGCTGTCACCGCCGTGATCACGTTGCTGTCCCACATCTCGCGCATGAGACCCGTATCGAGCGCCGATCCGCCTTTGAACGTGCCCGCCAGATTGTTGAGGATGTCGACGCGACCCCACGTGCGCAGAACGCGCTCCACGAGCCCATCCATCGCGCCCGAATCGGCCGGATCCACGCGGATCACGAGAAGGCGCGGATCGCTCTCGTCGCCCGCGACGTCAGCGAGAGTGGCTCGCAGCGCCTCGCCTTTGGCGGCGTCGCGCACCGCGGCGGCGACGTGCGTCCCACGTGCGAGATACGCGCGCACAACAGCTGTTCCTAGATTGCCGGACGCGCCGGTGATGACCGCCGCGTGAGACGAAAGATCCAGCACGCGCCCGTAGTATGGGGACGATGTCGGTCCTCGAGCGCATCAACGATCCGCGCGACCTCCGCGGGCTGCCGAAAGAGGAACTGCTGACGCTCTGCGAGGAGATCCGCGCCTATACGGTGGACATGGTGCAGCGCACCGGTGGCCACATCTCATCGAGCCTCGGCACCGTAGAGCTCACCGTCGCGCTCCACCGCGTGTTCGAATCGCCGCGCGACAAGCTCGTGTGGGACACCGGTCACCAGGCGTACATCCACAAGATGCTGACTGGCCGGCGTCCGCGGTTCGAGACGCTGCGGCAATTCGGCGGCATCTCGGGCTTCCTCGCGCGAAACGAATCCGAGCACGACCAGTTCGGCGCGGGCCATGCGGGCACGTCGATCTCGGCCGCGCACGGGATGGCGATCGCGCGCGATCTCAAGGGTGAGGACTGGGGCGTCGTTGCGATCATCGGCGACGGCGCGCTCACCGCTGGCATGGCGTTCGAGGGCCTGAACAACGTCGGCCATGACAAGCGGCGCGTGATCGTCGTGCTCAACGACAACGGGATGAGCATCGCACCCAACGTCGGCGCGGTCTCGCGCATGCTCGAGACGCTCCGTACGGCGTCGCCATACCGCGGTGCGAAGCAGGTGGTGCGGCAGGTCCTGGACCACATGCCCGCGGGAGACCTGGCGGAGGAGGCGCGCCGCCGCATCTTCAACAGCCTCAAGGCGCTGCTCATCCCGAACCTCCTGTTCGAGCAGCTTGGCTTCACGTACTTCGGCCCGGTCGACGGCCACGACCTGTTCGCGGTCGAGAGCGTCCTCACGAAGGCACGGGACTTTCGCGACGGCCCGGTGCTCGTGCACCTCCATACCCAGAAGGGCCACGGCTACGGGCCGGCCGAGGACGACAACGTGAAGTGGCACGGCGTGTCGGCGACCGGCTCGGCCAAGCCCACCGCTCCTCAGTACACAGCAGTGTTCGCGGACGCGGTACGGGAGATCCTGAGGGCGGACGAGCACGCGGTCGCGGTCACGGCGGCGATGCCGGGCGGCACCGGACTGCTGCCCCTCTTCAAGGAGTTCCCGCAGCGCGTGATCGATGTCGGCATCTGCGAGCAGCACGCGGTCACGATGGCCGCGGGTCTCGCGACGCAGGGCATCGTCCCGATCGTCGCGATCTACTCGACGTTCCTGCAGCGCGGATTCGACCAGGTGCTGCACGACGTCGCCGTCCAGGACCTGTCCGTGGTATTCGCGATGGACCGCGCGGGCATCGTCGGCGACGACGGGCGCACGCATCAAGGTCTGTACGACATCGCGTTCCTGCGCCCGCTCCCCGGCATCGTGCTGATGGCGCCCAAGGACGAGGCGGAGCTGCGCGACATGGTCTGGACGGCATATCGGCACGCACGCGCCCAACGCGGACCGATCGGCGTCCGCTTCCCGCGGGGGACCGGCACCGGCGTCGTGATGCCGGCCGCGCCACGCGAGGTCCCGATCGGCGTCTCCGAGACGCTGCGCAGCGGCGACGATCTCGTGATCGTGGCGTACGGGCAGCCGGTCAATGCGGCCCTCGAGGCAGCCGAGATGCTCGCGCGCGAGGGACTACAGGCCACGGTCGTGAACGCTCGCTTCGCGAAGCCGCTCGACGCGGAGCGCCTGCTCGCACTTGCCGCACGCACGCCGCGCTTCGTGACCGTGGAGGAGCACGTCGTGGCCGGTGGCTTCGGATCGGGTATCGCGGAGCTCCTGCACGAGCGCGGCGCCCGCGTTGAGATCGAGTTGCTCGGCATCCCCGACGAGCACGTCGATCACGGCGCGCAGAAACTGTGGCGGCGCCACTACGGACTCGACGCGGATGGAATCGCCGCTGCTGTGCGTGGACGCTGGCCGCAGCTGGTTCGCGCGCACGAGCCGGAGCGGACCGCCGGCTAGAGTCCGGCGCTGTCCAGCACCGAGAGCCACCAGCGTGCCCCTGCACGCTGGGAGAACGCGCGCACCGGGGCCGCCAGCGATCGCCACGCGGTGCCGAGCTCTAGCCCGCGCGTGGATGCGATGCGCGCGCAGTCGATGGCGTACTGGACGGTCATCCCCTCGAAGCCGATCCGTTCGAACATCACTAGCGCGGCCGCGATCTCACGAGCACAGAACTCGGTATCGCGCGCCAGCAGTGCACGCGCGGCCGCAAGACTGTGCCGCTGGGCCGGTTCTAGGCCGTTCGTCCTGATCTCGTCGGCCGCGATGTCGATCCAACGCGTCTCGTCCAGAAGCAGCGCGCATACCAGCATCATCGAAAACAGCGGACCGCCCAGGGCGCTGCGGGGAGTGTCGAGTTCCTCTCCGCCGCTCGGCCAGCGCGCGATGAGCTCCTCAAGTGAGGCGAGTGTCGCGCGCGCGTCATCGTTCCGCCCCGCCACCGCGCGCCCGTAGGCGAGCGTCGCGAGGTCGACGAGGCGGAATGCGGGCTCGCCCGCGGCCCGTTCGTCGAGTCGCGCGTACACCGATAGCGCGCTCTCGGGGCCATCTCGTCCCGCTCTGATCCACCCCAGCTCGACGATGGCCCAGTGGTACACCCCGGAGGCCTCGTGCATCTTCGCCAACGTCGCGAGCGCGGCGTCCCACTCTCCGGTACAGAACTGGAGCGTGGCCAGATGCGAAAGGAGGTACGTCGCCGTCGCTTGCTCGTGACCGTGGCGGCGGCCGTACTCCAGACCCTCTGTGATAAGCGCGCGGCGCTCGTCGACCGGGGCCGCCGAGGCGATGAGCGCGATGGTCGTGTTGTTGTACGCACGCTGTGCGGCCTCGTGGACCCCGTTCCGCACGGCGACGTCGAGGCCACGACGGAGGAATGGGAGCCCGCGCTCGCCACGCTCGGCGCTGCCCCGGGTGATGAGCGCATTCGCCAGCGTCCACGGATCATTGAAACGTTCGCCGAGCGCGATGGCACGATCGGCGATGGGTATGGCTTCCACCATCGCCGTGCGGGACACGTGCAGTCCGGCGAGCTGCGCCACCGCGCGGCCGAGCTCGGCGCACTCATCGTTCTCGAGCACGTCGATCGCCTCCTGCGTGCGGCGCTCGGCCAGGTCATGGCGGTTCGTGTAGAAGTGGCAGCGGCCCTCGAGCCGCAGCATGCGCGACTGACCGCGGCGATCGCCGGTGTGCCGGTAGAGCGCCGCCGCCTCCTGCGCCGCCTTGAGCGAGAGCGCCGCATCGAACGGCAGATACGCCTCGGCCTGGCGCTCCACCACTGACGCGAGCTCCGCATCGGGTAGCCCAATCTCGATCGCGCGCTCGTAGTGCGCCGCGGCCTCACGTGGAGCGCCGTTGCGCATCGCACGGTCCGCGGCCTCGACGAGTATCGGCAGCGCTCGCTGCCGCTCGCCCGCGGCGAGCAGATGGTGCGCAAGCAGCGATGGCTCCGTGGTCGGCGATGAGGACAGCGCGTCGCCGACGGCGCGGTGGAGGCGCTTGCGCTCGCGCACGAGCAGATCGTCGTACACGACCTCACGCGTGAGCGCGTGTCGGAAGGCGAACTCGTCGCGCCCGCCCTCGACCTCGTTCATTAGCTGCTCCTCGATGAGCTCCCGGAGGTGCGCCTCGACGGGCACATCGTCGATGCCCCGCACGACACGGAGCACCTCGAAGGCGAAACGCTGGCCGATGACGCTGGCGGCGACGACCGTTTGTCTCGCCTCGTCGCTCAGTCGCTCCAGCCGCGCGCGCACCGCCTCGCGGATCGAGCCCGGGATCTCGAGCTCATCGATCGGTTTGCGCTGCCAGCCAGACGCGGCGTCGAAGTACACGCCTCCGGAGCCGACCACAGCTTTGAGAAGCTCCTCGGTGAAGAACGGGTTGCCCTCCGAACGCGCGTGGATCGCGTCACGGAACTCGTCGCTGATATTCACATTCGGGTCGCTCTGCGCGAACGTCGCGCGGATGACCTCCTTCGTTTCATCTTGGGTCAGCCGCTTCAGCGAGATCTCGGTCGTGACCCGTTCGCGCTGTAATTCCGCGAGCGCGCGCAGCAAAGGATGCCGGCGATGCATCTCATCGCTCCGGTAGGTAGCGAGGATGGCGACGCGCGCGTCGCGGAGCTCGCGCGCGACGTGGCGGAGCAGCTCGAGGCTCGCCTCGTCGGCCCAGTGCATATCCTCGAGCACGAGCAGCACCGGCGCTTCACGGGCGAAGGCACGGAAGAGATGCTGGAAGGCGACTGCCAGACGATGACGCTCGATGCCGGTGCTCGCTTCGGCCCGGCCAAGACGACCCAACTCCGGAAACAGCTGTGCGAGATCGGGCGCGCTGCGTTGCAGGACGCGGCCAAGCTCGTCGCGATCAAGACCGCGAAAGCCCGACCGCACTGCCGAGATGAATGGCGCGTATGGCAGACCGGCGTCGGACTGATGCGTGAGGCCCACGAGCATGCGGAAGCCGTCGGCCGTGGCGTGCTCCTGCGCTCGCCGGACGAATGCGGTCTTGCCCACGCCGGCCTCACCGCCGAGCACGACTGTCTGACCCTTCGCGGCCTTCGCCGCCACCAGCGTGTCGACGAACCGCGCGGACTCAGCCGCTCGCCCGACGACGACCGGACAGAGGAACTGGCCGGACGGTGCCGCGATCGGCTCGCGAGCTGGCGTTGGTGCGGCCTCCTGCGCCGCCGCGGGCCGGGGCTCGCGCCAATCGACGGTCCACGCGCGGATCGGCTCCGCGACGCCCTTGAGCTCGAGCGGCCCCCGCTCCGACATCGCGATGCTCCGGCTGGTGCGGACAACGCCGCGCAGCGTGTCGCTGATGATCAGCTCCCCCGCGTCGGCCTTCCCTGCGAGGCGACTCGCGATGTTCACCGCGCTCCCGACGAACTGGTCGTCGTAGGCGATCGTCTCGCCAGCGTGAACGCCGACTCCGATCCGTAGGGGTGCGGTCGGGTCGCGTTCGTTGCGCACCTCGGCGGCGCGGAGGATCGCGACAGCGCAATCGAGCGCGACGGAGGGCGCGTCGAACACCACATAAAAGGAGTCGCCTTCGGTCTTGACCTCAGCGCCGTCGTGTCGGGCGACTTCGCGGCGAACGAGCGTTCGGTAGTCGCGCAGTAGACGCGCGGCTGCCGCGTCACCCTTGGCCTCGACAAAACTCGTGTAGTCACGCAGGTCCGAGAACAGGAAGGCCCGCGTTGTAGCGGGCTCTGCTTTCTTTCGCTGCGTTCGTGGCGGCTGAGTCCGTGGCACGGCGCGATTCTAGGCGGCGACGCCCGCCCAATTGATGGCCATCAGCCGCTCAGCGCGCGCGATAAGATCGTCGATGTCGAACGGCTTGGCGAGGATCTCGTGAACTCCGAGCCGCGCGCTCGCGGTCTGCGCACGCTCCGGAAGCCCCGTGAGGAACAACACCGGCACCGCCTGCCAGTGCGCGTCGCCGCGCAGCAGATCGAAGACGTCGAGCCCGTTCAGACCCGGGAGCTCAACGTCCAGGATCAGCAGATCGGGACGCCGCGCGGTGACGGAGTCCATCACAAGAGCACCGTTCGCGACGACGTCGGCCTCGACGTCAAGTCGCTCCGCGAGAGCCTGGCGCAGCACGTCCGCGATGTCCGGATCGTCCTCTGCGATGAGGACCCGTTTCACGCGACGAGGAGTGCCAGGATCCGAAGGAAGAGGCGCTCGCTGACGCAGACCTTACAGGTGCACATGGCGGCCTTCCTATGCACCCACCATGCCACCTGGCACGTCCACTGCTCTGGCAAGCGGGCATGAGGACCGGAGGGCTTCTGGGCGGCATCGCATCCGCGCTTGGCTCGTTCGTGAAGCGGGTCGGTGCGGTCGCGCAGTGGAGCTTCCGATCATCCGAGGAACAGCTGCCTCCACCACCACCGCCGCCGCCCGGGCCGCCGCACGGACCGATACCGGCGATCGACCTTCGGCGCGACCCGCACCGCGGCGAGGTGCCGCGGAACGGAGGCGCTCCGCCCGCTAGTTAGGGACGGCGTGCCGGCGGTGAGATGCGCGGCGAATTCGTCCTCTCGCTCCCACGTGGCGCCGTGCTGTTCGCCGGCGTTGTGCCCCGGTTCTCGATCTCGCTCTTGTCTTTCTTGTCCTTGGTGTTCGGCGTGTCCTTGCGCTCTTCCTCGGTCGCACGGTCCACCGAGTCCCTGGCTTTCTCGGAAAGCCGTGCCCGGAGGTACTCGAGGACCATCTCATGCTTCTCGCGCGCGGCGTCGGCGACGTCCTGGGCGAGGTCGCTCTTGTCGTCTTCGGGGGCGGCCCTCTGAAGCGCGTCGACCGCGGCGCGGAAACGGGTCACCGCCTCCGCGTACGCCTCCGACGCCGTTGGCGCCTTGTCATCGCGAGAGGCGACCCGCTCGAGCTCGCTGAGCCGCTCGTCGGTGATCTCGGAGAGCACGCGCACGCGCTCGACGTCGTCGAACGTGAGCGCGACACGTACTTCTTCCATCGCGCGCTTGAGGCCGAATGTCACATCGCCAGGGACGCTGCCCGCCGCCGCCGAGCCGGCACCGATGACGAGCACGAGCGCGGCGAGACCAGCAACGAACGCGGGACGCAGCCAGGCCGTCCATGCGGTGTCGCGCCCCGGACGTAGCCATGCTGTCCAGGCGTTGTCGCGGCGCTTCGGCACCAGGACGACGGCGGCCTCGCGCATCAAACGCGCGCGGAGCTCGCGACGGAACTCGTCGCGGATACGCGGTTCGGGGAGCCTGTGCTCGCTCAACCCAGAGCCTCACGGGAAGGGATCAGCTGACGCAGCGCGCCGAGCGCGCGGAACTGGATGCCGCGCACTGTGCCCTCGCGCTTTCCGATCAGCTTTGCGATCTCGTCGGTGGTGTAGCCCTCGAGGAAGCGGAGGACGATGACCTCCTGTTGGAGCGGTGTGAGCTGGCCGAGTGCCGTACGGAGGGTGTCCTTATCGGAGCCGGCGAGGACCTCGAGGTCGGGGTCGACCGCGTTGTGCACCTCGGGGTGCAGGAGCGCGTCCTCGAACGAGACCTGCCGGCCGCCGCGGCGGACGTGGTCGATGACCGCGTTGCGCGCGATCCGGTAGAGCCAGGCGAGGAACGCCTGACGTGGCTCGTACCTGGGGATCGCTCGCAGAGCCTTCATGAACACATCACTGGTGAGGTCTTCCGCCTCGGCGTCGTCCCGCACCCGGTAGTACACGTAGCGGTAGACGGCCGTGAAATGCCGGTCATAGAGCGCTCCGAACGCTGCCGGATCGCCCTGGGAAGCTCGAACGGCAAGAGCGGCATCCTCATCCTTTCCACCATGCGTAACGGTCTCCAGGAGGGGGTCGTTAGGAGCCATCGCTCACTTCAACGAGGCCAGATAGGCAACTAGAGCGGCCAGATCCTCGGGTGAAAGGTCGTTTGCGAGGCCTCTGGGCATGGAGTCGGGGTACCCGGGTACCAGGTACGCCCCCGGGTCGGTGATCGACTGCAGCAGGTACTCCTCCGTGCTCTTGCCCGGCACCCTTTTGCTGCCGAGGAGGCCCGCCCGATCGAGGGCAGGACCGACCGGTCGGAACAGGTTGGAGATGCTCGCCTCGTGGCAGGTGGCGCACCCCAGCGTGCGGTACACCTGCCGGCCTCGCGCTATCGGATCGGTCGCAACGGGCTCCGGCGTGCAGGCGATCGCCACGAGAACGACCGCGAGGCTGCAGAGCCATAGAAGCCGCCCCATCATGCGGCGCGTGCCTGACAACCCATCGCTCAACGATGTCACGGTCGTGCTCGACGATCGCCCGGTCCTTCGGGGGATAACCCTCGAGCTCGCCCCCGGTCTCACGCTGCTCCGCGGTACGAACGGTGCGGGTAAGACGACGCTCCTGCGCGCCTTCGCCGGGCTGGTGCCGCTGGCACGCGGTCGCCGGAGCCTGCACGGCGGCCAGCCCCTGTACATCGGCCATCGTCCGATGCTCCTGCGCGGTCTCACGGCTCGGGAGAACCTCTCGTTCCTCGCCGCTTTCCGCGGTGTCGCCGTGAGCGACGTTGCCGAGACGCTCCGGAAGTGGGGACTCGGCGACGAGATGGATCGCCCGATCGAGCGGCTATCCGCCGGACAGCGGCGTCGCGCAGCACTGGCGCGGATCGAGACCGAGCAGGTCCCGCTGGTCCTCCTCGACGAGCCATTCGCCGACCTTGACACAGACGCGCTGGTTCGCCTGCGCGCCGCGCTCAACACCGCCCTCGTCCGCGGTCAGTCGGTGCTCATGGCGACGCACATGCATCACGAGCTCGACCAGGACGCCGTGCATCGCTACGTCATCGACGACGGCGCGCTGCGCGAGACATGAGGTGAACGCTCTCGATCGAGCCCTGCTCGTCGCGGCTCGCGAGCTCGCCGCCGAACGTCGACATCCGGATGGCTTCGTCGCCGCGCTCACGTTCACGGGATTGCTCGTGCTGATGGAGAGCCTCGCGTTCGGCCCGGGTCAGGCGCGCCAGCCCGGTGTCGCGAGTGCGCTCTTCTGGATCGCGATCCTCTTCGCCGCCACGCTCGTCGCGACGCGCTCGTTCGACCGCGAGCTCGAGGATGACGCGATCGACGCGATCCTCGTACTCGATGGCGGTCGAGAGGCGCTCTATACGGGGAAAGTCGTCGCCATCGCGATCGTGCTCGCCGTCGTCGCGCTCGCGGCGGGCGCACTCTCGTTGCTGCTGCTCGATCTCGATGTCGCTCTGGCCGGACATCTCGTGCTCGTCGGCGTACTTGGGATCATCGCGTTACCGCCGGTCATCGTGCTGACCACACTTCTCGCGCTTCGCGTACGCGCGCGCGTCGCGATGGTCCCCATCCTCTCGTTCCCGATACTCATCCCGCAGCTCGTCGCGTGCACGCAGGGCGCGGCCGCGGCTCTTACCGGCGACGCTCCGGTCGCCCTCGGATGGGCCGGCATCCTCGCGGCCTTCGCGCTCGTGTATGGGGTCCTCGGCCTTACCATCGTTCCTGCGGCCATCGAATGATCGAAACGACAGCGGCGCCCTTCCCCACCATTCGCGTCCGGCCCTGGCTCGGTCGGCTTGCGATCGTTGGCTCAGTGATCGCGACCTTCATGGCGCTCGTCTGGGCGCCGACCGACGCGGTCCAGGGCGACGTGTACCGGATCCTCTACGTGCACGTCCCGCTCGCCTGGCTCGCCTACCTCGCCTTCTTCGTAGTCTTCCTCGCGAGCCTCGGCTGGCTGTGGACGAAGCGTCCGTGGTTCGACGCTCTCGCCGTGGCATCGGCGGAGATCGGCGTCCTCTTCACCGGCATGTTCATCGTCGCGGGATCCATCTGGGCGAAACCAACCTGGGGCGTGTGGTGGACGTGGGATCCGCGCCTTGTGACCACGGCGGTCATGTTCATGATGTACGTCGGCTACCTGCTGCTGCGCTCGCTGTCCAACGACTTCTCGCGGCGCGCGTCGCGCGCGGCGGTACTCGGTGTGATCGCGGTCATCGACATCCCGATCGTCCATCTGTCGGTGCTGTGGATGAACTCGCTGCACCAGCTGCCCACCGTGATCCGCGCCGGCGGCAGTCCCGCGATCGACGCGTCGATGGGCGTGACGCTCCTCGTGAGCGTGATCGCGTTTACGCTCGTGTACTTCGCGTTCCTCGCGGAGCGCATGTCGATCGAGCTGGACCGCCAGCGCCGGATGCTGGAGGCTCGGTCGTGATCGAGAATCTCGGCTTCATCGTCGCCGCCTACGTTCTCGTGTGGGGCAGCATCGCCGTGTACCTCATCTCGCTACGCCGGCGCCGTGGAAGTTGAGCCCATGGGAGCGCGCCGCGTCCTGCTGATCGCGGTGCTCGCCGCCGCGGTGCTGATCGGCTTCGTCGCTGTCCAGAACCTCCAGGTCTCCGCCGTGTACTACCTCACGCCGACCGAAGCGCTGGATCGCGGCGTGGTCGCGGGAACGGCGGTGCGACTCGGCGGTCAGGTGGAAGCGGGAAGCCTCCGCTACGACCCGCAAACGCGCGAGCTGCGATTCAACATGACTGACGGCACCACGCGGGTCACGGTCATCGGCACCGGTGCGCCGCCCTCGCTGCTGCGCGAGGGCGCCGGCGCCGTCGTCGAGGGCACCTTCGCGTCCGACGGGATCTTCCGCGCGACTCAGGTCATCGCGAAGCACGACGAGGTGTACGCACCCCCGCCACCCGGGACGACGCCAAGCCATCGCGCGCCATGAACGTGTCGTTCGCGGACCTCGGCGCCGGCGCGCTGCGCGCGGCGCTACCGCTCGCGATCTGGGGCATCGGCGCCGCGGCCTATGCCGCCGCCAGACGCGACGGTCGCGCGCTCGCAAGCGCGCGCTGGTCCGCGCTCATCACCTTCCTGCTCGTCGTGCTCGCCGCGCTCGCGATGATCGGCGCTCTCGTCACGCACGATTTCACGGTCGTGTACGTCGCCCGGAACAACGCGCTCGAGACGCCGCTCTTCTTCACAGTCATCTCGCTCTGGGCCGCGCTGGAGGGATCGATCTTGCTCTGGACCGCCATCCTCGCCGGTGCGACCGCGTACGTCGCGTGGCGCGGCACGCCCGCACTTCCCCGCCTCGCGACGACGGCGCTCGCCGTCCTGTTCGCGATGTGCGCTTTCTTCCTGGTGCTGGTGACCACGCCCGCCGCGGATCCATTCATACGCAGCGAGATCGTGCCGCTGAATGGGAACGGTCCCAATCCCCTGCTGCAGAACCATCCGCTCATGGCCCTGCACCCGCCGCTCCTCTATCTCGGCTACGTCCTGTTCTCGGTCCCCTTCGCGTACGCGATCGCGTCGCTCATCCTGGGCGAGGGCGGGGATCGATGGCTGGTCGCGACGCGGCGCTACGCGCTCGTGTCGTGGGGCCTGCTCGGCGTCGGCATCGTCGCGGGCTCGTGGTGGTCGTACGCCGTTCTCGGCTGGGGCGGGTATTGGGCCTGGGATCCAGTCGAGAACGCGGCGATCATGCCGTGGCTCGTCGCGACCGCCTATCTCCACTCGGTCATGGTCGAGGAGAAGCGGCGCCTACTCCGCAGCTGGAACCTGTCGCTGGTGATCGCTACGTTCGCGCTGACGATCCTTGGAACGTTCCTCACACGCAGCGGCGTCGTGAACTCGGTGCACGCGTTCAGCCTGTCCGCGATCGGGCCGCTCCTGCTCGGGTACCTCGTCACGATCGTCGTGCTGTCCGTCGGTCTGCTCCTCTGGCGCATGCCGATGCTGCGCGACTCCGGCTCGGTCGGCGCCCCGCTGTCGCGTGAAGCGATCTTCCTCTTCCAGAACGTGATCTTCGTCGCGGCGACGCTGACGGTTCTGCTCGGGACCCTTTATCCGCTCATCGCGGAGGCCTTCACCGGAGCGCAGCTCTCGATCGGACGCCCGTACTTCGATCGCGTCGAGGTGCCGCTCGCGCTCGCCCTCCTGTTCCTCATGGGCATCGGCCCGCAGCTGCCGTGGCACGGAGCGTCGCGCGCCACACTGGAGCGGCAGTTCACCGCGCCCATCGTGGCCGCCGCGGTCGGAGCGCTGCTGGCCGTCGCGACGGGCCTGGGCGGCGCATACGCAGTGCTCACCTACGCGCTCGCCGCGTTCGTCGCGGCGACGGTGGTCCAGGAGTTCGCGCGCGGGATCCGCGCGCGCCGCACGCTGCACGGCGAGAACGCCGGCACGGCGTTCGCGAACCTGCTGCGCCGGAACGGCCGCCGGTACGGCGGATACATCGTGCACCTTGGGATCGTGCTGGTCGCGGTCGCTGTGGCAACGAGCCAATCGAAGACGATCGAGGTCGAGCAGACCCTAACGCGCGGTCAGCGCTTGGAGGTCGCGGGCTACACGGTCGCGTTCAACGGTCTGCGCGACGTGGCGGAGCCGCAGCGCGACCTGGTCGTCGCCGATCTCACCGTCACCAGTGACGGAGGCGACCAGCAACTCCATCCGGCGATCGTGTTCTTCCCGAACGCGACCCAGGCTGTGGGCTCGCCCGGGATCGCGGCCGGTCTGGGCGATGACGTGTACACGATCCTCGCCGCGTACGACACGGCGGGAAAGTCGTGGGCGACGATCCGCGTCCTCGTCATCCCACTCGTTTCGTGGCTCTGGCTCGGCGGCGCGGTCGTCGGCCTCGGTGCCGTGATCGCGGCGCTGCCGCAGCCAAAACGCCGCGAGGTGGCGCGTCCCATGGTCGAAGCGCCCGCGACGGTGGGCGACTAGTGCCTCGCTGGCTGCGGTACTCCATCGTGGCGGGCATCGCGGTGCTGGTCGTCGTACTGATGCTGTCGTTCCGCTTCGACCCGCGCGATATCCGGACCGGCACGGTGGGCAAGCCCGCCGCGCCGTTCACCGCCGAGAAGCTGGACGGCACCGGGCAACTCTCACTCAGCGACTACGCCGGAAAAGTCGTCGTCCTGAACTTCTTCGCCTCGTGGTGCCCCCCGTGCAAGGTCGAGAACCCGGCGCTCCTACGCGTGTGGGAGCGGTACCGCACAAGCGACGTGGTCATCATCGGCATCGTGTACAACGACTCGACCGATAAAGCGCGCGAGTACGTGCGCACGAACGGCGTCACCTGGCCAACGGTGCAGGACGGTGACGGCCGCATCGCGTTCGCGTACGGCGCGCACGGACCGCCGGAGACGTACTTCATCGGACGCGACGGCATCATCGCCGGTCGGCACATCGGAGAGATCACCGAGCAGGTCCTCGTGACCGGCATCGACGAGCTGCGCGCGCAGGCCGCTCGATGACGCGCGAACGGGTCGTGATCCTCGTCGCGCTTCTCGCGATCCTGGGCGCGGTCGCGTGGAGCGCGCGTCCACACGAGGTAAGCGCGGAGGAGCGGATCGATCGCATCACCAGCGAGCTGCGCTGCGTGACATGTCAGGGCCTGTCGGTAAAGGACTCGCTCGCGCCCAGCGCACGTCAGATGCGCGACATCGTCGCGCAGCGTGTCGCAGAGGGCCGGACCGACGATGAGATCCGGGCGGAATTCCGCGCGTCGTACGGAGACTGGGTGTTCCTCTCGCCCTCCGCGACGTCGTGGTCCGGGCTGATCTGGCTCGTGCCGCTGGTCGTGCTCCTGGCCGGTCTTGCCGTCGCGATCGGCCGGATGCGTCCGGTCGCCTCGACCGCCGCCGCGCCACCGGCCCGTGAGCTCGCCGCGCTCCGCGAGCGCGTCGCGCGCGAAGAAGCTCTGGACCTGCCGCAGACGGACGGCGCCTAGTGACGTACCTCCTCTTTACCACGTTGTTCCTCGTCGGCCTCGCGTTAGCCGTGCGCCCCCTGCTCGCACGGAGGGCGATCCCGTGGCCGGTGGAGGCGCCGGACGCTTACGACGACGTGGCTCGCGCGGTCAGCTCGCTCCGCGATCTCGAGTTCGCGCGCGCGGCGGGCACGATCGCGCCCGCGGACCACGAGCGGCTGCGCGGTCTTCTCGAACGCGGCGCGTTCGTGCGCGAGCGCGAGCAAAGATCCGTACCGGCCCCGTGGCGAACGCTCGCGCTCGCGTCGCTGCTCGCCGGCATCGCGGTCGTGCTCGTCGTGATCGAGCTGCCACGCGCGGCCGGCGACCGCGCACCCGGCGCGCCGATCACCGGCACCGCGCCCGTCGCGCCGACCATCCCCGACTTGGAGGCGCGCGCCAGGACGAGCCCGCGCGACGTACCGACGCTGCTCGCGCTCGCAGACGCGTACGTGAGCGATGACCGCGTGACCGACGCGGTCGCGACCTATCAAGCCGTCCTAGCCATCGACAAAGACAGCGTCCCGGCCCTGAACGGAATCGGCTTCGTTCTCTTCCGCGCCGGTGAGGTCGCGGGAGCGCGCGTCGCGGCGGACCGGGTCTTGACGCTCCGTCCGCGCGATCCGGACGCGCTGTTCCTCAAAGGTCTGATTCAGTACCGGAGCGCGGAGTGGCGCGGAGCGGTCGACACCTGGGCGGTGTTCCTGGATGTTGGCGAGTTCCATCCCGCGGCGGCGATGGTGCGCCCGCTGTACGAAGATGCACGGAAGAAGGCGGGGCCCTAAGGCGCGGTCGTCTAACATTTGATGCAGACAGGCGGCCTCCTGTCTCTCACGGCGGCTATGGTGTAATGGCAGCACTGATGGTTGTGGACCATCCAGTAGCAGTTCGAAACTGCTTAGCCGCCCCGCAGATCGCGTCGACGGAATCAGCTATTGACACTGGTTGATCGCGATCCTCGAAGGCGAGGGCACCTTTCTCGCCGCGCCTCCATCAGGACGAGGCAGTCCAGTCGTTCGACTGTCGATGACCGATCGCGACGTAGTCGAACGCGTGGGGAGACTGATCGAGCGCGCGGTGGTCCCTGTTCGTAAACGTCGCGCGCACACAAGACGCCGTACGTGACGACGATCCAGGGAGCTCCGGCGGTCCTTCTGATGCGAGCGATCCACCCGTACATGGGCACATTTCGCCAAGCTCAGATCGAGCGCGCAATCGCGTCGTGGCATGGACACCGAATCCGGTGGCCACGTCCTGCCGCATGCTGCGCTGCAAGTGGCTGCTCACACGCAGGTGCTCGACGCGGCCTTTGCGTGCGGCACTACGACCGCTGGTGGAAGGCGCGGCGCCTAGGACGAACGACCGACGTCGGTCCCGTTGACCCTCCAGCGCCGACTTTCAGGCCCGTCGGCGACGGCGCGGCGATCGATGAGGCGTGCACACTCGCGTGGATCGCCGGACTCCTCGAGGGTGAGGGCACGTTCTCGGTCAATCGTCAGTCGGCTGATATCGCGTATCCGGTCATCAAGCTGGAGATGTGCGACGAAGCCATCGTGACCCGCGCAGCGCACATCATGGGTGCTCCGAGCCTGCACCGCGTCGATCCAGATGATGAAGACTGGAGTCCGATATTCGTTGCCGCGATCACCGGTCACCACGCCGCGACATGGATGCGAAGGCTCCGGAGCTCGATGGGTATACGGCGCGCGGCGGCGATTGACGCGGCACTCGAGCAGTACCACCCGATCCGTCTCGTGGATCCGCCGGCGGAGTGCGTCGTCCCCAGCTGCGGCGAGCCGCATCGGGGACGTGGTCTGTGCCACAAGCACTACATGATGTGGTCGAGAGATAGAGCCAAGGGTCGCGCCGCGCGGATCGCGCCGCTGCGTTAGGGCTTCGGCTTCTTCCCGCTCGACGGCTTGACGTCCGTCTTGCCATCGGAGGTGCGGGTCACTTCGACGCTCGCGCGGCCCTGACCGCCGGCGTCGGCCTTGACCGTGGTCTCCACCTTGACCGGTTCCGCGCCCTTCTCCTCGAGCGTCGTCTCGACATCGACGGCGCCGCCGCCGCCACTACGCACCAGCGCCTCGACGCGCCCGTCCGAGACGTTCGGCAGCACGACCTGCAGCTTCCCGTCCTTGGTCTTCACCAGCTGAGCGCCGGGTGTCTCGAGGTGCCTCTTACCGTTCTTGTCGATGCCGTTCCTCCGCCCCTCCGCGTCGATCACGAGTGAGTTCTGATCGTCCAGAGTCATCGTGAGCGTGCGCTCCGGCCGTGGTGCGTCCACCGCCGGCGCGGGACGGGCGTTCTTCTTCTGCTCGTGCATCTTGCCCGCAGGTACCGGAACCTCGACGGTCTGGCCCGGATGGTCCGGGTCCGCGACCTGGTCCACAACGGTCCCTTCGGTCGTCGTGACGACGGTCCGATCGGCGTCGCTGTCCACCTGGAACGCCGTGCCGCGCACCGAAGCGGTGCTGGCGGGAGTCTTCACTTCGTACTTGGAGTTGCCGGTGATGAGCTTGGTCACAACGTGCCAGGTGCGGCCGACGTTCTGCTGCATCACCACGACCGTGCTCCCGTCGGAATTCGACGACACGGTCTCGATCGTGAGCTCGCTGTTCGGCTCGATCGTCACCGTCGAACCCTCGAAGTAGGTCAGGACCGCGCGGGAGCCATCGGCGGTGCGAACGGTATCTCCGGCCGCAAGAACTTCACCGTCGGTCGCACGCACGAACGAGCCGGTCGCGCCGTGCCGCACCTGGATGTCGCCAGAGATGATCGTGACCATCGTCGCCGCGCCAAGTGCGCGGCCACCGAGGGTCCCGCTCGCCGCAAGCGCCATGAACGCGACGAACGCGAGGACAGTGACCCCGGCCGCCGTCCTCAGACGTGCCGGGTTCATGAAGCCCCCCATCCGCACCACACCAGCGGGATTACCCATCCTCACCACCGCGAGTGAGCCTATGGATGCGCCATCACCCGCTCATCTCCCGTTCGGGGGAGCCCGCGCGTCTTGGCGCCGCGCTGGAGGTACTACTCGCGCGACGCGAGTACTAATCGCGCGGCGGCGAGTACTCCGAAAGGGTGACGAGGAAAGGCCGCGTGCGACCGGCCTGGATCGTCAGTGGCTCCGCGAGGCCGGCCTTCGCGAAGACGGCGACGCGAAGACCGTGAAGCCGCTCCGCGCGTCGCTGCCATTCCGCTCCGCACACCGGACACACAAAGGGCCCGTCGGACATCCGCTCACCGTGGGATAGAAGGATCTTGGCGCAGCATCGCTCGACGTTGGGCTGGTGCCCGTCCGCGGCACCGAGGTATGGGAACGACGCCTGGGGGCCGACGCGTGTGCGGCGTGTGAAGTTCCGTCCGTCGCCGCGACGGTACGTGTCCGTGCCCGTCTTCGACCACTCGGTCGCGCATTCGGGGCACTGAAAAGCTCGATCGGGCTTGTAGAAGCCGCCCCACTCGATGATCCAGTCCTCGCAGCAGTCCGCAAGGATCACGCGCTCCGTCATCGCTTCTCCTCGAGAAGCCAGCAGAGGATCGCCTTCTGCGTGTGCAGGCGGTTCTCGGCCTGATCGAAGACGGCGCTTTGGGGCCCGTCCAGAACGTCGTCGGTTATCTCCTCGCCCCGGTGCGCGGGGAGGTCGTGCATCACGATCGCGTCCGGCTTCGCGTGGCGGAGCAGCTCGGTATTCACCTGATAGCCGGCGAACGCGCGCCGACGCCTCTCGTACTCCTGCTCCTGGCCCATGCTCGTCCAGACATCGGTGTAGACGACATCCGCGCCCTGGACCGCGGCGATCGGATCGGCACCGAGGGTCACGGTGCCGCCGCTGTCACGCGCGGCGCGCTCCGTCAGCTCGCGGTAGCGCTGTGCGGGCTCGTAGCCCACCGGCGTCGCGATACGCATCGTCGCGCCGCTCTTCGCGACGCCGAGCATCAGGGAGTGCAGCACGTTGTTCCCGTCGCCGACGTACGCGACGGTCACGCCGCGCAGATCGCCCTTGCGTTCGCGGATGGTGAACACGTCCGCGAGGCCCTGACACGGATGCGAGACGTCGGACAGCCCGTTCACGACCGGAACGGCTGAGTAGCGCGCGAACTCCTCGATCGTCTCATGCGCGTACGTCCGGAGCACGACCGCATCGACAAGCCGTCCGACGACGCGAGCGACGTCCGCGACGCTCTCCCTGCGGCCGAGACCGACCTCCTGTGGCGAGAGGTACACGCAGTGCCCGCCGAGCTCGGCCATCGCGACATCGAACGACAGCCTTGTGCGGAGGCTGGGCTTCTCGAAGATCTGCGCGAGGGTGCGCGCGCGTAGATGCGAATCGCGCGCGGCACGACGCGCCTTGAGCTCCGCGGCGCGATCGAGCAGCCCGCGGAGCTCGGCCGCGTCGAGGTCCGCGATCGAGACGAAGTGACGGGCGCGCGCAGCGACGGCCATCAGAGCGCCCGGAGGGCTGGCCGCCGTCGCTGGTCGACGAGATCGACGAGCGCGCGCGCCACGCGTTCGGCGTCGTGGCGGATCGTGTCCTGCTTCAGCCACAGATCGCGCGGGCCCGACCACTTATCGATGATCGGCGCGGTCACGGGGCGCACTCCGAGGGCGCGGATGCCCTCGAGCTCGTCGGCGGTCGGATCGAGAAGCTCGAGACCCTTCTCCGCGTAATGCTGACGAAGGTGCGCTGGTGGTGGATCGTCGTTCACGAGCGCGGCGTCAAGACCCGACCCACCGAGATAGTCCTGCGCCGTACGCACGTGATCGGAGAGGGACAGCGTGTCGGTCTGCCCGGGCTGGGTCGTCGTGTTCGCCACGTAGACGACGAGGCCCTCAGCGTTCGCGATCGCGCGAGCGATCTCGGGCACGAGGAGGCAGGCGCAGACCGTCGTGTACAGGCTTCCCGGCCCGAGCGTGATGAGGTCGGCCGACGCGATCGCCTCGACGCTTCCGGGCGTCGCGCCGACCTGCGTGTCCTTCAGGAAGACGCGCTCGATAGGCGCCTTTCCGGTCGCGCGCACGTTGACCTCGGTCTCTACGACGCTGCCATCGGTGAGTTCCGCGCAGAGGTGCGTGTTGTAAAGGGTGACCGGGAGGACGCGGCCGCGGAGCTTGAGCATCCGCGAAGCCTCCTGTACCGCTGCCAGGAACGATCCCTCCTGCTGCGTCAGCGCCGCCAGGAAGAGGTTGCCGAAGGCCATGCCGTTGAGTTCCTCGCTCTTGTCCGTCTCGAAACGGTGGTTGAAGAGCCGGGCGAGGACCGGATCGCCCTCCGCGAGGACGGTGAGCGCGTTGCGAATGTCGCCCGGGGCCGGCACATCGAGCGCGATGCGGACCTTGCCCGTCGACCGTCCGGAGTCGGTGACGGCAATGAGGCCGGTGATGTCGGAGGTGTACGCGCGCAGGCCGGCCATTACGGTCGGGGCGCCTAGACCGCCACCCACACACACGACCTTCAAAGCGTCCATCGCCGCATCTTCGCAGATATGCACGCTCTTGCTAGCCTGAGCCAGAAGTGAAGCGCGCAGGGACGTTCCTCCCGCTGTGGGCGCTGCAGTTCGTGATCGGGATCTTCGCCGTGCTGCTCGCTGTGGGCCTTTTCGCCGCGCTGGTCGGCAGCGTGGCGCGAGGACCGCAGACGTTCTTCGACGAGGTCGGCAAGACGGTGTCGCGGATCGCGCCGCAGCCACAGGCCGACGTCCGGACCGACGCCGAGCTCAAAGCGGTCATCAAGGCGTTGCCGGATGGACGCTTACGGGTCGCGAGCGTCGTTGGCGAGCAGGACCGCGTCGTCTTCACCGTGACCGCGGATCGTGCCGCCGTGAAGGCCGCGGCGCAGGCCGGTGACGAGCTCCGACTCTCCCGCACCGGGGATGTCGAGATCGCGCCGACGGGCATTCCGGGACTGGTCGACCGGCTCCAGCAGGCGATCGAGGAACTGCGCCGGTCCTGGTTCGGACCCTAACAACTCGCGGGCAAACGAAAGGGCCGCTACAGCAGCGGCCCATTTCGACTTGTTAGGGGTGCGCGACGGAGCTAGCTGGCCTTGCGGAGCTGCTCCAGCGCGCGGCGCGCGACAACCTGGCGCGCGACGAGCTCACCACGCCACTCCCGGCGACGCTCGAGTGCCTGGCTGAACCCACGCTGGTATGACCCAACGGCAAGGAAGCCGACGACGAGCATCCCGAACGCGACGCCGAAAACCAGACCTACGAAGAATGCGTCCATGACCGCCGTCCTTTCCCGCCGCTTGGTGGCGGAGACCATTTGCTGAACAGCGTCTTGAGCAACTGTCGTGCCATCTTTTGCGCCGCTCTCGACCAAGTCAGACGTCGGACGCATTCACGCGGTTCCGCGCACGCCCTGTTGACGAAACCGTTACCCGCCGAGCGTCTGGTCTATGGTTCCGCCTCAGAGAGTTGGCGGTGAGAACTGATTTCGCAGTCGACGCGCAGGGCCTCCGAAAGAGGTTCGGCGCTATCGAGGCGCTGCGCGGACTGGACCTCCGGATCCGTCCCGGCGAGATCTACGGCCTGCTCGGGCCCAACGGCTCCGGGAAGACGACGTTCATCCGCTGCGTCGCCGGGCTGCTGCGTCCGGAAGCAGGCACACTCACGGTCCTCGGCGGCGCGCCGCGCGCAGCGGTGAGCGCTGGACGCGTCGGTTACATGACGCAAGCACCAGCCCTGTACGGCGAGCTCTCCGTAAACGAGAACCTGCGCTTCTTCGCGGCGCTCCACGGCGTGCCGCACCCCGATGACCGCATCGAGGAAGCGCTGCGGACCGTCGACCTTCTCGATCGTCGCCATTCGGTAGTGAACACGCTGTCGGGCGGGATGCGGACGCGCGTTTCGCTGGCGGCCACCCTGCTCCATCGACCGAGCCTGATCCTTCTCGATGAGCCGACGGTCGGCGTCGATCCGCTGCTGCGCCAGGAGTTCTGGACCCACTTCCGCAAGCTGGCGTCGTCTGGCATCACGATGCTCGTGTCGAGTCACGTCATGGACGAGGCGTCGCGCTGCGATCGTCTGGGTCTCATCCGCGGCGGCGTCGTCCTTGCGGAGGGCAGCGCCAGCGAGCTCGTCTCGCGGGCCGGCACCCGCGATCTCGAGAGCGCTTTCCTCGCGCTCGCGGAGGCACGCTGATGGATCCGCATCGCGTCCGGGCGGTCGCCAAGCGGATCGTGCTCGGCTTTCGCCGCGATCATCGGTCGCTCGGACTGCTCTTCGCCGCGCCGATACTCGTGCTCTCGCTCGTTGGCGCGGTGTGGGGCGGGGCGACGGAGCGAGTGCCGATCGTCGTCGTCGCGACCGACCGGTTCTCGGGACCTCCTAGCGTTATCGACCGATTCCTCGCGTCGGATGCGATCCAAGGGCGGCGAGCGACGTTCGATGATGGCACCCGCCAGCTTCGTGACGGCGAGGCCGACGCACTCGTCTGGCTCGACAGCCCGAGCGCGACCCTGCATATCGTCATCGAGGGCTCCGATCCCCTTTCGAGCGGCACGATCGGCGGCGCCGTTCAGCGCGCGTTCACCGACGGCCTCGCGGTGCTCGGTCAGCTCTCGGGCCCAAAGGTCGTGATCGAGCAGCTCTACGGCGGAACCGACTACAGCCTGCTCGACTACCTCGCGCCGGTGCTCATCGCCTTCTTCGCGTTCTTCTTCATCTTCCTGCTCTCGGCGGTGTCGTTCCTGCGCGAGCGCACGACGGGCACGCTCGAGCGTCTGATGGCGACGCCACTCCGCCGCGGTGAGCTCGTCCTTGGTTATCTGGCCGGCTTCAGCTTCTTCGCTCTGCTGCAGGCGATCGTGATCCTGCTCTTTACTGTCTTGGTCCTTCAGGTCAACTACCGCGGCAGTCTCGCGACGATCTTCATCGTCGAAGGGGTCCTCGTCGTGGGCGCCGTGTCGCTCGGGCTGCTCGTCTCGGCGGCGGCGCGCAACGAGCTGCAGGCGGTGCAGTTCGTTCCGATCGTTCTGCTGCCGCAGGTCTTCCTCTCGGGACTGCTCATACCGGTGGACCAGCTACCCGATTACCTGCGCCCGGTCGCCGCGTTGCTGCCACTCACGTACGCGAACGAGGCGCTTCGAGCGGTGATGATCAGGGGCTACGAGCTCGCCGATCCTCTGGTCTTGCGGGACATCGGCATCCTCCTGGCCTTCGGGCTCGTCATGGCTATCGGCGCCGTTGCGTCGATCCGGCGGGAGGTCGCGTAGCGGAGACCGCGTCGCGGTCCGTCATGTTCTAGTCCATCGGCTAGATGCTTCTCATCAATTCGCCGTAGAGGAGCGCGCTGCGAGTCTCGGACGCGTATCGGCTCCCCCACTTGGGTCCATTCAGTCATTGCTCTTAGGACCTAGGTCCCCCCTACTAACGCCGACTTGAGCAAGGGCTCGAGCCATGGTGGGGAGTAGAGCGAGAAACGTGAGCCGTATAGCGATGCGCTGGCTGGCTGCGACGATCGTCGTCGCACTGCTGCTCGGCAACACAACGAGCCAAGCCGCAGCGTCCACGTTCGATCCGACGAAGATCGACGCGTCTTTCCTCGGCGAAGTCCTGGCTGATCCGACGTCAGACTTCGACGTCATCGTGCGCTCGGTGCCTGTTGAGAGACAGGGCCGGGCCGATCGAGCGTCCGCGCGCCGGATCGAGAACGCCGCGAAGTCGGTGACGAAGCTGGGCGGCACCCTGAAGCACATCCTCTCGATCGTCGGCGGCGTATCCGCCCGTCTCAAGGGCGTACACGTCCTGAAGCTGACGCGTGACGGCGACGTCGATTACGTCGTCAAGGATCAGAAGCTCAGGGCGCAGTTCGACCCCACCCTGGATAGCGTGAAGGCTGGATCACCGGGGATCATCGCGGTGGATGCTCCGCACGCGTGGTCACAGCTCGGCGTCACCGGCCGTGGCGTCGGCGTGGCGGTCGTCGACAGCGGTGTCTATCCGCATCCTGACCTCGCCGGCCGGATCGTCGCGGCGATCGACTTCACAAGCGTGGCGCCGACGGTCTCGAACATCCCGCTGAACGACCTCGGCGGTCACGGCACACATGTCGCCGGCCTCATCGCGGGCGATGGCACGCGCTCGGGTGGCCTGTACACCGGAGTCGCGCCGAACGCGAACATCATCGACGTCCGCGTCGTCAACGCTAACGGCGGCTCAAACGTCTCGATCATCCTGCGCGGACTCCAGTGGATCCTCGCCAATCGCGCGACATACAACATCAAGGTCGTCAACGTGTCGCTCGGCGCGACGCCAACCGGGAGCTACAAGTCGGACCTCATGGCGACCGCCGCGGAGATCCTCAACTTCGCGGGCATCGCGGTCGTCGTTTCCGCCGGCAACGCCGGTCCGCTCGCGGGCACGATCACGACGCCGGCGACCGATCCGTACGTGATCACCGTCGGCGCGCTCGACGACAACGGGACGCCGCTGCGGGCCGACGATCTCATGGCGACGTTCTCATCTCGCGGTCGCACTTTGTTCGACAACCTGGCAAAGCCGGACCTCGTCGCGCCGGGCCGCAAGATGGTCAGCCTTCGCGCACCGGGCAGCACGCTGGACGCGCTCTTTCCGGATCGCCAAGTGACAGTCCTCGGTGCGCTCTCGGCGGACTACTACCGACTCTCCGGTACCTCGATGGCCGCGCCGGTGGTCGCGGGGACGATCGCGCTCATGTTCGAGCGCAACCCCAGCCTCTCGACGGCGCAGGTTAAGAAGCGTTTGAAGTCCAGCGCGACATCACTCTCGTTCGGCACGGCGTCGGATCGCGGCGCGGGCCTCGTGAACGCATACGGCGCGGCGGCGTCGGTGAACCCCGACAAGGAGTACGGCACGGATCGCGTGAGCGACGCGTTCGCAAAGGACATGAAGGTGTTCATACAGGGCCAGCCCTTCGTGTGGCGCGACCTCACCTACCACGGCGGCGTCGACTCCGCGGGCACAAGCTGGGAAGGCGTGACTTGGGAGAACGTGCGCTGGGACGCCGTCACCTGGGAGAACGTCATGTGGGAAGGCTTCACCTGGGAGGGCGTCACCTGGGAGGGCGTCACCTGGGAGGGCGTCACCTGGCAGTCCACCGATCAGCAGGCCACGGGCGCGCAATCAGGGACCGGCACGACCTGGGACCCGGTCGACTAAGGGGGGCGTGATGGATCAGAAGCAGCTCATGAAAACGTATGTCCTCTTCGTCGCAGCGCTCGGTGTCGCCGCGCTCGCGCAGTCGCTGCGCACGGTGAGTTTCGACCGCGTCGACCCACTGATGCTCGTGATCCTCATCGGTCTTGCCGCCGCCGCCCAGCGGATGCCCGTGTTCCTGTTCCGCTCTTCGGCGATCTCG
>CAJDUG010000028.1_pt1 | contig 32561 bp, 29 predicted proteins | sample 7390021 | NCBI WGS metagenome assembly CAJDUG01 (sample SAMEA7055676, study PRJEB34461) | soil metagenome | biome: terrestrial ecosystem; feature: Peninsula; material: soil | place: Antarctica | collected 2016
CGTCGATGCGCGTCGAGTGAGGTGTGGGCGCGCGTGTTGGTCTGGAGCCACTGCTCGCGCGACGCGCGCAGGACATCCCAGATGACCGCGAGCATCGTCGTGAGGAGCTCGTTCTTCGCCGCGTCGCCAATGACCTCGTGGAAGCGGATGTCCTCCTCGACGTACGTCTCGCCGGCTGCGACCTTCCGCTCCTGCGCGGCGAGGATCTCGCGGAGCTCCGCGATCTGTGCGTCGCTGATCCGCGTGGCCGCGAGCGCAGCGAGCGCCGGCTCGATCAGGCCGCGGAACTCGATGACGTCCGGAACGCTGTGTCCGCGCGCGATGAGGCTGTGCAGCGGCCGAACGAGATCGTCGGGCGCGACCTGCCGGACGAATGTGCCGCCGCCCGCGTGCGTCTCGACCACCCCGAGGAGCTCGAGCGTGCGGAGCGCTTCGCGCACCGACGCCCGCGAGACCTGGAACTGCTCGGCGAGCGCGCGCTCTGGCGGGAGCTGATCGCCGGGACGGAGCTCGCCCTTTTCAAGGAGCGACTCGATCTGCTCGACGATGCTCTGGTAGAGCCTGCTGCGCCGGATGGGCTCGATAACGGCCAGTGGGTCGCCAGGGGCGTCAACTGTGCCGAGGCTGTTTCGTCCCTGGCTTATGTTTCCTGAAGGCAGGGTGTTGCATACTCTCAGAAACATGCCACTTATCGGAAACACAACCTCGCGACCCGAGATCCGCAGCTTAACGCGCGGACTACAGGAGATTGTCCAAGATCGGCTTCCTCCAGGTTGGTCGGCCCGCGTGACGAATATCGCGAAGGTTAGAACGAAAACAGCCTCACCCGATGCCTTACTGAAGATAAAGGCGCCGAATGGCGTCACCGGCGTCATCGGCGTGGAAGTGAAGCGATTCGCCGGGCCTTCGTCGATCGAAAAGGCCGTGCAGCAACTGGCGCGCTACTCGGACGTTGGCGGTCTCGTCGTTGCGCCTTACCTTCCCCGCAGCGCTCGCGAGCAGCTCGTTGCCGCGGGCATTGGATACGTGGACCTGACTGGAAACGTCGAAATCCGGACGACTGAACCGGCGCTATTCATGCGTGATGTAGGAGGGACACGAAATCCGTGGCGGGCGAGTTCGACGCCCGTCAGCCTTCGCGGTCCATCGGCCGCTCGCATCGTTCGCGCACTGTGTGACTTCACGCCGCCGATTGGCATACGGGAACTGGCATCACGAGCAAGTGTCACGGCCGGATACGTGTCGCGTCTGCTGCCATTGCTCGAACGCGAGGGCTTGATCGAAAGAGCAGTTCCGCTCGACTCCATGCCCGACCGTGCCGGACAGGAACGGTCTTTGATCGGTTACGAACGGCGTGGCCCGATTGTGCTTTCCGACTGGAAGGGGCTGATTGATCGTTGGTGTATGGACTACTCGTTCGACAGGACGAGCACCATGTCCCAGTTTCTGGAACCTCGTGGCGTCGATGCTGTCTTGGCGAACATGAGGCGACTGAAGACGCGCTTAGTGCTCACGGGGCCGGTAGCAGCAAGCCGCGTTACCTCAGTTGCGCCAACACTGGTTGTAACTGCGTTCACTGAAAGCGCTCGCAGAACAGCCGAGCAGTTGAACCTGACATCCGTCCAACGAAGCGGCAACGTGCTCCTCGCCGAACCCTTTAGCGATGTGGTCTATGAGCGGAGTTCGTCCGCCTCCGGGCTGGAGTATGCGGCGTTTTCCCAGGTCCTAGCCGACCTAAAGACGACGCCGGGTCGTGGCGTGGCCGAGGCTGAGGCCTTGGCCGACTGGATGAGCGCCAACGAATCGGAGTGGCGCCGTGCCTGAGCTGATTTATGTCGCGGCCCGGCGGGCACTTCTTGACGCGCTCGAAGCCCTTGGAAAGGAGCGCGACGCCGTGGTGCTAGTGGGAGCTCAGGCGGTTCACATGTATGTCCCCGAGGCGGTTAGCCGCGTCGTTGACTACACGACAGACGGAGATCTTGGGATCAATCCGCAAATGCTCTCCGGACGTCCTGATCTGGACAGCGCGATGAGGGCTGGTGGATTCGAACCGGCCAAGGATCCCAAGGGGAATCCGATGCCAGGCGCGTGGCAGTCGAAACCTCTTCCCGGCGCGCCTAAGGGAGTCGTCGTTGATTTGCTGGTGCCGACGGGACTTAGCGAGAACCCAGCGTGGCGTGCAGCCCGCATCGATGGCCAAGTGACAGGTGCGGCTCGCTACGCGCGAGGAATCGAAGCCGCCCTCGTCGACAATGCGAAGCAATTCGTAAGAGCCCTTGAAGATGCTGACACGCGTCGCTTCGAAATCAGTGTCGCCGGACCGGCGGCATTGTTGATTGCCAAGTTGATCAAGCTCGGCGAACGGGTTGGGACCAAGAGACAGGACGACAAGGACGCTTTTGAGATTTTCAGGCTGCTTCAGCAGCCAGTCGAGGACCTCGTCGCCGGTTGGCGAAAGGCGGAGTCCGCGCCGTTGAGCAAGGATCTTGCGGCCGAGGCGAAGGCTTTGCTGGCGAGGCTCTTCGCCGAGGATCGGGCACCCGGCGCTGAGATAGCAGGGAAGTACGTTCGGGGTTCGGATGATCCCGACATCGTCACGCAGAGCGCTCGGACTCTTGCTCGAGAGTTGCTTCGGGCGTTGGATGCCAAGACCGACAGGTAGCCCCGTTACTCCCGAGCCCGTCAGCTCGGCGAACGGGACCTTCATGGTTTGGTCAAGACGATCGCGTTGGGGAGAGGGCGGCCCGGGCCGACTTTGTACGCGCCGTCGAACCAGATCGCCGACGTGCCGCCGCCGTCGAGATTCAGCGCATCCCGTACACCGAGCGCCCGCAGCACATGAGCGGACTCGGTGACCGTGGCGTTCGTCACGAGGGTCAGAAAAATGTGCACGCCGTCGGAGCCGATCGATCCCTTCATGCTCCGCAGCTTCTGGGCGTCGCTCTGCTCGCTCTCGGAATTTACGACGACTCCGTCCTGCACCAGCAGCGGGTACATCGTTAGACCCGCCGTGATCGGAGCCAGAGACAGCCGCTCCCGTGCGTACACGCTGCTGCGTCGGTAGAACGTCGGCGTGCTGCCCGTGAACGTGACCAGGCCGGTCTGGGTGGTCGCGAGCGACGGCAGATTGAGCCACTTGCGCAGGTTGCTGTCGTAGACGGCGTACTCGAACGAGTTCACCTTCCCCGCGCAGTCGGGGTAGTCGGGCGGGCAGAGGTACGTGCCGTTCATCCCCGCGTAGGCGCCATTCTCGGCGGCGTACTGCGCCAGCGGCTTCACCGGGCAATCCGCGCGACAGACACTGGTGTTCGCGGCGACCGTCTTCACGGTGACGTCGGCGAGCCGCTCCTTGAGCAGATGAACGACAAAGGTGCCGCGAGCCGTCGGCACGCTGATCACGCTGTACCCCGCGTTGCTTGGCACCGCGGGTGGCCCCGAGGTTGCTTCGACGTTGGCGTTGCCGGCGGCGACGACAAAGCGCAGACGCGACGTCACCGTCGTGCCGCCGCTCGTCAGCGTGACCTGACCGGTCACCGCATCGTCAGGCACCTTCAACACGACGCGTGACGCGCTGACGTCCACGACGTGGGCGTTCACGCCGCCGATGGCGGCCGCACTCACCTCGCCGAGGTTGGCTCCGATGACGGTGATCGTGATGCCCACCGGTCCGGTCGTCGGGCTGAAGCTCGAGATGCTCGCCGGTCCCGCGGGCGCGCACGCCGATGCGACGCAAAGGGCGCTGAGCAGATAAGCGATGCGGCGCAGCGGCATGCTCTTTTCCCGGGTCGAATGCTAGCCCTTGCCCTCTTTCGCGTAGGGGATGCCGTCGGCGGCCGGCGGCGTGGACCGTCCGACGACGCCCGCAAGGATGACGATGGTCATGAGGTAGGGCAGAGCGGAGTACCAGTAGGTCGGGATCGACTTCATGATCGTGCCAAGGTCGCCCGCAGCGGGATGGACGACCACGATGAATCCGAAGGCCGTCGCGGTGCCGAAGAGAAGGGCTCCGAGGAACGATCCGATCGGGGTCCAGCGACCGAAGATCACCGCGGCGAGCGCGATGAAGCCGCGGCCGTTGGTCATGCCGTTCTGGAAGGAGCCGGTCGACTCGAGCGTGAGATACGCGCCCGCGAGTCCGGCGATCGCGCAGCCGATGATCACGTTCATGTAGCGCTGCCGGAACACGTCGATGCCGACCGTATCGGCCGCCTTCGGGTGCTCGCCTACCGCGCGGGTGCGGAGGCCCCAGCGCGTGCGGAACAGCGCGACCTGGGACACGAGTACGAGCACGAGCACGCTCATCGCGATCGGGCCCTGATCGAGGAACATCGAGAGGATCGGGCCGAGGAACGGAAGGTCGGCGAGCTGATCGGGGAGATCGAAGGGCGGAACGACACCCGCGCCGCCCCGTCCCGACGGCGTGATGATGAGACGGTTGAGGTAGCCGGTCACGCCGAACGCGGCGATGTTCATCATCGTGCCGGCGATGATCTGATCGGCGCGCACGGTCACGGTGAGCCAGGCGTGGAGCAGACCGAGTACGGCCCCGGTGGCGACGGCGGCGACGATGCCGAGCAGGACCGCCGGGAAGCTGCCGAGCGATTCGTTCAGGGCGAAGCCCGTGAGGTAGCCGAAGAATGCCGCCATCAGCATGATCCCCTCGATGCCGATGTTCACGACCCCGGATCGTTCGTTCAGCACGCCGCAGAGCGCGCCGAGCGCGATCGGGGTGGCGAGCGCGAGGATGATCGGGAGGAGGTCGGGCATCACTTCGAAGAGGTAGAGGACGAGCTCCCAGAGCAGCCGCGGGATCGCCAGGAGGTCCATCAGCGCGCCGCGCTCGTCGGCGGCGAGCCACCCCATGAGCCCGTGACCGTCGCCATCTCGGTGATCTCGACCTTCGGAGCGCGCACGCGGAAGACCTTTCGGACGATGAGGTCGGCCGCGAGGAACAGGATGACCAGCGCCTGGATGATGTCGATGACCTCGATCGGAACGCTGGTCTCGATCTGCATGAGCGGGGCGCCGGCCCGGAACGCTCCGAACAGGATCGCCGCGAAGAGGATGCCGATGGGATCGGAGCGGCCGAGGAGCGCCACGGCGATCGAGTCGAAGCCGACGGACGCGGTGATGCCAGGGGCGTAGAAGCCAGTAACGCCGAGGATCTGGATCGCACCCGCCAGACCCGCGAGCAGCCCGGAGATCGTCATCGTGAGCGCGGTGATGAACACCGGCCGCATACCGGCATACCTCGCGGCGCTCGGGTTCGCGCCGACGGTCCGTATCTCGAACCCGAGCGTGGTGCGGTCGAGGATCCAGCGGATGGCGAAGATCGCCGCGACCGCGAAGACGATGCCGAGGTGCAGATTGCGGCCAAAGAGGATCGGTAACGCACTCTCGCCGATCTCGCCGGTGCGCGGGAAGGAGAAGCCGGGCGCCCGTACGAGGTCATTCACGGCCCACGTGAGCAGCAGCGCCGCGGCGCTGTTGAGCATGATCGTGGTGACGACCTCGTGGGCGCCGGTGCGCGCCTTCAGGTAACCAGGGATGAACCCGTACATCGCGCCACCTGCCGCACCGGCAAGCATCGCGAGCGGCATCGCGACGATCGTCGGCGCGGTCGCGAGCGACGCGCCCGTGACCGCGGCAGCGAAGGCCCCGACGAGGAACTGACCGGCGACGCCGATGTTGAAGAGACCGGCCTTGAGGCCAAGACCGACCGCGAGCCCGCCGAACATCAGCGGCGCGGCGGAGACCAGCGTGTTGGCGATGGCGGTGCCGCTGCCGAACGATCCCGCGAGGAGGCGCGCGTACGCGGCCAGCGGGAGCAGCGGGTCGAAGCCTGTGCTCGTGAACGTGCTCGAGACGATGATGACGACGGCGGCGACCGCGAACGCGAGCACGATCGAGTAGACCGGCACCTGTGCCACCGCCCACTTCGGCGCCAGGCGTGCGCGCCAGGTCACGAACGCGCCTCGCCCGTGGCCATGAGCAGACCGACCTTCTCGCGCTGCGCCTCGGCCGCGGCGAAGGTTCCCACGATGCGGCCGCGATACATGACCAGGATGCGATCGGAGAGGTCAAGCACCTCGTCAAGCTCGGCCGACACGAGCAGCACCGCGACGCCCGCATCGCGCCGTTCGATCACCTGTTTGTGGATGAACTCGATGCTGCCGACGTCGAGGCCTCGTGTCGGTTGATCGAGGATCAGCACCCTCAGGTCGTGACGGAACTCCCGCGCGACGACGACCTTCTGCTGGTTGCCGCCCGAGAGCGTCGCTGCCGCGACGTCCAGTGAGGACGCGCGAACGTCGAACTCCTTTGCCAGGCGACCGGCCTCGGCGCGGATCGGGCGGTCCTGGCGCACGAAGCCACCGAGCCCGCCGGCGTACGGCGGCTCCGCGTAGCGCGTGAGGACGAAGTTGTCCGGCAGCCGGTAGGGGAGTACGAGCCCGAAGCGCTGGCGGTCGGCGGGCACGTACGCGATGCCAAGGTCGCGGCGCGTCTCGACGCTGAGCCGCGTGATGTCGCGCCCGGCCACGCGGATCGTGCCCGCGATGGGTTTGCGCAGGCCGACGATGCATTCCACGAGCTCGTCCTGCCCGTTGCCGCCGACGCCGGCGATGCCGACGATCTCGCCGGCCCGGACGCCGAGATCGACGCCCCGGCACACCTCGTGGCGCCGGTCGTCGGTCGCGCGCAGTCCGCTCACCTCGACCACCACGTCGCCGGGATGCGACTGCCCACGGTCGACACGCAGCGACACGGCGCGGCCGACCATCAGCTCGGCCAGCTCGTCTTCGCTCGTCTCGGCCGGCTTCCGAGTGCCGACGACCTTGCCGCGGCGGATCACCGTGATCCGGTCCGCGATCTCCTGGACCTCGTCAAGCTTGTGGCTGATGAAGATGATGCTCGTGCCCTCTTCGCGCAGTCGCCGCAGCACGCCGAAGATCTCGCGCGTCTCCTGCGGCGTCAGTACGGCGGTCGGCTCGTCGAGGACAAGGATCCGCGCACCGCGATAGATCGCCTTCAGGATCTCGACACGCTGCTGCTGACCAAGCGAAAGCTGGTCCACACGCGCGGATGGATCGATCGTGAAGCCAAGCCGATCGGCGAGCTCGCGGATGCGCCGCTCGGCCGCGCGCATGTCGAGGAGCTGCCCGCCTCGTGTGATCTCCTGGCCGAGCACGACGTTCTCCGCGACGCTGAGGACAGGAACGAGCATGAAGTGCTGGTGCACCATGCCGATACCACGTGCGATCGCGTCGGCCGGATCGCGGATGACGACCGGCTTGCCATCGATGAGGATCTCACCCTCGTCGGGCGTCACCAGACCGTAGAGGATGTTCATGAGCGTCGACTTGCCGGCGCCGTTCTCGCCGAGCAGCGCGTGGATCTCCAGGGCGCGGAGTTCGAGGTCGATCGCGTCGTTCGCGAGCGTTCCGGTGGCGAAACGCTTGGTGATGCCGCGCATCTCGAGGACGGGCGAGGTCTGGGTCATCGCACGCATACTCCGTCGGCCGCGACCGGCTTCGCCGGCCGCGGCCGAGCCCCATTCAACGGCCCCGAGGGCCGGCCCGCTTCGTCTTCCGCGTCAGATGGTCGGGGTCACGGTATGGGCTTGAGCTTGCCCGACTTCATGTCCGCCGTGGCCTGCTTGAGCTTGTCCTCGAGGCCGGCCGGGATCGGACTGAGATTGCGTATCGCTGACACGCCGACGCCATCGTTGGTCGTGTCGTTCGTGAAGTTGCCGGTCTGCTTGCCCTTGTCCTTGAAGCGCTTGATCGCGTCGCGCGTCGAGTTGAGGAGCTTCTTCTCCGCGCTGGTGACGATGCAACCCTTGAGGTCGGGCAGGGCATCGTACTGGTCGACGTCGACGCCGATGCCATAGACCTTCGCGTTGCATGCGGCGCGGAGGACGCCCACGCCGGTGAGGCCGGCTACCTGGAAGAGGACGTCGGCCCCCTGGCCGATCATCGTCTTGGCCGAGGCCTCGCCTTTATCGGGGGCGTTGAAGTCGCCGACGTAGTTCACGAACACCTGGACGTTCGACTTCACCGATTTCGCGCCGTTCTCGTAGCCCTTGATGAATGCCACGACCGGCGGGACGTCCTCGCGTCCGCCGACTGCGCCGATCTTCCCGCTCTTGCTGATCGTGCCGGCGACGATGCCGGCGAGGTAACCGGACTGCGCCTCGTTGAAGAGGATGCCCTGGTAGTTCGCTGGGATCGTGCCCTTGCACGCCTTGTCATTGGCGTCCGCCGCGACGCAGATGAACTGGTCGACGCCGAAGAACTGGATCGTGGGGTTGGCCTGCGCGGCCTTGAGCGTGTCGCTGCCGATGAGGAATCCGACCGTCACGATGACGTCGTATTTCTGGTCGATGAACTGCTGGATGTTCTGCTTGTAGTCGGCGATGTCCCTGGTGACGATGACCTGTGCGGCGCCGCCGATGGCCTTCGCGCCCTCCTGGACGCCTTTCCAGGAGTACTCGTTGAAGGACTTGTCCTCGAGCGCCCCGATGTCGGTCACCATGCCGACCTTGAGACCGCTTCCGGAGCCCGGGAGCGCGCCGCACGCGGCGACGGTGAGGCCCGTGGCAACCAGGATCGCGAGAAGACGCTTCATTGGTCCGTCCGACCTCCCTCTAATCCGTCGCGAGCGACCCGTGAGGTCCACCGCGCGACGCGGCGATTCTAGGCCTAGGCGAAGCGTCCTAGCGGAACCACGCCTCCTCCAGCACGCGCATCACGTTGCCGCCGATCGCCTTGGCGATGTCGCCGTCCGAGTAGTCGTGCTTCACCAGCCAGCGCACGATGTTCGGGAACGCTTCGGCCGGGTTCTCGATGCCGTCGACGAACTTGACCTCCTCGAACGCCTGCGCCCCGTGCGCGGACTTGATCGAGAGCTGCTTGGCGAAGTAGTGGTGGAGTCCCACGTGGTCGCCGAAGAGCGTGTCCGGCCCGAAGGCGACGTGGTCGATGCCGACGAGATCCGCGCAGTATTCGAAGTGCTCCATGAAGCCCTCGATCGAGTGCTTCGGGTGCTTCTTGGTGAGCGTCGTGTGTGGAGCGGCTTCGATACCGATCACGCCGCCCTTGGCGGCCATCGCCTTCAGAACGACGTCCGGCTTCATGCGCTTGGTGTCCCAGAGGCCACGGGCGCCCGCGTGCGTGATGAAGATCGGCTTGTCGCTCACCTCGATGGTGTCCAGACAGGTCTGGTCCCCGGAGTGAGAGATGTCGATCGCGATGCCGAGCTTGTTCATGCGCCGCACCGCCTGGCGTCCGAACTCGGTGAGCCCGCCGTCCCTGGCTTCCTTCAGTCCGCTGCCCAGTGTGTTCGCCTCGCTGTAGGCGATGCCTGACGAGCGGATGCCGAGCCCGTACAGGATGTCGAGGCGGTCGACCTCGTTCTCGATCGCGGTGGCCGCCTCGAGCGAGGCGATGAACGCGATCTGGCCGTTCTCCTTGGCGCGGCGGATGTCGTCGATCGTCTCGCCGCGGACGATGAAGTCCTGATGCGCGATGTCGGAGAGACGCATGCCGAGGTCGTAGATGATGTCGTCCCACTTCCAGCCGGCCTTCGACGTGATCGTGGCCGTGCCGTCCATGAGGCAGTCGAACACGGCGTCGAGACCTGACTGGGCCATACCGGCGTAGCCGGTCCAGTCACGACCCTGACGGCGGTAGTCGGCGAGCTCGGCGAAGTCCTCGGGGACGACGAAGCAGTGGTCGTGCAGCGACACTGAGAGGTGCTCGTCGAGCAGACGCTGGACGCGCTGCTCCTGCGCGTCGCTGACCTCCACCTTGCGGGAGGGAACTCGGTCGAGCTCCTTCGCGAGCTTGAACTCCCGGTAGTCGGTGCCGCCCTCGAGGTACTGGAAGCTCTTGTAACCGGAGTACTTCGTGCGCTTGCCGATGTCCGCTGTCTTCATGTCGTCCTCCCCTGCGCGTATGACCGATATTAGCGACGGCGGCGAGGGTCAAGCGCGTCGCGCAGACCATCACCCAGGAAGTTGAACGCGAGCACGACCACGGTGATCGCAAGACCCGGATAGATCGCGAGCGCCGGTGCCGTGAACACGTACTGCTGCGCGCGCTGCAGCATGTTGCCCCACGACGGCACCGGCGGCTGAACGCCGAGGCCGAGGTAGCTGAGGGCCGACTCCGTGAGGATCGCGAACGCCACGCCGAGCGTCGCCGATACGACCAGCGAGGGGATCGCCTGCGGAAGGATGTGGCGCACGAGCAGACGCCGCGCGGGCACGCCGAGAGAGACCGCGGCGACGACGAACTCCGCCGTTTTCCAGCGCAGCGTCTCGCCGTAGACGACGCGCGCGACCGGCATCCACGAGAGCACGCCGATCACGAACACCAATGTCGCGATGCCCGTGCCGAGCACGGTGACGACGACGAGGATGAAGAAGAACGCGGGCACCGCGAGCATCCCGTCGGTGAAGCGCATGAGCACGGCCTCGAGCCAGCCACCGTTGAAGCCCGCGACCGCGCCGATGATGACCCCGATGAGCAGCGCGGCGAGCATGGCGGCCACGCCGACGAGGAGCGTGACGCGACTGCCATGAAGCAGCCGGCTCAGGACGTCGCGTCCCAGCTCGTCGGTGCCGAGGGGATGTGCAGCGGTCGGACCCAGGAGGCCCTGGGCGGGGTTTGTCGCCTCGGGTGCGATGGTCCACACGAGCGGGCCGAAGATCGCGAGTACCGCGATGGCTGCGAGCGTCGCGAGCGCGGCGTAACCGAGGCGCGTCATGCGATCCGTATCCGTGGGTCGATGCGCGTGTAGGCGAGGTCCACGAGCAGGCTCGTCGCGACCGCGATGGCCGCGACGACGACCGTCAGGCCAGTGATCAGCGGGTAGTCCCGTCCCTGCGCCGCTTCGAGCGCGAGTCGGCCCATTCCCGGCCAGCTGAAGACGGCTTCCGTCACCACGGTCCCGCCGAGGAGGCGCGGCACGAGCGCGCCGATCGCGCTGACCACCGGGATGAGCGCATTGCGCAGCACATGGCGTGTCAGGACGAGTCCTGGCCCGAGTCCCTTTGACGCTGCCGTACGGATGTAGTCCTCATGCAGGACCTCGATGGCGGCCGAACGCATGAAGCGCACTACTGTCGGGAGGACCGTTGTGGCGAGCACGACCGCGGGCAGCACGAGGTGCCGCAAGCGATCCACGAGCGTGTCGTCGGCTATCGCCGTCACGCCCGCGGATGGGAGCACTCGAAGCGAGACGGCGAAGATGAGGATCAACACGATCCCGAGCCAGAAGACGGGCACCGAGAGGCCGATGGCGCTCACCAGGCTGAGGAGGTGATCGAGGAAGGAGCCGCGCCGGAGCGCCTGGATAAGTCCGATGGGGATGCCGATCGCGATGGACAGCACGAGGGCAGCGCCTGCCAGCGTGAGAGTGTTCGGCAGCCGCTCGCCGATCCGCTGCGTCACCGGCTCGTCGGTAAGGAGCGAGGTGCCGAGGTCGCCGCGGACGGCGCCGCTGGCCCACTCGACGTAGCGCTCGGCGACAGGCTTGTCGAGGCCCATGCGCTTGATCAGAGCTTCGCGCTGCTCGGCGGTGACATCGAAGCGCATCACCGAGGCCGGTCCACCCGGCGCGAGATTCACGAAGAAGAAGGTGAGGGCGCTCGCGAAAACGATCACGAGCGCCCCCAACGCCGTCCGCTGGAAAAGAAAGCGGATTACTTCGGAGCCAACCACCATTCGCCGAGGTAGTGCATCGCGTCGCGGAGTCCTAGCTCCGGCACACCCTTGAGCGACGAGCTCAGCACGTCGATCTCCTGCGGGTACCAGAGGAAGAGGTAGGGCAGCGTCTCGGACGTGTACTGCTGTAGCTGCTTGTACACGGCCTTGCGGGCTTCGAGGTCGCCGGCGGCCTGGCCCTGCACGAGAAGGTCATCGAGCTTGGGGTCCTGGTAGCCCGGGATGTTGAAGCCCTTGCCCGCGGCGCTCGAGTGGTAGTAGGGGAACACGTCCGGGTCGCTCGGGTAGGTCCACCAGTTCACGCTGGCCGTGTACTCGCGGCGCACCACGACCTTCTGGATGTAGGCGTTCCATTCCATCGTGTTGAGATCGGCGATCACGCCGACCTTCTTGAGGTCCTGCTGGATGAGCGCGTTCACGGGCTCGAGGACACCGCGCTGCCCCACGTCCATCGTGAAGCGGAACGGCTTGCCGTCCTTCTGGAGCACGCCGTCGCTGCCCGGCGTCCAGCCGGCCTCCTTGAGCAGCGCCGTGGCCTTGGCCGAGTCATACGGGTACTTCGACGCGAGCGACGGGTCGTAGTACGCCGCGAGCGCCGGTGTGATCGGGCTGTTCGCGATGGATCCGTAGCCCAGCTCCACTGACTTGATGATCGCCTGACGGTCGATCGCGTGAACGAACGCCTGACGGACGCGAACGTCGGTGAATCGGCTGTCTGTCTGATTCAGCGAGAGCCAGTAGTACTGCACGAGCGGGCGTGACACGACAACGAGGCCGGCCGCGCTCTTCACCCGCTCCACTGCCGCCTTGTTGTCCAGGATCATGATCTGCAGGTCGCCCGAGAGCGCCTGCGCGATCTGAGTGTTCGGGTCGGCGACGACTGTGAAGACGACCTTGTCGAGGTACGGCTTCGGCCCGAAATAGTTCTCGTTCCGCACGAGCGAGACGCTCTGACCCGACGTGTACTTGTCCACCTTGAATGGGCCGGTGCTGACCGGGATGCCCTTGTTAAAGGAGGTCGTCTTGAGCGGGTCCGCGGACAGCACGTGCTTGGGCAGGATGCCGGCGTTGTACGCGAGGAACGATGGCAGAGCAGCGAACTTCCGGCTGAGGTCGAAGCGCACGGTGGTCGGGTCGACCACGGTGACGCTCTTGACCGCCGCGTAGCTCGCCCGGTTCTGCGCGCCGAGGTCCGGCTTGAGCACGATGTCGTTGAAGGTGAAGGCGACGTCGTCGGCGGTGAACGGCTTGCCGTCGCTCCACTTCACTCCGCTGCGGAGCTTGAACGTCCAACTCAGGCCATCGGACGCGGTCGTCCAGCTCTCGGCGAGATCAGGTGCCGGCGCGAGGTCCTTGCCCGGCTTCGTCAGGCCGTCAAAGATCGCGCGATTGATGAGCAGCGACTCGATGAAGGCGTTCGGGCTCCACGGGTTGAGCGTGGGGTCCGCGCCGATCGGGATCGTGACGGTCCCGCCCGCGACCGGCCCGGCCTGCGCGGACGGAGCGGTGGTCGCGCCGGGCGAGGTCGTGCTGGTGCACCCCATCGCGAGCGCCGCGACGACGATGAGCGACATGACACGTAGATGTAGGCCGAGCTTCATGGCATCCCTCCCGCGCCGTGTGTTGTGCCGAGTTTAGGCCTCGCCCACGTTTCTGTGTCCGGTAGCGGTTGCCCCCACTAAGCCTGGGCGAAGACCTCGTAGCGTTCGACACCCGTTATCTGGCCGGCGCCGGCCGCCATGGCCTGCTCTCGCAACTTAGTCGCGGCCTCTTCGCTGGACTGAAGGGCTGCCTCGCTCTCAAAGAGCGTGACGCTAAATCCCACTCCGGTCTTGCGGTCAACGAGCCAGTAGCCGCCCTTGAACCCGGCGAGCTTCTTCGCGTTCGGGAGCACTTTCTCCTTGATCAGGCGGATAGCCTCGTCGATGCGCGCTGGCTCGCCTTTAAAACGTGTAACTCGTGCGTGCATGTAGTTACCTCCCTGGCCAAGTCTGGCCGATGCGGAAAACTACACCTCCTCACCCGCGAAGATGGACATCACGAGCGTTACCCAATCGGCCCCTTGCGTTGCTGCGGATCGGGACTACACCTAGGACGTTCCTCCGGACCCGCAGCATCGTCCGTGCCCTAGTGCCGGCGAGGTGCTCCACAGGCCCCCCTGAACAGTCTTTGCCGCGTGCCGCCGCGGCAGCCTAGTCCCAGCGGGCACGACGCACGCTCGGCGATACACGTCGAGCGTCGAAACACATAACGGGGAGGATCACATGACGGCTTTTGAGGATCTCGCGAAGAAGTGGACCGAAGCGTTCAACCGACACGACGCGCGCGCCGTGGCTGCGAATTACGCGCAGGACTGCGTCGCATACGACCCCAGCCTGCCCGAGCCGCTGAAGGGTCGAGCGGCGATCGAGAAGGACGCCGCGGACTTCTTCCGCGCGTTCCCCGACCTGCGGATCGAGGTCATCAACATCTTCGAGAAGGGTGACCGCGCCGCCGGAGAGATCAAGATGACCGGCACGAACACCGGACCGCTTGCCACGCCGATGGGCGAAGTTCCCGCGACAGGCAAGCGCATGGACCTGCGTGGTGCTCTGATCGGCCGCATCAACGCGGAGCATCTCCTCATCGAGGAGCGGCGTTACTACGACACCGGAACGCTGATGCAGCAGCTCGGCCTCGCACCAGAGGTGTCGGAGCCGGTCGCCGCGCGATAGCAGACTCGAGCTCAAACGAGGTGAAGCCCGGTCGCCTTTCGACCGGGCTTCTCTTCGTGAGTTCCAGGCAGGGGCCCTCCGCCTAGTGAACCGGTACCGGTCCGCTGTGCGGAAAGGCAACCACATAGATCACGAACGCCGCGTAGAAGATCCCCAGCGACGTCAGCTCGCGGCCGGAGATGTGATCTCCGGTGCGCAGGAAGATCTGGAGCAGCAGGCCGGCGCCGATCGCGATGACCGCGGAGGCGATCGCGAACTCGTTGAGCACCCAGGGCGTGAACCACAGGCCCACCGTGACGGGGATGCACGACTGGAACACCATCGCGCCGCTGATGTTGCCCATCGCGAGGGTGTCCTTGCGGCGGCGGATCCAGAGGACGCTGTTGAACTTCTCTGGGAGCTCCGTGGCCAGCGGCGCGATGATGAGTGAGAGCACGAGTGGCGAGAGGCCGAAGAGCGTCGCGAACGTCTCGATCTGCCCGACGAAGAGGTTCGCCCCGAACACGATGGCCGCGAGCGCCACGAAGACCTGAAGGAGGACCGCCCGCGTCTTGGGGGTGGCCAGCTTTCGCTGGAAGTACAGGGCGTTCTTCTTCTCGTGGTCCTCGGTGCGTGGGTCGCTCGCGGTCTGCTTCACGTAAAGGACGTAGGCCCCGATCAGGAGCGCGCCGGCGACGACGCTCAGCGCGAACGGCTTCTCGAAGAACGGCAATCCGAGGACGATCGCGAAGATGTACATCGCGAGGAAGAAGCGCAGATCGCGCGCGACGACGACCCGGTTGATGGTGAGGTAGGCCTTGCGACGGCCGCGGCGCGCGTACGCGAGGACGGCCACGCCGGTCACGAACATAGCCGCTGTCGACAGCATGAACGGCGCGCCGAGGATCGCGCCGATGCCGACCTCCTCCGCCGCAGCGGTACGGACGAAGATGATCGCGATGATGGGGATCATCGTCTCGGGCAGCGCGGTGCCGACCGCGGCGAGCACGCTCCCGACCATGCCTTCGGACAGGCCCATCTTCTCGCCAAGCCATTCGATCCCGTTGGTGAAGAGCTCGGCGCCGGCCAGGATCACGATGAACGCGGTGATAAGCAGGACGACGTCGATAAGGAGCTGCATCGGCTAGGGGTTCAGATTAGCGGGCGGGGCGTTGCGGCGCTCGCGGATCATCCGAACGAGCGGCAGGAACAGGAGCACGAGCGCGAGGATCATCAGGATGGCGGCGAGCGGGCTCGCGAAGAAGATCGTCGGGCTGCCGCCGCTCGCGATGAGCGCCTTGCGCAGCTCGCGCTCGGTCGAGTCGCCGAGCACGATCGCCACGACCAGCGGCGCCAGCGGGTACTTCATCTTGCGGAGCCAGTAGCCCACGATCCCGAACCCGATGGTGATGAAGACGTCGAACATGCTGTTGTTGAGTGAGTACGAGCCGATGATCGAGATGACGATGATGAACGGCGTGATGATCGCGTACGGGATGCGCATGATCTTCGCGAGGAGCGGCACGGCGAGCAGGCACATCACGAAGGTGATGAGGTGGCCGAGGTAGATGCTGGCCGTCAAGCCCCAGATGAAGTCCGGATGATCGATGAACAGGAGTGGCCCCGGCTGGAGGCCCCACACGAAGAGGCCGGCCATGATCACGGCCGAGGTCGGCGAACCGGGAACGCCAAGGGCGACCATCGGCACGAGCGACCCGACCGCGGACGCATCCGCCGCCGCCTGGGGCGCCATGATCCCGGTGATCTCGCCCTTGCCGAAGTTGGCCTTGTTCTTCGAGTACTGCCGTGCGAGCCCGTAGCCGAGGAACGAGCCCGCCGTCGCCCCATGGCCGGGTAGGACACCGAACCAGAAGCCGAGCACCGACGTGGCGACGACCGTCCAGATCCGCTTCCGCAGCTCGCGCAGCGTCTCGAAGATGTCCTTGAGCCCGACCTTCGCGTTCATCCGCTCGACGAAGCCGATGCCCTGCTCCTCGGCCGAGGCGAGGATCTCGCCGATGCCGAAGAGCCCGATCGTCACGGGCACGAAGTCGATGCCCGAGAGGATCTCGAGCTGCCCGAACGTGAGGCGCGGAGCGCCGGTGATCGTGTCGAATCCCACCGCGGCGAGGAGCAGCCCGAAGCCGATCATCATCACGCTCTTCGCGGGCGACTCCGAGCCAAGGCCCACCAGCGTCGCGAACGACATGATGAACACGGCGAACAGCTCCGCCGGCCCGAACGCGAGCGCCACGTCGGCGAGCGCTCGCGCGAAGAACGTGAACAGGACCGTCGCGATGAAGGCGCCGATGAGCGAGGCGAAGAACGACGACGCAAGCGCGACAGCCGGCTTGCCGAGCTTCTTTGCCAGCGGGAATCCGTCGAAGAGCAGAACGACCGACCACGGCTCGCCTGGGATGTTGAAAAGGATCGAGGTGATCACACCGCCGAACAACGCTCCCCAATAGATGCCGCAGAGGAAGATCACCGCGCTCGTCGCGCCGCCCTCGCCACCGCTTGCGATGAACACCGTGATCGGCAGAAGGATCGCGACACCGCTCGTTCCGCCCAGCCCGGGAAGGACGCCGATGACCAACCCCAGGAAACAGCCGATCGTGAGAAGCATGAGGTTGAACGGCTGGAGCGCCGTCCCGAAGCCGCCCCCGAGGTTGCTCATGGTCTCCGTGAAGCCATTCAGGATCTCCATGCGTCCTCGTTAGAAGGGGAAGCCCAGCTCGTAGAACACGCTCTTCGGAAGCGCGACGCGGAAGCCACGCTCGAAGCCGAGATAGATGACGAGCGGAAAGACGATTGCTATCACGACGACCCAGTACCAACGGTACGAGCCGATGAAGCGGGCGAAGAAGCCCATGTAGAGAGCGGTCACGATGTAGAAGCCCAGCCACTCGAGCAGACCGACCGCGATGATCATCGGAACCGCGATCTTGAGTGGCGCGACCCACGACTCCCGCTTCGCGAAGACTCCCTGCGCGTCGCCCGCGACCACCCGGGAGCGGAAGATCACGAACAGCGCCGCGCCGGCGATCATCGCCGCCGACCAGAACGGATAGAACCCGGGGCCAAGCCCGCCCGGATACGTTCCCGTTGGATCGGGTAGGGCGGAGGCCCGGCTGTCGAACATGGCGACGGCGGCGATCACGATCATGACCGCCGCCGTCCCTACCTGATACGGCCTCACTGCTGGGTCGTTACACCCACTTGTTAGTGGTCGCGATGTCGATGTGCAGCTTCTCGTAGTTGTTGATGAAGGTGCGGAAGTCGAGGCCCGAGCGGAAGTCCGGGTTGAGCGCGTTGTCGGTCATGAACTTCTTCCACTTCTCGGACTCGTACACCTTCTTGAACACGTCCACCCAGAACGCCTGCTGTTGCGGCGTGAGCCCCGGGGGCCCCATCACCGCGCGCATGATGAAGTAGTCGTCGATCGCGAGACCCTGCGACTTGCACGTCGGCAGGCCTGCGACCGCAGCCGGAGCCGTCGGGCTCGCCGTCGTGAACGCGCACAGCGCGCGGATCTTCTTCTGCGAGAGGAGGCCGAGACCTTCGCTCGGATTGTTGACGGTGACCTCGACGCCGGCTTGTTTTCCTGCGAGCGCCGTGGCCACCGCGCCGCCGCCGGACTGCGGCACGTACTTGAAAGGCTTGGCTTTCGCCAGTGCCTCGATGCGCCGGAAGAGGACCTCGTCCTCCTGCTTCGAGCCGGTGCCCGACACGACCAGCTCTCGCTCTTGCGCCGCCTTCACGAAGTCGGCCGCGGTCTTCATCGGGCTGTCCTCGTTGACCCACAGATAGAAGGGGTCGAGCGCGAGGTTCGCGACCGGTGTGAAGTCCGTCGCCTTGTACGGCAGCTTCTGCGTGATGATCGTGGTGAAGAAGCTGTTGAGGGTGATCATGATGTAGTGCATGTCACCCTTTTTCTCGAACACGTACGTGAACGCGACCGCGCCCGAGCCGCCCTCTTTGTTCGTCGGCTGGACGGGCTGCGGCGAGAGCTTCAGCTCTTCGATGATCCCCTGCATGAACCGCGCGTAGATGTCGGAGCCTCCACCCGGAGCGGTGCTGATCACGAACTCGGCGGCGCGCGTCGGCTGGGTGACCGTCGCGACAGATGGCGACGCGGCCCCTGCCGCCGTCGCGGTCGGCGATGGCGTTGCCCCGCCCCCACATGCCGTCGCCACCAGCATGCCGGCGCCGAGGGCCGCGAGAAGACGCCTACTCGTCACTTTCCACATGCTTTGCACCTCCATGCACTCGTACGCCTGTCGTCGGCGGACGGCTCAATCTGGTCTGACCGGCGGCATCGTAGCCCTCTGACGGGAAGCCGTCACCGGCAGGCGGGAGCGCCGTGTCACAATGCGAGAACCAGGTCGGCACGGGGCGTGCGTAACGACCGCTCAGCGGTCGCGGTATGCGACCAGCAAGGAGTGGGGCATGGTGCAGGAGCTCGCGCGACCCGCCAAGCTGCCGAAGGGCGCCGCGCCGGACAGCGCGTGGGCCTTCCTGGACGGCAAATTCGTTCCCATCCGCGAGGCCAAGATCTCCGTCATGACGCACGGATTCAACTACGGGACGGGCGTTTTCGAGGGGATCCGGGCCTACTGGAACGCCGAGGAGGAGCAGCTCTACGGCCTCCACCTGCGCGACCACTTCGCACGCCTTCTGCGCTCGGGAAAGATCATGCGGATCTCCATCCCGTACACCGTCGACGAGCTCGTCGCCACCACCGTCGAGCTGCTCCGGAAGTGCGGCTACCGCGAAGACGCCTACGTTCGCCCGGTCGCGTACAAGGCCAGTCCCGTGATCGGCGTCCGCCTCCACAACCTGGAGGACGGGCTCACCCTGTTCGCGGTGCCGTTCGGCAACTACATCGACATCGACAAGGGCATCGCCTGTCACGTCTCGTCCTGGCGGCGTGTCGACGACAACGCCATCCCCGCGCGGGCGAAGATCACCGGCTCCTACGTGAACGCCGCCCTCGCGAAGAGTGAGGCTCAGGAAGCCGGATTCGACGAGGCGATCGTGCTCACGCAGGAGGGCCACGTATCTGAAGGAAGCGCCGCGAACCTGTTCCTCGTCCGGGACGGCAAGCTCATCACCGCGCCAGCCACGGACAACATCCTCGAAGGGATCGTGCGAAGCAACGTCATGCGCATCGCTACGGACCTTGGCGTGCCGGTCGAGGTGCGAAGCATCGACCGCACCGAGCTCTACATCTGCGACGAGATGTTCATGTGCGGGACCGGCGTGCAGATCGGTCCGGTCACGAGCGTCGACCGTCGCGACGTGGGCACCGGCGAGGTCGGACCGATCACGACTCGGATCTCCAACATCTACTTCGACGCGGTGCGCGGCAAGGACGCGCGCTACCGCGACTGGCTTACGCCGATATACAAGTCAGCGAGCTGAGTCGCTGGCGAAGCTCCTGAAGTCGTTGCCGATGCGCACGACGATGTCCGGCCCGCCGGATCCGTCGGCCGTCTCGATGGGCAGCCCCAGGTGCGTGCGGAGCTGCTCGGCCGTGTAGCGCTTTCCTGGATTGCGCAGCACGACCGCGGACCTGGCCGTTGCTCCGTCCGTGACAGCGCTGACGCCGAACGCGCGTGCCTCGAGCCGATCCGCCACCTGCCTCGCGACCGTGCGCAGCGCCCCGGTGTTCTGCACTTCGACGCGCGCGCCCTCCTGTCGCACCTTGGGGTCGTAGAAGAGCGCCGCCGCAAGGTCACGGATCTTGGCGACGTCGGGCGTCAGGTAGAACCCGCCCTCGTTATCGAAGGCAAGCTCGCAGTGCGGGTAGTCGCCGCCGCATGGATAGAGCACTTCGCTGGTGATGCTCCCGCTCTCGATGCCGGTCGCCGTGCGCGCGAGAGGCAGGACGTTGGCCGGATCGAAGTCCGTCTCGATCGTCGTGCCGACGCCGCTCATGAGCGTGGGGAGCGTCCGCAGCGCCTGCGGCGTCGAGAGCTTCACGCGGAGCGCGCCGAGCACGTCCTGCTGACGGCGCGCGCGGCTGTAGTCGTTGGTGTCGTGTCTCGACCTCGCGTACTTGAGGGCGGTCTCGCCGAACATCAGCTGCGGACCCGGGGCGATGTTGACGCGCTCGACGCCGTAGTCGGCCGTCGGATAGGACTCGTCGCGCAGCGGCCGCTTGACGTCGACGATCAGGCCGCCGACGCCGTCCACGATCCGGTTGAACGCCTCGAAGTTCACGAGTGCGTACGAATGGATCCGGATCCCGAGCAGATCGTTCACGACCCTGCGCGTTAGGTCGGGCCCACCGGCAGCGAATGCGCCGTTGATCTTCCCTTGGTACGTCCCGGGCTTGTTGATGTAGATGTCGCGTGGGAGGGAGAGCATCGCAGCCGTCCGGTTGAGTGGGTCGAGGGACATGACGATCATCGTGTCGGTGTTCTGTGTGGTGCGGTCGCCGTCACGCGTATCGATCCCGAGGACCAGTACGTTCAGCCGCTCGCTCCCGTTCCAGACCGGCGCCGGCTCTTCTCCTACCGGTGTGGGAAAGGGAGGCTGCACGCGCGCGATCGGCGCGAAGATCCTCGTCGCAAGAGCTGCCCACGGCGTCGACTCCCGATAGATCGTCCCGTAAGTGACGATCAGCGTCGTGGCCACGAGGCCGAGCACCGCGTAGTCGATGAGGTGACGACCACGCAGCCGACGCATGCGGCCGGCGAATGCGTCGGCCACGACGAAGAGGTGGTAGACGAGTGCCGTCGCGATCATGAGGAACGTCACGTAGGTCGCGTTGCGCAGCACCCAGGCGGTCAGCGGATCCGCGTTGACGACGAAGGCTCCCGCTAGGACGAACGCGAAGATGGGCAGCAGCAGCATGAGCGCGCCTTTGACCCAGCGCTCCTGATACGCCTGACCAAGGCCGGGAAGAAGCGCCGAGAGGAGCGCGGCGAAGCCCGGAGACCCGAGCGACGGGCCTGGGGCAAGCATGAGCGGGCGCTGCCGACTCTCCCCATTCGACATCGAGTAGATAGCGTACGAGACTCGCGGCCTTGGAACGCCAGTCGCACGTGAGCACCGAGACGCTGGGGGGCGCCCGGGCGGTCGGCATCGTGTGCGCCGCGCTGTTCTTCGCTCCGGTGGTGCTCTCGATCGCCTTCCCGGACTGGTTCCTGTTCGCGCCGTACCACCGTACCTACGAGCGGTTGGTCGGGACGATCCTCGGGGCGCTGGGCATCGGGCTGCTGCTGGCGCTCCGTGATCCGGCCAGGAACGCCGGCGTCTTTGCCGTCATCGGCCTCACCGCCGGTTCGATCGGCGCGGCGACGATCTACTCGCTGGTCTTCGACGGCGCGGCGTCTTCGCACTGGCTGACGACGGTGCCGCTGCTCGGCGCGATCGCGATCGCGCTCGTCGTCACGTACACGCGCCTGCGGCGGCCTCATCCGGTGGTCGTACGGATCGTCATCGCGGCGGTCGCGCTCCTGCCGATCGCGCTCTACCTGCACGACGCCGCCTACCGGGCTTTCGTTAGGCCTTAGTGCCCCCGATCGTCTCCGTGCGCGAGCTCCGCAAGAGCTACGGTCAGATCAAAGCGGTCGACGGCGTGAGCTTCGACGTACAGGAGCGCGAGATCTTCGCGCTGCTGGGACCGAACGGCGCCGGAAAGACGACGACCGTCGAGATCCTGGAAGGTCTGCGTCAGGCGGACAGCGGGACAGCGATGGTCGCCGGCGTCGACGTGCGCAGGAACCCATCCGGCGTCAAGGAACGGATCGGCGTTCAGCTACAGCAGAGCGCATTCCCAGAGAACTTCGTGACGAAGGAGATCGTCGAGCTCTTCGCGCTCTTCTACGGGAAGCGCGTCGACTCGATGGCGCTTCTGCAGTCCGTCGGGCTCGAGGACAAGGCGAAGCAGAAGCAGGAGAAGCTCTCCGGTGGTCAGCGCCAGCGGCTCTCCATCGCTGTCGCGCTGGTGAACGAGCCGCAGGTGCTGTTCCTCGACGAACCCACCACCGGGCTCGACCCGCAGGCGCGACGCAATCTCTGGGAGCTCGTCCGCGCCATCCGCGCGCGCGGCACGACGGTCTTCCTGACCACGCACTACCTCGACGAGGCGGAGGCGCTATGCGACCGGGTCGCGATCATGGATGCCGGCCGTATCGTCGCCCTCGACTCGCCGCCCGCCCTGATCCAGGCGCTCCTGCGGCGTGGCTTCAGCAAACCGATCGTCCAGCAGCAGGCGAATCTCGACGACGTCTTCCTCGACCTCACCGGTCACGCGCTGCGCGAGGAGTAGTGGAGCAGGTACTGGGCTACACGGCATTCCTGCTGCGCTCGTACGCGCGCGACCGCACCGCGCTGTTCTTCGGCTTCCTGTTCCCGCTCCTCTTCATGGCGCTGTTCGGGGTCCTCAACTTCAGCGGCTCCGTGCGCGTGTCCGTGGCGGTCGTGGACGAGGCGAAGAACGAGCAGAGCGCGTCGTTCATCTCATCGCTGAGGGCGATCGAGACGTTCCGGGTCACGACCGGCGAGCGTGAAGCTGCGCTCGCCGATCTGATCGCGAACGATCGCGATCTTGTGCTCGTCATCCCGAGCGACTTCCGCATCGCGCCTGCGGCGCCCGGAGCGAGCGTGCCGACGCTGACGCTTTACGAGAACAGCGCCGAGCCCGAGGCCGCAGCGATCGGCAGGGCGATCCTGAGCTCGGTCGTGAACGAGATGTCGTTCGCGGTCACGCAGACGGCACCGGTCATGACCATCAAGCGCGAGGAGGTCACCGGGCGGAGCCTGAAGTACGTCGACTTCCTCACGCCCGGGATCCTCGGGATGACGATCATGCAGCTCGGTATCTCGGGCGTCGCGTTCTCATTCGTGGCGGAGCGCCAGCGCGGCGTGATCCGCCGCATCATGGCGACGCCTATCCCGAGACGGAACTACATGGCGGCTCACGTGCTGCAGCGGCTGATCCTCGCGGTCGTGCAGGTGCTCATCCTTCTCGCCGTCGCGGTCTTCGCGTTCAAGGTCACCGTCGTCGGCGGGCTCGGCTCGCTCTTACTCGTCGCTGTTCTCGGCGCCGTCGTGTTCCTGTGCCTCGGCTTCGCGGTGACTGGTCTCCTCGCCACTGAGAACCAGGCCGCGGTCGTCACGCAGGTCGTCACGTTGCCGCAGCTCTTCCTGTCGGGCGTGTTCTTCTCGCGCGACGCGGTCCCGGCGTTCCTGAAGCCGGTCGCGGATCTCCTTCCGCTCACCTTTCTCAACGACGCGCTGCGCGACATCGCGACCACCGGAGCGACGCTGGCGGATGTGAGCGCTCAGATCCTGGGTCTGGTCGCTTGGGCGATCGTCTCGTTCATCGCCGCGTACCGACTCTTCCGGCTGGACCCCTAAGACCCGAGCGCGTCGGCGACGACGCGATGCGCGACGGCGCGGAAGCGTCCCCAGTCGNNNCGGAAGCGTCCCCAGTCGGCCCAGCTGCCGCCGATGCCGGCGGTGCCCTCCGTGGCGATCCGCTCGAGGACCGCAGCCTGATCGTGCAGCTCACCCTGCGACATCTCGCGCCACGCTTCGATCCGCTCGCTCTTGTCGAGCGCGCCGAGCGTTCCGCCCAGCTCGTCTAAGAGGAACGCGAAGGTGTGGAAGAGTGGAGCCGCCGTTGGGGTCGAACGGCCGCGATACGAGATGGTCGCGAGAAAACGGCGCACGACCGTCTCGAGGCCGGTCTCTTCGTGCGTCTCACGCAGCAGCGCGTCATGGATCGTCTCGCCGTGATGGATACCGCCCGTGGGTAGGCGGTACGCGCCGCGCGGATAGAAGGTCTTGATCGCGACGAGCACCTTGCCGTTCGGCCGGCGCACAGCCATCAGGACCTCGCCATATCTGTCTCGCCGCCGGATGGGGTCGTCGAAGCCGTCATGGATCAGCGCGTCGATCGCGCGCGGCTCCCCGTATCGCTGCGCAAGCTCGGCTATCTCGCGACGTACGTCGGAGGAGAGCTCCACGCCGCGAGGCTACGCCTCAGGAGCGTTCGTGCTTGCGCAGCAGGTCGTCCAGCGCCTCGCGCAGGAGTGCCGCCTCCTTTTTCTTCTGACGCTCGGCGAGTCCCTTGAGGCGGCCGAGCTGCGCGGCCGAGTAATAGGAGGACTTGAGCACCATGTCGTCGCTGGGGGTGAGGCCGACCGCGTCTCCGCCCTGCTCCTTGGCGGCAAGCAAAGCGAGATCGGCCTTGCGCATGAGCTCTTCGGTGCTGGCGGGGCCGCGCGACTTCGTGTCCCGCGGAGTGTTGGCCACACCGATGCTGACCGTGCACTTCTGCCCGCGCGGTACCGCTTTCGCGAGCGCCGCATCGAGCTCCTGGCGTAGCTGCTCGGCGCGCAGGAAGATCGGCTCCAACGCCGTGCCCGGCGCAAGCAGCGCGAACTCGTCGCCACCGATACGGCCGAGCGTCCAGCCTTCCTTGGCCGCTGTCCTCGCGAGTGTCGCGATCGCCGCCCCGATGGCCTTGTCGCCAGCCTCACGACCGTGCTTTTCGTTGAGACCGAGGAGATCGTCGAGATCGAGGTGGATCATCGTCGCCACCGGCTCGCGCTTCAACGAGGCGATGACCGCGCCCTCGAATGCCGGTCGGGAGAGACAGCCGTTCGTGTCGGCACGGAACCGCACGTCCTTCACCTGCTCGCTGCGCTTGGCCACGTCCTTACCTCCAGCTCAGTACGCAGATATATATCGGTAGCACCGATATATGTCAAGTATCATGATGGTGGCCGCCCCCGCCCGACCAGTCCGATGCAGACAGGTGCGGGATGCAGGCGGGCGTGGTTGTTTGGTCGGTACACTCGGCGGCACAGGCGGGGCGATCCACCCCGATGCCGCCGGAAGAAAGCCGCGAGGTGACTAGACCCGGCCGGAGAGCCACTCCGTTAACAAAGCGATGAGTGGGCACGCGCAGGCGCGCCAATTCGGGTGGTACCACGGCACGCGCCGTCCCGGGAGCGGGACGGCGTTTTTGTTTGGTGCAGAGACGGTCGACAGCGAAGGAGTGACATGGCCGCGACGAACGAGAAGACGCGATTCACGCCGGTGGGGTCGTCGTTCGACCTCCCGGAGCTCGAGCACGGAGTGCTGGAGCTGTGGGAGCGCGACCGGAGCTTCGAGCTCCTGAAGAAGAAGAACGCCGGTGGGCCGCGGTATTCGTTCATCGATGGCCCGATCACCGCGAACGTCGAGGCGATGGGCGTCCACCACGCGTGGGGACGCACCTATAAGGACCTCTATCAGCGCTACAAGGCGATGCAGGGCCACGAGCTCCGCTGGCAGAGCGGCTTCGACTGCCAGGGTCTATGGGTCGAGGTGCAGGTCGAGCGCGAGCTGAACCTCAACAGCAAGCGGGACATCGAGTCGTACGGCATCGCTCGCTTCTCGCGTGCGTGTCGCGCGCGGGTGGATCGCTCCGCGGCGGCCATCACCAAGCACGACATCCGCCTGGGACGTTGGATGGACTGGGAGAACTCCTACTACACGTACAGCGACAACAACATCTCGCACATCTGGCACGTCCTGAAGGTCTGTCACGAGAAGGGCTGGCTCTACAAGGGCCATCGCGCGATGCCGTGGTGCGCGCGCTGCGGCACGGCGCTGTCCGAGCACGAGATGACCGGCTCGTATAAGGAGATGACGCATACGTCTCTGTATGTACGGTTTCCTATCGTTCGGACGGGTCCGGCCCCGTCCGGGCCCCCCTCAGAGGCTGAGTCCTTCCTCGCCTGGACGACGACGCCGTGGACCCTGCCGGCGAACGTGGCACTCGCGGTTCATCCTGAGCTCGACTACGCGCGCGTCCGCGTTCGCGCGGATGGCTCGTCGGCGCCCGAGATCCTGATCCTATCCGCGGCCGTGTTCCGGCAGACGAAGTGGCACGACGCCGAGCTGCTGGAGACCTTCAAAGGCGAAACGCTGCTCGGCGTGAAGTTCTCCGGTCCATTCGACGAGCTGCCCGTCGGAGCGCAGACAAAGCCCGGGCATCGAGTGATCGCGTGGGACGAGGTCGGAGAGGCCGAGGGCACCGGCATCGTGCACATCGCGCCGGGCTGCGGCGCGGAGGACTTCGCGCTCTCCAAGACCGAGAAGCTCCCGGTCGTTGTGCCCATCGATGAGACCGCGCATTTCAGCAAGGGCTTTGGTTGGCTCGAGGGAAAGGAGGCGCGCGACGTCGCCCACGAGATCGCTGAAGACCTGCGCAAGCGTGGCCGTCTCTTCCGCGAGCTGCCGTACACCCACTCCTATCCGGTCTGCTGGCGCTGCCATGAGGAGATCGTCTTCCGCGTCGCGGATGAGTGGTTCATCTCGATGGACGAGCTGCGCCCGAAGCTGAAGGCGGCCGCTGCGAAGATCCGCTGGCTACCCGCGCACACCGGCGACCGGATGCAGAACTACTTCTTCATCATCGGAAGCGAGAAGGAGCTGCGCGAGCGCGCGATCCGTGGGCTGGAGCAGCTGACGGAGCTGCACCGGCCGTGGCTGGACAGCGTCGTCCTCGCGTGTCCGACGTGCAAGGCGGAGAGCCTCCGCGTGAAGGAGACCGGCGACGTATGGCTCGACGCCGGCATCGTTCCGTTCTCGACGCTCAATTGGCTCGACGATCGGGACCACTGGCGCAAGTGGTTCCCGGCGGAGTTCATCACCGAGAACGTCGAGCAGATCCGTCTCTGGTACTACTCGCAGCTCTTCTTCAGCGTCGTCCTTACGGACGGGGCGCCATACGAGACGGTGCTGTCCAACGAGTTCGTGTACGACGAGCAGGGCGAAGAGTTCCACAAGACGGGCGACAATTTCATCGACTTCCCACAGGCCGCCGAGCGCGCGGGCGCGGACGTCGTGCGCTGGTTCTACGCGCGCCACGACGTCGCGGAGAAGGTGCTCTTCGGCTACACGGCCCTCAGCGAGGTCAAGCGAAAGCTCCTCGTCCTCTGGAACACTTACTCGTTCTTCGTCACGTACGCGAACCTGGACGCGTTCGATCCGCACGAAGCGCAGGTCCCTCTCGGCGAGCGGCCCCTCATCGACCGCTGGCTCCTTTCATCGCTCGAGCGACTGGTGCGTGACTGCCGCGCCGCCCTCGACAAGTACGACTCGCAGACCGCGGCCCTGCGGATGGAGTCATTCTGGGACGACCTTTCCACGTGGTACGTCCGCCGGAACCGGCGGCGCTTCTGGAAGGCCGACTCGCGCCGCGACTCGCTCGCCGCCTACCAGACCATGTACGAAGCGCTGACGACGCTGGCGCGGCTCTTCGCGCCGTTCATGCCGTTCGTCGCCGAGTCGCTGCATCAGAACCTGGTGCGCCAAGCGGTGCGTGGCGCCGAGGCGTCCGTCCATCTCACCGCGTATCCCGAGGTGCGCGCCGAGCGGATCGACGACGACCTCGAGCGGCGCATGCGCGCCGCGATGCGCGTCGTGGCCCTGGGCCGCACCGCGCGCTCCGCGGCGAAGTCGAAAGTCCGCACGCCGCTGGCCAAGCTCATCGCCGTGTTCGATCCGAACGACCGCGATCGCGGCGCGCTCGACGGTCAGGACGAGCTCGCGTCGATCATCCGCGATGAGCTCAACGTGAAGGAGTTCGAGGTCCGCGACGACGCGAAGGGTCTCGTCCGCGAGACCGTGAAGCCGGAGCTCAAAGCTCTCGGTCCGAAGCTGGGCAAGGATCTGCCGCGCGTCCGTCAGGCGCTGGCTGAAGGCCGCTACACACAGCGCGACGGCAACATCGAGGTCGAAGGCTTCACGCTCTCGTCGACCGAGGTGCTCCTCAGCCACGAGGGCACGCCGGGGCACGCGGTCGGCCGTGACGCGGGCGCGATCGCGGCGCTGGTCACCGAGACCACGCCGGAGCTCGAGGCTGAGGGCCTGGCGCGCGAGCTTGCCCATCACGTGAACGGCATGCGCAAGGATGCCGGCCTCGACATCGCCGACCGCATCGCTCTTCGCTACGAGGGCGACCTTGGAAGCGCGATCGAGCGATTCGGTGACTTCCTCGCCGGCGAGGTCCTCGCGACATCGATCGCTCGCGGTGTGAGCGACCGCGGCCACCGCTGGGAGGGCGAGCTCAATGGCGTGAAGGGGATACTTGAGATCGAGCGCGCTTAAAGGCGCCAACAAAAGCAGGGGGAACCATGCCGCTCTACCTAACGAAGTTCAACTACACGCCGGAGACCTGGGCCAGGCTGATCAGCAAACCAGAGGACCGACGCAAGGCTGCTCAGACGTACATCGAGTCGGTCGGTGGGAAGCTTCACGGGTTCTGGTACGCCTTCGGCACACACGACGGCTACACCCTATTGGAGGCGCCCGACAACGTGTCCATGGCCGCGGTGGCACTGGCGATCGGGGGCGGTGGCGCAGTGAGCTCACTCGAAACGACGGTCCTCCTGACCGTCGACGAGACGATGGACGCCCTACGTAAGGCCAAGCAGATCCAATACCGAGCGCCTGGCGCGTAGCGGGTCTAGATCCCGAGGATCTGGCGCTTCTTCGCGCTGAATTCGTCGTCGGTGAGGACGCCGTGACGATGTAGCTCCGCAAGCTTGACGAGATCGTCGAGTCCCGTCGACGACGTGGACGGTCCCGTCGGCTTCGTCTGCTTGAGGCGGCTGTCGACCGCGCTCTGGAGCGATGTCTTGATCGGCGTGAACACCGTCGCGAGCACAAAGAGCGTCAACACGATCGCAAGATCAGAACTCTGCCCGGTCACTGCGACGAAGGTCCGCTGGAACAGCGCGAGCGCGGCGGTATAGAGACCCGCAAGGGCCGCGGTGAGGAGGCCATACACCAGCGTCCGATTGATGATCACGTCGATGTCGTAGAGCCGGTAGCGCAGGATCGCGATGCCGACGGCGACCGGCATGACGGTCACTGCGACCACCGTCAATACGACGCTCGCAGCCTCCAGCTCAGGGATCGCGCCGCGCATGAGATCGACGAGGAAGCCCAGGATCACGATCGAGCCGGCGAAGACGAACCACCGGATCTGAAGTCGTTCGTCCGCGTCCGCGCGACGTAGACGGTCGAACAACGCCGCCGCGGTAAGGACGATGAGCAGGAAGAACACGACGTCGGTCAGTGCATCGACGAAGGCGAAAACTCCCGACCATGCCTCGATCCCGAGCGGGTTCCGCACATTCGGGTACCCCGCGTAGACGCCGGGTGTGAACATGCTCGCGAGGACTGCGACGACCGCGAGCGCCCCCGCGGACCACGCGACCGGACGCCACCGGCGCGACGGGAGCCGTCCATCGGGAAAGAGCAGCGGCAGGAAGAGGGCGATGACCGCCGTGCCCGGCATGTTGATCCAGAAACCCAGCCACGCCATCGCCTCGCCGGCCGGAAGCGACCCGGGCGCCGTCTGCAGGGCGACTATGGCGTACGCCTGCGCGAAGAGCGCCACCGCGAAGCTCAGCGCGGTCACGATGAACATCCAGCCGATGGGGTGGGTGCTGTGGCGGCCCACGATGAGCGCGCCGATGACGACGAACCACAGCATCGCGAAGAAGATCCACACGTGGAAGAAGGCGAGCTCCATCGCCTGCGATTGGAAGCGCAGACCAAGGATGACGAGCACGATGTAGAGGCCCACGAGGGACCACGCGATCGTCGACGCTCGAGTGCGCCGTTTGCCGTGGACCGGGTGCGCGACCGTGGCCGTCACGCTCAGAGACTAATTACGCCTTCAAGAGGGCTCACAGCACGGCGCTTCGGAGCGCCGCGGCCACGAGGCGCGGGGCGCGCCGGCGCGCCGGACCGGTCAGCGCGGTGCGCCAGGTCGGGTAGGAGAGCAATGCGTGCGCGAGCGCGATCGCGTCGGCGGCACGAACACGGAGCGCGCCGCGGCGCGCGAGGTCGTTCATCGTCCGTGTGATGAGAGCGAGGCGCATGTTGTCGAGATCCCGCAGCGGCGAAGCGACGACGCGCGGCAGCGCACCGTCGACGAGCGTCTCGAGCAGCACCGATTCGAGGCGGTATTCGCGGTCGTGGAGAGCGACCACCTCGTTGAGGATCGACTCGGGCGCCTCCGACCTCGGACGCCAGCGCTCGACCCGCGCGATCTGGGCGGCGGCGCGTCGCCGTAGCGCCTGCTCCACGAGACGCTCCTTGGACGGGGCATGCAGGTAGAGAGTCCGAGGCGCGACGTGGGCACGCCGCGCAACGTCTGTCATTCGGAGCGCGTGATAGCCGCGCCGCGCGACCTCGCGTAATGCGGCGGTCTCGATCGCCGTGCTGGTGCGCGCGACGCTGCGCGCCCGCTCGCGCTGTACGTACGTTCGAGTATTCACTGCATGACCACTGTAGCGAATCGCCGAGTGTAACCTCGACGCGAGGACCGTCCGCTGTTACGATTTCTTTACGTGACCGCACTCGCTTTCGTGTTCCCCGGGCAAGGTTCGCAGGCCGTCGGCATGGGCCGTGACGTCTACGAGACCTCGGCCGCCGCGCGCGCGATCTTCGATGAGGCCGACCGCGTGCTGGGGTACAAGCTCTCGGAGATCTGCTTTGACGGGCCGGCGGAGCGTCTCAACGACACGACGGTCGCGCAACCCGCGGTGCTCGCGACGAGCGTCGCGCTGTTCGAGGCGTTGGTGGAGTCGGTCACGCACAAGCTCGGCCGCCGCGTCACCGACGGTAGCGAGCCGCGTGGCGTGATGGCGCTCCCAGAGCATCTCCGACCCCAGTTCGTCGCGGGCCACTCGCTCGGTGAATTCACCGCGCTGGTCACCGCAGGCGTGTTGCCGTTCTCCGACGCGCTGCGACTGGTGGCTGAAAGAGGGAAGCTCGCTTCCACGCGCGGCGCGCGCGGAGCGATGGCCGCGATCATCGGACTGTCCGCGCAGGACGTCGAACGCGTCATCGCCGAGACCGTGGGGGAGGGAAGCGTGGTCGTCGCGAACGACAACGGCCCGATGCAGGTGACGATCGCAGGCGACGCCGAGGGCATCCGCGCGGTGACCGAGGCGCTCGAGAAGCACGGGGCGAAGAAGATCGTCCCGCTGCGGATCTCCGCCCCGTTCCACCTGCCCGATATGGGACGCATCGGGCCCGACCTGCGCGCATTCATGCAGACGCTCCGCTTCCGCGAGCCGGTCGTTCCGATCGTTGCGAACGTGAGCGCGCTGCCGCACCTGAACGGCACCGCGATCCAGGAGGCGCTCGTGCGCCACCTGTCGAATCGCGTCGAGTGGCTTAAGTCCGTCCGGTACATGGTCGAGCGGGGCGCATCGACTTTCGTCGAGATCGGCGCCGGGCAGGTCGTGAACGGGCTCGTCAAGCGCATCGCGGACGTCAAGCTCGTGAATGTTTCAGACACGGGCTCGCTCGCCGGCGCGCTCCGCACCCTCGGCGATCGCGCGCATTCCGTCATAGCGCGGTGACCCGGCGGGTCGTCGTCACCGGCATGGGCGCGGTGACCCCCGTGGGGCTCGACATCGCGACCACCTGGGACGCGCTCATCAACGGCCGGAGCGGACTCGCCCGCATCACACGTTTTGACCCCTCCCCCTATGAGACGCAGATCGCCGGTGAGCTCAAAGGCTTCGAACCGACCGCGTACATGGATCGCAAGGAGGTCAGGCGGACGGACCGGTTCACGCATTACGCCGTCGCCGCTGCCCGTCAGGCACTGACGGATGCGAGCCTGGAAAAGGGCGCCGACGCGGAGCGTATGGGCACCGCGATCGCGAGCGGTGTGGGTGGACTCGAGACGCTGATCGACCAGGTCTTGCTCATGGAGAAGCGCGGCCCCTCCCGGCTGTCTCCGTTCCTGATCACGATGGTCATCGCGAATGCCGCGTCGGGGCAGGTCGCGATGGAGCTCGGCCTCAAAGGTCCGAGCCTCACGCATGTCTCGGCCTGCGCATCGAGCTCGCACGCTATCGGCGAGGCCGGCGACATCATCCGCCGCGGCCAGGCCGATGTGATGCTGGCCGGCGGCTCGGAGGCGGCGGTCGTCGCACTTGGGATCGCCGGGTTCTCGGCCATGCACGCCACCAGTCGCCGCAACGACTCACCCGAGACGGCCTCGCGTCCGTTCGACAAGGACCGCGACGGCTTCGTGCTCTCGGAGGGCGCCGCGGTGGTGGTCCTGGAGGAGCGCGAGCACGCCCGCGCCCGCGGC
>CAJDUG010000024.1_pt1 | contig 31459 bp, 31 predicted proteins | sample 7390021 | NCBI WGS metagenome assembly CAJDUG01 (sample SAMEA7055676, study PRJEB34461) | soil metagenome | biome: terrestrial ecosystem; feature: Peninsula; material: soil | place: Antarctica | collected 2016
GTTCGCCAGCGTTCAGGCAATTGGCACCACGGATTGGCACCACGGGCGTGAAGAGAACCTCACCGCACGGTGACGTGTTTCGCGCTTGCCCGACGAAACCGAGTGCCTGGCTTGCAATCCGCGCGCGTCAGGGCCAGGGCAAGAGTCGATGGATGCGTTACCCGCCCGAGTTCTCGCGGTCGCATGGACTGCCAGCGGCGCGGTGTTGGCTGCGGCGGCCGTGCCCGTCGGAGCGCCGACGTTCCTTGCGCTCGCGTGTGTTGGCGCGACGCTCGCGCTCGCGTGCGTTCTTCCGACACCACACGTTCTCCTGTCCGACCGCAAGCGGCAGGCGGCGCTGTGCCTCCTGCTTGCACTCGCTCCCATAGCCGCGGCGAACGCGGTCTTCGCTGGAATCACGGTGTTTTCGCGGCTGTAGGCTGCGCGCCACGTGGAGTTGCTCTGCGGCCGAATAGTCCCTGCCGACGCGAACGCGTCCGCCGTCCGTGGCGCCAGTGCTCGATCTCATTGCCGCACTGCTAATCGCCCTGATCGTGGTCGTCGGCGTCCTCGCCCTCTTACGCCGCTAACGCGCCGACACAGGGGAGAGGAGGCAGGCAGCGACAGGCATGTGCCACGAGGGATCATGGCCCGGAGGCCACCCCGCCGACTGTGGAGAGCGCTGAGCGCGTGATAGGTCGAGACCAGACGGTCACGTACCCTCGCCGCCAATCGCGCCCGGGGCAAGGCGATGTGCGCATGACGCGACGCGGGCGCATGTCAAGCCATCGGTCCGGCCGAGCGTTTTCAAGACACGCGCAACGACCGGACCGATGTGTTGGAGAAAGCTCCTTCGAGCCTCAGACTTTTAGACACGATGAGCGTGATTCCGCGGTCAGGAACTACCCCTATGAAGAGCTTTTCCGTGACCCAAGAACAAGCCCTGCGCGAGCTGATCCAGGACGCGCTCATCGACTTCGGCTACGGCCCGCGCAGCACGAAGAATCCGCCCCGGCCGATCGATCGACAGCCATCGCCGGTCGTGCAGATCACGCCGACGAGGATCTGGCCAGCCAACGACGAGGTGCTGCTGACCGAGGCGCGTGTGTGCCGGGCACTGGGGATCGGACGCACCACGCTCTACGCACTCATTCGCGACAAGCGCCTGATGCCCGTGCGACCCGGGCGCAAGCCGATGTTCAAGCCTGAGCAGGTGTTCGCGTTCATCGATTCACTTGAGGAGGAAGCCGCATGACGGTCGTTAAGTTCCCCAGTAGCAAAAGCCGAGGTCGCTACGGCGACGGCACCATCGTGGAGCAGCCCGACGGACGTTTCCGCGTCCAGGTCTCGGCCGGATGTGACCCGAAGACCGGCAAGCGTCTCCGCTACAGCGGCTACGCGGCGACGAAGGACGAGGCGAAGGCGCTCAAGCTGAACCTGTGCGGCACGGCAGTGAAGACGAAGGCGGGGCGGGTCGAGCCCCCCAGCAGCCCGATCGCGTGGACGGTCGCGGCCTGGATGGACGAGTGGATGAGCCGCGCGACGAAGACGACGAACGGCAACAGCGAGGCGTACCGCGCGAACAAGGCAACGCACATCAAGGACCACCTCGGGACCAGGCTGCTCGCCGAGCTGCGCGAGGCGGACGTGCGCACGCTCGTCAACACGACGCTTGCGAAGCGACACTGCGGTATGGCGCCGCTGTCGCCGCAATCGCGCGATCACGTCCGCGATGTCCTGCATGCCGCACTCCGTGAGGCGGTGCTCGACGCCGAGGTCGGCCTGGCCCGCAACGTTGCGGCGCGCGTCAAAGTCCGAGACTTTGACCCCGAGGCGTTCAATCCGTGCCTCCTGAGCGAGGCGGAGTACACGCGCTTCCTCGATGCGGCCGCGCGCCACGACCGACTGCGCCGACGTGCGCTCGCCCGTCGCCCGCTCCCCGTCGTGCCCATGGAGGCGGCGTTCGTGCTGCTGGGCGAGCGCGGCATCCGCGAAGGCGAGCTGCTCGGCCTGCAGCGCCGTCACATCGATCTCGACAAAGGCACGATCACGATCGCCCAGCAGCTGCAGCCCGTGCGCGGTGGCGGCCCGACGAAGGATCAGCCACGGCGTAACGGCCGCAACCTCATCCTCTGCCGGACCAAGTCGAAGGCCAGCCGGCGCACGATCCAGCTCACGCCCCGAGCCAAGGTCGCGTTGCGCGCGCACTTGGCCGAGCTCGACGCGCTCGACGCGCGCTTCGAGACCTGGAATCCCGAGGAGATGGTCTTCCCCACCCCCAACGGCATCCCGATGCACCCGGCGACGTTGGTGCACGACTTCTTCCACCCGATTTGCGCGCTCGCAAACATCACGCCACGCAGTCGCCGGCATCCCCTGGGCCTCCGGGTGCACGACCTCCGCCACCTCTCGGCAACCCGCCTGCTCCGGAAGACCAAGGACATCGATCTCGTGCGGCGGGTACATGGCTGGTCCTCGCTGAAGATGGTCGAGCGCTACGTACACCTGTTGGCAATCGAAGAGCAGATGGAAGAGCAGGTCGCCGGGTGATCTCGGTTTTCCGATCCGCGCCATGGGTCGGTGAGGTGAGCGACCAACCCTTTGCCGATCGCCGGCGCATTTTCTGCCCTGCTAGCGAAGAGGGCCCGAGACGTTGATGCGGTACTCGCCCCGCTCTTTCGGCTCGACAAACGTCAAACCGGCCCGGCGCCAGATCTCACGCGCCGCGACTTCGGCCGCGCTCGTCACGTCGAGCTCCAGCGCGCGCCACTCCTCCAGCGTCGGCACGAGCGCGCCAGACCGCAGCGCTCTGAGGAGCGGCGGAAGAGTGTCGCGCAGATACAGACGCACGAAAGGCCGATCGGTCATTGACGCGGCATCCAGGATCGGGATGTCCTGCTCCGAACCATCAGCCGCGGCGCGAACATGAACGAACATCGTTAGGACGTGCTCGGTGAGCTTGGCGATCTCGACCCACATAGTCTGGAGATCGAGGCGACGTGTCCGGTACTCGTTCACGAGGCCGGGTACACGCTCGTAGGCGTGATCGAGTAGAGCGCGAAACCCCTCCAGGTGCGCGGCGCCGCTGAGATGCCATTGTGTCGCGGGTTCGCGCCGACCGTCCGTGACCTTGGACGCTGCGCCGCGAACAATCACGTCGGACAGCCAGTCTGCGCGGTACTCGTCCATAAGAATGCGGCCAAGGCTTCGAGCGATCTCGCCGGGCATCTGTGATGGATACACGACCCCCTCGGCGACGCCGCTTGCGTTCCGCAATCGCGCGAACAGCGGATGCGCGAGCTCGTGTGCGATGAGGCTCATGGCACGGGCCTTGAACGCGCCTGAGTCGGTCGACTCGCCAAGCCACAGCGCGGCGCTGAAGACGATCACGACATGGTCAGCATCATCGTCTTGCGTGAGGTTCTTACCACCGACCACTCCGCCGGGTCGGGTCGCGACAAACTCCGGTTCGGCGTCGCCATGCGGCTTCATCCGAGCTCGGACCGTGGCCTCGAACTCGTCGGCCAGGATCACCTCTGTACGTCGCGGCATTCCCGGGCCGTCGATCGACACGTCGACCAGTCCAGCGTGGACCCCGCGGCATTGCTGTTCGAAGTCATGCCACACGTCGTCCGAAATCGAGGCGGCTCGCGCCACCGTCAGTCGCGGCACGACGCCGGGTGCGCCCGAGTCCTTATCCGTAGGCGGGAAAGGCCCTGCGAAAGACCACCTGCCACTGCTCGAACGCCCCGCGCTCGTCCCCTCCCGCGCGCAGCACTTCTGCCTTGCCAGCTGTCGCCACATCCGAGGCCACCATCTGCTTGGCCTTGGCGCGATCAACCGCACTGAGATACGTATCGATGCGGCCGCCAGCGTCCCAGGGGTCGTTCATCGTCTCGATGTAGCCGGAAAGGACCTTGAACGTCTCGACCAGCGCCTTTGGGTATTGACCGATGGTCCCGTTTCGCCACATCTTCTCGAGTGCCATCTCGATGTGGAAAGACTCAAGCTTCGCGTCGTTCACGATGTTCCAGTACTTCACCAGCTTTACGACTGGTTTCAGCCGCGGATCTGCCGTGTTGCGGTCTTTCATGAGCTGCGCGTGGGACGGCGGGTTGGTCGGCTTCCAGCGATCCGCGCCGTCGCTGATCAAGTAGCCACCGCCAGTACGCTTAAAGGCCGGGACCACGTCCACGTTGAAGACGGTCATCGCCATCACGACGGCCGCGCCGGACGTGCTCACGTCGCTCCTCCCGTACTGCTTGTTGAGCGCCTCGCGCAGGAGGGACACGAAGGCGTTGGAATTGTTCTCGTAGTTCGTCCAGTACTTCCCCACCGAAAAGGCGGCCATCACGTCTATGTCCCGATCTTGCCGCACGATGGTCTGCCGGGAGTACGAGCCCGTGAGCCACGGATCCTCGGCCAGTGCGAAGCGATCCTTGAGGAAAGCGCGCAACGTGCCGTGACGCGTGACCGCGACCTTCATTTGATCTTCAGTCAACGCGAGGTCGGTCAGGAGTTGGTCGAAGGCCGCAAGGACCGTCTTGGGCATCAGTTCGTCTCGGCCTTGCGGAGATCCTGCAGCACAGGATCGTTTTCGTACGCGGTCTCGCCAGCCTCGATCGCTGCCCTTGCATCGGCGTAGGCGGCCGGCGAGACCACCCGTGGTGGCGCGAGCGTGAGGTCGTCGTACATCTGTCGAAGGCCACGCAGCCGACGCACAAGCTCGGCCCGCGGAAGGTCGGTTTCAAGCTCGACCAGCAGGAAGAACCGCACCTCCTTCGCGACACCGAGATAACGCGTCGCCTTGACCCCGTGTGCCTCAGCCAACTCGTCAGCGCGGAGGTACGCGCGGACGCTGGTCAAGACGGCGGACACGAGCGCGAGGGTCGCCGTCAGCCAGCGGAGGTCGGTAAAGATCGCCGTAATAGCCGCTGCGCCGGCGGAGCATCCGCTCAGCACAGCCCACGGCAGACCAACGACGAGAGCCCGACGCGCCCAGCGGTTGGCCTCTGCGAAGTGTCCTTTGCTCGTGTAGGTGGCGTCGACATACAAGCGCTCGGCCTCGGCCGTCAGGTTTCTCTTCAGTCGATCGTCGTTCACTACACGCCCTCCTGCCCTCGGCGGCCAATCACATGAACAGACGGAGCGGATAGGGGTCCGCGCTCAACGTCGTGAAGTTCTTCGCGACACGCGCGAGAACGCCTGCAAACTTAGTGGTGACCGGCATGCGGTCGTACAGGGCGTCGTTGTTCCAGTCCATCTTGCTGAGCGCGAGCACCGCCGTGGCGCTCTCTGTGAGGGCGGACTTGCCCGCGAATCGACGGATCTCGATCGGTTCAGGAATCGAGCGGCCCTCCTTGAAGAAGTTCCCCGAGCGAGCGGCCGCCGGCGCATTGCCCGAGACCCAGAGCAGTCCCGAGCGACCGCTCAACGGCAGGAATGTGCCGCGCTCGACCGGGAACATGTCGATGTCGCCCCGCGCCATGGCGAGGACGACACGACCTGCAATAGCTCCACATCACCGATGGCTGGAGCAGCATCGAAGACGCCCTGAACCTCCACATCCTTAAACGCGCTCGTCTTGTGCACGACCAGGCGCGCGGGGAGACGGCCGAGGTTGCGGCGCTGGTATAGCTGCAGGCTCCGACCGATCACACGCCGCATCTCCGCGCGCGAGAGGAACGGGTCGTCACCCTCAATCCAGATGTCCCCGGTCTCGTAGAGCAGGAACTCGAGACCCGCGCCATCACTATCGAAAAGCTGACTGCAACAAATCACGAAGCGGCGACCGCCCTCAGGCCGTCGCATCGCGTAGCCCAAGCCCACGTAAGCCGTTCCCGCATCGGGCTCCGCGAGCTTCCACGGCACGCCGCCCGCCTTTACGTACAGGGCGATGCCGAGGTGCCAGAGGACGCTCGCGCGGCATGGGTACGCCAGCGTGTCCTCACGCACGACCTGGGTCGTCATGCCGTGGTTCGCGGCCGCGGCCTTGATCTGATCATGGAGGAACCACGAGTCGGTCGGAGCCGCTTGCGCGGCAAGCCATCGGTCAGGCAGGTAAATAAGGAGTACATCGAAGTGCTGGCGTAGCGTCGCGGCGAGCTGGACCGCACGCAACACGTGGCCCGCGAGCACGCGATGGGGCTCAGCCGCCTGCACCTCGCGGTCAACCGAATCGGGCAATTCGATTACCACGTCGGGCGCGAGGACGATGTTGAGCGAGAACGCCGAGCGGAAGCCGGGGTAGTCAGGACGGTAACGCGGCTGGTCGACGGCGGTGGCCGGCTGCGTGAGCTCGGTGAGCACCGCTCGCGGGCGCGCGCTTTCACCGCACGGCGCAATGACCGCCACACGGACTGGGTCCATCACCGGCGAGAGCACGTTGCGGCTGTACGGGCCGAAGCGACGCAGACCCTCGAGCGGGTTGCGATGCTGTTCGCCCGGCTCTTTGGGATTGAAGCGGAGCATGGGCTCGCCCAACCAGCGGTGCGCCGGGAGCAGGTAGAGCCGCTCGTCCGTCGGCGTGACGTTCGTCATCGTTGCACCCGGTAACTGAAGGCCGTCGTCGGCGCGACGCAGAACACGGCGTCCGTACCAACATCGAGTCCGAGCGCGCGCACCTCGCGCGACTGCGCGCCGCCCAGCAGCAGATCGCGCCAGGCATCGAGAAGCTTGTTAGCAGTTTGGTTGTAGCGCTTCTCGTAGCGGGCGTTCACGAACACCGTGCGCTCCTCGTCGTGGGCGCCGTCACCGGGGTCGACCGCGGTGATCGCACGGAGAACGAGGAACAGCCGTCCGGCCGCGTGCACGACATGCACCTCGACTCCCTCTGCCCAGGCAAGACCCGACATAGGGAGGACGCCCGTGAGCGGGCCGACGATCGCGCGGATCGGGGCGAGGCGTGGATCGCCCGCACTCGCGTTCGGGATAAGCAATCGGTGCGTGCGCCGGCTACGCGGCGTAAGCGGGAGTCCCGCCGCTAGTCCACGTGTGAGCGCGACGGAAAGGAGCGAGTGTTCGTTGGCGTTCATCGCAGCGGGATCGATCGGCCGCAGCTCGGTCGGCCCGGGTCGGAACGCAGCCACGACACGCCGCAGCTCGGCGTCAGCACCGAAGCCAACAACACCGCGGCTGGTGGGCGCGACGAGGACGGGCGCGTCGCCCGTCGCCTCGCGTAGTTGCCGCCACGTCGGCACATACGCGCACGGCGTGAACGCGACGACCGTGGGCCAGCCGGTGATAGGAAAGGCGTTCGTCCGCACGATCGGAAGCGCGCCGGCCGGCTCGGGTAGTGGCGAGTCGATCAGCCGGACCGGCCGTGCTGCGTTGATGCGCGCCAGGATCTCGCCTGGGAGGTCCCGCTGCAGGGCGAGCACATCGCCCATGAGCTCGTCAAACGTGGGTGCCAACAGCACTTCGGCCTCGGCGCCATTGGCGCGCGCTGTCGCGATGAGCTCGGTCACGACGGGATGCAACGGGTGCTCGCCGCGGTGGACCCAGAACAGTCCCGCGGGAAAGGGATGCGGTCGCGAAGCCGCCTCGCGGAGGGCATCCATGACCGAGCGATCACGTCCGCTGTAGCCGACGACGACCAGACCACTGTGCCCGCAGGCATCCACGAATGCACCACGCATCTGCTCGTCCTGCGTAGCGAGCTCCGGGCCGGTGTTCTTCAGTCGCTGGGACTGGTAGTCACCGTGGACCTTTCCTAGAACCGGGACCTGGCCCTCATCGATCGCGCGCCGTGCTTTCGCTGGCTCGCCGAGATCGGCGACGACGAGGAGCGTTGTGCTCGCGTGTGCGGTGAAGCCGTCCTCGACGCACCGATCCATGTTCGTCGTCCACGCGTGTCGTGCCCGTCGCTGCATGAGCAGCGCGCCGAGCACGAGGTGCCCGAACGAAGCCCGGGCAACGCGTACGCGCTCGTCGATGTAGCGCTGGCGATCGGCTTCGCGCGCAAAAGCCTCTTCGAAGTACGCGGCGTACTCATCATCGGCTCCCGGGGACGGGAAGGTCCCGAGCGTGTCGAAGTACCGCTGGAGCATCGCGCGCGTCCGCGGATCGGCGAGGTCGCCGATCTGCGCCAGGCTGACCTTCTCGCGCGACGCGTAGAGCGACGCCTTGAACTCCAGGATCATGTCGCCGGCCGTCGGCGCGCCAGCATTCGCCGAAGCCCCGGCGCCGAGCAGCCACATAAGCTGTGGGCCGCGGACCTGGTACACGCGCGCGAACTCGCCGATGTTCACAGCTGTGCGACCGCAGTTTCGTCGACTTTGCTCATGACGCTCCCCGTAGCACCGCGCGCTCGCGGCGCTATGTCGTTCGACGAGGAGCCGGCAGGTGGGCGCACCAGAGGAAGCACCCGGACAGGTCGAATGTGTGTTCTAAGCGTAGCGCAGACGACCCCCAAGAACCAGCGCCCCGGGCACCTGCCTGCGGGCATGTGGGGGTGCCCTGCGGCAACGGAGGCTCAGGCCGACTACACGAGCGGCGCCGGACAAGGCTCGTGCCGACAGGCGCGGAGCAGTCGCGTGAGTACGTAGTCGGGCGCACGTCCGCTGAACACCAGGCCGAAGATCAAGGTGCCGCCGGGGCCGGCGAGCACGTCGCCCTCCTTTAGATCGGACAACGCGAGCGGCACGAGCGCGCTCGAGACCACGGCACCCTGGGGTAGCAGCGTGCCGAGGGCGGTCGCGATCGTCCACTCGGTGCTTCCGGCGGCGACGGCTTGCGTCAGCATGGTACGAACCGTTGACGTGATGACGCCGCACGCGTCCAGCCCGATCACGACGACTGGAGCGCGGGCGGGTAGAGCGGGTGCGCCGTTTGCAAGCGCGAGCTTGGTGCCGGCGACGGGAACCGGCGCTGTCAGCGGTATCTCGGAGGCCACGATCTGCTGGAGCACCGAGGCGCTCGTCACGCGAACGGTGACGCGCGAGTTAGCCGCCGCAGGAGTCGCGAGGCCTCCCGTGCTGGAGTTCGGGAACGTAAGCGTGATGCGCTGTCCTGCGAGGTCGACCGACTCGACGAACGCGAAGACCTTGCTGGCGCCGCTTTCCCCCGCGAAGGGCGCGACCGACCCTGGCCGTGCATCGGGCAGCGCCGCGGCTCGACGCGCCGGGCTCGGACACGCCGTCACGGTCGGCGCAGGCGTGGGCGTGCTTCCGACGACCGCTGCGGCGGATTGGGCAGACCCGAGCGGGCTGTTCGTCGGGCTGCCGGCGGCGAATCCATCGGATGCGGGTCCTGCGCTTGGACCTGCGGTTGCGCACATCACGGTGAACGTGGCAGCGAGCGCGAGAGTGACCAAACGTACAAAAGCGCTCATCGTTTCCTCCTCACGAGTTGCAGACCATAGTCTGTAGACGGATAGTCGGCTGACAGCGAGCGTACGGCCGTGCGTCGCCCGCTCACTCCCTGGCTTGGTGCTGCGATCCGTGAACGTCGTCAGGCCACAGGCCTGTCGCAGGAAGCGCTCGCGGAGAAAGCGCGACTGCATCGGACGTACATCGGGATGGTGGAGCGGGCCGAGCGGAACGTCTCGGTGGATAAGCTCGACCAGATCGCCACCGCGCTCGCCGTGCGCGCATCGGCGCTGCTGCTGCAAGCCGAGCGCAAGCGCGCTACGCGTTCGCGACCATAGCGATTCGCGCACCTTACGCGTACGCGACCAGCTCTTTCGCGACCGACGGCCGCCGCAGGCGACGGATCTCCACGTCACGGATCTGGTAGACGCGCGCCGCGCTCAGACCCAGCTCCTTCGCAATCTGGTCGACAGACCGCTGCGGGCAGCCGATTCCGAACAACTGCGACAGGACCGCGCGCTCTCGCGCTGGGCAGGTGTCGAGCGCTCGCCTGACGACGGCGGCGCGGTCGCGGTGCTCGGCTTGCTCGTCGACGCGCTCGCCACCTTCGTCGACCCAGGTCTCCTCGAGGATGCGACCGGTCACGCCGTCGAGCGACACGACCGGAACGTTCGACTGGAGCACGGCACGCACGACTCGCTCGGGCAGACCCAGGTGCGTGGCGAGCGCCGGCACCCTGGTCGCGACGCCTTCGGTGACGGCCTCCGTGATCGCCTGCCGTACATCACTCCGGGCCTGATACACGCGTTGGGGCAGCCTGATGAGGTCCGCGCTCGGCTCGGCGCGGGAGATCCGCTGCGTGACCCACCGATGGGCGTAGGCAGCGAAGGGGACGGCGAAGGACGGATCAAACCGGTCGGTCGCATGCAGGAGCGCCTCGGCACCGATTTGCACGAGGTCGGCGAGCGGCAGCCGACTCATGCGTACGACCGCACGCGCACGCCGCTCAGCGAGGGGCAGTTGTGCGGTCACGAAGAAGTCGCGTGCCGTTCGCTGCGCCGCGGCCACATCCATGCGCTGGAGCGGTGTGGGCGGGTAGATCGCCTCGAGGCCGTCGAGTTCGCGGTCCAGGAGTTGGACGAAGGCGCGCGCTGCGGGACCTGACCCCGCTGCACCCAGGCGGCGCGCGAGACGGATCGCGCGCGGCAGCAGCGTCTCCGCATCCCTCCCGGCAGTGTCAGCGGCGACCTGCGCGAGATCGACGCGCCCACTCGCGTTCAGTTCCTCGACCAGAGCCAGCAGACCTGAGTCGAGCTCCGCCGCGGCGCTCGTACGCAGCGCCCACCGCCGTAGAGCCTGGCGCAAGTAGCACTGCGCACGCTGCTGGGCGCGCGCGAGTCGCTCGTGGATTGGTAAATCGCAGATGCCGTCGAGAGGCACGATGGCGAAGCGGACGATGGGAGCGGCGCTGCGGCCGCTGTAGATGACTTCTCCGAGCGCGAGCTCCGTGTTGAGAGCCAAGCCTGATTCCGTGTCCGACCGGTTGATCGTTGGGCTTTTCGTCTCGGTCGCTGCGTTCACTCGGCTTTCGTTGGCCTCGTTTCTCGCGACTGCCTACTATAGTCATCAGTCGCTACTACACATACAGCCACGAAATCACCGCGATATCAAGCGATCGGTACCGCGCCTTCGCGTCAACACCGACGCGGGACGGAGGTGCGGCTAAGGGGCCTCGGGGTGTGGTCGTTCTCCGTTCGCTCCGCCTTCGGCTCGACGAAGCTGCTCCCAGCGCGGGTCCGCCCGCAGGTCCTCAAGGGCCGGCCATGTATCGAGGTCATACATCGTCAGCGCTCCCGCCTCGCGCAGTCTTCTCGCGGTCTCGAACGCCTCGTTGATCTGCCCGAGAAGCACTTGCCGCACGAGTACGAGGTCAGGCTGAGCCGGATCCCACGGCTCGCAGAGTGCCCGCACCTGGGCGTCGTCACCCATTCGCTTTGCACTCAGCGCAGCGAGCACGCGCGCGAAGTCGCGCTGCGCCGGCTCCGGAGAGGCACCTAGTAGCCACGTCCCAACGCCGAGGACGGCTGGCCAGGCCCGAACGCGCAACAGGTAGCGCTGCGTCAGGAAGATCGCGAGCACCTGCGCGTTGCTGGCGAAGGGTGGTCGAAAGGCGCTCCACGCGGTCACCGCCAGCTTGACGCCGCTCACGAGCAGACCCCTGAGCGCCTCACGCGTGTAAGTCGCGTCCGCACTCAGTCGCGTGCCCAGCCGCGGTGCGTCCCGGACGCCGCTGCCGTACCGCGCCGAGACCACCCCGCCGCTGTGGACGAAGAGGTTGCGGCGGAGGAAGACTTCTGAGAGGCGCGAGATCTCCTCAGAGTCGCTCGGGAAATCCGCACCAACGGTGTCGTGCAGCCAGCGGCGCCACCTCGGAAGACCGCCATTGATCAGACCGTCGACCATCCCAGAGAGATCCGCCTCCCCCACCTCGGGTTGACGCTCGTGCTCCACGGTCAGCACGATCGCTCGGAGATGCGCGTGGAACGCACTCACGGCCGCGGTGACGATGGACTCGTACATCGCGTCCACACGGGAGACGGCCGTGAACGCATCAAGGAACCCCAGCAGAAACGTCCCAGCGTGAGCGATGTCCGGGTACGCCCCGAGGAGACGCTCAAGGGCACCTTGCGCTCGAGCCGCGGCCGCCGACGCATCCTCTGTGCCGTGCGCCTGACCGAAGGCGACTCCCAGTTCTGCGGCGGGCAACTCCTCCATCGCGGCGATCCACTCCGCGCCGGCGTGACCGATCCGAAGTTGAGCCTCGTTGTCGAGTCCGGCCATCGACCCTTCGGTAGCCTCGCGCACGAGCTCCTCCGCGCTGCGGTCATCGCGCGGGCGCACCGACTCTTCACAGATATCCGCGAGCTCCCAGAGCGCGGCAACCTGCGCGATGAAGCCACCCAACGACAAGAGGACCGCTGTGGCGAGTTGCTGGTCGGCAGAACCGAGCGGGACGTGAGCATTGCGCACCGACGCAGCCTATCGGCCGAGACCCGCGTCGACGCCTCGATACAAACCCCGCAGTACCTGCGTCGGGCGGTCGGCGTCCGAGGCGCATCAAGGCGACCTTGAGTACCAACTGAAGTTGCGAGCCAGGACGCTCGTGTGCTAGGGATCAGCTATGGAGAGCCCTGCCCCGCACACTGGCTACTGCACGAACAAGTGCCATTGCGAACTCCGACGGAAGCGGAGTTTTGTGATCGCAGAAGACGAGACGGTGACGGGTGACGCCTCGCCACCATACGTTCTTGGCGGGCGAGCACGAACGCCCTGAGTTACGAGGCGGCGGTGACCCTCTTCGTGGCGAGCTCAGCGGGTCGGCTCGTTGAAGCGCGGCTCGATAGCCTTCTCGTCGGGCGCTGGGACCTGCTTGGAGGTCCGGCCCTTGGCGCCACTCGTTGCGCGACGCGGATCAGCTGACGGCTCGGGTCCACGGATGGCGCCGAGCAGCGCAAACCGCACTCAATCTGACTGCCGATAACCTGTGCGCAGGATGCGGAGACTCGACGGTCTCGACCTGCAACGCCATGACGCGCGCGACGGGGCCGGTTCGCAGAAGCGCGTGCCCCGACCAGTGTCAGGCAGCGTTGCGCGTAAGAACCGCGCCCCGCCCAAGCAGTCCCAGCGGCGGAAGCTTGAGCCCGGGCGCGAAGAGCATGTACTCGCGCCCAAGGTGCTGACGACCAGCAACGTGCCGAATTGAGAAGATCGCCCGCCGGTGTCCGGCGTACCACGTGCGCACCATCCGATTCACGTCATACGTGAGGAGCCATCCGGTGCGCTGGGTGAGAACGCGCGCCAGCCTCGCGTGGTCATTGAGGGTGAGCGTGTCAAGGTACAACTCCGCGCCCTTCTGAATGTACGGTGGATCGAGGTAGACGAAATTGCCTTGCTTGCCGACGTACTCGCGGGCGATGGCGATGCCATCCCGCTGCTGCACGACCACACGGTTCCGGTAGCGACCGATCCGCTCGATTCGTTCGCACAGCGCGTCGGCGTTGTACCGCACATTCATCCGCCAGACGCCACGCTGCCGCATGCCGCCGATCGGTCGTGCGTCGGGGAGAATCCCAGAGTGATTCGTCCGATTGAGGAAAAAGGTTGCGAAGGCGCGGTCGAGTTCGTTGTCGCTGCCCGTGAGATACACCTCGTGCTGGCGGTGCCACTCCGCGAGCGTCGGCCGCGTACGACGGACGCGCTCGACGAGCTCGTCAGTCCTGTAGAACACGCAGCGCCAGAACGCTGCAATACCGGCGTCGAGGTCATTGAGTACGACCTCCTCAACGTACTCGTCGAAGAGCAACCGCAGACCCACCCCGGCGCCACCGGCGAAGGGTTCGATATAGCGGGTGGGCGAAGGATCTGCCGACGCGATCAGTTCGCCGATGAACGCCGCTAACGCGGCCTTGCCGCCGGGATACCGGAGCGGGCTCAGGAAGCGCATCACTGCCTTCCATAGCACGAATAGAGCGGCGCTGCGCGCCGTTTGCTAGGTGCCGCGGACGCCTTACTGCGCCAGCGCATCGAGGGCGTTCAAGAGAACCTCGTAGTTGTCCGCGACCGTCCTCACGTCGCCAGGCAGCGCGCGATACGCCTTGCTGTGCACGAAGGCGTGGAGTGTCGTGACCGAGATGAGGCTGTTGGAGTCTTGCAGGCCGACTCGAATGCCGTGGTACGCCTTCGCTTTGCCCGAAGGATCAATGGCGTCCAGGCAGCGTCGGATCTTGTCCTTCAGCCGGTCGTTCGGCTGAATCGCCCAACCCTTCCGGTCATGTACTTCATCGACCGAGATCTCGACTACGGCGCGAATCAGCAGCGCTGACGCGTTCGGAAACTTCTCGACATCGAGCTTGCGGATCTCGGCGACCAACGCCGTGAGCTTCTTCCCCAGATGTTTCGGCCCGAACCCGGCGAGGAGCGGGCCGGGCTTCGGCAGCCGCGCGCCGCGGGAGGCCGTGGCCGACGCGGCGGTGGTGCCGAGAAGCATCGCTGTCGTCTGATACCCAGCGGGATTCGGCGCGCCGAGCGCCTTCAGGTACCTCGCGCGGTCCGCCTTCGATTTGATCTCGTTCACGTCGAGATGCGACGCAAGGTCGCGAATGACACGTTCGACGAACGGACGCAAGTCTGCCGCCTTGTAGTGCCACGTTAGCCGGCCGTCCTTCTCGGTCTTAATGCCGAGCTGCTTCCGGAAGGCCGGATCGCCCACGAGCCGCCCGGCCGTCGTGCTGCGCTTCCGCTCGATGGTGTCGAGCTGTTCGCGCAGGTTCGGGTCGTTTCCGTACGCGGCACGGGCCGCGTCGATGAAGGCGAGCCCGTGCGCAACATTGGAGCCGGGGCGGTGTAGGAATCGCTCCTTCTGCGGCGAGCTCCATTCCACGACGCCTGCGCCCTCGAGTGGTCCACTGTGACGGAGCTCGAGCCAGGGCCGAGCCGCGTTCGCGTTCGGAAACACGACGCAGTCGAGCTCGCTGGGGACGTTCGCATGTTTGGCCCTGCGTTCGAACTCCTTCTCGACCGCGGTGCCCTTGGCGAGGACCGGATTGTTGAGGAGTTTCAGCACGAGCACGCGGCGGTTTCCTTCGAGCGCGACGTAGCCCGAACCTTTGCGGGTGACCGCGAGCCGGTCCAACGGGCTGATGCCGTTCTTCAGAATGTGATCCGCGAGCTTCACGAGCTTGCCACGCTGGTCGTGGATCAACTCAGCGATGGCGTCGCGTTGGGCGGTGACCCGACCCGGACGGTATCGGGGATTGGAGAGGTCGAGGAGGAGGTCCTCGACCGCGATTGCTTTCGTCGTGGGCACGTCGGAGAGTATGCCCAAGTGGTGTTAAGTCGTGCTAGTTCTCGCTTCTCTCACGACGATTGCCCTAGCGCTGGGCTGCGCGGACGCGCCGACGTTGTACGGAGCGCCTGAGCCCACACCCACTTGCTGGTTGCCCGCGCGCCGGCGCCCCGCTCGCAGGGACCCTCGACTCGCGGCCCTTCGACACGATGATGTTACTGCTGAAGATGATCGCGCTCGCGCCGAGGTGACGACCGTCGGCAGCGCAGCGCATCCAGCTCAACCCGGTTCTCTCGCTCGACAGCGCTAGCAACGCTTACGCGGTCTGGCAGGACGAGCGCAATGGCGCCGGCAAGCCCGACATCTACTTCTCCAAGCGGACCGCGGCCACCGGCCAGTGGTCGACGCCCAACCTCAAGGTCAACGACGACGCGGGCAGCGGCGGGGGTGCGGTGCAGCGCAACCCGACCATCGCCAGCAAGGACGACGGTGACAGCACCGCCGCCTGGGTCGACCTGCGCTCCAACCAGACCAACATCTGGTCCTCGACGCTCGTCGACGGCGCCGGCAACTGGACCGCCAACAAGCGCATCACCGACAACACGGCCGCGCTCAAGGACTTCCCCGACGTGGCCATGGACTCGACCGGCGTCAGCTACGCGGTCTGGCAGGACCGCCGCAACGGCAATGACGACATCTTCTTCTCGACGCTCGCTGCCGGCGGTGCGACCTGGGCCGCCAACGTGAAGATCAGCGACGACCCTGGTACCGCCCACCAGACCAAGCCACGCATCGGCGTGGACGCCGGCGGCAACCTCACGGCGGCCTGGATCGACGCCCGCACCTCGCCGGCACGCGTCCGCGTAGCGCGCAAACCCGCTGCGGGAGCGTGGTCGGCATCGATCGAGATTTCACTCTCGCCCGCCAACGCCCAGTCCCTTGCGCTCTCGGTTCGCTCGGACGGATTCGCTTGGGCGACCTGGGGCGACACGAGAGCCGGCGCCACCAACCAGGACATCTGGGGCTCGCGCTACGACCCGAACCTCAACACGTGGTCCGCACCGGTGCGCCTGGACGACGATCCTGGCACCAGCGCCAACCAGCTGAACCCGACCGTGGCCTTCGGCCCGGCGGAGACGCTGCTGTCCTGGCGCGACAACCGTCTTTCCGCCAACGGCGACACCCAGGCCCGCCGGGTCCTGTTCATCCAGGGGATGACCGACCGCTTCGCTCTCGCCTACGACGGGCTCAACCGGCTGAAGTCGGTCAGCGGTCCGGTCTCGGAGTCGTTCGCCCTCGACGGCGCCTCGAATGTCACCAACCGCAGCGGCACGCTCGAGACCTACGACAACGCCAACCGCCTGACCCAGGACGGCGCCACCGTTCAGACCTGGTCGAACGCCGATCGGCTTACGGGCCGAGGCAGCGACACCTTCGGCTACGACGCGCTCGACCGCATGACCAGCTCCACCGTCGGCGGCAACGCGCGCACGTACACCTACAACGGCGACGGCCTGCTGCAGACCCGCGCCGGCGGGGTCGGCGCGACCTTCCTCTGGGATCCCTGGAGCGCACCATCGCGCGAGCTCAAGCAGAACAGCGACAACATCGTGTACGGCCACGGCCCGCTCTATGTGGTCAAGGCCGATGCGACGATTGTGACCTTTGCGCGCGACGGCAGCAAGAACGTCCGCGCCGAAGTCAACGGAGCTGGTGCGGTGACAGGTGCCTTCCGTTACCGCTCGTACGGTCAACTCGCACAGAACATCACGGCGGGCCCAAGCTACCTCGGTCTCGCAAGCCAACTGCTCGATCCATCTGGTCTCTACTACATGCGCGCGCGTTGGTATGACCCGGTGACCGGTAGATTCAGTACCCACGACGCCGCGTCCGGTGACCCAAAGGTACCGGCATCCCTCAACACGTTCGGGTACGCACACGCTAACCCAGCCAACAATCTCGACCCAACGGGTCTGTTCTGTATCGGCGCTTCGTTCGGCGGAAACGTAGCAATTGGCACGATCCCGCTATTCGGTGGGCCAAGGGGCGGTGGCGCCGCGATGGCCAGTGTCTCGTTCGTCGTTTGCGGCGGTGGGAAGACCGGTATCAACGCTGGCTTCGTGGGCAACATTGGTGGGTTCGTTGGTACACCACGGGATACAGGAGTCGTTCCCGCGAAGTCCGCCAATACGGCAGCGGGAATCTATGCTGGTGGCGGATTTGCTGGCGTGGTTAGCCCCAACGCGACCAAGGTTTCGGACTTCTCCGGCGACTTCCGGACCGAAGCCGTCAGTCTCGGCGTCGGCCCACTAAACGGGGCAGTTGACTTCTCGCACGGCAAGAACGAGAACGGGCAAGACATCGAAGTGCTGACTGTGACTCCGCCGTTCTTAAGTTTCGGCGCAGGCGCTGCGTACACGAACATGAACACGACATCGCTCACCGGTACGCTGTGGTCGCAATCAGGCGGATGGATCAGTGAGTGAATCGAGGCGCGGGCGGGGTGCGCCAAGCAAGCTCGAGTTTGAGCTAACGATCTCGACTCGAGACGCTTTGGCGCGCCTCCAAAGCCACTTACCGACCGAGCGCCCTGGCGCAATGCTCACCGGTGATTGGGGCGGCAGCGATTTCGTGGGCGCAATTCACGGTCACGAGTTCAACGTGCGGGCCGCTACTCCTCTACCGCGCGTTTATGCGGTCCAGGCGTTTGGCACGGTCCGCGACGGAGCGTCAGGTGCACTCGTAACCGTCGCGATCCGACGTAACCGATTCGCCAACATTGCAGTGTGGTTCATGCGACTGTTCGGACTATTCTTGGTCCTCGGAACGCTGGTTATTGCGACGGCGCAGCCGACCTTTCTGGTGTTCGCGGCATTTGTGGCCGTGGGGGTGGCCGCGATGCTATGGCTGACGCGCGAGCGGCAAGGAGACCGTGAAAACCTTCGTATGTTTCTTCGCAGGGTCTTCCCGGAGGCGGACTTGGGAGAGCGTCTGCGAGGTTCGTAGGTATTTCGACCACGTGCCAGTACGTTTGTACTTGGGATGGATTGACGCGCTGACGCGTAGCGGCTCTGTCGGCTTGACCAACGTAGTGCGGCGTAGCCCGGGCAGCGCCGTCCGGGTCTACGCCGCTAGTTGTTTTGTTTCGCGATGAGCTCCGCCACCACGACATCCGCGTGTGGCGTGTCACCGCGTAACGCAACCGAGTGGTCGTCGGGTTCTTGTGCCCCCGATGATGACTTTAGTCTGAGCCTCTGACGCTCTTTTGCGACGCTCTTTAAGGTCCACGGTTTGGTTGTCGCGAGCGCCTGACGTTGTCCGCGCGGACAAGCGCCTTACGTCGGCTGCGTAGTCCATTTCACGTCGTACGCGGCCGTGTAGATACGATCCTCGATGGTCGTACCCGGTGCGAGCTCTCGGCTGAGCGAGAGCGTCTCGACCTCCCACGCGCCGAGCCGTTCGCGCAGGATTCGGATGAGATCTGCCGCACCCAGCGCCCATGATGCCTTGCCGCAGATGTCCCGCAGCAGGGCCCGCAGGTCCGGGTCTGAGATCATCCGCGGCGCCGTACTCGTGTCACGTCGCAACGTTCGGACGGACGCGGGGGTCGCCAGTGAGCGGGCGAATCGTTGCAGTTCCACGGGGTCGCCGGTGAATCGGTCAATCTCGCCCCTTCCCGCGAGTGTCCAGCAGCGCCCCCCCCCGGCGCGATCGGCGTGCGTGAAGTGCGGGTCCGTCTCGAGCATCTCGAAGGCTCGTTTGCGGACGTTCTCAAAGTCAAGGTGGCGGCGCTCGTTGGACAAGAACTGGCGGCCGCGCACCCGCAGTAGCAGCCGAAGATGCTCGAGATCCCCGGCGTGTGCGAAGAGTTCCTCGAGACGACCCTGGACCAGGTGCAGGTGAAACTTCTGGGTGAGATCGCGCAGGCCGTCGTCGTCGGCGAACTCGCGCAGCCGGCGCACCGGATGTCTACGCGCTACCGACTGGAACTGCGTCTCGACCTCCGCGAGAACCCTGTCGCCCACACCCCGAGTCCGCCACTCCTCGCGCAGCTCCTCAAAGAGGTTGAATGGCGTACCGCTCATGGCCTTGCTCCTGGCGTCGCGGCGTGCGCGACTGCAGCGAGTTGCCGTGCGGGGCAGGTACCTTTGTGATCGAGGAGGTCGCTCTCGCCGATGGGAAACAGGGATGACCACCAGCCATCCGGCACGGTCAAACGGCGGATCGGCCAGGGCCGAGGCGATCACGGTGTTCATGTCGCGGGGATGCGTGGTGCGCGGACTAACGCTCACGCCCCCTGCGCCGTCGAGCGAGAGAACGACGCAAGGTCGACACTTGCGGGAGTTCCGCCAGCCCAATGCCCGATCCCACACGCAATACACATCGCCACGGACGATAGTCATCAGCGGGACTCCCCCGCCCGTGACCGCTGCTTGCCTGGGATCGTCGACCCAGGCGTGAGAGAGGGCATGGGCGGCCGACGCGAGCTCGGTACCGCGTCCGTGCGCCCTGATTCCCGGCCACCGCCCGGACGCGCGAAGTTGGTGACGTTCCCCAGCATGTGTAAGAGGAAATGCGAATCTTCGTGCGGCCCGAGCGCAGCTCGCGGCGTACCTCAGCGATGGCAAGCACGAGTCGCTCCAGCGGACCTACGACCGCCTGCGCAACGAGATGGGCACTCGCCTCGCAAGCGGATCTCAAGAGAACCTCGACAAGAGACTCGCCAGGCTGGTGGGTAAGCCACGAGAGTGGTTCGCGGCCGTCGGCCAGAGCCTGTTCGCCGAGCGTCATGTCCGCCCCGGCGTGCAGCCCACGCCAGAGCTCGCATACGGCGAGTGCGCCGAGCGCTTGCGGCTGGTCTACCTCGCCGCCGTCAAGGATTGGTGTCCGTAGCGCGATGACTTGAGCGGCGATGACCGGGGTCGTCGTCTCAATCGTGCGCTGGTTCGCAGTCGTCATGGCGGGTCCAGGTCGTTCGGGGACAACGGTCGGCCATCTTCCGTCCGCGCGGATCGACGTGCATCAGCTGTTGCTGCTCCTGCACGAGCTCTGCGGGCGGGTGGCCTTTGCGGTAGTGGAGCTGCGGTGCCGGGCCGGCATCGCCGCGACGACGCTTCGCCAGATACTCCGCGAGCGCGACCGAAAGCAGCACGTTGAGCGAGAGACCATGCTCGAGGGCGTAGTCGTGCGCCTCATCGGCGAGTGCGTGCGGGTACCGCCCACTCATCTGCGTCTTCGTGACCTTTGGCGTCCTGTGGCCGACGTTCACGCCACCTCGCGTGGCTGTTCGCTCAGCGGTGCGTCAAGGGCGACCGGTGCTGGTGGCACGAGCCGCCAGCTCGAGCGGATCGCCGGAGGAAGCGCGCGATTGCGATCGGCGTCGAGCGCGAGGTCGCGGAGCACGCCGTGCGGAAAGAGGCGACGGCCGAGGACCTCCTCCATGCCGCCCTGGCACCCGCGCGCACGCAGCTCCTCGTCAACGCGTTCGCGTTCGCCCGGCAACAGCGGGTCCGGACGCACGGGCTCCCAGCGCCGGCCCAACTCTGCGGCGATGGTCTGGTCGATCGTCTCGTACGACCGGCGGAGCTCAGCCAGGAGGCGACGCGCTTCGTGCGCACCCGTCGGTTTCTCGAGCATCTGGCCGAGTACGCCGAGTGCTGTGACAGCCGCCTTCTCGCGGCGGCCATGCACGCGGGGCGGGGTCACACCTGGGTCGGCCGGAAGAAAACCGGCGATGAGATTCCTCTGGTCATCGGCCGCGATCCGCGCGTAGCACTCGCGCAGCGTGGTGGCGTCCTCCCACAGCCCGAGGTGCATCACCAGCGCTTCGGGCATGCCCACGACGAACGACCAGTAGATCGCGCCCGCCGCGCGCAGGGTGTGCGGGTTCGTCGCGCCGTAGTGCAGGCGGCGCAACTGCCGCTCAAGGATGTTCTCGACGCCCGCGTGGGTCAGACCCGCCGGGTCATCGATCGCTGCGCGGAAGATCGGCGCGACGACCAGGTCGCCCGAGAGCACCGGGTCCTTGCCCCAGCGCGCGCCGGAGCCCGCCCGAAGATGGACGGGCCGCTCGCCGTCGCGCAGCGGCTGTGCGAGCGAGCGACCCTCGAACGCCAGGAGCTTGGTGATCAGCCGCACGACTACGGGCGACAAGGTGAGCTCGGCCACGAAGGGATACCACTCCGCCGTGGTGTTCTTGGCTCGCACGCTGTTGGCGATCACCGCAAAGCCATTCTTGTCGAGCACGCTGTTCGTCGAGCGGAAGTGCGTCAGATGCAGCAGGGAGAGGGTCGCTGCCGTGTCGACGCGCCACATGCCGTAGAGCGCGCAGAGCGCGAGCACGGCGTCGCGCAGCTCGCGCCAGCACTCTTCGCGTGAGATGCGCTTCTTGGCCCAGCGCTCTTCGATGCGGGCGATCTGCTCTTCGAGCGCCGCGATTGCGGTCGTGACCTGGTCGAGCGTGGGGTACCACTTGGTACGCCCGCTGTTGCTGTGCTTCGTCCCGCGCTTGTGCCACTTGTGCTGGTTGTCTTGCTCGGCGAGGATCGCCGCGCGCAGCGCGGTCTCGCGCTCGGCGCTGACGATCTCGATCGGCTCGCGGCCGCAGTTACGGGCCCGGTAGAGGTAGTCGACGAGCAGCATCTCGCTCTGCTTGATCGTCTTGATGTCGTAGTAGGTGCCATCGAGCTTGCTGGAGTAATAGAGGAACTCCACCACGTGCTCGGGTGTGAGCAGACCGTCGAGCGTGAAGGGCTCCCACTGCCGGATGCGGCCCTGGCGGACGAAGTCGTCCATCAGTGCGCGTAAGCGCACCTGGCTGGTGTGCGCCATCGTCGTCTTCCGGCGGTGGCCGTCGCTGCGTTTGGTCATCGCGTCGCCGTCACCGGCCCACTGCTGTGTCGCGAGGCGGAGCAAGAGCGCGTCGACGGCCGTGAGCTTCTGCTGGTCGTCACTCGGGAGCTGCCCACGGGCCGCGCTAACGCTGAGGGGCCAGGCGATCGGGTTCGGCAGCGCCGCGGGCGGGACCGGCCTCGTGCGCATTCCTTGCTCGACCGCCACCGCGTACACGCGCAGCCCGTCGCGCACTGGAGCGGTGTGCCGCCGGCGCACGCGGTCGATGCCAACAATCACGGCGGCCAGCCGCGCTTCGAAAAGCTCGGTGTAGCGCGGATCCGCGAGATCAGCGTCGAGGGCCGTCGACAGGCCAGCGTCGCGACAGGCGATGAGCCAGTGCAGCGCCGCGGTCTTGAGTCGATTGCCCATCTTGCGCTCGCGGACCATCTTGCGTACGAAGTCGCGGGTGTCGGTATCGATGCCCTGCCAGATGGCGTCGCGCATCGACGCGCCGCCTTTGTTACTGCTAGCGAACACGGCGAGCCACCTCCACAATGAGCGGCTTCCGGGCGGTGCGGCTCGGGCTGCGCGGCCGGCTCTCGAGCTCCGCCCAGTCGGCCACGAACACGCTGGCACGGATGACCCACGTCTTGCCGATCTTGCGTCCGCGCAGGACGCCCTTGGTGAACAAGCGCACCACGGCGCGGCGGTCGACCGCTCCACGCAGCAGCGCGACGATGTCGTCGGCCGTGAGCGTGCCAGTGAGAATCAGGCCCTCGAAAAGCAGCCCTCCGGGGTCACCTCCGCAAGCGCTGCAGGCGGCGAGGATGCGCGGTTGGTCTTGTGTTAGCGATTCCATTTCGTGTGCACCTTCCTATTCATATCAATGGCGCACTCGGTACCCGGATTAAACGGATCGGTCGGATCAGACCACTGAGCCCCACTTGCGGCCTGCGCACGCACTTCATGCATCTGGCGGCGTTTCCGGTCCGTTCAGGCCTTCAGTTCTCGGTTATTGCCGATCTAAGGCCGTCCGGGGCATCGCCGATTGCTATGAAAAGTGCGAGCGCAGACCGCATTACCGTTCGTTCCGGAATGCCGTGCGCGTCGTTCTGCTGTTGACGTAGCGCGGAAATCCCGCATGTGCCAACTGCCACTGCACCCTAGCCACACCGCGGCGACGCTCGGCCGCTGGCTCCGAGAACGCCGTGGTGTGGCGCTCCTCCCCAGAAGGCAATGACGTTCCTGCTCTAATGCGATTGTGCCGATCGCCGAACCGGTGGAGCGCTTCGTCCTCGCGCTTGAGCAACTGCGCGTGTGCCGCGAGCTGCTCCTCGACGGCAGTCCGGCGAAGGCGCGCATGGCGGTGATCCTCCTCGACGGACTGGCCGACGCGTTCCTCTACCGTCGGCTCGAGCGCCTCTACGACCTCAGTGAGGATGCGTTCGTGGGCTTAGGCCCCTATCCCAAGGAGGTACGTCGCCAAGCCCGCCTGGACTTTGGCACACGGCTTCGGCTCTGTGCCGATCCGACGGGCGACGCGTTCGTCGGCGGCGGAGGCGGGCCGCTTGTGACAGGGGATCAGGCTGTAGTGCTGCGGGTTGGCCATTCCTATCGGAACGCGGCGTATCACCGCGACCGGCACAACCCCGCGACCATCGGCGCGGTCGGCCGCTCGTTCTTCACCGCCGTCGCCGACCTCTTCGTACGTTCTCAGCACGCTGGTCTCACCAGTGGTGGCTTCCCTGCCGCACAGCTTGAACGGCTTCGTGCGCTGGGCGTGCCGATGCGGGGCGATTCGGTCACCTGGCGCGAGGCAGCTACCCAACTCGCGCGTGACCTGGTTGCCGGGCTCGAGGTGGCACACGCTGATCTGGTGGAGCTTCTCGCACATGACCTGGACGAGCGCGCCGAGGCGGTTGAGGAGCTGGTCGCCGATATCCCGGGCGGGCCCGACGATTTCGACTCGCTGATGGCCAGCCTCGAATTCCAGGACGTGCACGGAACTGACGAGGAGCTCCTCGACTTGCGTGAGCGGCGCGATCCTGCGCGCCGCTCGGTCCTGCGCAACATCCCGTTCACTCAGGAGCTGCGCGATGAAGCGGCGGTGGCGGACCGCCGGTACGGGGAGCGACTGGCGGAGCTCGGACGGAACTGGCATGCCCGCGCGACGATGACCACGCTGGACGAGGTCAGAGCGGTGGCAAGGCAGCTCGTTCAAGAGCAGGACACGCTCCGCGTCCTCACGACCTACCAGGACATCGACGGGAAGCTCGACATCCTCGAGGACTACAGCCTCAAGGCGGTGCTTGAGATCGATCGCTACGTCGACATGCAGATCGAGGCGATGCGCAAGCGCTGACCGCTGACCGCTGCCTTGGGTCGAGCCGTGCCGCGGTCGGGCCAGCGCGGTGCAACGAACAGGTCGACCGCCGCCGCGCGCTGTGGCGGCGTTGGTCGGAGGACGCGTGCGCGAGGTGCGTCACGCCAAGTGAATGAGCGGGACCATCTTCGCGGCGCCCTACTGCGCGCGGGCGCACGTATCGGCGATCGAGCGTGGAAGGTCGCCGCCTCGCTGCCACCACTCCCCCATTTCGCGCAGCGGCTCGGCGTGCACCTCCGACATCCCATCCCCCGCGATCTCTAACAGCCCGCGCCGTCTGTCGCGCGGCGCAGGCGCTCGAACGCCAACGGACCCCGAACTAGGCTCTTGCAGATGCGAATGACCAAGGACGGCTACTCCGCGATCGGCCGAGCTCGCGTCGCGGATGCGCGCGCAGTGACCGCGCTGCTGCACGCGGCCTACGCGGAGCATCTCGCCGCGGGCCTGAACCTCAGCGCAGGTTCCCAGAACGAATCGCAGACCACACACGAGATCCGCGAGCGCGAGGTCTACCACATCCAGCGAAAGGCCGAGCTCGTGGCTACCGTCACGCTCGGCACGCAAACGACGCGTACCGGGATTACCCGGATCTATATCAACCATCTGGCGGTCGTTCCCTCGGCGCGCAACGCGGGCCTCAGCGGCCGATTGCTCGACCACGCCGAACGTGTGGCGAGGCGTCGCCGGACTCCGGCGCTTCGCCTCGATACCGCCACCACGCTCCCGGCGTTGATCGAACGCTATCGACGCCGAGGCTTTCAGGTTATCGGCGAGCGCCAGTGGAAAGGAAAGACCTACCGTTCGGTCCTCATGGAGAAGGCGCTCGAGTACCGGCGGCCGAGTGCTAAAGCGCGTTTGGCGGGCGCGAGGAGCGTCGAAGGCAGCAGAAGGCAGCCTCGGTTCTGAGCCGACACACCGATGCGCTGGTACAGCTCGCTGCGGAACTGTTCTCGTCGGAGCAGTGGAACCACGCTGCGCCGCATCTCCGAAGGCGATCCTCTCGACCGCGACCAACTCGCCGACTTTGATGACACGCTCGAGGGGCCGAGCATGCGCAGGATCGTCGACCGACGGTACGAGGGCTGCACGCTCGGGATTCCGAGCCACGGCATCGGTCGTTACGCGGTCGGAGACCGCGAGGTGTTCCGTCCCCTGCAGTACTGCGCGGTGGACTTCAGTCTCGACGACCACGCTGCTGAGTGGTTTACCCGGCAGATCGTGGAGATGAGCAGCGCTCACGTGGAAGCACTCCTGAAGCGGATTGGCAAGTTTCCTCGGGTCTCATTCGGCATCGCGCTCGGCGACCGGATCGTAAAACAGAAACTCGATCCCGCAACGTGGGAGCAGCTTCGCCGCTACGGTCAGATCTACAACGAGTCGAAGCACGTGTTCGATCACGACCTCGGCACGCACATGTTCTCGATGCAGGACGCGGTCCTGGCCTACGCGATCTCTCGGCGCCTTGGTGCGAAGCTTTACCCGCACGCCAACCTCGCAACCGATTGGCGCAAGCAGGACCTGCCTGGCGAGGTTGGTTGAGGCGGTACCGACGCTCGAAAGGTAGCGATGCGAGCCGCCGCCCGTCTCGGTGTCATCATCGAGGGAGACTCGTCGGAAGGAGGCGTCCGCGTGTCACATTTTTTGGACGCCGCCCTGGAGCTGCTGTCCGTTTCGGACTACAGCCTCGCGGAAGGACGAGCCTTTGGCGGTTGTCCGCGGGTTGTGCATGGCAGTGCAAACGCAGCGGCCCAGCTCCCTCAGCCGCCTCGCGCGCCGGAGCGCCGCACGCCGGACGCAGGACCCTGAGCGTCTCGTCGCGCGGTGGGCAGTCAGCTCCTGACCCGGAGTTCGTGCGCATTGTCACGGCCGCGGTGGCGCAGTGGCCGCGCGTCTCCTCGGCTGGCGACACAAACACGATCGACCTGTGGTGGATCGCCCGTCGCATCGAGCAGCAGATCGGCGGGACGCTGCCGGTCGACGTTCCGGCGAAGGCGCTCGGCGTCCTGCTCATCGACGAGTGCGTCGAGCGGCGGTTCATCAACGGCCTGGTGCGTGAGCCACCGACGGCCCAGCTCGTTGCCCAGGCGTGGGACCTCACGGTGTGTGCGCACGCGCAGATGTTCGGACACTATCGCCCGCCGGTGACCGTCGCCGTCTTGCTGCACGCGTGGCACGGCTGCATCGGCATGGCAAAGTCGCTGCGAGTCGAGACCTCGGACCATGAGCTCTACACCCCCGAGATCCGCCGTGAGAGTTACGCCGGCCTGCGAAATGAGTGGGAAGAGGAACTCGCCCGCGGCAACGTCTGGGTTCGTTGGGGCGTCACCCTCGCGCGACGGTTGGAGCAGCGACGCGGGAGCCCGGTGATCGAGGATTGGGTTCCAACGGACTCGCCGTACTGGGAATGAGCCGGCTCGTACGCGCCGCGGTGCCGCCGGTCCGCGCGTTGGGAAGATGAAGCGGGTCGATCGCGCGCGCTATCCCGTTAGGCTCTCGCGCAATGCAGAAGTGCCTCGCGTGCTCAGGCGAGTTCACTCAGGTCAAGTGGTTGGGTAACGTGAAGACCCGCGAGGCGGCACTCCGCGCATTGCGGAAGGCTGCCGAGGAGAGTGCGGACGATCGCCATTTCTACGTCGACCTGGTGCTCGACACCGCACACGTCCTGTCGCTGTGCGACCGCAACCTCGATGGGCGGGCGTCCGAACTTCTCTAGTCCTCACCCACCTCGCGAAACAATCCAGGAAAGAGGATGCGCGCGACCGGCTCGGGGATTGCGAAGAGCGTGTCGGTCGCATCCATGATCCACTTGACGGCGCCGTCGGGCCGTGGGATGCGCTCGTGCCGCGAGAGCACGACATCACCAGCCACAAGCGGCGGGCGACGCGCAGCGAGCGGAACGCGCTCGACGCACGGTAGACAGAGCGCGCGTGACGCGAAGGCGCGCTCGAAGGGCCAGAACCCCACGCCAACGGAGTCATCCTCGGGGTAGTCGCCGCCGCAGCCGGCACAGCGCAAATAGAGCATCGACTCCCCTCTGCACGAACGGGAGACGAATCGCAAGACGCTTTGCTGCCGATCACGCGATCACGACCCGCGATGGCGATCCCGTCGACCAGGGTGCTCGGCGCAGACTCTGCATGGTGAGCATCGAGTCCGAACCGCTTGTCCTCGCCCAGTTCCTGACCTACATGTCTTGCAACGACCTCTTCAAGTTCGTGCCAACACGTGCGCGGTTCGAGGCCGAGATCGCACAGCTCCCCACGGACTGGACCGTACGCATCTGCGGCTTCCTCGAGTACGTACGCGACTACAGCGGTGCGCTGGGCGAAGAGCTGCAGCGCCATGCGCTCGATGCGTTCGCTCTCGAGCCGCTGCGTAAGGACTTGATCAGGCACTACAACACCACAGGGCGCTTCTTCCTGTTCGAAGAGCAGCTCCTTGGCATGATGAAGTTCGCGATCTTGGGCGGCGCCATTGAGATCCCGGAGCTCATCACGGTGGAGCAGCGCAAGGCGTTCTTCTGGGCGCTCATGCTCTACAGCGACCTGCACTCTGCCGAGAACCCCGTCGAGAACATCGACGACGCAGCCCGGTTGGAGCTGCGCCAGCTCGCCTTCGTCACCCAGGAAGTGCCGGGCAACGTGATGGCGCGGGCCTACGCGCTGTGGGTGGATCTCCCAAGCCGGCCAGAGCTGGTCGCTTCACCGTATTTCGTCAACATGCCCGCGGAGTTCGCGCACGCTGCCAATGGGCACCCTGTCACCGACTACATCACGGTCGTCAGCGTCCTCCTCGCCCACGGGAGCGACGCAGTGCGCGACACGATCGCTGCGTCCTACCCGCGGTGGCCCTTCGACGCCCCCGCGCGCTTCGGTGCGAGCACGCGCGCCGCCGAGCTCACGGCTACCCTGCGCTCGTTCGCGGGCAACCGTTCAGACATGACGGCGCTGTTCGCCACGATGCCGCCGGCCCCCGCCTTCCTCGGCCTCGCGATGCTCCCCTTCATGCATCGTCCCGTGTACGTCGCGGCCGATGGGAAGTTCCTCGTCGTCAGCATGCGCCTGCTCGTTGACGGCCTGTACAGCCACGCGTACTGGCGGGTGTGGGAGCACCTCAAGACGCAACACGGCGCAGAGGGCAATGCACTGAGCGCGACGTACACGCAGTTTTACGGTCAGGTACTGGAGCGCTACGTGGTGGAACTGATGCGCTCGGTTTACGACACCGGTGGGAAGCGGGTGTTCGCTGAAGAGGAAGCGCAACCCGCGCAGGGCGCCGCGGATGCTGCGGTGTTCCTCGACGACCGCGTAATCCTCGTCGAAGTAACGCGCACCGAGCTGCGGTACTTCCCGACGCTGCTCGCCGGAGACCTCGACAACTTCAAGAACGATCTCGCCCGCACCGCGGCGAAGGCCAAGCAGGTCGCGACAGCGGCGAAGGCCGTGCACGAGGGGAAGGTGATCTACGCCGGCCACGAGAACGCGGTCACGCTACCGATCGAACGGATTGTCGTCCTCCCGGAGCCGCTGCCGCGCTTCCCCATCGTCGCCAGCTTCCTGCGAAAGGCACTGGAGAAAGCAGGCGTCACTCCCGACGCGACCATCATCTCGGTGAGCGAGCTCGAAGACGCGTTACGCGCCGGGGATCTCATGCATCTCTCGACGCTCATCGCGGACTGGAAGGCCGACCCGGACTTCTTCGACGTGAGCCTCCACGACTTCATTCGGCGACGCGGTCGTCTCGTCCCCTCCGGCGAGCGAGCTCCGTTCATCGCCGCGAGCTTCGAGGCGTTCCGCAAGAAGGCCATCGAGCAGATGGCGTTCGATCCGGCGACCGCTGCTGGCGTACCCGGCGGCGAGCCGCCGGCCGGCACCGATGGGGAAGCGGAGGGAACCGGTCAGGCGATCTCGCCTCCATCTCACGGCAGTCCGGAGGCCGAGGGCTCGTAGAGTCGAGCCATGGAGCGTGCCAGCGCACGGAGCATCGGACCCTGGACCGTGCACGAGCAGATCGGGAAGGGCGGGAACGCAAAGGTCTATCGCGCCGAGCGCGACGGAGAACTGTCGATTGCACTCAAGGTTCTCGACCGACAACGTGTCGGGGGCGAACGCTATCGACGGTTCGTGCAGGAGATCAAGTTTCTCCGCTCACTGGGTCCGTTTCCGGGTGTCCTGCCGTTACTCGATGCGCACCTGCCCGCGATACCGACGAACGCCGACCCACCGTGGCTCTCGATGCCGATCGCAACGCCAATCGCCGATGCGGTCGGCGGCCTGCCGCTCGACCAGGTCGTTGCCGCGGTCGCGCAGATCGCGTCCACGCTCGCGCAGCTCGCCGAACGTGGCGCGGGACATCGCGACATCAAACCCGGCAACCTGTACGAACTCGATGGCGAGTGGCTGGTCGGTGACTTCGGTCTCGTCGCGGCACCGGAGGCGGACGACGACATCACGCGCGCGGGTAAGGCCTTGGGCCCGGCGCACTTCACCGCGTACGAGATGATCATCGATCCGGTCGGGGCCGATCCCCTGCCGGCGGACGTGTACAGCCTCGCAAAGACACTGTGGTCGCTCGTCACCGGCCTGCCCTACCCGCCGGAAGGACACCAGCCCGCCGACAGCCGTGCGTGGTCGATACGCGAGCTGCGGCCTGACGGTCGGTCGTCGGCGCTCGACCAACTCATCGATCGTGCGACGCAACTCACGCCGGGGGCACGACCCACGATGGCCCAGTTCGCCACGGAGTTACGCACGTGGCAGCAGTTGTCAACGACGAGCCCGGCGATCGACGTTGCCGGTCACGCGGCGCGACTCCGCGAAAGAATGCGCGGTGAGATCGACGGAGAAGACGTGCAGGCTGAGCGCAAGCGCCTAGCGCTAGCGACCGTGCGAACACTCCAGCAGGCGTGCCGATCCCTCGACGACGCGCTCAAGGCGATTCACCCCCGCCCGGAGCTCGACATCGTTGGGGACAAGCTGACCAACACGATGCTGCACCTCACGCACCGCACCAGAGACGCGGCATTCTCGTACGAGCGCACGAGCAAGATCGCCAGCCGGCTGGACCTTCGACGGTACGTCGTCGCCTATGGCCGCGGGCTCGACCTGCTTGAGGACGGCGAGGTCGTGCTTGGGGCTTACGTCATCGTCCACTTCGAGAAGGTGATGGGTTCGGACTTCCACTGGTCCTCAGGCGACCGATCGGCGCCCGCCGGCAGCATCGAGGCCGAGCGCACGGTCCAACAGCTCGTCAGCGCTCGCGGTCGAACTCGACAAAGCCATCGCCGTGTTCGCGGAGAAGGTGCCGACGACGGACTAGGCGACAGTCGCAGGCGTACCGCACACGAGGCAGAGCACGTCGCCGCGCCAGTCCTTGAGGATCTTCAGCGGCTCGGCGGGGTGGCAGTCAAATTCGATACGGCGCATGTCGTCAGATTCGGTAAGCGTCGGATCGATCGTCGGCTGGTCGCGCTCGACCCGGGCACTGAACTTGAGGAGTCCGCCAGTCTGCCGACTCATTCGCTCGAGTTCGCGTCCGAACTCACTTAACTTCGGCCCGACGACCTCGCGCATGACTATCGACTGGGCGAGCTCAACCTGTGCTTTCGTTGCCCACGAGCCGGCGGGGGCTTGAATCCCGCAGTAGGGGCACGTGTAAGGCGAACTGTCCTCAACAGAGTCGGCGTCGTCTACCGCGTCACTCGGTGACGACCGCAGCCACTTGAACTCACGCTCGCACGTGGGGCACTCGCGCCGGAGGAACCCATCGCTGTCGAGCGGCACGCTCATGTGCAGCGACTCCTTGCTCATCGATCAGCGCCGCGGCGGATTCGGGACCTCCTTCACGGCGGGCCCATCTGAGCTCTTGACGACTCGGCGCTAACGGAGGAACAGCGCTTGGATGAATGTACCTGCGGGCGAGGTGAGCCAAGGAACGCTTGCGACCTGGCCGCTGGTCAGGTCGACGCGTGAGACAGATCCACCGGCGGGTCCGCTGAACAGATAGAGATTGCCATCCGGCCCCACATGCAGGATCACGATGGTGTCGGTTCGTGCCGGTCCGCTGTCGTCACCGAACACTTCTGCGTTGGGATCGTCGTCGGCGATGCCA
>CAJDUG010000016.1_pt1 | contig 31062 bp, 33 predicted proteins | sample 7390021 | NCBI WGS metagenome assembly CAJDUG01 (sample SAMEA7055676, study PRJEB34461) | soil metagenome | biome: terrestrial ecosystem; feature: Peninsula; material: soil | place: Antarctica | collected 2016
GCCGCGATGCCGCGCGTCGCGCGCTATTGATCGAGCGCGCGCAGCCTGGGACGGATCTCGCGGGATTGCCGGAGGACGAGGCGAACGCAGCCGCGGTGGGTGTGGCGTCGAGGCTATGGCGACCGGCGGTGCTCGGCGAACCCTTCCGCGGGATCGGCGAGCGGGTCACGCACGATCTCGAGCGCACCGGCTCACACGAACTGGTGCCAGTGGCCCGCGCGCTGTTGGCGTCAATGTCTTTCGCGGAGACGACGCTGTTGCACGGCGACTATCACCACTACAACGTGCTTCGATCGCGGGACGGCTACCTCGCGATCGACCCCAAGCCTCTCGTCGGTGAGCCGGAGTTCGACGTGGCTCCGTTCCTCTGGAATCCGATCCATCAGCTGCCGTCCACTGTCGAGCGGACGTGGCGCCGCATCTCGGCGTTCGCGGCGGCGGGGCTCGATCCGGAGCGCATCCGCCAGTGGGCGATCGTGCGCGGCGTATGCCTCGGACTACCTCTTGGCGCGAACGAAACGGAGGAGAGCTCGCCACAGCTGCGCACGGTGCGGCAGTTGCTCTAGCTCCGGGTACCCTCCGGCGACTTCGACCCTGCGACGACCTCGCTGTGGAACGGGCCACGTGCGGTCCGCTGCTCGAGCAATAGGTCCGCCAGCTCTCGCTGCGTCGCGCGCTGCGCGTCGTCGATGTCCGACAGCAACACGAGCCCGTCGGCGAAGCCCCAGAGGATGAGCGCGTAGATCAGCGCGAAGACGAAGCCGAAAACGCCGACCGCGACCGCGGCGCCCGGGAACACTTCCACAGCGCCCGACGGCACCTGGTACTGGCTCGCGCCGTAGATACCGGCGGCGCCGCCCAGCACGAAGAGGATCGCCGCAAGACGCATCGCCCCCGCCGCGAACTTGATCGCGAAGTGGCTGCGCAGGCGGGGCTTGGTCTTTATCGGAGCCAGGGTGGTGGCTCCCAGTGGTCCGGCAGCACGGTGACCTTCACCGGCATCTCGGCGGCCTGCTCGGACACGGATTGGATCTGACCGATGAGCATCGGACCGTACGGGCAGAACGGCGTCGTCAGCACCATCTTCACCTCGGCCTCGTCGCCGTTGAAGACGACCTCGCGGATGAGGTCAAGGTCGATGACCGACAGCCCGATCTCAGGATCGAGCACGGCCTGAAGCGCGTTGAGGATCTTCTCCTGCTTCTCGGCCTCTGCGACGATCGGCGACGCCGTCTTCTCGGCCTTGGTCTCAGTGTCATCAGGGGACATGACGATCCTTTCCGGCCCGCTCAGCGCCGAGCGAGCCATGCGAACAGCGAGAGCGCCGCCGTCAGCACGAGGCTGACAACGATAGACGTCGCGATGGGCGCGTACACCGTCCACCGATCGCCGCCGAACGTGAAGTCACCCGGCAGGCGCCCGACGAAGGGCACTTTGTCGGCGAACATCAGCGCGAGCCCGATGGCCACGATGACGACTCCGGCGATGACAAGACCGCGCCCGACAACGTCCATATCTGCATCGATTGTCTCACGACCGCCTATCGCTCCGGCGTTCAGCGCAGGGTCACGAGCAGCACGCGATCGTCATCATCGCGCGGTCGGCCACGCCCATCGCGGTTGCTTGTAAGCAACAGGAACTCCCCTGTCGAGATCTCGTAGATGTCGCGCAGTCGACCGTACTGGTTGACGAGCAGCCGCTCTTCGAATGCGACACCGCGCCCATCCGGCGTGAGAACGATGCGGTGCAGATGTTGGGCGCGGAGATTGGCGAAAAGGAGCGAACCGCGCAGCGGGCCGGGGCGCGTGGCGAACGTCGCACCGGACGGCGCCCAGGTGTCGAAGGCGCCGCTCGACAGGATCGGGTCGCGGAAGCGCTGGTCGCCGGGCTTGCCGGTCACGATCGGCCAGCCATAGTTCGCGCCCGCCTCGATGCGATTAACCTCGTCCTGACAGCACGCTGGAAAGAACCCGCTCGGTCCGTGCTCGGTCTGATAGAGGACGCCTGTGTCCGGGTGGAACGCGAGGCCCTGCACGTTCCGATGACCCAGTGAGTACACCGGCGATCCCGCGAATGGGTTGTCCGCCGGAACGGTGCCGTTCTTCTCGAGCCGCAGGATCTTGCCGCCGAGCGAGCTCCGATCCTGCGCTCGACCCTGCTGCTCGGCGTCGCCGGTCGCGACGTAGAGCTTGCCGTCCGGTCCGAATGCGAGACGGCCCCCGTCGTGATTCGTCGATCCCGGGATGTTGTCCAGCAGGATCGTCTCATCGGTGCCTGTCCCGTTGACGTCACGCATGCGCACTAGGCGGTTCAGCGTCACGCCGCCAGGTCCCGCGTACGAGTAATAGAGATAGACGAAGGCGCTGCGCGCGAAGTCCGGATCGAGCGCGATACCGAGGAGGCCGCGCTCGGCGTCGGGATTCGCGCGCGCTGGTACGTTCGCCCACGGCTGCGCCTGCAATCCGCCACCGCCCATCCGGATAATGCGCACGCGGCCCGGCCGCTCGGTGACGAAGAGCCGCCCGTCGGGCGCGAGCGCGACCGCCCACGGCGCCTCGAGACCGGCAGCGAGAAGCTGCACGTTCTCCACGATCGCTGGACCGATACGGGGCGACGGCGTTGGGGTCGGCGCAGCCGTCGTGATCTGTGGACTCGGCCGCGCGGCCTGCGTGCCGGTCGTCGCGGGCGTCGCGCTAGGCGTGGCCACCGGCGACGCACACGCGACGAGCGTCGCGAGCGTCACCGCCAGCACGCGCCTCATCCGCGCTCCCGGGCCCAGGCCGCCAGCGCGCGGCTCGCCATGGGTTTCGCAAGACCGTACCCCTGAGCGGCGGCGCAGCCGAGTGCGCGGGTCAAGTTCAGAGTCGCCTGGTCCTCGACGCCGACCGCGACGAGCGCGATGTTGCGCTCGCGGGCCAGCTGTGCGATCGCATACGCCGTCTCGGCGGCCTTCCGATCCGCGACCGCGTGACCGGTGATCTCGCGACCGAGCTTCACCGTGTCCAGCGGCCACTCTCTTACCGCCTCGAGCTGCGCCACGGTGGTGACGTCGTCGAGCGCGATGGCGATCCCGCGCGCGCCGAGCTCGCGCACGCCCGTAGTCGAGGCTTCACCGGTCTCATCGCCGCGTATCTCGGCGCTGAAACCGGACGTACCGGAGGTCATCTGGAGCGTCCGATCGAGGAGACGCACGAAACGCTGATCGCGCAGATCGGTCGCGGCGATGTTGACCGCCACCTTGAGCGTGAGGCCATCGCGGCGCCACACGCTGGCCTGAAGCAGCGCTTCGCGCATGACCCAGGCCGTGAGGTCGTGCATCAGCCCTTCGCACTGGGCCGTCGGCAGGAACGCCTGGGGCGGAAGGAGCCCTTCTGCGGATGCTTCCAGCGAACGAGCGCCTCGACCGCGTGCACCGATTTCCCATCGATCGCGAAGATCGGCTGGTAATGAAGCTCGAGCTCGTTGTTCGTGATCGCGCGCGCGAGCTCGAAACCGACCTCGCTGGTCACTCTTCCCTCGACGGGTCATCACGTTGCGCCGCGTTCCACAAGGTCGCCTCGACCGGCGGTGTGCGACCCACATGGCGATAGGCGTGTTCGGTGACGACGCGGCCGCGCGGCGTGCGCTTGAGGTAGCCCTCCTGCATCAGGTAGGGCTCGTAGACGTCCTCGATGGTCTCGGTGTCTTCGCTCAGCGCGGCGGCCAGAGTCTCGAGCCCGACCGGCCCCCCTGAGAACCGATCGATGATCGCGGTGAGAAGCCTGCGGTCGACCGCATCCAGACCCTTGTCGTCGACCTCGAGCATCACCAGCGCCTCACGAGCGACCGCGAGGGTCACCCGCCCGTCGTGCCTGACCTGCGCAAAGTCGCGCACGCGCTTGAGCCAGCGGTTCGCGATCCGCGGCGTGCCACGCGATCGGCGCGCGATCTCGCGCGCCGCCGCGGGTTCGACCTCGATCTCGAGGATGCGCGCCGACCGTCGCACGACCTTCTCGAGCGACTCCGCGTCGAGGTGGTCGAGCTTGTACGTCGCGCCGAAACGGTCGCGCAGGGGCGACGAGAGCCGGCCGATGCGCGTCGTCGCGCCGACGAGCGTGAAACGCGGTAGTGGCAGCCGCAGCGTCCGCGCTCCCGGGCCTTTGCCGATGACGATGTCCAGCTGATAGACGTCCATCGCCGGGTAGAGGACTTCCTCCACCAGGCGCGGCAAGCGGTGGATCTCGTCGATGAACAGCACCTCGCCCGGCTGAAGGTTCGTCAGGATCGCGGCGAGATCGCCTGCCCGCTCGATCGCGGGGCCGCTCGTGATGCGGATCGGGACCCCGAGCTCGTAGGCGATGACGTTGGCGAGCGACGTCTTTCCTACCCCCGGCGGACCGTGCAGCGCGACGTGGTCGAGTGGCTCGCCGCGACCCTTCGCGGCCTCGATGAGGATCCGCAGCTGCCCTTTGACCGTGTCCTGGTTGATGTATTCGTCGTCAGAGAGGCGCTGCGGCCGCAGCGTCGCTTCCAGCGATCGCTCTCGGTCCTCACGGACGCCGGGCGTCACGTCGCGCGGCTTCTTTCCGTTGCCCGGTCTCGTGCCGTCCGTCACGCGAGGGCCCGCCGCACGGCCCCCGCGATCCGCTCGGTCGCGGTCGCGCGTGGCACGAATTCGGCCTCGCTCGCGCTGCGCGGCTTCAGCTCGACCTGGTCCTCCTTGAGCGTTCGCTTCGACACCGTTGCGCGGAAGGGGATCCCGATGAGGTCGGCGTCGGCGAACTTGACGCCCGCGGTCTCCTCACGGTCGTCGTACAGCACCTCGATGCCGGCATGCTCGAGGTCGGCGACGAGTCCGTCTGCCGCTGTGCGCACCGTTTCGTCGTTGGAAGGAAGCGCAATGACGTGCACCTGATACGGCGCGACGGCGATCGGCCAGAGAATCCCCTTGTCGTCGTGGTGCGTCTCGACGATGGATTGGACCGCGCGCCCGACACCGATGCCATAGCTGCCGCCGACGAACGGTTTCCGCGTGCCATCCTCCGCGAGGAAGGTCGCGTTCATCTTGTCCGAGTAGTAGGTGCCGTAGGCGAAGATGTTCCCCACCTCGACGCCGCGGACGATGCGCAGCTTCCCATCCTTGCAGCGCGGGCACACATCGCCTTCGCGAACGTCGTGCACGTCGATGGTCTCGCCGGTGAAGTCCCGGCCGCGTATCACGCTTCGCAGGTGCGTGTCTTTCTTGTTCGCGCCGGCGACGTACGCGCGCTCGTCGACGGAGGTGTCGACCAGGGTGCGCACGCGCAGACCGACGGGGCCGATGTAGCCGGGGACCGAGCCGGCGGTCGCGAAGTCGGCATCGTTCGCGAACTTCACCTCGCTCGTGCCCAGCATCTTGCGGAGCTTGGCCTCGTTCACATCCCGGTCGCCCGGGAGCACGACGGCGACGACGCCTCCGGACGCATCGCGTAGCAGCAGCGTTTTCAGGAGGCGGTCGGCGCCGACGCTGAGCATCGACTGCAGGGCTTCGATGCTGGTGGTACTCGGTGTCGCGATCTCGCTCCGTTGTGCGGCCCCATCCTCGCGGACCGGGGTCTCGCCCATACGCGTCGCCCGCTCCATGTTCGCGCGGTAGTCGCATTTCGAGCAGACAACGACGCGGTCCTCACCGACCTCGGTGAGGACCTGGAACTCGTGTGCGATGTCGCCGCCCATCGCGCCGGTGTCCGACTCGACGCTGATCGCGTCGAGGCCCATCCGTTTGAAGATGCGCTCGTACGCGCCGTGCTGCGCCTTGTAGCTCTTCTCCAGCCCGGCCTGGTCGATGTCGAACGAGTAGGCGTCCTTCATGACGAACTCGCGCACGCGCAGAAGACCCGCGCGGGGACGGGCCTCATCCCGTCCCTTCGACTGGAAGTGATAGACCATCGCCGGCAGCTGCTTGTAGGACTGCAGCTCGCTCATGGCGTGCGAATGGACCGCCTCCTCATGGGTGTAGCTCACCATGAACTCACGGCCGTTGTGATCCCGCGTTCGGAAAGTGATCGGCTCGAGCAGGTCCCAGCGGCCCGTGTTCTTCCAGAGCTCGGCCGGGGTCAGAACGGGCATCTCCATCTCCTGACAGCCGATGCGGTCCATCTCCTCGCGGATGATCTGCTCGACCTTCTTCGCGACGCGGAATCCAAGGGGCAGCCAGGTGTAGAGGCCGGAGGCGACGGGGCGCGCGATCGCGGCGCGCAGCATGAGCCGGTGTCCGGGGGTCTGGGCATCCGCGGGCGCCTCGCGCAGAGTGCGTCCAAAGAGCGTTGACTGTCTCATGGGGTCAACTCCGAGGGTCGTATTTTGGCCGCGCGCTTGCGTGCCGGCGCCTCTGCGACGCCGGCTAGCGCGGGATTCGGGACGTGGACCCTCGCGAACGCATCGCGCGAATAGTACGCGCCTCGCGCGGTCAGGCGTGCTCGAGCAGCTCCCATACCCGAGCCTGGACTCGGTCGGGCGCCTTGATGCGCGGCGTCCAGCGACGCGCGACGACGATGTCCTGATCGCGCCAGCGCGCCTCGAGGGTCGCGAGCATCGCCAGAGCCGGGGCACGTTCACGGTCGTACCACTGCTTGATCTCGCCACGAGCTTTTGGGAGGCGGCGCTGGAAGTGATCGACGCGCACGTGAAGCTCGTCGTCCGGGAATCGCTGCCGGTCCATGTCGACGCCGTCGACGAAAGCCACATCGAGCAGCTCGGCATCGCGGAAGTCGTTCGCGCGGAACTCGTTGCGCCGGCGCGGCGGGTCGAGCCGCTTCGTCTCCGCGCTGGACGGCGCGCCGTAGAAGGTCACGCGCTCCATCGGACCCGCGAAACGGCAGCCGATGAACTCCGCGGCTTCGGTGTCGCTGTCTTCGAGACGCGCGTCGTCGAAGGTGCAGCGCTCGAAGCGCGACTGGCCCAGCTGCGCATGACGGAGGTCGGCGCCGTCGAAACGGCAGTCGCGGAACACGCTGCGCGGCAACGCGGCGAGGAGTGGCGCCAGACGACGATCGAGCTTCAGGCCGCGGAAGTCGCAGCGATCGAAGAGGCAGCCGCCGAGCGTGAACTTGTCGAACTGCGCGCGACGGAAATCGACGGCGGTGATGGTCGCGCGATGCAGCGCGACGACGCTCTCGTCGTCGGGCTGCTTAGGTTCGTTGTCCTGCTGGGACACTGCGCCCCGGCGTGAGCTGTCCTTCGTGCGTCAGCTTCGGCGCCTTCTGCGAGTACGGCTCCTTGCCGTTCTCGACGAGGATCTTGTCGATCTCCGCCAGCAGCGCGTCCATGAGCTGATCCTCCGGATAGACGCCGACGACTTTGCCCTTGCGGAAGATCGCGCCTTTTCCGACGCCACCGGCGATGCCGACGTCGGCGTCCTTCGCCTCGCCGGGTCCGTTGACCTCGCAGCCCATGACCGCGACCTTCATCGGCGTGGGCAGGGCGCGGAGGCGTTCCTCGGCGACCTTCGCGAGCGGGATGAGGTCGATGTCCGCCCGGCCACACGACGGACAGGCGACGAGCGTCAGCCCCTGGTCGCGCAGTCCGAGCGACTTCAGGATGTCGAACCCGGCCGTGACTTCCATGACCGGGTCCTCGGAAAGCGACACGCGGATCGTGTCGCCGATGCCTTCGTAGAGCAGCACGCTCATGCCCGCGGTCGATCGGATCGATCCCGCGACGAGCGTGCCGGCCTCGGTAACGCCGAGGTGCAACGGGTACGGCACGGCCTTCGCGAGGCGGCGGTACGCGGCGACCATCGTCGGCACGTCGAACGCCTTCACGCTCACGACGATGTTGTCGAAGTCGAGGTCCTCGAGGATCTTGATCTCGGAGAGGGCGAGGTCGACCATCCGCTGCGGCTCGTCGCGCACGTCGCCCGGCTGGCGATCGCCGATCGAACCGTGGTTCACGCCGATGCGGATGGGCGTCCCCTGCACTTTCGCGCGCTTGACTACCTCGCGCACGCCGTCCTTGTTGTGGATGTTCCCCGGGTTGAGGCGGAGCTTGTGCACCTTCGCGTCGAGCGCCATCAGGGCGAGCCTGTAGTCGAAATGGATGTCCGCGACGACCGGCAGGATGCTTCGGCGCACGACCTCCTTCAGCGCCTCGCCGGCGCGCTTGTCGGGGACCGCGACGCGCGCGACCTCGCAGCCGACCTCCTGGAGACGCTCGATCTGCCGGATGGTCGCGTCGACGTCGTGCGTGAGCGTCGTGCACATCGACTGCACTGACACGGGCGCGCCATCGCCGACCGCCGTCCCGCCGACCCACACCCGCTTTGACTTCCGCCTGGGGCGCGGCCCGACGCGGTCTTCGGGCAGGTTCAGGTCGATGCTCATCGGCATGCTCACGACATCAAAGTGTACGTTCGTCACTCGCTTCACATGCGAGACACGGACTAGCGCCGTCTCGCGCGGGCCGTCAGTCTGAAGCACGTGATCCGAAGGCCCGGCGAGACGGTCGTTTGGCGTTCTGTCGACCGCGAGAAGCGGATCATCCAGACAGCGCTCCCCTGGACCGTCGTGCGGCACGACGAGCGCGGCATCGTCCTGTTCATGCCGCCCGGCACGAGCTGGCGCGTCCGGACCGGCCGCTACGGCGGACCTCGCGACCGAATGCTGCTCGCGTGGGACGGCGGTTACGCCGAGCGAATCTGGACCGGTACCAACACGGTCCTGTTCTACCGCTTCGGCGAAGCGCATTCGGTTTGGCTCGCGCGCGACGACGCGACCTCGCTCCTGGCTTGGTGGTACATCAATCTCGAGGCGCCCTGGCGCGAGACGACGATCGGGTTCGACTCGCGCGACAGCATCCTCGACCGCTACGCGGGTCCGGATGGCGAGTGGCACTGGAAGGACGAGGACGAGCTCAGCTGGGAGATCGAGCAGGGCTTGGTCCCGCCGGAGCGCGAGGGCGAGTTGCGCGCTGAGGGCGAGCGCGCGCTCGAGCGTTTCCATCGGCGCGATCCCCCACTCGACGGCGATTGGCTGGGCTTCCGGCCGGATCCCGGATGGTCTATCCCCGTTTTACCGGAGAGCTGGCGCGAGTTCGAGCCCATCTAGGCACTCGCTCCGGTGTAGTTCCGAAGGCCCCAGCGCCATAGGGCGCTCGCGAGTCCAACAGCGAGCACGGTACCGGCGCCGAGCAGCGCAACCCCGGTCCAGTCCATACGTCCCGCGATGACATACGCCGGCGCCGTGACCGCGATCCCGATCGGGACGATCGTGCTCAGCGACACGCGCAGCCAGAGCGGGTAGACGTCGACGGGAAAACGGCCCGCCTCGGTGAAAGCCCAGAAGATCGCGAGCAGGTTTTCGACGCGCACGAACCAGAATGCCAGCGTGACCAGACCGAGGATCAGCGCGTACACCAGCATCCAACCGAAGAAGATCGACGCGGAGAAGAGCAGCGCCTGACCGACGCCGATCTGCTCGCCGACCTGTAGCAGCCCCACGATGACAACGATGAGTCCGAGGACCAGGTCCGCCGATCGGACGACTTTGAGATGGCGAGTGCTCACGAGGAACTGCGTGTTCACCGGCTTCAGTAGGTGGAAATCGAGTGTGCCGACGCGGACGTGCTCCATCACCCGCTCGAAAGAGGGCGAAAAGATGAGACTCACGCCGCCCTGGATCACGTAGTACACGCCAAGCAGCACGATCATCTGCGGCAGCGTCCAGCCGTTCATCGTCGTGGTGTGCTCGAACATGACGAGCACCGCGGCGATGCTGGTGCCGATGACCAGGAACATTTCGAGGATGCTCAGGTAGAAGTTGCCGCGGTATTCCATCTCGAACTGAAACTCGGTCGACGCGAACGCACGGAACATCCGCAGATACCGCATCAGGCGCCCACCGCGCTGAACTCGCGCAGACCCGCACGCCACGCGAACCGGAACGCGATGAATGTGAGGGCCAGCCACACGGCCTGGCCGACGAGGTAAAGGAGGCCGCGCTCGAGCGTGACGCCGCCGCGCAGGATCTCCGCGGGGACGGCGAGGAAGTACGCGAACGGCAGCGAGTACGAGATGACCTGCATCCACGTGGGCACGAGCGCGAGCGGGGCGATCTGCCCGGCGAACATGAAACCGACTCGCTGGAACAGCGTGTTGATGGTATTGATGCGCTGCAGCCAGAACGTCGCGGTCGCGATGACCCAGGCGATCATGAACGCCAGTGCCGCGGCGAGCAGGATGCTCGGAACGAACAGAGCGAGATGCCACCACTCGCCATGCCACTCGACGTGGAACGTCGCGGCGACCAGGGCGCAAACGAGTAGCAGCGGGAGGATCGTCGTCGCCTTCCAGATGAGGTTCTCCACCACGGCGTAGTGCAGCGGGTGCAGCGGCCGCAGCAGCTTGGGCGAGAGCCGGCCCTGCCGGACCTCGAACTCGAACTCGAACGAGTTCCATGCGGTGGTGAGATGCCCGACGATGGTGAGCGCGATGTAGTACCCGGCAAAGTCGCTCGTCGTATAGCCGCCGACGCTGCCGCCCTGCGCATTCGCCACGGCGGTCCAGGCCGCGAGGAAGATCACCGGGCGGATGATCGAGAACAACATCCACAGCACCGCCTGGATGCGGTACTGCGCCGCGGCCTGTATCTGCGCGACCAGTAGCTGGCGGTAGATCCGGATCATGCCGTCGCCTCGACCAGCGGCCGCTCCGACGCGAAGACCTTGTCGATGATCTCTTCGATGGGCGGGTCCTCGACGCTGATGTCCGCCAGCTGATCACCGAGCGCGCTGACCAGGCGCGCGGTGCGCTCACCGGCCTTCGTGCGCGGGACGTGGATCGTCGCGATGTTGTCGTTGCTCGACACGACATCGCCGAACTCGGTCAGATCCCCCACCGGGCCGCGCAACGTCACGGTGATCCGCTTGTAGGGCGCCATCCGCTCCGCGAGGTCGGCGAGCGCGCCGTCGTACAGCAGCACTCCGCGGTGGATCACGATCACCCGGCGGCAGAGCGCCACCACGTCGTCCATGTAGTGGCTCGTGAGCAGGATCGTCGCGCCGCTGCGCCGGTTGTACTCGGCGACGAACCGGCGGATGCGTCCCTGCATCGAGATGTCGAGGCCGAGCGTTGGCTCGTCCAGGAAGGCGACGCCCGGCGAGTGCAGCAGCCCAGCCGCGAACTCCACTTTCATGCGCTCGCCGAGCGAGAGCCCACGGACCGGCTTGTGCAGCAACGGCTCCAGCTCGAGCAGCTCGGTGAGCTCGCCGAGCGTGCGCCGGTACTGCGCATCCGGCACCCCGTAGATCTCCCTCAGCACCAGGAACGAGTCGGCAGCCGGGATGTCCCACACGAGCTGCGAGCGATTGCCCATGAGGAGCGTCATGCCGCGCAGGAAGACGCCTTCGCGGCGCCACGGAACGTGACCCAGCACCGTGGCCTCGCCGCCCGTGGGGTGGAGCAGGCCAGAAAGCATCTTGAGCGTGGTCGTCTTCCCCGCGCCGTTGGGACCGAGGAAGCCGACCACCTCGCCGGCGTCGATGCGAAAGGTGATGCCGTCCACCGCGAGCACCTCGCGGTAGCGGCGCTTGACGAGGGAGCGAAGCGTGGCGGCCAGTCCGGTCTCGCGTTCGGTCACGCGGTAGACCTTCCGGAGCGCGCGCACGTCGACGACGGGCGCAACCATGGGCGGCAGAGCCTACACGCCGATACCGCAAGGCGAATGAGGACTTCGCGACAGTCGGGTCACTCGAGCAGGCGCGCGCGGATGAGCTCGATGTCGGCGCCGGAGAGACCGGCTCGCGTGAGGTACGCCTTCGCGCCGCCATGTCGCGTCCGCAGATGCGCGAGCGTCGCGAGCATCGTCTCGGCGCTTGCGTCATACGAGCGCTCCAGTCGTGCGCGCGCCTCGTCGTCCGGCGCTGCGGCAAGCGCTGCCGCGAGCTCGGCCGCGAGGTTCGCCACCGTCAGCGAGTAGTCCGCCGCGATGTCCGCATCGGACACGCCAACGAGCGACAGGAGCAGCGCCACCGCGATCCCCGTGCGGTCTTTGCCGGCGAGGCAGTGGATGAGAACGCCACCCGGCACGGCGCTCGCCACCGCGCGCGCCATCGTGACCATCTGCTCGGCACGACGATCGAGCACGAGCGCGTCACGCTCGGAGCGCGTGCGCGCGACCCACTCTGGCTGTCGCCACAACTGATCGTCCTGCTGCGGGATCAGCAGGTAGTCGACGCCGTGCTCGTGCCAGATCGGATCGGGGTCCCGCTCGGCCTCCGCCGGGTTACGGAGGTCGATCACCGTCCGCACGCCGTGAGCAACGAGCGCGGCGCGGCCGCCGTCGCTCAGCCGACAGAGCTGGTCGGAGCGGACGAGCGCGCCACGCCGCACACGCCGACCATCGACGGCCATAAGTCCGCCAAGGTCCCGTACGTTGAGGCACGCGTCCCACGCGAGCGCGCGGGTGGCCTTGTTCGCGTTAGCCGCCAACGACGCGGCGGATGTCCGCGATGCTGACGACGACCAGGAGCAGGAGCAGCAGCACGAAGCCGACGGCATGCACCGCGGCCTCGACCTGCGGTGAGAAGCGCACGCGGAAAATGCCGCCGAGGAGCACGAAGAACAGGCGCCCGCCGTCCAGACCGGGGAACGGCACGATGTTCAGCACCGCGAGATTCACGGACAGCACGCCCACGAGCTTCAGGAATGTCGGCAGTCCGAACTGCGCGACCTGCCCCGTGACGCGGAATATCTCGATCGGCCCGCCGACTGTCGGAGCATCGGTCGAACCGCGTGGAGCGAGGAGCTGCCCGGGCAGCTCCGCGATCTGTCCGATCACCTGACCCGATAGCGCCACGGCTTCACCGAAGGCTTCGGGTATCGGGACAGCGCTCGGCCCCTGCACTTCCTCTAGGCCGATCCCAAGCGGACCCTGACCTTCAGGAGGCTCTGCCCTGGGCACGGCTTTGACCGGGGGCAGCGGACGACCGTTCCGCTCGACCTCGAGCGTCACCTCTTGATCCGGCCGCAGGCGCGCCTGAGCGCGAACATAGTTGACGAGGTCGTTGGACCGCTTGACCTCGCGGCCGTCGACGGAGCGAACGAGGTCGCCGACCTGGATGCCCGCCCGCAGCGCCGGTGAATCGGGTGCGACCTCGCGCACGCGCACGTCGCCGGTCGACGCCGTCGTCCCGGTCGCGAACGCGATGGTGAGGACGAAAAGCGCGAGCACCATGTTCATCGTCACACCGGCGGCGAGGACGATCGCCTGCGCCCACCACGGCTTGGAGGTGAACGATCCCGGCGCACCTTCGCCCGCCTGATGGATCGCGAAGTCGTCCTGTCCGAGGATGCGCACGAACCCGCCGAACGGGATCGCATTGATGCTGTAGTCGATCTCCGCGTGGCGGATCGCAGCGATGCGCGGCGGAAAGCCAAACGCGAACTCGAGGACCTTCATGCCGAGCAGGCGCGCGGTCAGGTAGTGACCGAACTCGTGCACGGCGATGATCACGGTGAACGTGAGCAGGAAGATGATCAGCGTGGAGAGAAATTCCATCCCGTTTACGCGAGGGCCGGCGCCGCTTCGAGAGCGGTGCGCACGGCACGGTCGACGCCGAGGATCTCACCGAGCTCTGGCGCTGCGGGAGCGCGCTGCGCGGCGCCGAGCGACGCGCCGCGCCGGAGGTACGACGCGATCTCGTCGAAGCGGATCTCGCCACGCAGGAAACGCGCGACGGCTACCTCGTCCGCGGCGGACAATCCGATCATCGCCGCGATGTCGCCCGAGCGCGCGGTGTCCAGTACCGCCGCCAGGCACGGGTAGCGCCGATCGTCCGGCGCCCCCTCGAACCGCAGGCTGCGGACGCGCGACCAGTCGAGCCGCGCCGCAGGCGACGGCGCCCGGTCCCAGAGCAGCGCGTACTGGATCGGGAGGCGCATGTCGGGCTCCGCGAGCTGCGCCTTCACGCTGCCGTCGGTGAACTCGACCAGCGCGTGGATGACGCTCTCGGGGTGCACGACGATGTCGATGCGCTCGTACGGGATGTCGTAGAGCCAATGCGTCTCGACGACCTCATAACCCTTGTTCGCCAGTGTCGCCGAATCGATCGTCACTTTCGGTCCCATCTTCCACGTCGGGTGACGGAGCGCCTCGTCCGGCGTCACCGACGCGAGCTCCGCGAGCGGGCGCTCGCGAAATGGACCACCCGAGGCGGTCACAGCGACACGCGAAACGCTCGCCATCCGCTCGCCGACCAGGCACTGCCAGAGCCCGCAGTGCTCACTGTCCACCGGACGGAGCCGGTCCCCTGCCCCACCCGCCAGCGGTGCCACGAGATGGCCGCCGGTGACGAGCACCTCCTTGTTCGCGAGAGCGACGCGCTTGCCCGCGCGCAGTGCCGCGAGCGTGGGCGCGAGGCCCGCGATCCCAGGCGTCGCCACGAGCACCAGGTCAACGTCGGCGCGCGTCGCGATGTCGCAGAGCGCGTCGTCACCGTCGCGTTCCTGCAGCACCATCGCTGCACCGGTCTCACGAGCGACGGTCTCGAGCTCCGACGCGTTGCGAGCCGCCGCGAGCGCCGTGACGCGCAAACGATCGGAATGCGAACGGACCACGTCGAGCGCCTGACGTCCGATGGATCCCGTGGCGCCGAGGATCGCGAGACGTGTCACCACCTGACCATCATCCCAGACTCGGCGCGCAGCACGGGACGAGAAGCGGCAGCAACACCAATGGGGCTGTGGCAACGAGCGAATCGATGCGGTCGAGCATGCCGCCGTGGCCGGGCAGGAACGTCCCCGAGTCCTTGACCCCGGCGCGCCGCTTCACCCAGCTCTCGAGCACATCACCCGCGAAAGCCACCGGGCCGATGCCGAGCGCGACGAGGACATCGACGCGGAATGCGTAGCTGAGGGGTCCGCCGTACCAGCCGCCGAGTGCACGCTGCATCAGCAGGAAGACGACAGCAGCCGCGACGCACCCGATGATGGTCCCCTCCCACGTCTTGCCGGGGCTGATGCGCGGAACGATCTTGCGGCGACCGACGAGGGATCCACCGATGTACGCGAACACGTCAGCGGCCCAGGTCGCCGCGAGCACCATGAGCAGCGCGTAAGGGATCGACAGTGTGTACGGCCAGCCAAGCGGACCGGCGGCCCGTGCGGACTCGGGCACCAGACCTGGGGCGACGAAGCTCAGCGGCAGCGCGACAAACCTGAGCAGGCCGAGCGCGAGCAGCCCGGCGACGACGAGCGCGCCCAAAGCGAGCGCGGAGCGACCGGCTCGGCGGAGAGCAACGAGCTCGGCGAACGCGACGGCACCGGCGACAACGAGCACGAGGACGAACACGATCTCGGGCGCGAATACGGCAGCGAGCACGACGGCGCCATAAAGGATCGCAGTGACCGTCCGTCGCGGCAGGTCGCGCATCAGCGCCCGAAGCGCCGTTCACGGTTCGCGTACGAGCCGAGCGCGTCGTCGAGATCGCTCACTGAGAAGTCGGGCCAGAGCACCGGCGTCGCCCACATCTCTGCGTAGGCGACCTCCCACAACAGGAAGTTGGACACGCGAAGCTCGCCGCCAGTGCGGATGAGCAGGTCGGGATCGGGATGCTCGGGCGCGTACAGGCGCGACGCGATGGCCGCCTCATCGACGGCGTCCGGAGCGACCCCGTCGGCGACGATGCGCCGTACCGCGTCGACGATCTCGGCGCGCCCGCCGTAATTGAAGGCGAGCGTCATCACGCCGCGCGAGCACTTGGAGGTGGCCTCGACCGCCCCGGCGATCGAGCGCTGCAGCCCCGGCGACAGCTCGTGGAGCCTGCCGATGACCCGGAGTCGCACGTCGTCGCGCACCAGCGAGTCCGTCTCGCGCCGGATCGTCTCCTCCAGAAGCGCCATGAGACCGCGGACCTCATCCTCCTCGCGCGTCCAGTTCTCCGTCGAGAACGAATAGAGCGTGAGGTACTCGACGCCACGCTCGCGCGCGGCTCGCAGAGTTTTGCGGATCGTCTCCACGCCCGCGCGGTGCCCCGCGATCGCCGGGAGGTGACGTTGGCGCGCCCAACGGCGATTGCCGTCCATGACGATGGCGATGTGCCGCGGGATGGCGCTCACGGTGTCGCTAAACGGCCAGTATCTCTTTCTCTTTCGCCGTGCCGATCTCGTCGGCCATGAGGATGTAGCGGTCGGTCAACTTCTGCAGCTGCACCTCGAGGCGCTTCACGTCATCCGTTGACACGCCGGAGCTCTTCTCCTTGGAGCGCATCTCCTCGTGCGTGTGACGTCGGAGGGTGCGGATCTCGACGCGACCTTCTTCGACCTTCTTGTGCAGCATCTTCACCAGATCCTTGCGGCGCTCCTCGTTAAGCGCCGGGATGTTGAGGCGGATTACCGCCCCGTCGGTGTTCGGCGCGAGTCCGAGGTCCGAGGACTGGATCGCTTTCTCGATGGCTTTGATGAGGCTCCGGTCGTACGGCTGAATGAGGATCTGCCGGGGCTCGGGCGCGTTGATCTGCGCGAGCTGGATGAGCGGGGTCGGGACGCCATAGGCCTCGACCTCGAGCTGCTCCACCAGCGACGGCGCCGCTCGGCCGGTCCGCACGGAGGCGACGTCGTTCTTGAGCGCCTCGATCGCCTTCTTGAAGCGCGCATCGGTCTGCGCGAGGAGATCTTCGAGTGCCATCAGCTGTGGACGAGCGTCCCGACGTGCTCGCCCTTCGCTGCGCGCACCATCGCGTCCTTCTGTGAGATGTCGAAGATGATCAGCGGGATGTCCCGGTCCTCCGCCAACGCCGCGGCTGTCGCGTCCATCACGCCCAGGCGCTTGTCGAGCAGGTCGCGGTGCGTGAGCTCCTCGATCTTTTTCGCGTCCTTGGTCGTCCGTGGATCGGCATCGTACACGCCGTCGACCTGGTTCTTGCCCATGAGGATGACGTCGGCGCCGATCTCCGCCGCGCGGAGCGTGGCCGCCGTGTCGCTCGTGAAGTACGGATTCCCGGTGCCTGCTGCGAAGATGACGACGCGCCCCTTCTCGAGGTGGCGGATCGCCTTGCGGCGGATGTACGGCTCGGCCACGTCCTGGATGGTGATCGCCGATTGCACCCGGGTCGGGACGTCCATCTGCTCGAGGGCGGACTGGAGCGCCAGCGCGTTGATGACCATCGCCAGCATGCCCATGTAGTCGGCCGTCGCGCGGTCGATGCCGTGCTCGGCGACGGCCGCCCCACGCATGAAGTTCCCGCCGCCGATCACGATCGCGACCTCGGTGGGGAGCGACTGCACCTTGCGGATCTCCTCCGCGAGGTATCTCACGTACTGCGGCGAGATGCCGAACTTCCGCTCTCCGAGGAGCGCCTCGCCGGAGAGCTTGAGCAGCACCCGGCTGTATTTGGCCGCGCTGCGCTGCGTCATCGCGACCGAGTCTAGGACTCGCCCAGGGCGAAGCGCTGGATGCGGCGCACGTGGACGTTCTCCTTGGTCGACGCCGCGACCTCCGTGACGAGATCCTTGATCTTCTTCGACCCGTCGCGGATGTACGGCTGCTCGAGCAGCTCCTCCACCGTCGCGGGATTCATCGCCGCCACCTGCATCGCGAGCTCCTGGGCAAGCCTCTGGAAGTCCTCTCCGCGCGAGACGAAGTCCGTCTCGCTCGCGAGCTCGACGAGCGCGCCGATACGTCCACCCGAGTGGATGTAGGACGCGATGAGGCCTTCCTTCGCCTCGCGGCCGGACTTCTTCGCGACGGATTCGAGGCCGCGCTGTTTCAGCAGCCCCAGCGCCTTCTCGTATTCGCCGCCGGCGTCTTCGAGGGCGCGCTTGCTGTCCATGACACCCGCGCCACTCTCGCTGCGCAGGCGCTGTACGTCCTTTGGATCGATCTTAGTCATCACCACTTAGCTCTCCTCGGCAGTCTTGGTATCTGCGGTCCCTTCGGGCTCCATGTCGACGGCGACGTCTTCTTCTTCCTCTTCCGGCTCGGGCTCGTAGACGCGCGGCGTGCGCTTCGCGCGCGGCACACCGATGCCCTCGAGCTCGGCCGCGGTCGTCGCCGGGGCGTAGCCCATGTCCTCGGGGCTCGCCTCCTTGCGGCTCGCGTCGAACATCGCGCGCCCCTCGATGATGGCGTCGGCCATCTTCTGGCAGATCAGCTTCACCGCGCGGATCGCGTCGTCGTTCGCGGGGATGATCACGTCGATGAGGTCCGGGTCGCAGTTCGTGTCGACCATCGCGACGACAGGGATCTCGAGCCGACGCGCTTCTTCGACAGCGATGTGCTCGCGGTGAGGATCGACGATGAACAGCGCGGAAGGATGACGCTTGAGCTCACGCACGCCGGAGAAGTACCGGTCGAGATGCAGCAGCTCGTCGTCGAGGCGCAGCGCGTCCTTCTTCGGCATGGTCGCGAAGTCACCGCGCTCCTTGCGCTCGTGCAGCTCGTTGAGCCTGTTGATGCGCTTCTGGATGGTGACGAAGTTCGTGAGGAAGCCGCCCAGCCAACGCTGGTTGACGAAGTGCATGTCGGCGCGCTTCGCCTCCTCCGAGATCGACTCCTGAGCCTGCTTCTTGGTCCCGACGAAGAGGACCTGCCCGCCGTCGGCAGCGAGATCGCGGACGAACGCGTATGCCTCTTCGACGCGCGTAAGCGTCTGCTGCAGGTCGATGATGTGGATCCCGTTCCGCTCCATGAAGATGAAGCGCTTCATCTTCGGATTCCAGCGGCGCGCCTGGTGACCGAAGTGGACCCCGGACTCCAGGAGCTGTTTCATGGTGACAACGGCCACGTGGGCCTCCCTTTTTCCTCCGCCTCCGTCAGCTCACTTCAGGTCGCCGTCGCGCCAGGCGCGAATAGCGAGGGTCGAAGCGATCGGGAAGGCGTGCGTGATATCGAGCGAAACGCCCGATCCGAGATCGATTGTACGTGATTGCCCGGTCATCGCAGGGGAGAACCCCCTGCAACCCCCCTCCCTGCAACCTACTCATAAAACGAGCGGCCCGGTTTCCCGGGCCGCTCGTGGACTGCGATATCGCAGACGCTTTAGGTCAGGTTGTTGCCGATATTGCTGAAGATGTTCTGGAGCTGGCCGCGAAGGAAGATCATGGCCACGATGACGGCAATAGCGATGACGGCAATGATGAGTGCATATTCGACGAGGCCCTGACCCTCTTCGTCACGGAAGAAAGCGATCATGAGAACCTCCTTTCCTTGCGTGCTGGCCGAACAAACAAGCGTTCGGACCTGTGGAAACTCTAGGTGGTCCGCACTCCCGGACAAGCCCTACAGGCGGGTGTCCAGTCGTCCTGATACGCGCGGGCCACCGGTACTGCCGTAGGGGGCTTTCGCCTAGCGGAAGTCGGGATGGCCCCGGGAGGAGATCTCATCTCGCAGCGACTCGAGCGCGCTTCGCGGCCGGTCCGGAGGAAGGTGCGAGCCCAGCGAGTCGGCCACGGCCTCGCGTAGCTCCGGCAACGTGCAGCCGAAAAGCTCACCGCTGGTCTCGAACTCAGCGCGCAGCCGGAGGAATCCGAAGGGGTTGTGACGGGAAACATCGAGCCCGCTGCAGAGCTCGTCCAGGAGCGTGTACAGCGTCCGCCGGCCCTCCGGCGAAAGGCCGTCGAGCCAGGTCGCTACGAGCTGCGCGGCCCGCTCGTCCACGCTTGCGATTCTCGCACTCAGACTGGTTGCCATGCGCGTCATCGCCGTCGTCGTCGCCACGCTCGTCATCGGCTGTGCTCCGGAACAGGCCGCGCCGAGCCCCTCCGCGACAGCCATGCCATCACCGCGCTTGAGCGAGTCACCCATAGCGAGCGTCTCGCCCATCGTCAGCCCCACAGCGAGCCCGACGTCGTCAGCGACGGGGACGCCGCAGGTCTTCGCGACGATCGTTCCGTCACACGTCGAGTCGTTCGTGCCGGCGCAGACGCGCGGCATCGGTCAACTCGCGGGCGATTGGGTCTTCATGCTTCGCCGCGCGACCCTCATGGGCACGCTACCGCACGCACCAGGCGGCGAACGGCTCGCGGCTATGGATCGCGCGGTCGACACGCTGACTCTCGTTCCGGTCGCGGGGCCAGAATCACGGGCGGTACGCGTTGCGACGTTCCTTTCCAATCTGGGCGACGGGATCGTGGCCACCAACCTGGTAAGCGCGCAGTTTTCGCCGGACGGTGATCGCCTGGTGTTGTCGGTCGGAACGCGGGGTCCGCAGGGTGGCGTGCGCCTGGGACTGGTGATCGTCGACCTTGCGAGCGGGAACATGTTCGATCTCACCACCGATCCGTCCTATCACGACGACACTCCTGCGTGGAGTCCCGACGGGAGTTGGATCGCGTTCAGCCGTCGCACCGTGCGCGACGGCCGCGATGCCGCGGTCTGGATCGTCGCACCGACGGCTGGGTCGACCCCGCGCCGCCCGCTCATGAGTCAGCAGGTCGACGCACCCCGACGGACCTACAACTACGGATGGACCCCGGACGGGCGGCAGATCGCGATGTCACGCGGCGGCAATACGATCGAATTCGTGGACCCTTTCTTCACCGGTGCCTGTCCTCCTACTGCCTCCGTGTGCGTGCCGCCGCCAATGACCTCTTTCAACGGCTCGGTCTCGGCTTCGCGCGCGCCGATGGACTGGCGCTCGAAGATCCCACAGTTCGTGGGCGCTTTCGCGGAGCAGCCGAACGGTTCCGGCGCTGGATCAACGATCGCGGTCGCCGACGGACCGGCATCGGCTCTGCGCACCGTCGCGAAAGCGACTGAGAGTCCGGCCGGGTCGCTGCTGCGCCCGCGCTGGCGACCCGGATCCGACGAAGTCCTCTACCTAGAGTCGCCCGCGCAGCCCCGGACGGGCGATCACAAGCTGATGATCGTCGACACGACCTCCCGGGCCGGTCGGTTGCTGGTGGCGCGTCCGGTCCCGATGCAGGCGGAGTGGACGCCGGACGGGTCCGCGATCGCGTGGGTCGAGGCGACCGGCGTGCCGTTCGCGGTGCGGGTCGTGAACGCCGATGGCTCCGGCGAACGTGTGATCCACTCCGGCGGCGGCGTTCCGGAAGCAGAGCTCAACACCGTGGACTTCGGCACGCTTCGCTTCTGATCGCACCGCGCTAGGCGTCCCGGCAGAACGCGGCGACCGTCGCGGCCACGTCGTCGCGCGGCACGCGATGCAGGCGCGCGTCAGGAAGTGACGCAAGCATGCGCGCCCCGTACTCGCGCATGATCGCGCGCCGATCGAGCAGGACCACCGCGCCGCGATCGGTGCGCGTGCGAATGAGCCGGCCGAAGCCCTGACGCAGGCGCAGTGCGGCCTGCGGGACCTGGAACTCGGCGAAGGGATCTTCGTAGCGCTCCGCGCGGCCCTGCACCAGCGGGTCGTCGGGGACCGCGAACGGCAAACGCGCGATGACGACGCAGCGGAGCAGATCGCCCGGAAGGTCGACGCCCTCCCAGAACGACTGCGTGCCGAGCAGCACTGCGCGTCCAGCGGCGAATCGTTCGAGGAGCGCGCGCCGCGAGCCGTCGATGCCCTGGGTCAGCACCGCGATCCCTGACTCCTCCAATTGGCCGAGGCGCGCGGCGACGTCGCGCATCGACCCATGCGCGGTGAACAGGACCAGGGTGCGGCCGTCGAGCGCGCGGCCGATCTCGGTGATGGTCTGCGCGGTCTCTTCGGCGAAGTCCGGCTCCGAGGGAAGCGCCCCGTCGTCAGGCACCACGAGGATCGCCTGCTCGTCGTACCGGAAAGGGGACCCGAACGCGCTCGCGTGTCCCTTGTCAGTGAGGCCGAAACGCTCGAGCGCGAAGGCGAACGAGCCGGCCACCGCCAGCGTCGCCGAGGTAAAGACGGCGGAGCGACGAGGCGCGACGAGTCCTCGCTGCAGCGCGTCGCCAAGGTAGGACGGCGCGACGTGGAGCGACACCGCGCCGCTTGACGCGCGCTCGATCCACACGATGTCGCCGCCGCGCGGTTGGTGGACGCCGCGCGACAGGGCGACCTGCACGCCGCGGAGCTCGGCGAGCGCGGACGCGAGGTCCGCCTCGTCATCCTCATCACTCGTCACCGAGCGAAGACGCTCCGCGGCGACGGCGATACCGGCGAGGGCGTCGGCCAGGCGCTCGGATGCGAGCTCGACCGGGAGCCATTGCTCGTCGCTCGCGCGCACGCCCGCGGTGACGCGGAGCTTGTCCTCGGTCGGACCCAGTGGCTCCAGGACCGCTGCGAGCGCGGCGAAGACCTCGCCGCTGCGCTCGTGCGCCGACGCGATCTCGCGACGTACATCCTCCGCCGTGACCGCACGCTCGTCGCGGAGCGCCGATGTGACGGCGGGCGTGTGTGCGATGCGCTCGAGCGCACGCCGCATACCGCGATCCTCGAGCACCAGGCCGAAGGCGTCCGTCGCGACGTCCTCGAGGCGGTGCGCTTCGTCGACGACGAGATGATCGGTCTCCGGCAGCAGGACGCCGCGCATACGCGCGTCCTGCAGGAGCAGCGCGTGATTCGTCACCACGATCCCCGCGCGCGCGGCGGCCTCGCGCGCGCGCTGGAGATAGCAGCCACCCGCGACACGCGCGCAGCGGCGGGCGTCGCATGTCTCGTCGTCCGCGGACACACGGCCCCACAGCTCGTTCTCGGACCCGAGCAGATTCAGTTCCGCTCGATCGCCCGTGCTGGTCGCCGTGCGCCACACGAGCGTCTTGAGTAAGAGCCGTGCTTCATCGCGCGTCGCGACGAGGCTGCGCAACGATTGCCACCGGCGCGGGCAGAGATAGTTCGACCGGCCTTTCAGTACCGCGACCTCAACGGCGGATCCGAGCGCCGTCTGCAACGCCGGCAGGTCCTTGCGAACGAGCTGGTCTTGCAATGGCAGCGTGTGCGTGCTGACGATCACGCGCTCGCCGCCGAGGGCTCTCCCGACGGCGGGGACCAGATACGCGAGCGACTTTCCCACCCCCGTGCCGGCCTCCGCGAGCAGGGCGCCGCCGTCGCGGAACGTCACTTCGATGGCGGCGGCCAGCGCGCGCTGCTGCGGGCGGTCTTCGTAGCCCGCGAGACGACGCGCGAGCGGGCCATCAGACGCGAACACCGCGTCGACCGTCACCGACGCGCCGGCGAGTCCGGACGCGCGCGCCACGGGCGGCGTCGTGAGTCGCGACGGATCCCAGGCGCCACGCACTGCCCCGCGCAGCGCACCGGCGAAGAACGACGCGTAGGCCGACCCGAGGAGTGGCGCGTACGCCTGCACCTCTTCAAGCACCGCGACCGGGAGCTCGCGCGCGCGTCGTCCGAGATCGGCGAGCACTGCGGCGCAGGTCAGCGCGTCGTCGAGCGCGCGGTGGGCCGACTCCGGGTGGATACCGGCGTCAGCGGCGAGCGCCTGCAGCGCGTAGGTGGGCGCCGACGGCATGAGGATCGATGCGAGCTCCGCGGTGTCGAGCCGCTCGAACGGCCCGAGCGCGACATGCTCAAGGAAGGCGAGGTCGAAGCCGACGTTGTGGCCCGCGACAGGCGCGCCCGCTATGAACGAGGCGATCCGGCCGATCACCGATTCGAGCGCGGGCGCACCGGCGAGATCCCCGTCACGGATACCGGTGAGGCGTGTGATCGCCGGTCCCACACCGACACCGGGATCGACGAGCGTGCTGAAGCGCTCGCCGAGCGTGGCCGAGCCGTCCTCCTCGAGACGCACGCGCACCGCGCCGATCTCGATGACGCGGTCCGCCTCCGGGTCGAACCCGGTGGTCTCGAGGTCGAGTGCGACGAGCTCCAGTGCTTCGCCGATCTAGCCGCGGCCCTGCCGCGGAGCCGCTAGGGATAGATGCCGCGGGTGAGCGTTGCCTCCGCCACGCGCGCGACCGCGACCATGTACGCCGCGGTGCGCATGTCGACCTTGTTCTTCTTGTGCATCTCGAGGACGTCGTTGAACGACTTCACCATGACCTCTTTGAGACGCGCATTGATGGTCGCTTCGCGCCAGAAGAGGTTCTGCAGGTCCTGCACCCATTCGAAGTACGAGACGGTCACGCCACCCGCGTTGCAGAGGATGTCCGGGATGAGGAAGACGCCCTTGTTGAAGAGGATGCGGTCCGCTTCCGGGCTGGTGGGTCCGTTCGCGGCCTCCGCGACGATCTTCGCATTGATCCGCGGGGCGTTGTGCTCGCCGATCTGGTTCTCGATCGCCGCGGGGATGAGGATGTCGCAGTCCAGCTCGAGGAGCTCGGCGTTGGTGACCTTCTCCGAGCCGGGCAGTCCGACGACCGAACCCGTCTCTCGCTTCCACGCGTCGACCTTCTGTGGATCGATCCCCTTCGGGTTGTAGACACCGCCGCTCGTGTCCGATACCGCGACCACGCGGGCGCCGATCTCGGCCATCAGCTTCGCGGAGAACGAGCCGGCGTTTCCGAAGCCCTGGACCACGACCCGTGCGTCCTCGAGGTCCATACCCAGGTACTTTGCGGCCTCGATGATCGTGTAGACCGCGCCGCGCGCCGTGGCTTCGTTGCGCCCCTCGCTGCCTCCGATCGACAGCGGCTTGCCGGTCACGACGGCGAGCGCCGTGTAGCCCTTGTGCATCGAGTAGGTGTCCATGATCCAGGCCATGGTCTGCGCGTTGGTGTTCACGTCGGGCGCGGGAATGTCGCGATCCGGACCGATGAGAAGCTCTATCTCCGTCGTGTAGCGCCGCGTGAGGGTCTCGAGCTGCTGTGCGCTCATCGTCTTCGGATCGCAGATGACGCCGCCCTTTGCGCCTCCATACGGGATACCGACCACCGCGCACTTCCACGTCATCCACATCGCAAGGGCCTTGACCTCACCCAGCGACACGGACGGGTGGTAGCGGATGCCTCCCTTTCCTGGACCGCGCGTCGTGTTGTGCTGCACGCGGTAACCGGTGAACACCTTCACCACGCCATCGGCCATGCGCACCGGGAAGTGCACGGTCAGCTCACGCTGGCACTCCGCGAGGATCGCGCGCATGTTCGGGTCGAGGTGGAGCTTGTCCGCGGCGATCCCGAACTGCTCTAGCGCGACCAACCACGGGTCACGCTGGGTGTGATCGATGACGACTGACTTCGAGGCCACGATCTCCTCCTAGTATCTCGCGCCGCTGATCTTTTCCACGACGAGCCAGTCGTTCGTGGTGCGGCCCGGAGCGTACGCGCTGTTCCAATTCTTGAGCACGATGCGGCGGAAGCCCTGCGCGACCAGCGTCTCGCGCCAGGAGCGCAAGCCGCGAGTCACGAAGGGCGTGAGGCGGACGTTCACGCTGGGGACCAGCAGGCCTTCGAGGTGGCGCTTACGTTCCAGAAGCGGGATCTCGAGTAGCGACTCGCCGTCGACCTCGAGGAGATCGAACGCGGCGAAGATCAGGCGCGCGCCCGCGTTCCTCGTGAACGCGTTGCCTTCCGGATCGAGCTCGAGCTCCGACTCGTCGTGCCAGTCCGAAACGAGAACGCCGTCGATGATCGCGGTCGAACAACGCGCTTCGGCAACGATCGCGTCGTACAGCTCACGCGGTCCCTCCACGTCCCCGCTGTACCCGACGAAATGCGGACCCCCGTGACCGACGCGCGCGAGAGCGCGCTTCCCCACCCAGTCGGGTTCGAGGATGTGATTCGGTAGCTCTCCGCGTTCGCGGACGTACCGGGGTCGCTGAGGCGCCAGCTCAGCGCCCAAAACAGTCTTCAACTGTGCCGAGTATCCCATCCTCTTGACAGGCAGAACAGACGTTCTAAGATGCGAACGCACGTTCCAATCACCTTAGGGGAGCACAAACAAATGGCTGTGATGAGCGCGTTCTCGGTTCGAGTCGCCCTTTCCCCACGCCACACGCCGGCGGCGTCGGCCTGGCGGATGCCGCCCCGTGTGTACTCGCCGCTTTACCCACGCCGCCTCGCTGGTCCCATGGCGGTTCCGGTAACGCAGGACGGCAGAACGGGTCCGGGAGCCGCAGCAACACGTCGGGGATCACTGTCATTCCTCAAGAGATGAAGGGCGGCGGGCGCTAACCAAGAGCGGCCCCTCCGCCGCTAACGAAGCCGAGTCCCGGTCACCGAGGGCCCCCGCGCGCGAGGGGCCCCCGTCCCGCAGGGACGGGGTTTCGCGCGAATAGAGGGTTTCGGTGACCGGGGCGAGGCGTCGGGGCACGAGGACGAGGCGCTAGCGCGCTGCCTTCTTCTCGCCGTCTTCGCTGTCGCCGCGGGCGAACGCCGCTAGCGGCGCAGCGAGGGAGGCGAACTCGGCAGGGATGATCCACTTCGTCGACGGAGATGCACCGATCTGCTTGAGTGCGTCTAGGTACTGGAGCGTCATCGTCCGCGCATCGGCGTGGTTCGCAGTGTTGTTGATCTGCTCGAGCGCGAGCGCGAAGCCCTCGGCCCGCAGGATCGCGGACTGGCGAGCGCCCTCGGCCTGGAGGATGTTCGACTGCTTGTCGCCCTCGGCCACGAGGATCGCGGCCTGCTTCTTCCCCTCGGCGTCAAGGATCGCCGCACGCCGGCCACGCTCGGCGGCCATCTGTCGGTTCATCGCGTCCTGGATCTCGCGCGGCGGTGTGATCTCGCGGATCTCGACGGTCGTGACCTTAACGCCCCAGCGCTGGGTGACGTCGTCGAGCTTGACGCGAAGGACGCTGTTGATCTGCTCCCGTTTCGCGAGCACGTCATCCAGCGGGATATCGCCGATCACGGCGCGCAGTGTCGTCGTGGCGATGCCCTGGACCGCGGTGCGGAAGTTCTGCACCTTGAGCACCGAGTCGGCGGCCTGATCGACGCGCTGATAGATCAGGAAATCGATAGTGATCGGAGCGTTGTCCTTCGTGATGCAGGTCTGCTGCGGGATCTCGACGACGAACTCACGAAGGTCGACGGTCTGCGAGGTCTGGATCGGCGGCGGGAACAGCAAGACCAACCCCGGGCCGGCGATCCCCGACACCTGGTTGTATTGCCCGAACGTCAGCACGACGAGCCGTTGGTACTGCGGCACGATGTGAACGACCGACCGCAGGAGCATGACCAGCGCGACAGCCAGGAAGATCGCAATGATTAGGCCCAGGTCCATCAGGACGCTCCCCTTTTCTCAGGCAACTCTTTCGCCGGTTCGACGATAAGCCGCAATGCGTCGACGCGCTTCACACGCACCGGACTGCCTTCCGCGATCGGCCCGGTCTCGCTCACCGCGGTCCACTCCTCACCGCCGACGAACGCTATCCCCGTCGCGCTGATGTCGCTCCGCGCGAAGCCGGTCGCGCCGAGCAGGCTCGCCGCACCCACCGGCGTCGGCACCCCTCGCGCCCGGACAGCGAGACGCGCGATCGCGAAGAAGAACGCGCCGGTCGTCGCGACGATCACGGCGGTCACGATCGGATCCACGGTCGCCCGCACGCCCGGGAACGTCGGCCGCAACGGCGGGAAGATGATGATCGTCCCGAGTACGAGCGCGGCGATCCCGCCCGCGGTGAGGATGCCGTGGCTTGCGATCTTGATCTCGGCGACGAACAGCGCGACCGCGAACACCATTAGCGCGATGCCCGCGGCGTTCGCGTCAAGCGTGCCGAACGCGAACAGCGCGAGGACGATCGCGATCACGCCGATGACGCCGGGAAAGATGAGGCTCGGATTCGAGAGCTCGAAGATGATCCCGTATGTCCCGATGGTGAAGAGGAGCACCGCGATCTGCGGGTCGACGATGAGGTGGAGGAGCGTCTCAAGCGGGTTGGGACCGCTCTCGTCGAGCGCCGCACCTTTCGTGGCAAGCGTCACGGCGCCGCGGCTCGTCGTGACCTGGCGACCGTCGGCGCGATCAACAAGGTCGCGCACGTCGGTCGCGATAAGGTCGACGACCTTAAGGCTCACCGCTTCGTCCGCCCCGATGCTGACGCTCTTGCGCACCGCGTCCTCGGCCCACTTCTCGTTGTGCCCGCGCGCTCGAGCGATGTTGATGATCTGAGCCGCGGCGTCGTTCTCGACCTTGGCGCGAAGATCGCCCTCGATCGTGCCACCGGATCCGTCCACGGGGTGCGCGGCGCCGATGTTCGTTGCCGGCGCCATCGCCGCGACGTGCCCGGCGAGGGTGATGAAGGTGCCAGCCGAAGCGGCGTGCGCGCCCGACGGCGCGACGTACGTCAGGATCGGCACCCCCGCATTGAGCATCCGTCCGGTGATCTTGTAGGTCGAGTCGATGAGGCCGCCCGGCGTATCGATGACCAGGACGAGCGCCGCGACGCGCCGCTCCTCGCCCTCATCCACAAGACGATCGACGTATCGGGCGGTGATGGGGTTGATGACACCCTCGATGTGTCCCACAAGGACGGTGTTGGAGTCTTCGGCGGCGAAGGCCATGCCGGACACGCCGAGCGCCATCGCGATGACCGATACGAGGCGCATTGCGACGCGCATGATTCGAGGATAGACCCGACCGGTCAGCTCTCCAGGCGCAGCCGCACCGGCGCGCGTCCGCGCTCGACGTACCAGTCCGAGACCCACTCGGCGCCGTACTTGGCGCGGAACAGCTCGACGACGTGGCGGAGGGCCGCTGCCTCGTCGAGGATCGGCTCGCTGACCGCGGCGAACTCGGTCTTCCCCACGCGGATGCGGCAACGCCGGTCCCGCCTCAGGTTGCGATACCAGTCCGAGTCGTGATCGGTACGGAGCCAGAGCGCACCGTCCTCATACGCGCACCACACCGTCGTCTCGTGCGGACGGCCGGTTTTGCGTCCGCGCGTGATCAGCACGATCTCGTCAGCCTTGCCGAGCGCCTTCTCCACCGCCCGTTCCACGGTCAGGACATCGAGGCGCGTAGCAGCGGGGCAAGGCGCGACAGCGCGGCGTGCTGGCGCTCCCGGTACGCCGGCGTCCAGCCGTGGCCACCTGGGAATCGCTCGATGACCGTCTGCGGCGCCGCCTCGGCGAGGGCGACGACCGTGCGCGGCGTGTCCACGAACGCATCGTGGTCAGCGAGAAGAACGCCGAGCGGGCCACGCCAACCACGAACCATCGACGTGCGATCGATCTGGAGCAGATCGTGTGCGAGCTCGCGGCCCGCACGCGCGTCGGCCATCAGCAGGTCGGCTTGATCGTGTGCGAGCTGCTCGGCCTCGACCTGGGCCCCCTCGGCGAACAGCCTGCGATGGAGCATCGAGAGCGTGGTGCTCTTTCGTATCGGACCCCACACGGCGCCTACCGGTGACACGAGAAGCGCGAGCTGGGCGCGGATTAGCGGCCGGATGAGGGCGGGTCGCAAAAATGGCGTGTGCAGCAGCAACGCGGTGACGCGCGCCGGAGCGAGCTGCGCGAGCGCGAGCGCGATGGCCGTCCCCGAGCAGAGCCCGCCGACCGCCACCCGCTCAAGACCCTGCCCAGAGAGGAGTTCAAGCGCCCAGTTCGCATACGCGTCTGCCGTGTGTCGCGACGCGAGCGGGGGGACGCCGGCGCAGCCCGGAAGGTCAGGTACGCGCAATTGGAAGTGAGGCTCGAGAGCGGGACGCCACGCCCCGAGGTTGTGGCTCGAGCCGTTCCATCCATGAAATAGAAGGAGCGGCGGACGTTCGGTCACTCCCATTGCGAGAGCGCGATTCCCGCTGGGCGGCCCATCTCCTTACGGATCGGCTTCACGTCGACGGGAGCCGCGCTAGACCCACTTCACCCGGCCCTCGCGATCGGAGGGCCACTCGGCATCGCCGTCGTCGACCAGCACCACGAACTGGCCCGCCCAGTGGGGCGCGGGATACGCGCCGTCGTTGCGGTCGATGTTCACGCCGGACACGACGGGGGCATACGTGAAACGCAGCCACCACTCGTCGCCGTACCACTCGTCGAGCCCCAGCGGCTGGCCGGTCTGGAATCCGGGCGTCCGGTACTTGTCCGGGCGGCGGTTCGCTGTCTCGGGCCGCATGTCACCCCGCTGCGGATCCTGCACGATGACCTGCGTGATCGTGTTCCCCGGATCGTCGTACCAGGTGCCGAACGCGCCGGTGAATCCGATAAGCAGCGGATCGTGCTGCCCCGCGAGCGAGATGACGTGCACCGGCTTCGCGCTTCGCACCAACCAGTAGACGGCGGACTTCGTCGCCTGCTCACGTGTCGCGAAGCGGTAGTAGTGGTAGTTGTTATTCGGATCGAGCCGCTTCTGGATGGTCGCGATCGCGACGGGGTCGAGTCCGGGATCGCGGCTCTTGTTGTACGGCTTCGCCGCCGCGAGGATCTGTTCCGCGGTCATGGGATCCTGCTTCGCCGTGTAGTTCTGCACGATGCGGATGCTCGCGGCCGCGCACGCGAGCGGATCGCCAATCGGATTCTCGAACTCCGTGAACCACTTCACGTTTGCGAGTCGGTTGCCCATCGTCTTGAACTTCTGCTCATAGCGGAAGGCATCGCGGCCGACAGTGAGCGTGAGCGCCGCGACGTAGTCCGTCGACGGCTGCAGCAGTCCTCCGCAGCTCAGCGCGCCCTTCGTGCCCGAAGCGTCAAGCGTGGACGCGCAAGGAAAGCCGGGATCGGGTGTGAGCAGCACCGCCGCCTTCTGGGCCTTCTCGCTCGATTCCCACGACGCGCGCATCCACCGAGCGGTCTGCGTGCAACAGGTGTCCTGCGTGAACTTCACTTCGGGCGCCTTGGCGGACGACGAGGCGGATGATGCGGTAGGCGTCGGTCCGATGCCGACCTGCGCCGGTCCGCCACGCAGGACGAAGCTGCCGACCGTGAGGGCGAACACGACGCCGATCATCACGACGACCGCCTGGCCGAGACGCTCCTTGGGCGAGTACATCCTGCTTGCCGACATAATCCTCGCATCCCCGTGCAGGACATCCACCCGATCGCCCCCGTACGTCACGCCCTGGTCGACAAGCGCGTCCGCGTGCCTGCTTCGAAGAGCATCGCCAACCGGGAGCTCGTCCTGTCCGCCATCGCGCACGGACGGTCTCGTCTCGGGCTGGGTCCGCTCGATCCCGGGGCCGACGTCCGCGCCATGGCCACCGCGCTGGGCGAGATGGGTTACCAGGTCCGCTGGGACGCGGCGACGATCGCGGTCACCGGAGCCGGCGACGCGCAGCCAACGAACGACACGATCGTCGATGCGCAGGATGCCGGAACGGTCGCCCGCTTTGGCGCGGCCGTC
>CAJDUG010000020.1_pt1 | contig 30326 bp, 33 predicted proteins | sample 7390021 | NCBI WGS metagenome assembly CAJDUG01 (sample SAMEA7055676, study PRJEB34461) | soil metagenome | biome: terrestrial ecosystem; feature: Peninsula; material: soil | place: Antarctica | collected 2016
GACCGCCGAACGTGCGGCGGCGGAGCGCGCAGCCGCCGAACGTGCCACAGCGGAGCGGGCCATGGCGGAGCAGGCCGCGGCCGAGAAGGTCGCCGCCGAGCTCCAGGCTGAGCGCGAGCGGCGTGCCGCGGCTACGCGCGCTGCCGCAGCGGCGCAGCCGGTTCCGCCACCACTTCGAGCCCTCGAGGGCCGCGAATCCGCCCCAGCGAGGGTTGATGCCGGCGCCCCGACCACCGACCTTCAACTGGTGCTTTCGCCGGTACGTTCCTTCGCCCGCCTGGTGGAGGTCGAACGCCGCATCCAGGCGCTGCCGACCGTCCGGTCTCTCTACGTGCGCGACTTCCGCGGCGGAATAGCGACACTGACGGTGGCGCTGCGTTCTCCTATGACGACGGAGGAGTTCGCCAGTGGGCTGCGCGTGATCGACGAGCCGCAACTGCGTCTCGTGTCGGGCACGCGCAACGTCCTGGAGTTCCGGATAGAGGGCGAAGCGTCCATCGCCTAGGCGCGGAGGGGAAGGTTGTGAGCAGCAGGGCCGGCGCTGACTTCTGGTCGGCGCGCCTCGCGCACCTAGCCGCGCTCGGCCGCCTCGACGGCATCGCGATCGTCCTGCCGGGTCAGTCCGGTCTGTCGACTTTCGTGTCGCACAACATCCCGCAGACAGGCTGGGATGGCGCTGCCGGAGAGGCGCTGCTACGCGTCGTTCAGACGGGGACGGCCGAGCAGGTCCAGAACGGCACGTTGCGACTGGGCGATGGGCGCGACGCGCAGACACTGCTGGCGGCGCCGATCGTCTGGCGCGACCAGATCGCGGGCGCGCTCGCGGCGTTCGTCGCAGGGCGCGAGATCGGCGACGATGATCTCCCGACGCTGACGCGCCTCGCGGAGCTCGCGGGCATCGAGCTCGCGGCGGCGAACGCGGTCTGGCGCACCAGCAAACAGACCCAGGAGATCGAGGCGCGGCTTCGTCAGGCCGAGGACGACCGCAAGCAGGCGATGGTGCTCTTCGAGCTCTCACGGCTTGCCACGCTTGGCACGGATGTGCAGAGCGATCTCGACGGCGCGGCGATGATGCTCGCCGGAGCGCTCGACAACGACGCCGTCGGGATCTGGGCGCACTCGGAGCACAAGCTGCGCCTGCGCGCGGGAACCGGCTACGAGAAAGGCACTATCGACGTACCAGTCGACGAATCGGACACGGTCCTCGCGACCGTTCTGCGCGAGAAGCGCGCGGCACGAGGCGCGTTCGGCGAGCTCAAGACGATGCCGGCGTGGGCGCCGCCGGATTGCGCGACCTACCTCGTCACACCGATCGGTGCGCTCGGCGTCCTCGTGACCGCGCGAGTGACGGCACCGTACTCGCCGGACGACGCCGACTTCAGCGTCAACGTCGGCGAGTATCTCGTCGGACTGCTACAACGCTCGACCTCGACCGACGTCGTTGATCAAGGCGTGTCGGCCGAGCGGCGCAAGATCGCGCAGGAGCTGCACGACGGTCTCGCGCAGGAGCTGACCGGTGTCGTGCTCGCGCTCGAAGGCTGCCAGCGCGCGCTCGACAAGGATCCCGCCCTCCTCGGACCGCAGCTCGCGAAGGCGTCGCGTGACGCGCGCGCCACGCTCATGGACGTGCGCCAGTACATGACCGCGCTTCGTCAGAGTGAGACTGGCGGGCTCAATCTCCCGGTGACGCTCGGCCGTCTCGTCGACGACCTGCGCCGGCAGACCGGTCTCCACGTGCAGATGGAGGAGAGCGGTGAGCCGCGCGAGCTCGATGCGGTCGTAGAGCGCGCGGTGATCCGCATCGTGGGCGAGGCGCTCCGCAACGTCGCCCAGCACGCCGGCGCGAGCACTGCGAAGGTCGCGCTTCTCTACGACCAGGACGGCGTCGTCGTGACCGTTGAGGACGATGGAAAGGGCTTTGACGTCGACGAGACCTTCCGCGGCGCGGAGGATCGTGGCCACTTCGGTGTCGTCGGCATGCGCGAGCGGGCCGAAGCCGCGAGCGGACACCTCGTGGTCCGCAGCGAGCCCGGCAAGGGCAGCATCGTGCGCGCCAGCCTCCCCTACGCCACCGAGTCGCTCAGCACCGAAAACTATGGACGCCGGTCCACCGACGTCATCGATCACGCGGAGCGTGTCGAGGGCGGAACAGAGCAGGAGCGCGTTGGCTTCTTCGCGAGGCTGTTCGGCCGATGAACGAGAAGCGCCGGATCAAGGTCCTCATAGTCGATGACCACGCGGTGGTCCGAAGCGGCCTCCGGACGATCCTCGAGACCGAGGCAGACATTGAGGTCGTCGGCGAGGCCGGCGACGGTCACGCCGCGCTCGAGCTCGCGCAGGAGCTGCTGCCTGACGTCGTGCTCATGGACATCAACATGGGTGACTGGGATGGCGTCACCGCCACGCGTCGCGTGCGCAACTACGTGCCATCGGCGCGCGTCATCGTGCTCACGAACTACGACGAGGACGACCTGGTCTTCTCGTCCATCCGCGCCGGGGCCTCCGGGTATCTGCTGAAAGAGGTCACGGCGACGCAGCTCACGAATTCGATCCGGACGGTGGCCGACGGCTTCTCGCTGATCTACCCATCGGTGGCGCGTCGCGTGCTCGACGAGTTCGGGCAGCTGCGCACTAACGCGACGGCCGAAACGGACGTGTACTCGGACCTCACGCCGCGGGAGCGTGAGGTGCTGCGGCTCATCGCGAGCGGTCGCGCGAACAAAGAGATCGCCGCTCAGCTCGGCATCAGCGAACGCACCGTGAAAACGCACATCTCGAACATCTTCAGCAAGCTCGAGCTCACCGACCGCACGCAGGCCGCGCTGTTCGTGCACAACCGCGGGATGCTCGAAAAGGACTCCGCCCGCTAGTTCTAGCGGCCGAGGATCCTCGCGACGTAGTGCATTGTCTCGCCGCCCGCGAATGAGGTCGACAGGATCGTCGACTGCGGGAGGTAGTACGGATTCCCCGGTATGAGGCGACCCGGGCCGGCGTTGTACGCAATGAGTGCCCGGCGCCAGTCTCCGAAGTGACCGATGTATCCGCGCATGAGACGCGCCGCGTAGTCGAGTGACGCGTATGGGTCCGTGGGGTCCACGCCCGGGTGCATCGTCGGCATGATCTGCGCGATGCCCACGGCGCCCGCTGTTGAGACCGCGTACGGATCGAACGCTGACTCAGCATTGATCTGACGGATGAACAGATTCGCGTCGATCCCCTGCTTGATCGCGGCCGTGCGTGCGTAGGCGCGAAGGTCGGCCTGATCGAAGACCACTGCGGGAATCTGCTCGATGAGCAGAGGAAGCTCGGGACGCTCCATCGAACGATCCTGCATGAGGGCACGAGCAGGCTCGGCGCTGATCGCGACGTTGTCGGCCGGAGCCGGTTCGCCCGACTCGATACGGACGTCGGCGGGCTGGGCCACGGCCGTGGACAGGTGGACGATGGCCTCGCGTTTCACGCTCGTACCTAGCGGCAAGCTGATGCAGAGCCTGGGGATGAATCCATTGGTGCGGGCGCAGGAGAACCCGTCGTCCGCGCTAGCTTGGCCGTCCAACACGAACACCGATGCCGCGAGCGCAAGCAGGCCAACGCCCGCGACCTTGAGAAGTAGCTTCATGGTCCCCCTCGTTTCGGTAACTCCGCTGACTACGAGAGTCCGGAGGCTTTGCGTCCCCGCCTCGCGACGGGTTTGCCGTTTCGCTCGGGTTCGGCCCGGGACCGTGCGGTCTGGGCCTGCGTCCAATGTAGGCAGGCGGATGGTGGTCACATAGGGGGAATTTCGTTCCCACGGACCGTTACATGAGGCGCCCACCGGGGCCAGCGGCCGAGGATCCTGGCGACCCGGGCCGTTGCACGCGACCAGCGCGAGTGTCTAGATCCCGTCGTGGCTCACGTGTCCGAGCATGAGACGGGCCGCGTAGTCGCGCGAGGTACGCAGCCTCGTCAGCGAAGAGTGCGTCGGTCCCGACGCGCGAGCCACTGGGACCACTGCGCCTGCAGGGGTCGCCGGACCCAGCCATGTCGGTACAGAATGGATGGAGGATCCGCTGCAGCCGCGGGAGCGTCAGCCTAGCTGCGGCGACGGATCACCTCGTCGGCGAGGGACTTGCCTGTCGGGCGGGACTCGCGCTCGGACTGGGAGCGACGAGCTTGGCGTCAAGTTGTCGCGCCTTCGCGAGCTCCTGCTCCGCCTCGGTGTTCTGACCCAGCAGACGTAAGACCAGACCGAGGTTGAAATGAGCAGCGGCGTAATTGGGATCGATGGCGATGACACGCCGATACAGGTCGGCCGCTTCCTGATTCCCTCCAGCGAGAGCGCGGACTATCGCGAGATTGAACAGTGCCGACCCCATCCGCGCGTCCTGCTCGATCGCGAGGCGGTAGTAGGACTCGGCCGCGGCTCCCCGGTTCTGCCCCTGCGCGATGACACCGAGGTTGTAGAAGGCGAACTTGTTCTGCGGATCCTTCGCGAGCGTCTCGAAATACGCCGCCATCGCCTCATCAAGCTTGCCGGCGGCGTGCGCCTGCAGTCCCTTGCTCAGCGCGTCGTCCACGGTGCTCGAGGCGGGCGTGTTCCCGCAGGCCGTGAGTAACGCGGCGGACCCGATGAGGCACCTCAGCAGAAGACCCTTCACTCGCCAGCGATGTTAACGGCGGGGTCGCACAGCGCGTCGGACTTCTGGGCAAGAAGAGGCGACGCTGCGGACCGCAGATGGCTCGGTGAGCGCCACGCGAAAAGCGTTAGGGGCGCGCGGTCGGGGACGGCATCGGCGCGATCGTCGACGACGGTATCGGCGTCGCGCGTGGCTGCGTCAGGAGCTTTGCGGCGGCGTCGCCCACCTGCGCATACAGCGCATTCGCACGCGCGACCACCGCGGATAGATCGGGCGCCAGCAGGACCCCTGCGTCGCTAGCGAACGAGCTCGCGTCAAGTCGCGCCTCGGTCGTTCGCAGGTAGGTATCCGTTTCGGCAGGGCCCATGCCGACGATCTCGGCGACCTTCGCCAGGGCGTTCCGGCGTACCGTTCGCAAATCCACAACCGCCTTATCGCTGATCGTTTGCGCCTCGGTCTTGGACACCGGCAGAACGAGCTCGGTCGTGAGCTTCCGGAGCTGTTCGACAGCCACGACGAACCCGCGGGCGATCCCGTGTTCGGTCGCGGCACGCTGCGGCGCGAGAGCGGCCCGCGACGGCTGCGCGGGACGGTTGAGCGTGAGGAGCGGTGGCGTCGCTCCGCGAATGGCGCGCTCGGCCTCGATCGCTTTCGCCACGGACGACTCCGGACGCACGCGCTCCACCGCTAGCACGCGGACGCGGTTGATGCTCATCCCGTCGGCGGGCTCGTGCGCCTCCTGCCCGCGCGCCACGAGGCCGACAGGGAGTCCGGTCGTGCCGCCCTTCGCGTCCTGGAAGTAGTAGACGTCGCGAAGGATCAGCATGCCGCTCTCACCGGAATCATCGAGGTGGCCGAAGTACGCCTGTCCATCGAGGAACAGCACCGCGGTCACGCGCTCCGGGCCGACGAGGGGCAGCGCGCGCACGTCGATGTTCCCGGACACGAATACACCGAGAAGCGCGGGGGCGGCAAGCCAGGAGACCGCCCAGCGAAGCACACGGCCCGCTCTACGCACTGGATCGTGTTCGGGGTCGTAGGCGGTCACGGCTGGTCCTGCTTCATGAACTGCGCGATCGGTGAGGCCGCGCTCAGGTCCTCCACGAAGAGGATCGCGCTCTTCGGCAGCAGCATCCGCGCCGCCGGCGCGTGAAGCTCCTTGCCGCGGCGGACGAGCTTGGTGTCCGGTGCCTGGTCCGGGTTCGCGGCAGCCGTCTGCTGCAGGTAGTACACGTCCTCGATCTTCGCGTACGCGCCGACGCGGTCGTAGTAGCGGCCGAAGTACGTTTGCCCGTTCGCGAGGAACACGGCCTGGTACTCGGACCGGCCGAGCGACGGAAGCGTGAAGTCCCACCACTGCGTGAGGAACAGCGCGGCGAAGAACACGACCACCGCGAGGGCGACGTTGCTCAGTCGCAACCGGTTCGCGATGAGCCACCAGCGCGCGCGACGGAAGAAGCGGCGGAGCGCGTTCAGCGCGTCGGACTCGGCGCCGCGGTCGAGGGCCGTGCAGTCTGCGCGGGCGTCGCGGGCGGCGCCGTGGCCGCGGGCGCCTGACCCGACTTGAAGCGCGTGATCGCGGTCACGATCTCGCTGTCGGCGCGCAGGTTCTCGATAAAGAGCACGTTCGTCTGCGGGATGATCATCGGCTCACGCGGACCCTGGGGCTCTGATCCTCGCTTGATGAGCTGAGGCGCCGAGTCCTCGGTAGCCGAGAGGTAGTACACATCGGTGAGAACGAACCACTCGTCCCCTTGCTGCTGCAGCTTGCCGAAATACGTCGAGCCGTTTGCGAGGAAGACGGCCTGATAGAGGTCGCGGTCGATGACCTCGGCGACGCCGGGGGCGAAGAGCGTCGAAATGCCTGCGCGGAAGAGCTGCGTGCGAGCGATGAGGATGAGGAGGATCAGCCCGATGACGATCAGCAGCATCACGAAGATGCGGCGCAGCGCGTCGACGGGGATAACGATCGCCTTCTCGCGCATTGCCCTTCCTCTCGCTCCGGAGGCTAACGCACCGTTCCGTAGTTGAACATCGGAAGCAGCGACCGGACCGGAGTCAGAACGCGGCGTCGGGGTGCTCGACAACTATGGGTAGACGTTGAGAGCGAAGCCGGTGATCGTCGGGTCGGCGGCCCCGTCGCCGTCATAGATGCAGGCGCGAACGAGCAGGTTGTTGATCCGCGCCGCGACCGGGATCGCGATCTCCGCGCTGTAGTACCAGACGTTGAGCGTGCGGACGCCGGTGCTTTGGTTGAGCGTGACCCAACCCGCGTCACCCGTCGCCACGGCCATGTTCCCACCGACGTGGTACTGCAGCTCGAAGTTCGACTCCTGGTTGATCGACGTCGAGATCGAGCCGCCGAGGCGACCAGCGAAACGAAGCTTCGTCAGGCTACTGAAGTTCGCCATCGTGCGCAGCGCCGGGTCGGACACGCAGTTCCTCGCGTTGTTGGCGAGGTTGGTCGCGGCGGCCGACGTGTCCAGGCCGGAGGCGAGCGTGACGTGCAGCGAGCCGCCAGAGCTTGCAGCCGCCCAGGCGGGCGCGCCAGACACCATGGTCAGAACGTTTCCGTCGGTGCCGTTCGCGAGCGAGCTCACGACGCCGCTCGTGTCGTTCTTGAGGATCCCTGCGGTAGTGAGCGGACTGATCCTGAGCGTTCCGCCGACCGTCGTGTTGCTGGAGACGTTCAGCGTGCCGGCCACGGTCGCATTGCCCAGCAGAGCCTGCGTCTGGCCCGAGCGGCCGAGGTTCAGCATCGTTGCGGTCGTGCCGCCGATGTTGATCGCGTTGGCGCCACCGGAGTCGATGGAGAACGCGGCCGCAGTCGGTCCGGTCAATGTGCCGCCGAGCGTCGTGTTGCCGGACACGCCCAGTGCGCTCGACAGCGTCGTGTCACCGGTGACCGCGAGCGTGCTGATGAGCGTGGTCGCGCCGCTGACCCCGAGGGTGCCCGCGACGGCCGTGTTGCCGCTCGCCGCGACAACGCTGAACTTGTTCACACCGACCGTCAGGTCACCAGTCACGCCAAGGGTGTTCCCGAACGTACCCGCGCCCGTCACACCGAGCGTGCCTGCGACCGTGGTGTTGCCGCTCGTCGCGGTCACGTTGAACTTGTTCGCGCCCACCGAGAAGTCACCGGACACACCGAGGGTGCTCGAGAAGAGCCCGGCACCGGTCACGCCGAGCGTGCCGCCGACCGTGGTGTTGCCGTTCGCCGCGGTGACGGTGAACTTATCCGTGTTGACGCGGAGGTTGCCCGTCACATCGAGAGTGCTTGATAGGACCGTCGCGCCGGTGACGTTGAGCGTCCCCGCGATCGTCGCGTTGCCCAGGCCGTCGACCTTGAAGCGGTCGACGTCGTTCACGTTCAGATCGATGAGGTCGCCGCTGTATCCGGCGCCCGTGTTCACGTAGATACCCGTGCCGCCGTTCCCCAGCGTGACCGCGACGGCCCGGCCGGTCGTCAACGCTGTCGCGTTCACGTTCAGGACCCGGCCCGCGAGCTGCGAGCTCTTGAAGTTCACGAGGTTCGCAGTCGCGCCGCCGGCGCCCTGCGCTTCGACGTTGAGGATGTTGCCGGTGAAGGACTGTGCGCGTACGTTCACGGCGCCGATCGTGTACGTGCCATCGGTGCCGACGACACCGTCGCTGCTGCCCGAGTACATCGTGCCCAGCGAGACGTCGATCGCCTTGCCCGTCGTCAGCTTCTGCGCGCTGATCCCGAGGACGGTGCCAGCCGTGGTCTGATCCGCGGTGAGCGCCACCAGCGTGCCGCTGAAGTCGCCGGTGCTCCGGAAGTTCGTCGCGCCGGTGAGCGAGTCGGATCCGCCGCCGTAGAAGAAGCCGCTGCCCGCGCCGGTCGCGAAGGTCGAGCTGCCGGTGTTGACCGCGAGCGCCTGACCGCTGCTGAGACCATTACCGGTATTGATCGACGATGCCGTGCCAGTTGTCGTGGCGTTGTTCACCGCCGTCGTTCCCGTGAAGATCGTGTCGCCACTGAGCGTCTTGTTGCCGGCGATCGTCTCATTGCCGGTCATGTGGACGAACCCGGATCCGTCGATCGTGATCTTGCCGGCCGGGTTCGTGACCGCGAATCCGTTCGTGAAGTTGAGCGTCGACTCCGCGCCGACCGTCGTGCCATTCGCCTCGACAGTCGTCGGGCCAGTCGCACCTGTGGCACCGGTCGCGCCCGTAGGACCGGTGGGGCCAGTAGGACCAGTTACTCCATCGGCACCGGTCGCACCGGTCGCACCGGTCGCACCAGTGGCACCAGTCGCACCGGTCGCGCCCGTCGGACCCGTCGCGCCATCAGCTCCGGTCGCACCAGTCGCGCCCGTTGGACCAGTTGCTCCATCAGCACCGGTCGCGCCCGTAGCACCGGTCGCGCCGGTGGGACCAGTTGCACCCGTGGGACCAACGGGACCGATCGGACCGATCGGGCCGTCAGCACCGGTTGCACCAGTAGGACCAGTTGCGCCTGTCGCACCGGTCGCGCCCGTAGCACCAGTCGCACCCGTCGGACCAGTTGGGCCCGTGGGACCAACGGGACCGATCGGACCCATCGGGCCGTCAGCACCGGTTGCACCTGTAGGACCAGTTGCGCCGGCCGCACCTGTGGGACCTGTGGCTCCATCAGCACCGGTCGCGCCGGTCGCGCCGGTCGCTCCAACAGCTCCTGTCGCGCCCGTAGCACCAGTCGCACCCGTCGGACCAGTAGCACCCGTGGGACCAACGGGACCGATCGGACCGATCGGGCCGTCAGCACCGGTTGCACCTGTAGGACCAGTTGCGCCAGTGGGGCCCGTGGGGCCGGGCACCGTGCTATCGGCGCCAGTCGGACCCGTGGCGCCCGTCGGTCCAGTCGCGCCGGTGGGACCCGTTGGACCAGCCACCGTGCTGTCGGCGCCAGTGGCGCCGGTAGGACCAGTCGCACCCTGTGGACCAGTAGCACCCGTGGGGCCGGGCACCGTGCTATCGGCGCCAGTCGGACCAGCAGGACCGACGGCACCCGCGGGCCCGACTGCGCCCGCGGAACCGGCCGAACCAGCGGGACCTTGCGCGCCCGCCGCGCCGGCGGGACCAGGCACGCCATCAACACCATTCGCACCGGAAGCCCCGGTCGCGCCGAGAGGACCCTGGGCGCCCACAGCTCCATCGGCGCCAGCAGGGCCAGTGGGACCAGTCGGGCCTTGCGGACCCGGAGGACCAGCGGGACCTTCGGTGCCGTCTGTCCCGGCGGGACCAGCGTTGCCAGCGACGCTCGTGGGCTCGCGGCGAAGGAACACGAAAATGTCGAAGCCGTTGTTTGCAGGCACGCTCGCGGTGACGGGCTTCGCAAGAGTGCGCACCGCTGCGTCGCTCAGCGCGACAACGTCGGTCGAGCTGACGCGAACGCCGCCCGTAGCCACACCGTCCACGACCGTGCGCGTGTCTTCGACTTGCCCGACCACCGAACCATTCGAGCCGCGCGCCTCAGCGACGACGCTGACCGTCTGATCGGTGCGGTCGAGCGGCGAGACGACCGATGCGAACCGATCGCCGTCTGTATTCGGGATCGTGATCACGACGCTCGCGTCAACGCGATTCACCATCGAGCCAGGGATGTAGCGAACCAGGCTGCCGCCGTTGATGCCGGCACTGCGGCCCGCGCGGTCGACGATCACCACGTCACGCGATTCCTCGAGGACGAAGGTCACGGTGCTCTGCGCGAACGCCGAAGCCGTCGAAGGCTCGCTGCCCCTCGATGGGACGAACGTCATGAAGCCGGCGGTGACGGACTCGGTCGAGTTGGCCGCGCCGTCGACGCCGCGCACCTGGACCGAACCCTCGGTGGTGCTGATCGTCGAAGAGCCCCACGGATCCACACGAACCGTGAAGGCCGTTCCCGTTACGGCGGTGGTGGACGTCGGCGTTGTGACCACGTAGCGCGTCGAAGACTGGTGGCTAACCACGTGCCACGTGCTGCCTGACGTCTGGCGCAGCTTCGCGGCGATCGTGCCGTTCGAGAGCGCGCGGAGCTCGACGATCTCGAGCTCGGTGCCCGACTCGAGCACCGCGATCGTCTCGTCGAAGAACGTGAGTGCGGCGTTCGCGAGCGAACGTGTGCGGATCGTGTCGCCCTGACGCAAGACCGTCCCCGTGCCGGCCGGCGCGTACGCGCCGCTTCCGGTGCGGACGTCGACGTTGCCCTGGAAGATCGTGAGGTTCGCGCGCGCCTGCACGGCGCTCGCGGCGGGACCAAGGATCACAGCGGCTCCCGTGAGGAACAGCAGGAGCGCCGCGAGCACCGCGGCGACGAGGAGAAGCGGGCGGCGCGGCGCGCGATCGCGCGCTGCGGCGCGCTCCGCTGCGGGGATCACGAGCCTAGGAGCGGAGTTCACGAAGCCACGTGCGATCGCAGCGGCGATCTCGCCGGCGCCCGCGGTAACGACCGTTACCGGTACGTTCCCGAGAAGCACGCCGACATCGCTCGACGTCTGATCGTCGAGCGGATTCGCCATCGCGAGCGTCGCTTCGCTGCGGCCGAGCTTGACCAGCACGACCTGACGCTGTTCGCAGAGCCGCTTCGCGAGCTGTGCCGCGACCGTCGGATCGATCGGATCGATGAGGCTGCGACGACCGCGAGCGAGGCGCGCGACGCCGGTGTCGTGGTACGGCGTGAGAGTCACGAGCGGCTTGCCGCTCACACGCGACAGGACTCGCGCAGCGCGCGCGTCCGGGATCGTTCCGGTCCGAAGCAGCGCCGCCGCCAGCGTCTCACGCGGTCCGCGTGACGCGACGAGGCGCGCCATCTGTTCGGTGGTGAAGAGGTGTTCCTCGACGAGCGCGGCGGCCAGCGTGCGCTCGATGGAGGTGAGCTCCGCGGGCTTCGCCTTGGCGCGCTGTTGCGCGATCTGGCGAAGGATGCGGAGGGTCTCCTGCGGCGCGGTGTCCTTTGAGATATGCGCGACGGCGCCGACCGCGAGCGCGAGGTCGCGGATGCCTGGGTCGAGAGTGAGGAAGACGATCGAGGCGTCGGGCAGGAGCGGCTTCAGCTCGCGCGCGACCTCGAGGCCGGTCTTGCCGGGCATCGAGTTGTCGAGGAGGATCAGGTCCGGCTTGAGCTCCAGGGCCATGCGGCTGGCCTGGACGCCGTCGGCGGCCTCGCCAACGACGAGGAGCTCGTCGTCCGGCGCAAGGAGCGACCGGATGCCCTCGCGGATCGCGAGGTGGTCGTCGGCTACGAGGACCCGTGTTGGCATGCCGATAGCCTCGCGTTTTGGGCCATTCGGACCATCGGACCTCGGAATGAGTTTGGTATGAGAGTGGTGTCGTGATTCCCTACAAGCTCGCCGGAACGGCTACAGCTTGGTCGCTCGCTGGGGATGCTCCTAGTTAAGTGGCGTGCAATCGGCTGCCTTGGCGTTGAATAGCGCGGTTGGCGCAGACAAGGGTGCTCCTGGTGGTGGCCCATCCGGTCATCGGGTCGGGAATCGAAACGCTGCTGCGGCTCGAGGAGCGTTACGACGTGCGCCGTGTTGGCACCGCAGCGGAGGGCGCCGCGCTCAAGGACTGGCGGCCCGATGTCGCACTCATCGACGGCACGCTCTTGAGCGGCGGCGCGCGTATCCATCTCGGATCACCCACGCTCGTTCTCTCAGGCACCGAGGCCGATGGCCGCGTGCTCCTACGCCGATTACCTGAAGGTCGTGGGTGGCTCCGCAAAGATGCGACCGCGGCCGAGTTCACGAAGATGATCGATGGCGTCGCGAGTCGTCCCACCGCGCAGGCAACGCTGGGCACGCTCGGCACGATTGTGCTCGTTCTCCTCGTGCTCGCGGTGATCCTGCTCGTGATCTACCTTTTGTGGCTCGCGCTGTACTGATCGAGATGGAAACGTGCGTCCGAGCACCGCAGGCTGTCCCGCATACAATCAGCCCGTGACACGTGTCTTGCTCGTCGACGACCACGAGCTGGTCCGACAGGGCGTCGCAGCGATGCTCCTCAACGCCGACGGCATCGAGGTCGTGGGCGAGGCGCGCACCGGCCGCGAAGCGATCGAGGCCACCCGCCGCGATCTACCCGACGTCGTCCTCATGGACGTGCGCATGCCCGACATGGACGGCCTCGAGGCGACCAAGAAGATCAAAGAAGAGCGCCCCCGCACCGCGGTGATCATGGTCACGATGCACGACAACCCGGCATACCTCCGCGACGCCGTGCGCGCAGGGGCCGCCGGTTACCTGTTGAAGGACGTCTCCAAGGAGGAGCTCGTCGACGCGATCCGCCAGGTCTCGACCGGCGGAGCGTTCATCGAGTCCAAGTTGCTTCGAGGGATGCTCAGCGAGATGAAGCCCGCGGGTCCGGTGCCATCGGCGGCGAGGAATCTCACCAAGCGCGAGCGCGAGATCCTGGGCCTCGTCGCCGAAGGACTCTCCAATCGCGAGATCGCGGACAAGCTCGTTCTCTCGCCCGAGACCGTGAAGAGCCACGTGGCGGCCATCCTCGAGAAGCTGAACGTGTCGGACCGCACGCAGGCCGCGATCTACGCCGTGCGCAACGGCCTGGTGGACGCGACCCAGCTCTAGCCGGCGCGCCTCCGGAGCGCGACGAACGTCGCGACCGCCGCGGCCTGAGTGGCCAACGCGACGAACAGGACGATGCGCGCCATCGCGAGCGGGTCGGTCGCCGTGGTGAGGAGCAACACGACTTCCGCGACGACGGCAACCGCCAGGAGCAGACCGACACGCATTTCGCCGCGCCCGATGAAGTACGCGATCCACAGGCTCAGCAGCGCATTGGCGAGCGCGGCGACGCCGTAGGTGCCTACGATCTTCACTGTCTCCGGGTACTGCGAGCCAACGACGATCGGCACGATGAGCTCAGGCAGCACGATGTACGCGCCGGCCACGAGACCACTTGTCGCGAGCACGAACCCGAGCGCGAGAAAGAGCGCGCGGTCGGTATCCTCGCCAAGCGCGTGGGCTCGCGCGGTGCGTTCGAGTAGGAGGAAGCCGATCGCGATCGGCGCGAAGAGGACGATCTTACCCATCGTGATCGCGCCGGCGTAGGCTCCGGCGTCCTCGGGTCGCAAGAGCGAGCGCGCGAGAACGGCGTCGATGTTCGTGAGCGCCGCATACGCGAGCAGCACGACCGCAGAGAGAGCGAAGAAGCGCGTTTCGGTCACACCGAGCTCGTGTTCCACGGTGTTGCTCCGCGCGGCACGGAAGAGCGGAAACAGCGGGATGGCCAGCACGAGCAGGCTGATCGCGATCGCTGCGGTCGCGCCGGTGAACGCGCCGTCGACGCCGAAACCCAGGACGACGAGTGCGACACCCACCGCGAGGCGGCTGCCCGACTGAGCGATGAGTGCGCTCCCCATCCATACGAAACGCGCGAGGCCTTGCAAAAGGCCCAGACCGAAGGTGAAGACGAGAGCGAGGAACAGCGTGAGGCCGAGCAGCGCCACGGACAGCGGCGGCAGCGCGAGCGCACCCGCGATCGCGCCCGAGAGGACCACGACGACGAGCCCGAGCGCCGCCCCGCCCCCGCCGACGCGCACCGCCCAGCGGCGCACGAACGCGTGGAGCGCGGCTTCCTCGTCGCGCGCGCGGTACTGCGCCGTGAGCTTGGCCGTCGCGGACTGGATGACCTGGCTCGAGATCGACTCGAGGACCAGGATGCCGAACAGCGCGGTGAGGACCGCGTACTCCTCGGGTCGTAGAAGGCGCGCCATCACGACCTGGTAGCCGTATGCAAGGACGTTCGCGAACATCGTCGCGACGAGGAGATACAGAGCGCCGGAATGCTGACGCGCGCGTGCGAGCACCCGCGAAGGTTAGCGACTACGCGTGCTTAGGCCCGGACGGGCTCCTTGAGCGGCGCGACGAGCATGAAGTTCTCGACGAGCTCATCGGTTTCGGGTGAGATGTAGTTCTCGATGTCGCCGTTGTCGGCGTCGCGCGCGATCACGGGATCGATGGGAAGCTTCCCCATCAGCGGCGCGTTCGACGAGATGACGAGCTTCAGGCCCTGCGACGGACCAAACACCTCGAGATGCTGACCGTCAGGAAGCGTCACGTAGGCCATGTTCTCGACGACGCCGATGATCTCGCCACCGAGCTGCTTCACGAGCTTCACGGCCTTCATGACGATCATCGTCGCGAGCGCCTGCGGCGTGGTCACCAGCACGACACCGTCCACGGGTAGCGCCTGCATCACGGTGAGTGGCGCGTCGCTCGTCCCCGGTGGCAGGTCGACGATGAGATAGTCGAGCTCGCCCCACTGAACGTCACTGAAGAATTGGCGGATCGCGCCTGAGACCATCGGGCCGCGCCAGATGACCGCCTCCTCCTCGCTCGGGAGGATGAGGTTCATCGACATGATCGGGATGCCGCCCCGCGACTTCGGCGGCACGAGCGTCTTGCCATCCGCAGAGATCGGCTTCTCGCGCACGCCGAACATGCGCGGGATCGAGGGACCGGTGATGTCGCCGTCGAGCACGCCGACACTGAAGCCGCGTCTTTTCAGTCCCACCGCGAGCAGGCCCGCGACGAGCGACTTCCCTACGCCGCCCTTGCCGGACATGACCGCGATGACATGTTTGATGCCCTTCTGCTCCGCCATTCCTCGCGGCACGCCCTTCGCGGCCAGCGACGGCGCGGGCGGCGCTCCCTCGGGCAGCTTGCCGGTGTCGGCGAACACGTTGAGCTCACCGATGAGGTCGTCGAGTTTCACGCGGCCGGCGCCGTGACCGGCGGCCGCCTGCGCGATCGTCTCGCTCTTGCTGATCGCGCACGATGCGCAGCCGAGCGTGTACCGGCCGAAGATCTTGTCGGACCCCGGCCAGCGGTCGACGACCGAGGCGATGGTCATGTCGGGTGTGATCTGCATTGCCAGAGAGGGGCTCCTTCCGTTCTAGGACGCGGGCTGCTCGGCCTCCTCGATGAGCATCACGGGGATGCCATCGCGGACGGGGTATCGACGGCGACAACGCCCGCAGGTGAGGCGGTCGCCCTCTTCGCTCAGCGGGCCGTGGTCCGCTGGGCAGACGAGGATCTCGAGCAGCTGCTTATCGATAGGCACGCACTCGATGGTAGTCGCTCATCTGCAGCGTCGCGGTCCCGCGCATGGTGCGCGCGGGATCAGACCTCGACGCCCGCCAGCCGCGCGAGAGCCAGGAGCGCAAAGAACATCCCGATCCCCAGGAACACCATGAGCGGATTGAGGATGCCGAATTCCTTGTTCGCTTCGCTCATCAGGTCGGTCGCGCCGACATACAGCACGGATCCCGTCGCAACTGCCAGCGCGGGACCGGCGACGTCGCTGAGCAGTCCTGTAGCGATGACACCCGTGAACGTCGCGATCGAGAGGAGCCCCGCGGCTCCCAGCGTGCCGCGACGGCCCGCTCCCGTCGCCTTCATGACCGAGGCGATCGTGAATCCCTCTGGCAGCTTGTGCAGCATGATCGCGGCGAAGACGATCGTGCCAAGGGCCGGGCTCGCGATGAATGCCGCGCCGATCGCGACGCCGTCCATGAAGGCGTGCAGGGAGAGGCCCAGGATCGCGGTGCTCGAGACGTGCGCATCGATGACGCTGTCAGCGTGCGTCTCAACGCCGAAATGCAGGTGCGGGGCGAAGACGTGTTCGAAAAAGTGAATGAGCATGTAGCCGCCGAGGATGTACAGCGGTGCGGCCTCGCCGACAGCTTTGATGGATTCAGGGATGAGCTCGATCAGCGACACGCCAAGGAGGTTGCCGGCGCCGAGCGCCATCAACAACGTGAGCGTCCGGTCACTGATCTGCCGTGGTGCCGCGACGATCGCGCCGCCGATGAGATCACCGAGCGCCGCCGCCAACCCGAGGAGTAGAACGAGAGGAGTCAACGGCGGCACTCCGGGCACAGACCCACGATCTCGACGGTGTGGCCGAGAGGGCGGAAGCCGCGTGAGCGCGCTGTCGCGGTGATCCGCTGGTCTAGGCTCTTCGCGGCGAGCTCCTCGACCCGTCCACACGCCTGACAAACGAGGTGGTGGTGATGCGACGGGGCACACGGGGTGTAACGCACACAGCGCACACCTGCCTCGATCCCGTGGATGCGTGACAACGCTCCGAGCGAAACGAGGAGCTCGAGCGTACGGAAGACCGTCGCACGCCCCACACCACGCCCGGTGAGCTCACCAACGAGCTGCTGCGCGGTAAAGGGCTCACCCCGCCTGAGTGCGGCCGCGATCACCTCGCGCCGAGGCGAGGTGCGCCGGCGCCCTGAATCACCGAGCTGTCGGAGGATGGCGTTCGCGGTGGATGCCATTACTGAGACATAGTATCAGTTCGCGATGCGGGCCGGCGGACGAAGAGAACCGCGATCGCCGTCGTGATCGGCACGCACAGCACGAGGCCGATGCTCGCCGCAAGCACTGCCAGGATCGACTCGACGATCTCTTCGCTATTGAGCGCGACGGAGAGCGGCTGGAAGCCGAGCGAGAGCAGAAGCACGAGCGGTAGGGCGCCGCCGAAATAGGCGAGTGCGAGGGTGTTGATCAGTGACCCGATGTGGTCGTGCCCGACGTTGAGCGCGGAGCGATAGAGCTCCGCCGGTCCGAGCTCTGGATCTATCGCGGCAAGCTCCATGGTCGCCGAAGCCTGGCCGACGCACATGTCCACAAGAGCGCCGAGCGAGCCAACGATCACCCCGGCGAGGACGAGCCGCGGCATGTCGATCCGGCCGTCGGTGCCGACGGCGAGGAAGATCTGCTCTTCGGAGCCGAGACCCGTAAGCCGCAGCGTCGCGAGGCCGATGACCGCCACCACGCAGATCACAACCAGGCCGGCGAGCGTGCCGGCGAGCGCAGCGAGACTCTTCCGGTTCGCCCCGTGAACGACGAACACCGACACGGTCACCACGCCCACCGCCCCCACGAGTGTCGCGATGAGGGGATCGCCGCCACGCTGTAACGCGGGAACGATCGCGAGCAGGAACACCGCGATGCTGGCCGCAAGCCCAGCCAGCGCGGCGAGCCCCTTCAGGCGCGCGACGGCAAGAAGCGCGACAAAGAGTCCGACCGCGAGCGGCGCGAGCGCGGGTAGGCGCACGATCTCTTCGACGGCGTAGCGGCGGGCGCCGCCTTCGCGGCTCTCGCTCACGAGCACGCGGTCGCCGGCATTGACGAAGCCGTTCGGATCCAGCGCGCGTCTGCCGCCCCACTCAACGGTGACGATCTCTCCGCGGTAGAGGCCACTGTCGAGCTGCAGCTCAAGGCGCTGGAACGGCTGGCGCATGCCGGTGGCCCCGAGATTTCGGTCACCCGTCTCGATCACGCGAACGACGTGCGCATCGAGGACTTCCACGCCCTGCCCTCGGTTCCAGTCCCCGCACCCCATCAGGACGACCGCCGCGAACGCCGCCACGAGGCCGAATCTGAGAGCCACGGGCACAGGCGTCACCTGGGCCGAACGATATCGGTTCGACCCCCGCGTTTAGTCACACATGACAGAGAATGGGTGGTGCTCATGCGAACCAACGTCTACGTGGCTGCCCTGGCGGTACTGACCCTCGTCAGCTGTGGCGGTTTGACCGCGGGGACACCGCAGGCATCGACCCTTCCCGCCGGAACGTACCGTGGCGTCGGCACCGGCGCGGGCCTCGAGTCACTGACCGCTCTTGCGGCGCGCTTCCACGCTAAACACGTCGGGGTCACCTTCAAGCTGGAGGACGTCGGCGCCGACACGAGCATCGCGCTCGTCGCGAGCGGAGACGCCGACTTCGGCTTCCTGAGCCGCGACCTCAAACCTGAGGAGAAGGCGCGCCTCCGTTCGATCCCGTATGCCGGCACGGGGACCGGCCTCGCGGTCAATGCCCTCAATGCGATTGGCGGGCTGACCACGGACCAGGTTCGCAAGATCTACTCCGGCGAGTTCACCGACTGGGCGCAGGTGGGTGGCCAGCCTGGCGAGATCCGGCCGCTGGTTCGCGAGGGCAGCAGCTCCACTCGCGCGAGCTTCGAGGCCTACTTCTTCGGCGGCAAGCCCACGTACGGCAAGAACGTCATCGAGGTCGTGGAGTCGGGCCCGACCTACCAGGCCGTGCGCGACTTCAAAGGCGCCGTCGCGATGATCACCGTCCAGAAAACGACCGCCGAGGACAAGACGCTGCGACTGCTCGCGGTCGACGGCATCGCCGCAACGACGCGCAACGTGAACAGCGGCGCGTACCCGGTGCGGCGTCCGATCATCCTCACGCTTCATCCCGACGCCACGAAGATGAAGCCTGCGGTCGCGGCATTCTTCGAGTTCATCAAGACCCCCGAGGGTCAGGAGATCCTGGCCGGCTTCTAGCCCTCGCCGAAGATCAGCTGCTGCAGATCTGGAAGCGCCGTCCCGAGACCGAGGATGAACAGCACGCCGATCACGAGGCTCGCCAGGCCCGCGAACGCTCCGACGATGACGTAGAGGGTCCGCAGCCGCTGTGCGCCGATGAAGCCGCTCGCGCTCACGACCGCCACCAGCGTGTTCGAGATGAGCAGTCCGACGACGAAGGCGAGGAGGATCACGATCCCCGTCGTCCCGGTCGCACCGGCGATCCCCGCGAGAAGCAACGCCTGCGTCCCGGTCTCCGCGCCGATGCCGTGGATCATCCCGACCCCGAAAGCGGTACGCGGGCCGTACTGCGTCGAGTGCGCGGACGGCCGGTGCTCGTGTCCGTGGATGCGCGCCTGGAGCGCCCCCCAGGCGTTGCGTGCGAGATCGAAGACGAGCATCCACCGGCTGCGCAGGCGAAACTCGCCCTTGCCACGTAGGTACTGCACCACCGAGTAGATGACCCACGCGCCGAGCAACACCAGGGTGACGCCGACGACCTTCTCGAGGATCGGATCGACCCAATCCGGTAGGACGGCGCCGAGCGTGAGCGCGAGCACTCCGAGGACGATCACGACGGACGCATGCCCCAAGGCGTACAGCGACGCGAGCCCGATAGCGTGCCGCTGCTCGTGCGCGAAGCGCGACTCGCCAAAAGCGTGCATCGGACCTGGTCCGCGTGGCTCGTGCTGGTGCTCGTGTGCGCGCAGCTCGGCGTCGTGGCCGTGCGGTGGGACGGGCGATGCCGCTGGCACGTCGACCTCAGCGTGGCCAGAGCTCGTCGTGCTCGTGATATCCGTGATCGCCGCGATGTGATCCCAGTCGAATCCATGGCGGAAGCCGAGCGCGGTCATCCCGAGGAGCAGCGCGACCTGCGTGAGGTCCACGTTTCGCAGCCTACCGAGCGAGCTGGCTTATCGCAAACAGTCGCAATAGTGGTCTGTTGCAACACGCTCGCGTTTGCGCGAGGCTTGCGCCGTGTCGAACGAGCTCGACGATCGGCTGCGCGCGAGCGGCAAGCGGATGACCGTCCAACGGCGACTGGTCATGGATGCGCTGCAGCGAGCGCGTCACCATGTGACCGCGGAGGACATCGCGACGCGCATCCGAGCGCGTCACCCGCAGATCGATCCGTCCACCGTCTACCGGAACCTCGAGGCGCTCGAAGAGCTCGGCTACGTGACCCACACGCACTTCGACGACCGCGTGACGCGGTGGCACCGAGCCGGCGCGGAGCGTCATGGCCACCTCGTGTGCCGCAGCTGCGGCGCCGAGCAGGAGCTTCCGATCGGCCTGCTCGAGCCGCTCGCACGTAGGCTGCGCGACGACCACGGCTTTCGGGCCGATCTGGCGCACTCCGCGATCGTGGGTATCTGCAAGGCATGCTCGAACGTATCCTCTGAGTAGCGATGCGCATCATTGGAATCGCGATCTTCGCCGTGGCCGCGGTCAGCGCGTTCCTCGCGAGCACGGGGGTGGCGACGCCTCCGCATCGCGTCGCGGCCGGGACCCCGCTCAATCACACCCTCGTTCTGGGGGCGTACCGGTTTGCTTTTCTCCTCGAGCCACACGGCGACATGAACGTGGCCGCAATGTCCCCGGCGATGGCGGCCCTGCACAAGGCACTGGCGCTCGCGGGAATTCCTATGACCGATATGCCCGGAATGGGGCACGCCCCCTCGGAATCCGGGCCCATCTTCGCCACGTCCGGTCTACACCCGGCGCAGGATCTCGCGGTCGCGTTCGCGTTGCTGGTCACCCTGTGGCCACGGCTCCCACGACCGACGCGGCACGTCGTCGCGGAGCTCGCGCCGGCGCGTGTCGCGTGCGCACAGTGGCGCTCGTCGCTCATCCTCGCGCCGCCGCGCGCCTGACCCTCCGCGACCGAACGGCCCGGGACGCCGGGTACGAAAGACCTTGGAGGGTCACATGACGCGCCTCGTCTCGTTCGTGGCAGCGACGTTGGTCGTCGCGACGAGCGTTATCGCATCCGCCGGAACCGCGGCGGCGCACGAGCGCCGCACCGTCGGGCCGTACCAGCTGGTCGTTGGCTGGTTGAACGAGCCGGCGTATGTCGGACTCATCAACAGCTTTGATCTTCGAGTGACCGACACGCGCGTCACTCCCGCCAAAGCCGTCGAGGGTCTCGAGAAAACGCTCACGGTCGATCTGCGGACTGGGGGACTCGCGGCACTCCCGCTCACGGTCACCGCCCGCTTCGGCGCTCCCGGTGCGTACAACGGATACGTGATGCCGACCGCCACCGGTACGTACATCTTCACCATCAAGGGAAAGATCGAGTCACTCGACGTCAACGAGACGTTCGAGTCGGGGCCGGGCCGGTTCGGCGACATCGAGTCGACGGACGCGCTCCAGTACCCGAACAAGGTCCCCGTAGCGGACGACCTGGGGAGGCGCCTCGGCGACCTGCAGGGTGCCGTCGATCAAACTCGGATCTTCGCGCTCGCCGCGCTCGTCGTCGGCATTATTGCCCTTTGCGGCGCGGTGATGATTGGGCGACGGCGCTCGTAGTGCGGCGCGTCCTTCTCACCGCTGTCATCGCCGCCGCGGTCCTCTCTCTGGCGGGAGGGGTCGCGGCGGCGCACGCGAACCACGTCAAGTCGAACCCCGCGGCCGACGCTCGCGTCACACGCCCACCCACCGAGGTGCGCGTTACATTCAGTGAGCCTCCGGACGCGCGCGGTAGCGACCTCGCGGTGCTCGATGTCGATGGGAAGCGAGTCGACGTCCGCGACGTCGCGCTGGTCAGCGACGAGCCGAACACGCTGCGCGTCACGCTCGGCACGATCGGCGACGGCGGCTATCTCGTTTCGTGGACCGCACTATCCACCGTCGACGGCCACGTCACGAAGGGCGCTTTCGGATTCGCCGTCGGCGACGCGCCGCTTCCGAAGATCCCCGACATTGGCCCCTCGGCGCCCCCGCCAACGGCGCTCGAGATCGCCGGGCGCGCGCTTTCCTACGCAGGGATGGCGCTGCTGACGGGCCTGGCGTTCTTCACCATGTTCATCCGCGTCCCCGCATCCGATGCCGAGCGCCAGCGAGAGCGACGACTCGTGATCGCGGGCGGTGCCGTGCTCCTGGTGGGCAGCGCGCTCCTCGTCCTTGGTCAGGGCGCGAACATACCGGGGCGGTTGCTCGCGTTGATGGGACTCCGGGCACTCGCGGGTGCCGCGGCGATGGCGCTGGTGTTCGTGCCAGCGCGCTTCCTGCCTGACGACGCGCGGCGCGAAGCGATCGCGTTCCTCGGGCTCGCAGCGGGACTGACGGCGACACTCGTGTCGCACGCCGCGGCCATAGGCGATCTCGGCGACGTCGCCGTCGATTATCTGCATGTCATGGCGATCTCCATCTGGCTCGGCGGCGTGATCGCGTTCTCCTACGTTGCGATGCCATCGGCGAGAGGGGACGACCCGAGGGAGCTCGGACGTACGATCTGGCGCTTCTCCCTGACGGCGTTGGTCGCCGTGGCGGTGATCGTCACCACCGGCACGCTGGCGTCATTCGATCGACTGGTCCTCTTCGAGGACCTGATCGAGACCCCCTACGGCATCGCGCTTCTCGCGAAGATCGTGCTTCTCTTCGGATTGCTCGGGCTCGGCGCACTCAACCTGCTCGTATGGGGACCGCGGATGCGACGCGGCCTAGCCGCGGGCGCGCAATTCTGGCGCGGTGTCATTGGAGAGAGCGCCCTCTTCGCCGGAGTGCTCTTGGCCGCGGCATTCCTCACGGCATTCGTCCCGCCGGCGCAGGCGAGCGGCGCGGCATTCGACGAGACAAAGCATGTGAGCGGCATCCGCGTCCAGTTGCTCACCGCGTCGACGCTTCCGGGGCGCAACCGCTATGTCGTCAGGGTGCAGCAGGGGCTCACACCGATCACCAACGCCGAGAAGGTCGCGGTCCGCTTCACGATGGTCGAGCACGACATGGGCGAGCTCGAGCTCGTCGCGACCGAGCGCGCACCCGGCGAGTACGTCGCGGAGGGCAGCCCGACCGCGATGTTCGGCACCTGGAAGGCCGAGGTGATCGTGCGTCTGGCCGGCCGTGCCGATATCCGAGCGCTGTTCACGGTGCCGATCTCGCTGGCCCCGGGACAGGACGCGACGACAAAGATCCTCGCCGTCCCGCCCTACCAGCTCATTGTCTTCGCCGAGCCATTCGAGCCGCGGGCGGGAGCACCCCTCACTATCAATGTCGTCGTGGTCGATGCGACGGGCGACCCGGTCCTCGGGAAGAAACTACGCGCGACATTCAATGGGCCGGGCCCAGCGGCACCGCTTGACAGCGTCGAGAACGTGGCCGAGCTCGGCCCAGGCCGCTACCGCTTCACGGTGCCGGGGCTCGAAGCGGGCTCGTGGAAGATCACGATCGGCGTGAATGACACGGGCAGCGGCGTGTACGAGCTCGTCGTGAGCAGGTGAAGATCCTCTCCGTCCTGCCACACGGCGCGACCGGAACCTGGCTCGACGAGATCGTCCAGTTCGGGCTTCCGCTCCTCGTTCTCATCGTCCTATACGTCTGGTCGGCACGTGGGCCGAAGGAGAAGAGAAAGTGATCTTCCCCATCTCCCGACAGGGGATGCAGGACATCGCGCAGTTCCTCATCGCCGGAGCGGTGGTCTTCCTGCTTCTGGCGCTGGTCACGCGCTATCGCGGCGGCGAGTGGCGACGGTTCGCGATCGGCACCGGCGCGCTCGGCGTTCTCGTCATCGCTTCGTACGCGCTCGCGTTCACGGTCGCCCCGAACATCCCCACCCCACCGGTTCCCTTCACCGCGCGTTTCGCGCAGAACCCCACGCCCGACACGACCCAGACGATCGAAGCGGGCCGCGCACTCTTCCAAGCGAACTGCGCGATCTGTCATGGACCACGTGGTCTCGGCGACGGCCCGCAGGCTTTCCTTCTTCAGCCGCGACCGGTGAATCTGCAGTTGCACGTGCCTCAGCACGCGCAGGGAGAGATCCACTACTGGATCACCAACGGTGTCGCGGGCACTCAGATGCCGGCATGGAAGGAACAACGCGCGGCAGATGGATCGGTGACCGGTCTCACGGACGAGCAGCGCTGGTCGATCGTGCGCTACCTCCAGGCGCTGGCCACAGGAAAGGTCGATCGCTAGGTTTAGGCTAGTGGGGCGCGATGATGAATTGGTCCCGACGGCGTTTCCTACTGGCGGCGGGCGCAGCGGTGGCTGCGGCGTGCGCGCCGACAGCGCGCCCTGGTGATGGGCTCGTGCCGCTCTACGCGAATCCCGCAAAGAACGTGTGGCCGAGCGAACTACTGGAGCGACCGCCCGAGGTCCAGGCGATGTACCGGTACGCCGCCGTCAATCGCGAGACGCTGCAGTACATGCCGTGCTTTTGCGGCTGCGTCGCGGGCGGTCACCGAAGCAATTTCGACTGCTACGTCCGCGAGGTGTTTGCCGATGGCGGCATCCGCCTCGATACGATGAGCTTTGGCTGAGACATCTGCACCGGGATCACGCGTGACGTGATCGACATGAAAGCCCAAGGACTGTCTCTCCGCGCAATCCGCTCCGCGGTCGACGCAAAGTGGAGCGGTCGAGGTCCTTCGACGAACACACCGCTGCCGCCGAGTTAGGAGGAGCAACGTGACCACTCTCAGTGACCGCCGTCAGAGCGAACCGTGGCCCGTGTGGGCGAAGGTGCTCGTCATCCTCGTTTCGTTGCTTGTGGTCATCACGGTCATCCCATTGCTGTTCATGACGTACGCGATGGCGGCGACGTGCACGCCAATGATGGGTCCGATGATGGAAATGATGCGCGACGGGATGGGCCGCTAGCAGCGAGGGCCCGGCCACGGGTCGCCGTCTCATGTAGCAACGGCCCGCGCAACACGACGCCTGCGCCGCCACAGCCAGATCCCCGCCGCCTGTCCGATGAAGACCGCGATCACGCTGAGGCCGAGCAGGAGCGTGGAGGGGGAGGTGACGCGCAACAGCGCGCCGTAGTAGATCGCATGCGCGACGACCAGCATGAATAGGGCGTAGTTCGAGCGCTGGAGCCACTTCCAGTTCCTGAACTTGAGCTGCTGCAGCGCGAAATCGCTTGAGATCGCGAGCAACCCCACGACGATCAGCGTGGCCGCAAGCCCGGTCCAGTTCCCCATCCCAAACGCATTGGTCAACGGCGTGCCATCGGGTGCGTAGAAGTACGCGAGGATCCGTTCGCCAAGTGGGACCGGAGGGCCATGCACCTGGAATCCGACGATCACATGGACGACGCTGATCGCGGCCGTCCAAGCGCCCACGTCACGGCGCAGATAGCTCGAGACCGGATTGCGCCTGCGTAGCAGAAGGTTGGCGGGCCCGATGAGGAGCGTGAGCGCGAGGAACCCCGTGGCGACGTAGCCCGTGGCGGTAGTGAGGCGCGCCATGAACAGGCGGTCTTGCAGCCCGTCGGCGTTTGCGGTTCGCTCCATGGATGGGGTCGCACCGGTTGCCTGCACTGCGCCTTGATGACCGGATGTCTGCGGTGAACCCTCATGGCCAGATGCTTGAGGCGCTGCCTGGTGGCCTGATGCCGCCGGCGCCTGGTGGCCGGATGCCTGGAAGACCGAGGGAGCCATCCACAGGGCAAGCGCCACAGAACACGCAACGGCGAGTGGCAGATGGTGGCGAAGAAGGCGACGACGCCAGCTGCTGCCGATCAGGAGCTGAGTCGAAGATCGGGTGGCTTGTCTAGCCAGCGGCATCCGAACGATTCAGCGAGGGGGACGTAACCCAGCGACGGTAACGGAGACGAGCCGGCGGACCGCGGCCTTCGACGAGAGGCTGCTCGCGGCCGCAAGGGCGTGCAGGCAGTAGCTCGCGAGCTCGTCGGGCGTGACATCGTCCCGGACATCGCCGCTCTCTGCGGCCTCGCTCAGGAGATTGCGGACCAGGCGGCTGAGCTCCTGCTGCGCTTGGGCGACGTGCTCACCTCGATTGACGTGCTCACTTTGATGGAAGTGCTCACTTTGATGTAGGAGTGCAGCGAGCTTGGTGCCGTGGTGCTCGTGGGAGATGAGCGCGTAGGCCTCGAGCACGGCGTGGAGCCCCTCGGCAGCGTCCGCGGCTTGGTCGCGGATCTCAGTGAGTTGTTGAAGGTGGACGGAGACCTGACGTTCGTGCCACGCGACCAGGATCGCACCGACATCTGGGAAGTACTTGTACAGCGTCGCACGTCCGATGCCGGTCTCCTCGGCGATCTGGGACATCGTCACCGACAGCAGCCCGTGCTTCGCCACCAGCGCCGCGGTCGTGTCCAGGGTCGCGTCACGCACCTCGCGGCGATGCGTCTCGATCGTGTTGGTCCATAGCTTTGGCACGGGGGAAGTATACGCAGCGGCGTGGTCAAAACGCCATGATTTGACGATAGACGACTTGTCTCATAAAGTCGGAACATGGCTGACCCGCGACCAGACGCCACTAGCAACGCCACCGGGACGCCGGTCTGGCTCAAGGCTTTCGGCATCCTCATCCTCATCGCGGTCGTGATCGCCGTGGTGATGTTTCCTGGTGCGCTCGGCATGGGCGGCCATGGTCCTGGACTCCACCAGCCGCCATGACCTTGGAAGTGAGGCACTCGCCGCGCGCTTCGCCCGTGTTCTCACTCGTCGTGCTGGCCACCCTTGCGCTCTTCGTGTTCCTTGGTGTCGTGATCATCAGCGGGCTACTCGGGCTCAACGCCGCCGCCCAGGCCATGGGACACTTCAGCACCCTCACCCACCGCATCCACGACGTCACGTTCGCGTTCGTCTTCGGGACGGCTGCCGTCGGACTTTTCGCCCAGCTTCTGAGCCCGTCGAAGAACGCCGCTGGCCAGGTGATGGCGCTGATCCCGTGGCTCGCACTGGTGCTGGTCTTTCCGCTCACCAATTACTGGACCGCCCCCGGGGCCGGATTCGTGATCGCTGCGACCGCGATCTTCGGCGCGCTCACGCTCAACGCGACCATCTTTCACCCAACTGGTCGCGGTCTGTTCCGTTCGTTCAGCGTCTCGCGAGTGGATCGGGCGATGCTCGCGCTCGTGATCGTCGCGGCCGTGCCTCTCCTCGCATTCGCGTCCAGCAACATCGGACTGCAGAGGACCATCACCAACGACCATTCCGCCGCGGGGCATTACGGGTTCATGGCCGCTTTCAGCTTCACCGTCATCGGGGTAGGACTCTTGTCGAGTCTGCGGCCTGACGGCTGGAGGCTCACGGCGTGGGTCGCCGGCATCCTCCCAGCCCTTCTCGGGATCGCCTCGCTTGTTTTCCCCGATGTCGACTCGAGCCTTATCTTGCTGTGGGCGCTCTCGGTCATCGTGTGGGGTGTCGTGTTCGTCGCGGCAGCTGAATCCGCTCGGCGCCGCGGCTGAACTCAGCGCGAGGAGTACTCTCGATTCTTGGCCGCGGACATTAGTTCGGAGCGCGCCGCGCGAATCGCCCTCGTGCTCGTGGTTCCGGCGTTCCTGCTCGGCCTTGCCGCGGTGACCCAGATCCAGACGCAGGCTCGCCGGACCGCCTTCGTGGCGACCTACTCGTCACAGGAGAGCGTGTATCTCACGCAGATCGCGGTCGCCATGCAGCGCGAGCAGGAAGTCCTCAAACGCGAACTCCTGCAGGCACGCGCGGCGCTCGATGCGGTCCAGGAGGAAGCGGCCCGACTGGGCGGCAGAGCAGCCGACCTGCAGCGCGAGATCGACGAGATGAAGATCGCGGCCGGGATAACACCGCTGAACGGGGCGGGCGTTGTTGTCACACTCGATGATGCGCGTCTTCCACCAAGCCTCAATTCCCAGCTGATAGCGCAGGCGATCGTGCATAGCCAGGACCTAACTGACGTGATCAACGTCGCATGGAAGGGCGGCGCGCGCGGGATAGCGATCAACGATGAGCGGATCACTGGCGCCTCCGCCTGCGCGGGGGCAACGATCCAGATCAATGGCACGCTCCTGTCCCCGCCGTTCGTCATGGCGATCGTCGGTCCCGTCGAGACACTCATGCGTGCCTTCAATCAGCCCGACGAGCTTGCCGATCTGCGGGCGCGTGCCCGCAAGCTCGGCTTACGTTTCGACGTCGTTGCTGCGAGCGACGTGCGCTTGCCGGCCTACTCCGGACTGATCACGGTCCGGTACGCTCAGCCGCGCTGATCGCTCCGCCCGGCCTCGGCCGGACCCGCGCTGCTCGCGAAGCACATCTCGCGGGTGAAGGTCGCCTGCGCTTGACGTTGCGCAGGCGTCCACGTCGTCTTGATATACGCGAGAACAGCCTCGGTTTCGTCGAGCGAGAGCAACGCTTTGAATGGGGGCATCGGCACGGCAGAGTTGCTGCGCTCGAAGATCCCCGCCGAGCCCTCGCGAACCATCGTCCTGAGCGCGCAATCGGGGTGATGCCAGGTGTGCCCGTTCGCGTTGTGGCGCGGTGGATCGTCCGCGATGGTCCCACCGGTCGGTCCGAGGTGACAGCTTAGGCAGTTAGCGTTGTAGACCTGCTCACCGTGCCGCTGCTGGAGTGCCAGCGTCACCCCTTTCGGCCAAGCCAAGGGGGAGCCGAAGGCCAATACCAGACCGCCGACCACAGCGACCAGAGCGAGGCCGAGGGCGAATCCCGCGATCGCCATAACGCGACCAGTCCTTGCCGGCTGCGAACCGGGTTCAGATGGGCTCACGTCGCGGCCTTTCCGAAACGACGCACTAGTCACTAGTAGGGAGTGCGGGACACCAAGTTCTGCTCTAGGTCGCTCGTGCCCGGGGCTGGACCGACGTATGCGGTGGGGTCCACGTTGAACATCTTCTTGCACGCTGGGCCGCAGAACGCGAAGGTGTGGCCGTCGTAATCGGCCTTGTGCTTCGCGGTGACCACATCAACGTCCATCAGACAGACCGGGTCCAGACCTTCTAGCGCCTCGATCGCATCAACGGGTGTCGCGTTTTGGCCGAACGATATGACGGGCGCCGCTTCGTCAGGCGTCAGATACCGCTCGTAGACATGACCCGCTAGATCTTCGGGTACCGGCAGCACGCCGTCGACCGCGAGCATCGCCTCGATGTAGTCGAAGACGCGCGGCGCGAGTGTCGGTGAGTTCAGGTCCTTGAACCAGATCGATCGCCCGTAGATCTGGAGCAGCGCGTTGTTGCCGATCGCGCAAGGGCCGAGGCAGCCGCTGAAGGTCAGGTGCACCTTGGCGCGGATCTCGAAGGGCATCCGGCCCTTCTCGCTCCAGCCACAGCAGCAGTTCCCATTGGCCTTCGAACAGACGAAAAGGTTGCCGACGACCTGGATGATCTTGAACTCATCACCCCGTGCGGCGATGCGGACGACGGACGGGCGCTTGTGCCCGTTCGTCGGTTGCCCGCCGGCCGGATCACATGTCGGGCACCCGCGGTGCCCCGGCCCGTGCGACGCCGGACCGGCGCTTACGTCGGCAGAACTCACATGTGTGCCTTGAAACCGGGTGCGAGGAACTTGCTCGGATCGGCGAGGAACGCCTTCTTGCAGCCGGGGCCGCAGAAGTAATAGGTCTTGCTGTTGTGATCGGCTTTCTGCGTCGCGGTCGTGGGGTCCACGTCCATACCGCAGACGGGATCCTTCTCCATCATCGAACTCCTACGAGGCCGACTCGACCGGATACTCCTCTTCGGCCAGGAGCTCCTTGAACTTGTCGACGTTGACGGCCTTCTCGTCGTAGTCGACCTTCACCGACTTCGCCGGGATGTCGACGCTGACGCTCTTCACTCCGTCGACCGGAGTGAGGGTCTCCTTGATCGTGCGCTCGCAGTGGGCGCAGCTGATATCGGGAACGCTCAGTGTTGTGGTAGCCATGTTCACTCTCCTTGCTCTTAGTTGACCTGGATCATGAAATCAGCGGTGACGACGTGACCGTCGCGGGTCTGGAACTGACCCCAGATCTTGTACAGACCGGGAGTCGCGAACGTATGCGTGAAGCTGATCTCCGGTCCATATGGCGGCTGCGTCGACCCCATTCCTGCCATACCGGCTCCGGCACGCGCGTCAGCCACCATACCGTGCGTGTGCACGAATTCGCTCGCCGCCCCGTTGATCACGACGACGTGAGCGGGTGCGCCGAGATACGTCGTCAGCGTGCGCACGGGCTCGCCCGTGCGTGGATCCTCGAGGCGGAAGGTGAAGGTGTGCTCGCTGCCGGCCCGCACATTGGCGGCGTCCTGGAGAGCGACGCGGACTCCGGGTGGAGCGACTACCGGTTCGCGGCGCTCGACGAGCGCGGCCGGTCCGGAAGCACCGCCGACCACGAGCTCCTGACGCGCAACGACCTCCCGGCCGCCGCTGCGCTCAAAGCCGGCATAGAGGACGTACGTGCCCGCGACCGGGAAGGTGGCGTCCACGC